>WBZY01001010.1_pt1 | contig 16755 bp, 19 predicted proteins | sample 5204191 | NCBI WGS metagenome assembly WBZY01 (sample SAMN12344363, study PRJNA552823) | activated sludge metagenome | biome: Activated sludge suspended growth; feature: Anammox Sidestream; material: Wastewater; isolation source: activated sludge from anammox sidestream of wastewater treatment...
CACATTCGCCAACGCGTGTGCCTACATGGATGCGGCCCTCGAACGCGGGCTGGACATCGATGAGTTCGCGCCCCGCATCAGCTGGATCTTCAATACGCACAACAACTTCTTCGAAGAGATAGCCAAGTACCGGGCGCTGCGGCGGCTCTGGGCTCGGATGCTGAAGGAGAAGTACGGGGCCAGGGATCCTCGTTCGATGATGCTTCGCACGCATACGCAAACGGGCGGCAGCACGCTTGTGGCACAGCAGCCGGAGAACAACATCGTGCGGGCGGGAATCCAGTCGCTGGCGGCGGTCCTGGGGGGCGTGCAGAGCATAGCCCTGAGCTGCTTCGATGAGGCGCTGGCGCTGCCAACCGACGAAGCCCAGCGCATGGCACTGCGCACACAGCAGATAATCGCCTACGAGACGGGCGTGACCGATACCATCGACCCGCTCGCCGGGAGCTACTTCGTCGAAAGCCTGACGAATGAGCTCGAAGAGCAGGCGCGGAATTACATGCGCCAGGTGGAGGAGGCCGGCGGGGCGGTGAAGGCGATCGAGACGGGTTGGGTGCAGGCACAGATAGCCGAGGCGAGCTGGCAGACACAGCAGCGCATCGATGAGAAGCGGGAGCTGGTGGTGGGAGTCAACGCCTTCACGGAAGGGAGCGAGGAGCGCCCTGCCATCTTTTCGGTCGACCGGCGGCTGGTGGAGCACCAGCTGAAGCGGTTGGAGCACCACCGCCGGGAGCGCGACGCCGCGGCAGTGGCAGCTTCGCTCGATGCGCTGGGGGCCGCCTGCCGGGGCACGGCGAACCTCCTTCCTCCAATCCTGGACGCGGTGCGCGCCTACGCCACTCTGGGCGAGATCTGCGGCGCCATGCGCGAGGTCTTCGGGGAGTACCGTCCGCCGACGGTGATCTAAGAGAGGCTCACCCTACGTCGTTGTTCCCGGCCGCTGCGGCGCGGGCGGCGAAGACGAACATGAGCGTGGTGGAGCTCAGGATGACTGCCCCGGCTACCGCCGGGACGATGGCATCGAAGAGGATGCCGGCGACGATGATCGCGCCGGCGGCCAGGTCGCCACAGATGAGCAGAGCCCACGTCCACAGGGCGATTCCGCGCATCAGTGGACGCCCGGGCGGCAATAAGCCGTGGCGGTGTTCTTCTGCAAGGGCGGTCTCCTTCGGCAGCGATGGAGCCGAGTATAGGGCGTGCTTCGGGAGCATGGTTGCGGTGGGCCGGTGCACGCACGGAGGGAGGCCCCGGGGGCCGGGAATGGCAGGGGGAACTGGTGGGCCCGCCGGGATTCGAACCCAGGACCAACCGGTTATGAGCCGGCCGCTCTCACCGCTGAGCTACGGGCCCCCTGAATACAGGCGGAGTATACCAGTGGAATGGGGCAGGGCCGGGGAGGTGATCCCCGGCCCTGTGGTTTGAACGCCTACCAGCGGCGCGGGCCACGCCCGCCACCGCCACCACCGCCACCGCCACGGCCGCCGCCGTAGCCACCACCGCCACCGCCGCCGTAGCCACCGCCGCCACCACCGCCACCGCGGCCCTGGGGCTGGAAGCAGTCGCTGCAGTAGACGGGGCGGTCGCCGCGCGGCTGGAAGGGAACCTTGGCATCCTTCCCGCACGAGGAGCAGGTCACGGTGAACATTTCGCGATCACCGCCACCGCCGTAACCGCCTCCGCCACCGCCACCACCGCGGGGCGAATCGCCCTTGCGGGCACGCCGGCAATTGGGACAACGGCGGGGCTCGTTGGTGAAGCCCTTGGACTCATGAAATTCCTGTTCACCCGCCGTGAAGGTGAACTCGGCTCCGCAATCGGAGCAGACAAGCGTTTTGTCGGTGTAAGGCACTCGACGACCTCCTTGAGTTTCCTGGTCCCTAACGGTCATCGAGCGCCAAGTAATGCGGACAGCCTCACCGTGAGGCCGATGTAACGTGGGTACCAAGGGAAGAATAACAGCTTTCGTTAACGGATGTCATCAGAATCTGGTGATTGTGGTTCAAGGGCCCGGTTAAACGGGTTGCGCACCGGTGAGCGCGACCAGGTCGGCGACCGCCAGGCGAACGTCCATGCCCCTCTGACCGGCGCTGACAAGGATGTGGCTTTCTCCAAGGGCGCGCCGGTCAATGAGCACGGGGAAACCTTTGCCCAGGAGTGCCAGGGCGCTTATCCCTCCGACCTCGAGACCGGTATGGCGCTGAGCGTCGCGGTGGGTGGCCATGCGGAGCTTCTTCGCTCTGATTGCTTCGGCCAGCGTCTTCAGATCGATCTCAGAATCTGCCGGCATCATGACAAGGAGGGGCCTGCCCCGGGGAGGGTCGTGCTCGACTACCAGCGTCTTGTAGACCTGGTGGGGAGGCACGCCTGTTTCGCGCGCCACCCCGGCGGCGGAGCGAATGGTGGCTTCGAAGCTGAAGACGTCGTGAGGCACCTTCCTTTGTTCGAGAATGCGAATCGCAAGGGGCTTCCCGGCCATGGCGCTACAGGTGAGTCATCACTCCGCCATCGACGTGGATGACCTGGCCATTGATGTAGCCAGCGGCATCGGAGGCGAGCAGCACGGCGAGCGCGCCGAGCTCCTCGGCTCCGCCGAAGCGGCGCATGGGGATGAAGCGCAGGAGGAGGTTCTGGCCGATCTCGTCTGGTCCACGCCCGGGTGTGTAGTTCATCCACCCTGCCGAGATGCAGTTGACGGTGATTCCCCTGCCCCCGAGCTCCTGGCTCAGCGCCAGGGCAAGGCCCTGAACGCCTGCCTTCGCCATGGCGTAGGGGACCACGTTGTCCACTCCTCGTTCGCCGAAAATGGAGGTCACGAAGATCAGGCGAGCAGGACCGCTCTCGTCCAGGTCGTGGACGAAGGACCGGGCGGCATAGAAGGCGCCGTTCTGGTTCACGGCCTGCACGTGGGCGAACTCGGCATCGGTAACCCTGGCGATTGGCCTGGAGAAGGGAGCGTCGCCGTTATAGATGAGAACCCGGGGCCGGCCGAACTCCTTGATGAGCTGCTTCAGGCCGACCTGGACGTTGCGCGGAAGGGTGACGTCCCACCCCTGGCTGAACGTGTCCCGGCCCATTGCGGCGACATCGCGGGCGACCCGTTTCGCTTCCATCACCTCATCGCCGTCGAGCGTGGCGGACGCTGTGGCGACATCGGCGCCCGCTTCCGCCAGCGCGAGGGCGATGGCGCGGCCGCCGGGGTTAGAGAAGCCAACGACGAGGGCTTTCTTGCCGTTGAGGTCGAAGCCGGGCTTCCGGTTCCACTCAGGCATTGGAGGCAACCCCCGTGAAGGCAGGCGCGAAGCCGGTGGGCGCGATGCCTCCCGCCAGCCCGCCGCCATCGATGGCGATGGACTCCCCGGTGATGTAGCTGGAAGCGTCGGAGCAGAGGTAGACGGCAAGGGGGCCAAGCTCCCAGGCCTCACCCAGACGACGGGCGGTGTTGAAGCGGCCGCGGGCCTTCAGGGCCTCCACCTCGTCACCATTGCGTGGGGGCTGCTGGGCCACGAAGCCGGGGACGATGCAGTTCACACGCACGTTTTCGCCAACGAGCATCACAGCCATGCTCTTTGTGAGGGCGATGACGCCGGCCTTGGCCGCGGCGTAGGCGAAGGAGTTGGGGGTTCCACGCAGGGCCGTCCCGCTGGCGACGTTGAGGATGACGCCGCCGCCACCCTGGCCGATGAACTGCCGGGCAGCGGCGCGCGTGCAGTAGAAGGTGCTGAAGAGGTTCACTTCCATGGTGTCGAGCCAGTCGGCGTCAGAGAGGTCCCAGACGCGTGAGCCGGCGCCGCGGGCATCGCCAATGCCAGCGTTGTTGAGCATTATGTCGAGTTTTCCGAAGTGCTCGACCGTTTTCCGGATGAGGTCGTCGCACTCGGAGCTGCGCTGGACGTTGGTGGGGACAATCAGCGGCTTGCGCCCGCTCGCAGCTTCGATTTCGGCGGCGGCGGATTCGAGCTGGGCGATGGTGCGGCTGGCGATGCAGACTTCGGCGCCTGCCTCGGCAAGGGAGATGGCCATCGCCTTGCCAAGCCCGCGGCTGCCCCCGGTGACGATGGCCACCCTGCGTGGTGGGCCGTCGAGTCTCAGTTTCTCAAGCACCATTGGTGACTCCGAATGAAGGTAGGGTGATCATACGCGGCCCCCGGGGCTCGCAGTGCGGGAGGATCAGGCCACGCGCACGGCACCGATGGCGAGGGCAAGCGCGGCCACCGCGAACCTGTAGACGACGAAGGGGACGAGGTCCCGGGTCCGCAGGAGGCGGAGGAGGAAGTGGATTGCCGCCAGGCCGACGAGCGCGGAAGTGGCGAAACCGAGGGCGAGCTCGGGCAGCTGCCCGTTGGCCTCCGCCAGGTCGGGGGCCTTTAGGAGCGCTGCACCCGCAAATGCGGGAGTGCCGAGCAGGAAGGCGAAGCGCGCGGCATCACCACGCGTTAGGCCGCGCATGAGGCCCACGGTGATGGTGGCGCCCGAGCGGGAAACACCGGGGACCAGGGCGCAGGCCTGCGCCAGGCCGATGAGCACCGCATCGAGCACGCCGACGCTGGAGACGGTGCGCTCGAGGCGGGCACGGCGGTCGGCAGCAAGCATGACGACGCCGACGCAGGCGAGCATCACGGCCACGAGCCAGGACTGGCGAACGTTCTCTTCGACCCAGTTCTCAAGGAGGAACCCGGCAACGCCTGCGGGCACGGAACCGAGGGCGATGAGCCAGAGCAGCTGACTCTGCTGGCAGTGGTCCTTTACTTTCGGGCCGTAGCGAGCGACGTCGGCGAGGGCGGAGCGTGCCATGTTCCACCAGTCGCGCCAGAAGTAGACCAGCAACGCGGTGAGCGTCCCGAGGTGAAGCCCGACATCAAAAGTCAGGCCCTGGTCAGGCCAGTTGAAGAGCGCCGGGATGAGGATAAGGTGACCGGACGATGAAACCGGGAGGAACTCGGTCAGGCCCTGGACGATGCCGAGGACGACGGCGCGAAGGAGGTCCATCACCGCTGAGGTTGGCCCTGGAGGGAGGTACGGGCAAACCGTCGTCGGCCGGTGGGAGGAAGTTCCCCTGCAAGGGAGAGGGGCCTGAAATGGCGTCAGGCTTCGATGATTCGCACTCGAGAGCGGGGCGCGGCGCGGCCGCAGGTATCGCAGTGGTAGACAATGCTGACGCCGTGGCCGCATTCCTTGTCGACGAGGGTGAGGTCGTGCTCGGTATAGCGTTCGCCCCAGGCGGCAAGGGCGCCCACCACCACCCCCAGGGCGTGGCCTTTGGCAGTGAGCAGGTATTCAGCGCGGGGAGGATGCTGGCTGTAGAAGCTTCGCTCAAGGATCCCTTCACGTTCGAGGAGCTTCAGGCGGTCGGACAGGAGGCTGGTGGTGACCCCCTCGACTGACCGGCGCAACTGGGAGTAGCGAGAGTGGCCGCGGAGGATGTCGCGGATGATGAGCAGGGTCCAGCGATCGCCGACGACATCGAGAGTGGCGGCCACGGGGCATCGGACGGTGCGCCGGCTCATGCGGGTCTCCTCACATCGGGATTATACACGTTGCAGGGGCAGAGTAACTTGGGTTATAAGAGCTACACTGGTTTCAAGAGTCCGTTGGAACGGTCAACTCGAGGTAGGCTTCGATGAACGCTCAAACAAGGGACACGCTTCGCTCTGTGCTCGATGGCCGCTTGCCCTCACCCTGGGAGGCGGTAGCGCTTGCAGGGGAGACGAACCTGGCTCCCCTGCTGGAGGCTGCAGGTGAGCTGCGAGACCGGGCCCACGGCAACGCCGTCTCGTACTCACGCAAGGTATTCATCCCACTGACGCACCTCTGCCGGGACGTTTGCCACTACTGCACGTTCGCGCGGCCACCGCGCCCCGGCGAGCGGGCCTACATGACGCCGGACGAGATCCTCGCCATTGCACGGGCGGGAAGAGAAGCAGGCTGCAAAGAGGCGCTCTTCACGCTCGGCGACAAGCCCGAGCTGCGCTACAAGGCAGCGCGCCGGGAGCTGGACGGGATGGGCTTCGGCAGCACAATCGCCTACCTCGTGGCCATGGCGGAGCTCGTTCTGAAGGAGACCGGGCTGCTTCCCCACGCCAACCCGGGGGTGATGACCGGCGACGAGATTGCGGCCCTGCGCCGGGTGTCGATCTCGCAGGGCATCATGCTGGAGAGCGCTTCGGAGCGGCTTTCGCAGAAGGGCGGGCCCCACTACGGCTCGCCCGACAAGCGTCCCGCGGTACGGCTGGAGACGATCCGGCGGGCGGGCGAACTCCAGGTGCCGTTCACCTCGGGGATTCTCATCGGGATTGGCGAGACGCGGCAGGAGCGGGTCGAGTCGCTGCTGGCCCTGCGGGGGCTGCAGCAGGAGTTCGGGCACATCCAGGAGGTGATCGTCCAGAACTTCCGCGCCAAGCCGGACACGAAGATGGCGAACTCCCCGGAGCCTGATCTGGATGACCTGTTGTGGACGATCGCGGTCGCGCGGGTCGTCTTTGGCGGGGAGATGAACATCCAGGCGCCGCCGAACCTGAGCCCCGGCACATACCAGCGCCTGGTGGCGGCGGGGCTGAACGACTGGGGCGGCGTGTCACCGGTGACGCCCGACCACGTGAACCCGGAAGCCCCGTGGCCGCACCTGGAAGATCTTCGCCGGTGCACGGCGGAATCGGGAAAGGTGCTGGTGGAACGGCTGGCCGTCTACCCCGGGTACGCGCACGATGTGGCCCGCTGGCAGGACCCGGCGCTGGCGCCGCACGTGCTGCGCGCCATCGACGCCGAGGGGTTCGCACGGGTGGATGACTGGTCGCCCGGGGACGCTCACACCGCTCCGCCGGCCGGCGACATCCCGATGCGCCTTTCGCCAGGACGGGCGGAGAACACGGCCTCGGGGGAGGTCGCGACGATCGTGGAGCGGGCGGCAGCGGGAGAGGGTCTTTCGGAAAGCGATATTGTGCGGCTCTTCCGGGCGCGGGGTGATGACTACCACATTGTTTGCGCGGCGGCCGATGGGCTGCGCCGGCGAATGAACGGCGACGTGGTGACCTACGTGGTCAACCGGAACATCAACTACACGAACGTCTGCTACTTCAAGTGCCAGTTCTGCGCTTTCAGCAAAGGGAAGCTGAGTGAGAGTCTTCGCGGTGCGCCCTACAACCTGGAGATGGAGGAGATCGGCCGGCGCAGCGCGGAGGCGTGGGAACGTGGCGCGACCGAGGTCTGCCTGCAGGGGGGCATCCACCCCGAATACACGGGCGAAACGTACCTTCGCGTTCTTGAGACTGTGCAGAAGGCGGCGCCGGGGATCCACGCCCACGCGTTCTCGCCACTGGAGGTGTGGCAGGGCGCACGGACGCTGGGCATCAGCCTGCGCGAGTTCCTTGGCCGGCTGCGAGACGCGGGCCTGGGCACGCTGCCGGGGACTGCCGCGGAGATCCTCGACGATGAGGTGCGTGCCACGCTCTGTCCCGACAAGCTGACGACATCGCAGTGGATGGAGGTGATAGAGGAGGCCCACCGCAGCGGGCTGCGTACCACCTCAACCATCATGTACGGGCACATTGAAGAGCCGAAGCACTGGGCTCGCCATCTGTTGCGGTTGAGAGAGGTGCAGGAGCGCACGGGCGGCATCACGGAGTTCGTGCCGCTGCCGTTCGTGCACATGGAAGCACCCATCTACCTGAAGGGGAGGTCTCGCAGCGGGCCCACGTTCCGCGAGGCCGTTCTCATGCACGCGGTGGCGCGGCTGGCCCTTCACCCGCTCATCACGAACATCCAGGTGTCGTGGGTGAAGATGGGCGAGGCCGGCATCCGGGCCTGCCTGGAGGCAGGAGTAAACGACCTTGGGGGCACGCTGATGAACGAGAGCATTTCGCGCGCTGCCGGGGCCGAATTCGGGCAGGAGCTGCCGCCCGCGGAGATGGAACGCATAATCCGCGAGGCAGGCCGCACGCCTCGCCAGCGGACAACCACCTACGGCGCACCGCCCGAGGGCCAGCAGATTGCGTCCTTCGCGGCGGCGGCGCTGGCGCCCATAGTGCTCACCCCGGCAAGAAAGTACGCTCGGCGGGAAAAGGCAGGGAGCGCCCGCCAGTAACGCGGGACGGCCGGGTCAGGAGGTGACCTCGTGGAGCCTCCCGGTCCTGATGTCGTAGATGAAACCGCGAACGGGGATGTCCTGCCGCACGATGGCGGAGGCCCGGTAGATGCGGACATCCTCGCGCACCGACTCCGCGAGGTCGTTGAACGCCAGGAAATCGATGGTGGATGCATCTGCGCCCAGCTCTTCGCGCAGACGAAGGCGGAGGCTGTCGCTGGTGAAGGTGGTCATGCCGCATTCGGTGTGGTGGACGACAGCGACTTCGCGGGTGCCCATCATCTGCTGGCTGATGGCGATGCTGCGGAGGGCCTCGGCCATGCGTCCGCCGGCGTTGCGGATGATGTGAGCCGTCCCCGGCGGCAATCCGAGCACCTGGATGGGGTCGATGCGGGCATCCATGCAGAGAACGATGGCACCACGGTAGCCGGCCGGGCCGGGCAAGCCGCGCGCTGTCTCGCCCTCGGCGAACTCCGCGTTGGCGCGTAGGATTTCGTCGATGAATGACGACCCGGGCGTGGCGCCGGGATTCGCTGCAGCCATGGCAAACCTCGCCATAGAGTTTCCTTCGAAGAACGGCAGAGAGCATCCCGGCGCCACCTGGTTTCCTCGGCGGCGGCCCAGGGGAGCGGGCCGCTGTAGACTCCGCCCATGCGGCGCGAGGTGCACTACGGGCTGGGAAAGGGTGCTGTCTATCCGGCAGCGAAGGCGAAGGCCCTGCTCAACCCTCTGCGGCGCCTGGTGCAGCCGCCGGGACGGATCGTGGGCAGGCTCGGCCTTGCGCCGGACTCGCGGGTGCTGGAGATCGGCCCGGGGCCGGGGTACTTTTCGATAGAGGCGGCGGCGCAAGTGCCGGAAGGGCTGCTCTGTATGTTCGACCTCCAGGAGGGGATGCTGAAGCTGGCGCAGGAGCGGGTGACGCGCGCCGGCCTCACCAACTGCCGAATGGCGAGGGGCGACGCGATGGAGCTTCCATTCAAGGGCGACGCCTTCGATGTAGCTTTTCTTGTTGCGGTGCTGGGCGAGATTCCCGGCCCCGGCGTGTGCCTGACGGAGGTCTTCCGGGTGCTCCGTCCCGGTGGGCTGCTCTCGGTCACGGAGATGCGCGGCGACCCCGACCGGGTGAAGCCGGACAACCTGAGGGAACTGGCGGCCGGGTGCGGATTCCTGTTCGAGGCGAGGAACGGGGGCGGCTGGAGCCACACCTTCAGCTTTCGGAAGCCTGTCCCGGCTCCCAGGTGACGATCCCCAGGGGAACATCGGAAGGGTGGAGGGATTCGCCGCGAGCCACGCGGGTCTCGTATTCGCGCTGAAGGCGTTCATCCGCGGGCGTCCCGGCCTCGACCCGCAGATGGCGCCGCAGGAAACGCAGGTCCGCAGCGGGATCACGCCGGGCCTGTTCGAAGCGGGGGAGCAAGCGGAGGTCGAAGAGCTTGCCGCGCGCCAGCAGGACGCGCAGGAACTCCGGCAGAGCGGGGAGCGAAGGGCGCTCCACCCCATGGACCGGGAGCCAGTAGGCGTCTGCCGCGGAAGAGGGCGCGCGGGCGAGCATCAGGGCGACACAGAGCCGCCGGGCCGCGGCTTCCATGGCGTCAAGAAACGGACCGATGTTCTCGGTGCCGTAGCCGACATGGGCGATGAGGGCTACGCCGGCAGCCGGGGGGCCAGCCATGGGCCACTCTCGCTCAATCACCCGCAGGCCCTCGACTCCGTGCTTCGCAGCCCCGGCGCGGAGAGCACCGGCCATCGCCGTTGACGGCTCGATAGCCACGACGGAGGCGCCCGCGAGGGCGAGAGGCAGCGCATAGCGGCCCGCGCCCGCTCCGATATCGAGCCAGGTTTCTCCCGGCTGCACCAGACGGAGAAGGGCGTCGAGGGCCGGCTCATCATCTCGCCGGGGGTCGGCGGTGAAGGCATCGACGGCAGAGGCCCAGGTCTCTTTCCGATTGCGTTCCAGCCCCGCACGGACGGGAGCCTCTCCATGTGCGCGGACGCGATTGGCCCAGGCCTGGTAAGAGGTAGCTGCCGGGGGCATCAGTGAGCCGGCCATGACCCTCAGCGGGGCTTCCAGGTGACAAGCGCGACGGGAATGGAATTGCTCCACGGCATCACGTAGCGCCCGTCTTCGCCGCGCTCGACGACCTCGGAAAGCACCTGCCGGAGGCGCCGGTCCTTCTCGCCACCCTCGCGAATCCAGAGTTGCTGGCGGAAGAAGGGCAGGGCGTCCTCCGGGTTCTCGAAGGACATTGGCCGCCGGGGAAAGAGGCGCACTTCGAAGAGCTTCTGGCGGGCGAGCAGAAGGGAAAGGAATTCAGGAACGGCAGGGAGGGGTTCACGCTCGACGCCGTGGATGGCGGGCCAAAGGGGCCAGGCGTAAGAGGCCGGGGGCCGGGCAAGGTTGATCATCACGCAGAGGCGCCGCGCGGACGCTTCCATGGCATCGAGGAAGGGACCGATCTGCTCGATGTCGTTGCCCACATTGGCGATGAGGGCGACATCGGCCTTCGGGGCGTTTTCCATGGGCCAGCGGGAACGGATTGGGCGCACGTTGGGCACGCCGTATTCCGCCATCGCCTCGTGAAGGATGCCAAGCATGGCCTCAGAGGCATCGACGGCGATCACCTCCTTCGCCAGCAGGGCAATCGGCAGGGCGAAGCGGCCGCCGCCTGCGCCGATATCGAGCCAGGTCTCGCCGGGCACCACGAGGTCGCGCAGCGCATTCACCACCTGGTCGTCCTGGCGGCGCGGGTCAGCCTTGAACGCGGCGGCGACAGGGGCGTAGAAGTCGGCGCGTTCGGGCTCCTCGCGGAAGCGGTCCACCTGTTCGCGGTCGGCGCGAACGCGGCGGGCCCATTCGGCAAGGGCTTCTTCGGCGGAGGGACGGAGGGGGTCGGTCATGCGGCCAGTTTACGCACCGGGGGAGGTTGCGGCATTCATCCGACAGGCAGGCTGTGCTAGCCTGATCTCTAGTAACTCTATCAACAATCCGGAGAGACACCTGTGGCAACGAAAGACCCCCAGGAGCCATTCGGCCGCGTGACCGTCGCCGAAGCGAAGGAGATGCTGGACGCGGGCAAGGCTGTGATGGTTGACGTGCGCGAGCCGCACGAATACGCGGAGGTTCATGCGACGGGCGTCCGGCTGGTGCCGGTGAACACGGTGATCAATGAAGTTGCCCAGATCCGCGAGTTCGCGGGCGGCAAGGAAGTGCTCTTCATCTGCCGCTCGGGCCAGCGCAGCGCGTTGGCGGCGGAATACGCCACGGCGGCCGGCCTGACCGAGCTGCCCCTCTACAACGTGGAGGGTGGCACTCTCGCGTGGGTCGAGGCGGGATTGCCCACAAGCGACTGAGAGGCGCCCTGTCCCGGGCGATGCCCGTACACGCGGCGCGGTGCTAACCTGCGCGCGTGGATGTTGACGCCGCCGGCCTGGTTACGATCCTGGACCGTGCCGGCATCGTTGCGTTTGCCATTTCGGGGGTGGAAGTAGGGGCGAGACGGCGGCTCGACGTGTTCGGGCTGCTGGTAATGGGCGTGGTTACCGCCACGGGCGGCGGGCTGATGCGCGACCTGGTGCTCGTGCGCCTGCCGTTCGTCATTGACCACGCGGATTACCTGCTCTGGGCGAGCGGTTCGGCGGCTGCAGCGATCGGCGTGGTGGCGCTGAACCGGCGGTTTTCTCGCACTCTCCTGGCGGTGGCAGACGCGGCGGGGCTGGGCGCCTTTGCCGTGGCCGGCGCGCTGGCCGGGATTGAAGCCGGCCTGGACCTCCCCGCGATCGTTCTGCTTGCCATCCTGACGGGAACCGGCGGCGGAGTGTTGCGCGACCTGATGGCCGACCGTGTGCCGCTGGTGCTTCGCTCAGAGATTAACGCCACCGCGGCTGCCATCGGGGGGCTGACGGTCTGGGCGGTGGAGCCGGTATCGGTGGGGCTCGCGGCCCTGGCGGGGGCGACCGTGGCGGCGATGGTGCGGGTGGGCGGAATCGCCTTCGATATCAACCTTCCCGTGCCCGGGATTCGCCGCGGTGGAAAGCAGGGGCGACTGCTCTGAGCGAGAACCGGAGCGGGCCGCTGCGCCTGTGGAGCCGGGCATGTAACCTGTGGAGAGTCCGGGGTGTAGCTCAGCCTGGCAGAGCGCCTGGTTTGGGGCCAGGAGGTCCCGCGTTCAAATCGCGGCACCCCGACCAATTCCCGTCTGCGGTACGGCGTTAGTTCCAGGTTACGCCGTAGACGCGGTGCAGGCCTTGCAGCCCCTTGAGCTCAACGCGCCGTTCTTCGCCGAAGCGGAAATCGCCGGTGCTTTCGGTGAGCGCCCTCACGAGCGATGACACGAGGATTTCGTCTCCCTGTGCCATGTCGGCGATGCGGGCGGCGAGGATGACGTTCTTACCGAAGAAGTCGTCGGCCTCCCTGATTGCTTCCCCGGTGTGCAGGCCGATGCAGATGCGGATTGTGACTTCAGGCTTGAGGGCGTTGCGCCGGGCAAAGGCGCGCTGCATCTCGATGGCGCAGAGCAGGGCCCGCCTCGCGCTGCCGAAGGCGAGCATGAACCCGTCGCCGCTGGACTTGACCTCGTAGCCTTCGAACTCGCGGGTGAGCTCACGGATGATCTCGTTGTGCTCGCGGAGCACCTCCATCCAGACTCTGTCGCCCAGCGTTTCGGTGACGGCGGTGGAGCCTTCGATATCGGTGAAGAGGATGGTGACGGTGCCATCGGGCGAAGTGTGTTGCAGGAGGTCGGGGCGCTCGCGGCGAACGGCGTCGGCCATCTGTTCGAAGAGGGTAGGGAAGGACTCGCCCGCGGCCTGGCCGGTGGCAGGGCAGGAGAGGTGGGCCTGCACGACGCGCCACTCGCCATCTTCCTCAACGACGACGGCGGTAAGCCGCACCGGAACGTCGATATTCTCCCCGGCAACCGCGGCGAACATCGAACCTTCCGCCATGACCCAGCCCGCGGTGGGGGTGGCAGAGGCGCGCACCCATTCGAAACGGAAGAGCAGCACCTCGGATTGCTCGAGGTTACGTTCGAACTGGCAGCGGAGCTCTTCACGGCCCACGCGCCGTTCGTCGGCGCCTGTACCGATCCATGTCACCTCACTGATGTTGGCGAAGAGGGCGAGCAGGGAATCGATGTCGCGGCGCGCGTAGGCCTCGGCGAGCTTGTAGGGGACGGCCATGGCGGCCGCCTCGGCCACGGCGCGGCTGGCCGAATCGAGAGCAAGCGGGTCCTGGAGTCCGGTCATGGGTGTGGGATGAATCTTCCCACGTTCGGGCCTGTTCTGCCTACGCCTGCAGGGCGTGGCTGCCCGGCTTCGGAAGGGCGCCTGCCTATCTTTCCAGGTAGATCGTGCGCACTGACCGGAAGATGCGCTGGCGAAGGACCGGGTTGTTGCTCAGGTCCACGGTAGCCCGCTCGATGAGATGGACCTCGCGCCCGAACAGGTCGCAGATCTCTGTTTGCAGGCGGGCGAAGTCGTCGAGCACCCACTGCCCCGGGCGCCAGAACCCGACCATCGCCTCCACGGGAGCGGCAGGGTCCCCTCCGAACTGGACGGCCGTACCGTAGATGGCCAGGTCCTTGATTTTCCAGCGGCGGCAGAAGGTGGTGAGGTCGGCGGCCGCCGGAAGGGCAACGGTGAGCCAGCCCGGCATGCGCTCGGGGTAGGCGCCGAACGGCCCCGGTTCCTCAGGCGGCGTTTGTCTCTTGTTCGTCATTCTCTTCGCAACTGTCCGCTGCCCGGTGCGAGAGGCGGGCGCGAAGGTTTCCGTACTCCACCAATCTATGTCAGGTGAATGGCTACCTGTTGTCAATCAGGTTTCTGCCCCGTTCAGCGACGATACTGAGCTCATCCAGGAGGCGCGCCACGTATTTCGAACGCGCCCCATCGAGCCTGTGGAAGGCGGTTTGCAGGTCGACGCCGTTGTCGCTGTAGCCGACTGCGACCATGAGGGAGGGCAGGGTGACGGGTTGGTCGTCACGTTCGCCCGGCATAAGGACGAGGAGTTCGGGGTCCTCGGGCTCGGCGGGCACGAAGATGTGCAGGCCACATTCGGAAACCTCGGTCGCGATCCCCCTTTCAAGATAGTGCTTGCCCGGGGAGGTCACGGTGACGCGTATGGCCGTGGCAAAGTGGCGGCTCGTGCCGGGATCGTGCCGGTACCAGCCCGTAGTCCTGCGGAAGTAGGTGGTGTCCCTGGACTGCGACACGTAAGTGGCGCCGGCTGCCCATGGGACGGAGCCACCGAAGTCAACGAGTGTGACCTTCTCGCCCGGGTAGTAGGCCGGGCTGCCAGCCAGCCTGATGCCTATCGAGAGGTCGGCGGCCGTGCAGTAGACAATCCCCTGGGTTTCCGTCCCGGTGCCCGATCTCCGGCGGAGAACGGCCACCGGGCTCCCGGCCACCAGACTCGCCGGCCCGCTCGTATCCATGTCACTGTTATAGCAGACGGCAACAGGGTTCGAGGCGATCAAACAGGTGGCAACAGGGTGAAACCGGGAGGGCGGAGTTGTCCAGCCCGGTTAGCGTGGAGAGGCTCTTCCCGTGCTGAGAGTGGCAGAGGCAGTAGCCCGGGTGTTGCACCTGGGAAGGGCGTTGTGCGGCACGTATCAGGACAGCCGGCAGTTTTGCGCGGCATGGGGCCCTGCCCTACCATCAGGTCAGGCCGATAACCCGCTTCCCGGACATGTTCAATGACTGACGATTTCGGCGTGGACCTCGACGAGGTCTACCGAGTGCTCGACCAGGCCGACGTGCTGGTTGTGCGGTTCCACATGATCCCCAAGAGGCTGCTGGTGGACTTTCGGACGCGGCCCGGCGTTGGGCCGCTGGTCCAGGTGGTGCCTCCCGCGGAATCGATCGAAGACCGGTTTCGTTCGATAAAGCGGCTACGGCCAGAGTTCGCGGCCCCGGAGAAGGTCATGTCGTTCAACTGGCCTCGTTCCATGGAGGTGCTGCTCAGCAGCGGGGTCTGGCAGCGGCTCGTGGACCGCGTTGGTGCGCTGGGCGGAGACGAAGTGACCGACGAATGTGGAAAGGCCATGCAGGCCCTCCTTGCAGAGGAGCGCCGGGAGGTGATGGGCGCCATCAGGGGCGCCAATCACTACCGGACACTGTGGGAGCGCCAGCGCGCATGACCGGTGTGATCGACCTCCGCAGCGATACGGTGAGCAAGCCCACGGAGGGCATGCGCCGGGCCATCGCGGCGGCGGAAGTTGGAGATGACGTCTTCGGTGACGACCCCACGGTGAACCGGCTGGAGGAGATGGCCGCCAGCCTGAGCGGCAAGGAGGCCGCGCTCTTCGTCGCGAGCGGCACCATGGCAAACCTGGTGGCCGTAATGACGCATGTGAGGCCGGGGGACGAGATCCTTCTCGGTGACCAGAGCCATATCTTCAACTACGAAGTGGCGGGGACCGCCCGCGTGGCCCTTGCGCAGGCGCATGCCCTGTCCAACCTGCCCGATGGCGGGCTCGACCCGGCGGAAGTCAGGGCGGCAATCCGGCCACCCAATCTGCACACGCCGCGAACTTCGCTGCTGTGCATCGAAAACACCCACAACCGCTGCGGCGGCGCGGCGATCCCGGTTGGTCACATTGACGAGCTGGCCGCCATCGCTCACGGGGAAGGGCTGCGAGTGCACCTTGACGGGGCGCGGCTTTTCAACGCCCAGGTCGCCCTGGGGATCCCGGCGGCGCGCATCGCGCGCGAGTGCGATACGGTTTCGTTCTGTTTCTCCAAGGGACTGGGCTGCCCGGTTGGGTCGGTCCTCTGCGGGCCCGCCGGATTCATCGCCGAGGCGCGGCGGAATCGGAAGCTCCTGGGCGGGGGCATGAGGCAGGCGGGCATCCTGGCGGCGGCGGCGGTGTACGCCCTTGAGAACAACGTCGAGAGGCTTGCCGAAGACCATGCGAATGCACGGCGTCTTGCCAAAGGGCTGCGCGGACTGGGGCCGTTCGCACCCAACGAGCCTGAGACGAACATCGTCGTGGCGGATGTCCTCGAGGGCAGCCTCGAGGGCTGGCTGAGGGCATTCAGGGACGCCGGGGTGCTGGCGGTGGCCTTCGGGCCCCGGCGCCTGCGCATGGTCACGCACATCAACATTGGGGCCGGCGATATCGAGGAGGCGCTGCGGCGCGTGGAGCGGGTGGCCGCGGCGAGCCCGGCTTGAGAGGGCTCATTCGTCTCCTGGTGGCGCCCGGCGCCCTGCTGCTGGCGGCGACGCTTGGGGCCGGGTGCTCGACGGATATCGGCGCGCCACCGGAGCGCGTCTTCAAGGCGGCGCCATGGACTGCGGACGAGCGAATGACCTACGACCTCGTCGAGCGTGGGGGCCAGGTCTACGGCACCTGCGAGGTCGTGACCGACGTCGACCATGAGCCAGGAACAGGGACCACGCTGCTCAGCTTCCTCTGTGGCGATGGAGAGGGCTACCGGGACGACCGCACGGCACTGGTGGATTCGGCGACGCTGGAGCCTCAGACAGCCACGCGCACGATCACGAAGACGGACGAAAAGGCGACGAAGTTCGAGAGCCAGTACGACCCTCCGCTCGTGAGGCTGACGGCCACCGAGGGCGAGAAGACGAGGACCACCGAGCGTGACCTGCCGGAGCCAACAAAGGAGAACCCCGAGCCGGGCTGGTACGACGACGAGTCGCTGCTGTGGCTGGTCCGGGG
>WBZY01001011.1_pt1 | contig 16722 bp, 13 predicted proteins | sample 5204191 | NCBI WGS metagenome assembly WBZY01 (sample SAMN12344363, study PRJNA552823) | activated sludge metagenome | biome: Activated sludge suspended growth; feature: Anammox Sidestream; material: Wastewater; isolation source: activated sludge from anammox sidestream of wastewater treatment...
TCCGCCAAGCTCGAGTGAGCGGCGCGTGACCGGGCGCGCTCCCGTCGCCCCCCCGCCGCCGCGCAGCCAGGCCCGTCCGCCCCCCGTGCGCCGGCCGGGCGGCGAGCCGCTGATCCGGCTGTTCCACGTCTCGAAGACCTACGCGACCGGAAGCTTCGCCTTGCGCGACCTGTCCGTGGAGATCCGCAAGGGCGAGCTGGTGTTCCTGACCGGCCCGAGCGGCGCGGGCAAGACCACGCTGATGAAGCTCCTGTTCGCCGCCGAGCGCCCGAGCGAGGGCCAGATCCTGGTGCTCGGCCGCAACGTCGCGCGGCTCGGCGAGCGGCGCATCCCGGCGCTGCGCCGGCGCATCGGGGTCGTGTTCCAGGACTTCAAGCTGATCCCGACCCGCTCGATCGAGGACAACGTGGCGCTCGCCCTCGAGGTGCTCGGGCGCCCGCCGCGCGAGGTACGCTCGAAGGTGTTCGCGATGCTGCGCCGGGTCGGCCTCCAGCACCGGCGCCACGAGCTGCCGCCGGCGCTCTCGGGCGGCGAGCAGCAGCGGGTCGCGCTCGCGCGCGCGCTCGTGAACGAGCCGGCGATCCTGCTCGCCGACGAGCCCACCGGCAACCTCGACGCCGAGCTCACGGTCGAGATCATGGACCTCGTCGCGGCGGCCGCGGCGCGTGGCACCACGGTGCTGGTGGCGACCCACGACCTGGCGCTGATCCGGCGCTACGCGCGGCGCACCCTGCGCCTCGAGGCGGGCCGCCTCGTCGAGGACGCGGCCGGCGGCGGCCGGTGAGCGCCCTCCACCAGCTCTTCACCTTCGTGCGCGCCGCCCTGCGCGGCCTGGCCGGGAGCCCCCTGCCGAGCGTGGTCTCGATCGCGACGATCGCCGTCGCGGTGATCCCGCTCGGCGGGCTCATGATCATCACCGGCAACATGCGCGCGCTGCTCGACCGCCAGGGCGACGCGCGCCAGGTGACGGCCTTCCTCGACCTCGACCTGGACGGCGCCGGGGAGAGCGCGCTCGCGCGGCGCGTGGCGGGGCTCGGCGGCGTGGCGCGCGTCGAGCTCGTCACGCGCGAGGCCGCGCTCGAGCGCTTCCGCGAGCGGCTCGGGGGCGGCGCCCTGCTCGAGGCGCTCGAGGAGAACCCGCTGCCCGCGTCGATCGAGGTGACCCTCGCGCCCGGCGCCGACCGCGCCGAGGAGGCCGGCGCGCTGGCCGCCGCGCTGCGGGCGCTGCCCGGGGTCGAGGAGGTGGCGGGCGGGGAGGCCTGGGTCGAGGGCTACGCGCGGGCGTTGTCGCTGGTCCGCAGCGCGGGTCTCGCGCTCGGGGCCATCCTCGCGCTCGCGACCCTGCTGATCGTCGCCAACACGATCCGCCTCGCCGTCTACGCGCGCCGCGACGAGCTCGACATCCTGGCCCTGGTCGGCGCGAGCCGGACCTTCCTGCGCGTGCCCTACCTGCTCGAGGGCGTGATCCAGGGGACGCTCGGGGGCCTGCTCGGGGTCGGGCTCCTCTACGGCCTCTACCGGATCGCGGTCCCCCAGCTCGGTGACGCGCTCGAGCTCTTCCTCGGCTGGTCCGAGCCGGGCTTCCTGTCGCCCGGGAGCATCGCCGCTCTCGTGGCCGGCGGAGCTGCCTTCGGCCTGGTGGGCGCCGCGGTGGCGGTCGCCCGGACGCGGGTCTCGTGACCCGCCGGGCGCCGCCTGCGCCCGGGGCGCGCGGCGCGCGCCGCAGGCGAGCGAAGATCACCACGACGCTCCCGCTCTGGGCGCTGACCACCTTGCTGGCCCTCTCCGCCCACGCCGTCGAGGACCGCGCGGCACGGCTCGAGCGGCTCGAGAAGGCGATCGAGGAGCGGCGCGCGCGGGTCGCGGCCTTCGAGACCGAGCAGCGGGGCCTGCTCGACGCGCTCGAGGCCGCGGACCGGGCGATCGCGGCCGCCGCGGACGAGACCGCGCACAACGAGCGCGAGGTCGCCGCCGCCGGGGACGCCGAGCGCACCGCCGCCGCGCGCCTGCCCGCCCTCGAGGAGACCCTCGCGCGCACGCGCGCCGCGATGGCCGGGCGCGTGGTGGCGCTCTACAAGACGGGCGAGCTCGGGCCGGCGCAGCTCCTCTTCGCCGCGCAGTCGCTGCGCGAGCTGCTCGAGCGCGTGCGCGCGCTCTCGCTCCTTCTCGAGCACGACCGCCTGCTCGTGAGCCGCGCCCGCACCGAGCAGGCCGACCTCGACGCCGCCCGCCGCGAGGCCGTCGCCACCGGCGAGCGCGCCCGCCGCGCCCTCGCCGAGCTCGGCGCGCGCCGGAGCGAGCTCGCCACCGAGCGCGCCGAGAAGCAGCGCCTGCTGGCCCGCGTGCGCGGCGACCGCGCGCGCGAGAGCGCGGCGCTCGGCGAGCTCGAGGAGGCGGCGCGCGCGCTCGAGGAGGCGCTCGCCGAGCTCGGCGAGGCGCCCGCGCCGCTGCCGGATCTGCCCGCAGGCCCCTCCTTCGCCTCGCTCCGGGGCCGCCTGCCCGCCCCCGTGGACGCGCCCATCGTGCGCGGCTTCGGGCGCCAGGTGGACGAGCAGTTCCTGACCGAGGTCTTCCACAAGGGCGTCGACTTCGGCGCCACGCGGGGCAGCGAGGTGCGGGCGGTCGCCGCGGGGATCGTGCGCTTCGCCGGCTGGTTCCGCGGCTACGGCCGGATGGTGATCCTCGACCACGGCGAGCGCTTCTTCACGGTCCACGGCCACCTCGACGAGCTGCGCGTCGAGGTGGGCGACGTCGTCGAGGCGGGCCGCGTGCTCGGCACGGTCGGCGACACGGGCTCGCTGACGGGCCCGCGCCTCTACTTCGAGGTGCGCGAAGGCGGCCAGGCGGTGGACCCGCGGCGCTGGCTGCGCGCCGCCCCGGGCCCGCGCGCGGAGCTCGGGGCGGCGGCCCGGCGCGCCGCCGCGGCCTGCTAAGATCCGTCGCTTCCGCAAGGCGGCCGCGAGGCTCCGGCCGGCGCCGCCGAATCGCCCGGCCGTCCCAGGAGTCCACGGATCCCGATGCGACCCACCACCTTCCGCTCCGTCCTCCTCTTCGCGGCCGGCGCCGCGGCCGCCACGGTCTTCCTCGGGCCCGGGCCGTCCGGCTCGGTGGCTGCCGCCCGCTACGAGGACCTGAGCCTGTTCACCTCGGTGATGCACCTGGTGCGGCGCAACTACGTCGAGGAGGTGGACGAGACCGAGCTGATCCGCGGCGCCGTGCGCGGGATGCTCGCCGAGCTCGACCCGCACTCGGCCTACATGGACCCCGACGCGCACAAGGAGATGCAGATCGACACCCGCGGCGAGTTCAACGGCCTCGGGATCGAGATCAGCAAGCGGCGCGACGGCTACATCGAGGTGGTCTCGCCGATCGAGGGCACGCCGGCCTGGCGGGCGGGCATCGAGCCGAAGGACCAGATCACCGCGATCTGCCCGACCGAGAAGCCCGAGGGCTGGGCCGAGGACTGCAAGAACACCAAGAGCATGACGCTCTTCGACGCGGTCAAGCTGATGCGCGGCAAACGCGGCAGCGCGATCACGATCCGCATCTTCCGGGAGGGCTTCGAGCGGCCGCGCCCCTTCACGATCACGCGTGACGTGGTGAAGGTGGCGTCGGTCGAGGGGCGGGCGCTCGAGCCGGGCTACGGCTACCTGCGCCTGCGCTCGTTCCAGGAGCGCACCGCGAGCGAGCTCGAGAAGGAGCTCGCCCAGGTGGTGAAGGAGTCGGGCGGCCAGCTCCAGGGCCTCGTGCTCGACCTGCGCGACAACCCGGGCGGGCTGCTCGACCAGGCGGTGCAGGTCGCCGACCTGTGGCTCTCCGACGGCCTGATCGTCTACACGAAGGGGCGCGTCGAGAACCAGCAGCAGGAGTTCGCGGCGCACGCCGACGGGAGCGAGCAGGCGTACCCGATCGTGGTGCTCGTGAACGCCGGCAGCGCCAGCGCCTCGGAGATCGTGGCCGGCGCGCTCCAGGACCAGGGACGCGCGCTGGTGCTCGGCGAGCACACCTTCGGCAAGGGCTCCGTGCAGACCGTCTACCCGCTCGAGGACGGCTCCGGGCTGCGCCTCACGACCGCGCTCTACTACACGCCTGCCGGACGCTCGATCCAGGAGGTCGGGATCACGCCCGACATCACGGTCGCGGCGAAGGAGGCCGCGAAGGCCGCGGGCGAGGGCGTGGACCCGAGCGCCGTCGACGAGGACTCCGACGAGCCGCTGCGCGAGAAGGACCTCGAGCGCCACTTCCAGCACCCGCCCGACGCGAACGACGCGGAGGAGCCTCGGGCCGAGCGGCCCCACCTCGAGCTGCCCGGCGGCCCCGGGACGATCGCCGCGCCGGCCGGGGAGGGCGCCGGGCCCGAGGCGGCCGGCAAGGAGGGTGACGTGCAGCTCGCCCGCGGCCTCGAGGTGCTGAGGAGCTGGAGCTACTTCGAGAAGCTGCGCGGCGGCGCCACGACCGCGGCCGGCCGGGAGGGTGCGCCGTCGATGGCGAGCGCGCCCGACGCGGCCGGCGCCGGATCGCACTGAGCCCGTCCCCGGCATGGCATCGCCGGCCCCGCAGGTGCTCCGGGTGGCGGAGCTGGTGGGCGCGCTGCGGGCGCTCGTCGAGGACGTGGTGGGCCGCGTGTGGGTGGTGGGCGAGGTGTCGAACCTGCGCCGCGCCGCCTCCGGGCACCTCTACTTCACGCTGAAGGACGACAGTGCGCAGCTTCGCGCCGTGCTGTTCCGCGCCGAGGCGGCGCGGCTGCCCTTCGAGCCCGCCGACGGCCTCGAGGTGCTGGCCTTCGCCGAGGCCACCGTCTACGGCGCGCGCGGCGAGCTCCAGCTCGTCGTGCGCCAGCTCGAGCCGCGCGGGCAGGGCGCGCTGCGGCTCGCCTTCGAGCAGCTGCGCGCGCGGCTCGCGGCCGAGGGCCTCTTCGAGGAGGGCCGCAAGCGCGCGCTCCCGGCGCTCCCGCGCCGGATCGGCATCGTGACCTCGCTGCACGGGGCCGCGGTGCGCGACGTGATCGAGGTGACCGGCCTGCGCTGGCCGTCCTGCCCGCTGCTGGTGGCCGACGCGCGCGTCCAGGGGCCCGGCGCGGAGTCCGAGATCGTCGAGGCGCTCCAGCTCCTCGCGAGCCGCCCCGAGGTGGACGTGATCCTGCTCGTGCGCGGCGGCGGCTCGCTCGAGGACCTGTGGCCCTTCAACAGCGAGACGGTGGCGCGGGCCCTGGCGCGCTGCCCCGTGCCGGTGGTCTCGGGCGTGGGGCACGAGACCGACCTCACGATCGCCGACCTGGTGGCCGACGCGCGGGCGCCGACCCCGTCCGCGGCCGCGGCCCTGGTCCTGCCCGACCGCCGGGCGTTCACCGAGCGGCTCGCGCGCGACCGCCGGCGGCTGCGCGGCGCGATCGAGGCGCGCCTCGCGCGCGCACGGGCGCGCCTCGAGGCGCGGGCCGGCGCGCTGCACCGCGTCTCGCCGGTGGCGCAGCTCGCGGCCCGGCGCGGGCGGCTCGCGGGCGACGTCGCGCGCCTCGACGCGGCGCTGCGCCGGCACGTCGCCCGCGCGAGCGCGCAGCTCTCGCTCGCGGCGGCGCGCCTCGATTCGCTGTCGCCGCTCGCCGTGCTCGGCCGGGGCTACGCGATCGCGCGTCGGGCCGACGACGGCCGGATCGTGCGCGCGCCGGGCGACGTCGCGCCGGGCGACGAGCTCGCCGTGCGCGTCGCCGGCGGGCGGATCGACGCCCGCGTGACCCGCACCCGCGAGGAGTGACAGCGGCCGCGCGACGCGCTCGGGAGGGGCCCGAAGGGTCGGCCCGCGGTTTGACACCCCGGCGCGCCCGCGGCTAGCCTGCCTCGCTGCCATGGCGGACCGCGCTCTCCCGCCCTCCGATCCCCGCGGCACGCTCCCCGGCGAGCATCGACCGGAACCCGGCGAGCCCACCTTCGAGGTGGCGCTCGGGCGGCTCGAGGCGATCGTCGGCCGGCTCGAGGAGGGAGACATGGCGCTCGAGGACGCGCTCGCCGGCTTCGAGGAAGGGGTCCGGCTCTCGCGCCGGCTGGCGGAGCGGCTCGGGGACGCGGAGCGGCGGATCGAGCGGCTCGTGCGAGAGGGCGGCGGGCTCGCGGTCCGCCCGCTGGAGGCGCCGCCCGGCGACCCGGACCAGGCTCCGCCGCCGGGCGGGCCCGAGGACCCGGAGGCGTAGTGGACGTACAGGCCTACCTCGCCGAGAGCGCGCAGCGCGTGGACGCGGCGCTCGAGCGCCTGCTCCCGCCCGCCGGCGCGCCCCCGCGCGGCCTGCACGCCGCCATGCGCCATCTCGTCTTCCCGGGCGGCAAGCGCCTGCGCCCGGCGCTGGCCTTCGCGGCCGCCGAGGCGGTCGGCGGGCAGCCCGAGCACGCGCTGCCGCTGGCGGCCGCCGTCGAGCTCGTCCACACCTACTCGCTCGTCCACGACGACCTGCCCTGCATGGACGACGACGACGAGCGGCGCGGCCGCCCGACCGTCCACGTGGCCTACGGCGAGGCGACGGCGGTGCTGGCCGGCGACGCGCTGCTCGCAGCGGCCTTCGAGACGCTCGCGCAGGCGCCGGGCGACGCCGCCCGCACGGTCGCTGCCCTGCGCGAGCTCGCCCACGCCGCGGGCGCGGCGCAGCTCGTCGGCGGCCAGGCCGACGATCTCGACTTCGACCCCGCGCGCGTCGACGAGGCGTGGGTGGACTCGGTGCACCGGCGCAAGACCGCCGCGCTCTTCGCGGCGGCCGTGGGCGGCGGCGCGCGCCTGGCGGGCGCGGGCGAGCCGGAGCTCGAGCGCCTGCGCCGCTTCGCGCTGGCGACGGGCGTGGCCTTCCAGATCGCCGACGACGTCCTCGACGACGAGCCCGGCGCCGGCGAGTGCTCGCTCGTCGCGCTGATCGGCCAGGACGCCGCCCGCGCCCGCGCCGAGGCGCTGCTCCAGGACGCGCTCACCGCCCTCGACCCCTTCGGCACGCGCGCCGATGCGCTGCGCCTGCTCGCCCGCTTCGCGGTCGGGAGGACCCGATGAGCGGTGGAGGCCTGCCGGCGGGCGAGTCCCTGCTGCCCCGCATCGCGGATCCCGCGGACCTGCGCGCGCTCCCGCGCGAGGAGGTGGCGCGGGTGTGCGCGGAGCTGCGCCAGGAGATCGTCGAGCGGGTCTCGCAGACCGGCGGTCACCTGGCCTCGAGCCTGGGCGCGGTCGAGCTGATCACCGCGCTCCACTACGTCTTCGACACGCCGACGGACCGGCTGGTCTTCGACGTCGGCCACCAGGCCTACGCGCACAAGATGCTGACCGGGCGCCGCGCGGCCTTCGACCGGATCGGCCAGGCCGGCGGGATCGGCAAGTTCCTGCGCCGCGCGGAGTCGCCCTACGACCACTTCGGGGCCGGCCACGCGGGCACCTCGATCTCGGCCGCGCTCGGCATCGCGCGGGCGCTCCAGCACCGCGGGGCGCCGGGCCGGGCGATCGCCTTCATCGGCGACGGCGGGATGACCGCCGGCATGGCCTTCGAGGCGCTCAACCACGCCGGCGAGCTGGGCCAGAAGAACCTGCTCGTCGTCCTCAACGACAACGAGATGTCGATCGCGCCGAACGTCGGAGCGCTCTCGTCCTTCCTCTCGCGCAAGCTGTCGGCGCCGCTGGTGCGCCGGCTCAAGACGGTCGCCAAGGACGTGCTCGCGACGCTGCCGGGCGACCTCGTGCACTGGGCGCACAAGGCCGAGGAGTCGTTCAAGGCCTTCATCTCGCCGAGCCTGCTCTTCGAGGCGCTCGGCTTCCGCTACCTGGGCCCGATCCCGGGCAACTCGATCGACCCGGTGCTCGAGACGGTCACGAACGCCCGCCGGATGCTCGAGGGCGGCGAGGGCCCGATCCTGATCCACGCGATCACCGCCAAGGGCTACGGCTACCCGCCGGCCGAGGCGGACCCCTTCAAGTACCACGGCGTGACCCCCTTCGAGATCACCTCGGGCGAGATGCGCAAGAGCAGCGGCGGGCCGCCCTCCTACACGCGGGTGTTCTCGGACGCGCTCGTCGAGCTCGCCGGCGAGGACCCGCGCATCGTCGCGATCACCGCCGCCATGCCCGACGGCACCGGCCTCGACCGCTTCCGGGCCGCCCACCCGGAGCGCTGCTACGACGTCGGCATCGCCGAGCAGCACGCGGTGACCTTCGCGGCGGGCCTGGCGGTCGAGGGCATGAAGCCGGTGGCGGCGATCTACTCGACCTTCCTCCAGCGCGCCTTCGACCAGGTCGTGCACGACGTGTGCATCCAGAACCTCGACGTGACCTTCGCGCTCGACCGCGCCGGCCTGGTCGGCGCCGACGGGGCCACCCACCAGGGCTTCTACGACCTGGCCTTCCTGCGCGCGCTCCCGAACATGGTCGTGATGGCGCCCAAGGACGAGAACGAGCTGCGCCACATGCTGAAGACGGCGATCGAGCACCCCGGTCCGGCGGCGGTGCGCTATCCGCGCGGGAACGGCTTCGGCGTGCCGCTCGACCCGGACCTGAAGACCGTGCCGATCGGCGAGGCCGAGCTGCTGCGCGACGGCGACGACGTGCTGGTGGCCGCAATCGGCACGCTGGCGCACGCAGCGCTCGAGGCGGCCAACGAGCTGCACGCGGCCGGGATCTCGGCGGCGGTCGTGAACGCGCGCTTCGTGAAGCCCCTCGACGCGCGGCGCCTGGCCGAGCTGGCCGCGCGCTGCCGCGCCGTCGTGACGATCGAGGAGGCCTGCGGCCCGGGCGGCTTCGGCGCGGCGGTGCTGGAGGCGCTGGCCGCGGCCGGCGTCGCCGTGCCCGTGCGCTGCCTGGCGCTCCCGGACCGGATCGTCGAGCACGGCGACCCCGACGCGATCCGCGCCGACCACGGCCTCGACGCCCCCGGCATCGCCCGCGCCGCGCGCGAGCTGCTCGGGCGCTGACGCACCCGGGTCGGGGCGCGGGTGGTCGAGCCGCCCCGCGCGGGGTCGCCGGGACGGAGCGGCCGGCGCCGGTCGCGCGCGGGGCCCCGGGGTTTGGTACGCAGGGCGGCGATGGCGCCCCAGCACCCGCGGCTCGACGAGCGTCTCGTGCTCGACGGCCTCGCCGAGAGCCGCGCGAAGGCGCAGGCCCTGGTCATGGCCGGCCGGGTCCGGGTGGACGGGGTGGTCGCCGACAAGCCGGGGACCCGCGTGAAGCCCGGCGCCGCGGTGTCGCTGCAGGGGCCCGCGTCGCGCTTCGTCTCGCGCGGGGGCGACAAGCTCGCCGGGGCGCTCGACGAGCTCGGGATCGACCCGGCCGGGCTCGGCTGTCTCGACGTCGGCGCCTCCACGGGCGGCTTCACGGACTGCCTGCTCCAGCGCGGGGCCCGGCGCGTCGTCGCGGTCGACGTCGGGCACGGCCAGCTCCACGAGAAGCTGCGCGCGGACCCGCGCGTCGTGGTGGTGGAGCGTGCCAACGCCCGACACCTCGAGGCGTCGGCACTCGCCGGCGAGCAGCCGGAGCTGGTCGTCGTGGACGTCTCCTTCATCTCGCTGCGGCTCGTGCTGCCGCGCCTCGCCGCGCTCGCGCCCGAGGCCGACTGGCTGCTCCTCGTGAAGCCGCAGTTCGAGGTCGGGCGCGAGCAGGTGGGGGCGGGCGGGGTGGTGCGCGACGACGCGCTCCGGCGGGCCGCCGCGGGCGCGGTGCGGGCGGCGGCCGAGGCGCTCGGCTGGCGCTGGCGCGGCGAGGTCGAGAGCCGGGTCGCGGGCCCCAAGGGGAACCGCGAGATCTTCCTGTGGCTGCGTGCGCCTGCTCCGGGCGGCGCTCGCACTTCGAGTTGACGCCCGGGGGGTCGGGCTTATCCTCCCGCAGTCGCTTCGCTTTTCGCCCGAGGAGAACGGACCATGGCGCTCGTCGAGCTGACCCCCGCCGCCCAGGATCGCGTGAAGGCGCTCCTCGACCGCGACGGCAGGCTCGAGACGCACGGCCTGCGCCTCAAGGTCGTGGGTGGCGGCTGCTCGGGCCTCCAGTACGAGCTCGGCTTCGACGACCGCGTGACCGACGACGACAACGCCTTCCAGGCGGGCCCGGTCCGGATCGTCGTCGACGACAAGAGCGCCGTGTACCTGGCCGGGACCGTGCTCGACTACGTCGACACGCTCCAGGAGTCGGGCTTCAAGATCCAGAACCCGAACGCCAAGAGCTCCTGCGGCTGCGGCCAGTCCTTCGGCGCCTGAGCTCCGGAGGCGCAGAGTGCCTGCGCCGCCCATCTACCTCGACCACCAGTCCACCACGCCCGTCGATCCGCGCGTCGTCGAGGCGATGGCGCCCTGGTGGACGCGCGACTTCGGCAACGCCGCGAGCCGCACCCACGTCTTCGGCTGGCGCGCCGAGGCGGCCGTCGAGGCGGCGCGCGCGACGCTGGCGCGCGCCGTCGGCGCCGCCGATCCGCAGGAGATCGTGCTCACGAGCGGCGCCACCGAGAGCGACAACCTGGCGCTCGCCGGTTTGGCCCGCGCGCAGCGCGGGCGGGGCGGCCACCTCGTGACGGTGGCCAGCGAGCACCCCGCGGTCCTCGACACCGCGCGGGCGCTGGCGGCCGAGGGCTTCACGCTGACCGAGCTGCCGGTGGACGGCGCCGGCTTCGTCGATCCCGACGACGTCGGGCGGGCCCTCACGGACGACACGGTCCTGGTCTCGGTCATGTGGGCGAACAACGAGATCGGCGTGCTCCAGCCGATCGAGGCCATCGCCGAGCGCTGCCGCGCGCGCGGGGTGGCGTTCCACAGCGACGCCGCGCAGGCCGTCGGCAAGGTGCCGGTCGACGCGGCGGCGGCCGGCGTGGACCTGCTCTCCTTCACCGCCCACAAGCTCTATGGCCCGAAGGGCATCGGCGCGCTGCGCGTGCGGCGGGGCCGGCCGCGGCTGCGGCTCGCGCCGCTCCTGCACGGCGGCGGGCACGAGGGCGGCCTGCGCTCGGGCACGGTGCCGGTGCCCCTGATCGTCGGCTTCGCGCGGGCGGTGGAGCTGGCGCTCGCCGAGCGCGAGGCCGAGGCGGCCCGCCTCGCGGCGCTGCGCGCGCGGCTCCTCGATCGGCTGCGCGCGGAGCTCGACGGGGTGTTCGTGAACGGCGACCTCGGGCGGCGCCTGCCGGGCAACCTGAACGTGGGGTTCGAGGGTGTGGATGCCGACGGGCTGCTGGCGGCGCTCCCCGAGCTCGCGATCTCGACCGGCTCCGCCTGCGCCTCGGCACGCGCCGAGCGCAGCCACGTCCTGCGTGCCCTCGGCCGGTCGGATGCGGAGCTGCGGGCCTCGGTGCGGATCGGGCTCGGCCGGGGCACGGGCGAGGCCGAGATCGACGCCGCGGCCGATCGGCTCGTCGCGGAGGTCCGCGCACAGCGCGCGCGCCGCACACCGGCTGCGCGCCCCGCGTAGCTCCGTTTCCACCCCGCCGCTACCCTGGGCCGTCCCGTTCCCCCGAGGACCCCTACGGAAGGCACATGGCCGAGCAGAAGGCGACGAACATCACCTGGCACCAGCAGACGGTGGCGCGCGCGGACCGCGAGAGGCTGCTCGGGCAGAAGGGGGTGACGATCTGGCTGACCGGCCTCTCGGGCTCGGGCAAGAGCACCATCGCCGTCGCGGCCGAGGAGGCCCTGCTCCGCCGCGGCCGGCTCGCCTACGTGCTCGACGGCGACAACATCCGCCACGGCCTGAACAAGAACCTCGGCTTCTCCGCCGCCGACCGCACCGAGAACATCCGGCGGATCGGCGAGGTGGCCCGCCTCTTCACCGACGCCGGCGTGCTCGTCTTCACCTCGTTCATCTCGCCCTACCGCGCGGACCGCGACCTGGTGCGCGGCCTCCACGACCCGGGCCGCTTCGTCGAGGCCTACGTCGCCGCGAGCGTCGCGACCTGCGAGTCGCGCGACGTGAAGGGGCTCTACAAGAAGGCGAGGGCGGGCGAGATCCCGGAGTTCACCGGCATCTCGGCGCCCTACGAGGCGCCGGAGCGCCCGGAGCTGGTGCTCGACACCAATCGCCAGACCGTCGAGGAGAGCGTGGGCCAGCTCGTCTCGTTCCTGGAAGAGAAGGGCTACCTCTCGTCGTGACGAGCCGGCTCCGCAGGCCGCTGCCCGTGCTCGCTGCGCTCGCGACGCTCGCGACCCTGGGCCTCGCGGGCTGCTCCACGCTGCTCGCTCCGGTCCGCTCCCAGCCCGACGTGGTGGAGCGCCCCGGTGCGCCGGCCGAGTACGACTATCTGGTCGGCCGCGAGCTCGAGCTCGACGGGGATCTCGAGGGGGCGCTGGCCGCCTACCAGCGGGCGCTGGCCAAGGATCCCGCGTCCGCGCTCCTCGATCGCAAGGTGGCGGAGATGCTGGCCCGGGCCGGACGCCCGGACGAAGCGGTGGCCTACGCGCAGCGCGCCCTCGAGCTCGACCCGGACGACGCCGACCTGCGCGTCTTCCTGGGCACCCTCCACCGCCTGCGCCGCGACGTCGGGGCCGCCGAGGCGGTGCTGCTCGAGCCCGACGGGACACCGCTCGACGCCGATTCGGCGCTGCTCCTCTACGGCCTCTACGCCGACGCCAATCGCAACGAGGACGCGCTGCGCACGGCGCGCTGGATGGTGCGCGCCGATCCGACCAGCCTGCGCTCGTACTTCGCGCTCGCGCGGGCCTACGAGAAGATGGACCGCCACGCCGAGGCCGAGCGGACCCTGCGCCAGGCGCTGAAGCAGCATCCGGACAGCCTGGCCGTCTACTCGGCGCTGGCGCGGGGTCGCCGCCAGCGCGGTGACCGCGACGGCGAGATCGCGATCTACCGCGAGGTGCTGCGCGTCCAGCCCCACCACCACCCGACGCTGGTGGCCCTGGCCGACGCCTACCTCGGGCTCGAGCGCTGGGACGACGCGCGCCGCACGCTCGAGGAGATCGAGCGGCGCCATCCCGAGGACCTGCGCTCGATCGTCCGGCTCGGCTACCTCGACCTCGAGCAGAAGGACTACCAGGCCGCGGCGGCGCGCTTCGAGAAGGCGCTCGCGGACAACCCCGAGCAGTACGAGGTGTACTACCTGCTCGGGCTGGTCCAGCGGCGCGCGGATCGGCTCGCCGAGGCGCAGGCCAGCTTCGAGCGCGTGCCGCCCGAGCACGAGCGCTGGTCCGACGCGCGGCTCCAGATCGCCTCGATGAAGGAGCGGGAGGACGATTTCGCGGGTGCGCTCGCCGAGGCGGAGGCGGTGCGCGCGCGCGCGCCCTCGCGCCAGCTCGACCTCTACGTCGCGAGCCTGCGCTCGAAGGCGGGCGACTTCGAGGGGGCGGTGGACTTCCTGGAGGACCTGCTCGAGCGGACGCCGGGCGACGAGGACCTGCTCTACAACCTCGGGGTCGTGTACGGCGAGGCGGGCCGCAGCGAGGAGTCGCTGGCCTACATGCGCCAGGTACTCGCCGTGAGCCCCGATCATCCGGGCGCCCTCAACTACGTGGGCTACACGATGGCGGAGCAGGGCCGGGACCTCGACGAGGCCGAGCGCATGGTGGTGCGCGCGAGCGAGCAGAGGCCCGACGACGGCTACATCACCGACAGCCTGGGCTGGATCTACTACACGCGCGCGAAGCAGATGCTCGATGCCGGGCGCGTCGAGGAGGGCCGCGCGATGCTCGAGCGGGCGGTCCGCGAGCTCGAGCGCGCGGCGCAGCTCACCGGCGGCGACCCGGTGATCTCCGAGCACCTGGGCGACGCCTACCTGCTGCTCGAGGACCGCGCCCGCGCGCTGCGCTTCTACGAGGAGGCCGTCCACCTCGAGCCGCGCGAGGCCGAGCAGCCGAAGCTGCGCGAGAAGCTCGAGCGCCTGCGCCGGGAGCTCGCGCCCCGGTGAGGGCGCGGCGCCCGGCTCGCACGCGCGCCTTCGCCGCTCCCGCCCTCGCCCTGCTGCTCGCGTTCGCGTTCGCGTGCGCCGGCGCGCGCGCGCCGCGCGCGACGCCGCTCGCGCCCGCCGACACCCGCCCCGGTGCGCTGCTCGACGCGCTCGCGCAGACCGGCGCGGCGCGCCGCTCGCTGCGGGGCGTCGCGCGGCTCGCGGTCGAGGGGCCGGCCGGCGGCGGCCGCGCCCGGCAGATCCTGCTCCTCGAGCGCCCGGCGCGCCTGCGGGTCGAGATCCTGGGCCTGCTCGACCAGCGCGTCGCCGTGCTCACGACCGACGGCGTCCACTACCGGCTCTACCGCGCCGAGGACGGCTCGCTCACGGGCGGCCCCGTCCACGACGCGCTCCTGTGGGAGGTCGCGGGCCTCGCGGTGACGCCCGAGCAGGCGGTGCAGATCCTGCTCGGGGCGCCCGAGCCGCCCCCGGGCGCACGGCTCGCGGGCGGCGCCGAGCTCGCCGACGGCCGGGTGCGCCTCGACCTGCGCGTGCCCGACCGGCCCGGGACGACCCGGCTCGAGTTCGACCCGGCCGGCCGCCTGATCGGCTGGGCCCGGCTCGGCGCGGGCGGCGAGGCGCTCCAGGAGGCTCGCTTCGGGGACTACCGGGCGCTCGGCGGCGACGCGTTCCCCTTCGCGATCGAGCTCGCCGACCACACCACCGGCGCCGAGGCGCGGGTGCACTTCGCCTCGGTCGAGCTGGACCCGGTGCTCGCGCCGGAGCTCTTCGAGCTGCGCGTCGGGAGCGGAGGGTGAGGGCGCGGCCCGTGGCCGGGGCGCTGGCTGCGCGCCTCCCGGCGGTCGCGCTCGCGGCGCTCGCCCCGATCGCCGTGCTCGCGTGCGGCAACAACCCCTATCCCGGCGGCGACGACGCGCTGCGCGTCCTCTACACGCCCTACAGCGCGCCGCCCAAGACCCTCGATCCGCAGGTGGCCTACGCGACCGTGGATCACGACGTGCTCTCGAACGTCTACGAGACGCTGCTCGAGTACCACTACCTGCGCCGGCCCTACGAGCTGATCCCCGCGCTCGCGACCGCGGTGCCCGAGCCGCGCCGGCTCCCGGACGGCGGTGTCGCCTACGCCTTCACGCTGCGGCCCGGGATCGCCTACGGCACGGACCCCTGCTTCGCGCTCGGGACGCCGGGGGCGACGAGCCGGGAGCTGGTGGCCTCGGACCTCGCGTTCGGGCTCCAGCGCATCGCGGATCCCGCCGTGGGCAGCCCGGTGCTCGTCACCTTCGCGAAGATCCGGGGCCTCGCGGCCTTCGGCGAGCGGCTCGCCGCGCGGCGCGCCGGGGAGCCCGGCTTCGCGGCGCTGCGCATCGACGAGCAGTACCGCCGTGCCGGCCCGGTCGAGGGCCTGCGCGTCACCGGTCCGTACCGCTTCGAGGTCGTGCTCGACGCGCCCTACCCGCAGATCCTCTACTGGTTCGCGATGCCCTTCACCTCACCGGTGCCGTGGGAGGCCGTGGCCTGGTACGACGGCGAGGACGGCCGCCCCCCCTTCGCCGAGGTGGCGGTCGGCACGGGCCCCTTCCGGCTCGCGCGCTACGACAAGCGCAGCCGCATCGTGCTCGACCGCAACCCCGACTGGTGGGGCGCCCGCCATCCCGAGTGGCGCGCGCCCTCGGCGCTCTACCCGGCCGACGGCGAGCCCGGGGACGCGGCCCGCGGCGCGCTCGACCCGCGGCTCGCCGGGCGCCCGCTGCCCTTCCTCGATCGCGTCGAGATGCGGCTCGAGAAGGAGTCGATCCCCGCCTTCGCGAAGTTCGTGCAGGGCTACTACGACCGCTCCGCGATCCCGAAGGAGAGCTTCGACCGGACCGTGAGCGAGGGCCGGCTCGGCCCCGAGATGGAGGCGCGCGGCATGCGCCTCGAGCGCGCGGTGCGGCCGGGCGTCTACTACCTGGGCTTCAACATGGACGATCCCGTGGTCGGCGCGCCGGCCGGCGCGCGCGCGCGCAAGCTGCGCCAGGCGATGAGCCTCGCGGTCGACGTGCCGGAGTTCCTGCGCGTGTTCCTGAACCGGCGCGGGATCCCCGCCCAGTCGCCGATCCCGCCCGGGATCTTCGGCTACGACCCGGCCTACCGGAACCCGTACCGGACCCTCGACCTCGAGCGGGCCCGCGCGCTGCTCGCGGACGCCGGCTACCCGGGCGGCGTCGACCCGGCGAGCGGGCGCGCGCTGCGCATCACCTTCGACACGCCCGACACCACCGTGCAGTCGCGCCTGCGCTTCCAGTTCCTGATCGACGGCTGGAAGCAGCTCGGCCTCGACGTCGAGCTGGCGGCGACCAGCTACAACCAGTTCCGTGACAAGGTGCGCAACGGCGCCTACCAGCTCTTCTTCTGGGGCTGGGTCGCCGACTACCCGGACCCCGAGAACTTCCTGTTCCTGCTCTGGAGCGAGATGGCCGAGGCGAAGAGCGGAGGCCCCAATACCGCCAACTTCGCGGACCCGCGCTTCGACGCCCTCTTCGACGAGCTCAAGGACCTCGAGAACGGGCCGCGCCGCGCGGCGCGGATCCGCGCGGCGCTGGCGCGGCTCGAGACCGAGCGGCCCTGGATCACCCTGGTGTGGAACGACCCGGTCAACCTCATGTCCTACGTGACCTACGTCTTCATGACCTACTTCCAGGACGAGGACGGCACGAGGACGCCCCTCCCCGCCCAGAACATCGATACCGGCGCCGGCCTCGAGCGCGTCGCCTGGGTCCTCCAGCACGGCCGCTCCGTCTACGACACCAACGAGCTGCGCGGCGTCGTCGAGGCCGTCGCCGCGATCGCCGGTCGGCCCTACGACCCCGACGAGTCGCCCGAGGTCGCTCGCGCCCTCCGCT
>WBZY01001013.1_pt1 | contig 16710 bp, 15 predicted proteins | sample 5204191 | NCBI WGS metagenome assembly WBZY01 (sample SAMN12344363, study PRJNA552823) | activated sludge metagenome | biome: Activated sludge suspended growth; feature: Anammox Sidestream; material: Wastewater; isolation source: activated sludge from anammox sidestream of wastewater treatment...
CCCGATCCTCATGTTCTCGCGGGCAGGCGCCTGCGTGTCGTACGCCATACTGGGCTTCGCACCTGACATTGGCTGGGTGCTTGCGTCGCGCGTGCTCGGCGGATTGATGGCAGGCAATATTTCCGCGGCGATGGCCTACGCATCCGACATCAGCACACCGCAGGACCGGGCGAAGGCGCTCGGCACGATCGGGGCGGCGATCGGCATCGGGTTCATGATGGGGCCCGCGATCGGTGGTCTGCTGGCGGGCGAGAATCTCGCCACCGCGAGTTTCGTGCGTCCCGCACTCGTGTCCATGGCACTGTCCCTGTTCGCGATTGCGCTGGTCGCGCTGCGCCTGCCGGAGAGCCACACGGCCGAGCACCGCGCGCACGCACTGGCAGCCGGTGGGCGGCGCTCGCCTCTTGCGCTCGTGAGAGAACTGCCGGCGCTGCGCTACGTGACGCTCGCGGCCCTCTGCGTCGCGACCGCGCAGGCCATCTTCGAGTCGATCTTCGCGCTCTGGGCGCTCGCCCGTTTCGGCTACGGACCGCGCACGGTCGGTCTTTTCATGTTCGCGCTCGCAATCGTGCCCGTAATCATGCAGGGCGGTCTCGTGCGCGTCATCGTTCCCCGTTTCGGCGAGTACAACGTCGCGTATGCGGGCATCACCGCGTTCGTCATCGGCATGGCGATCGCAGCGGCAGCGCCCGGTATCGAAATCGCGACGATTGGTCTCGTGATCTGCGGCGCGGGTTCGGGTGCGTTCAATCCGTCAGGCTCTGCGCTCGCCTCGAAGCAGGCGAGTGGCAGCAATCGCGGCAGCGTGATGGGCGTCTATCAGTCGAGCAGCAGCCTTGGGCGCGTCATCGGCCCGTTCCTGTCAGGCGCCGTGTTCGGGCACTTCGGGCCAGGCTCGCCACTCCTCCTGGGTGCTGTGATTGCCGCGCCCGCCGCGATCGCGATCGCGCTGTCTAGTAAGCGAGCTCGAAGCGCAGACCCACCGCGAGCGCGTGATCCGAGTTCGGCTCGAGACCCGGGTTGAGGATGTACTGCACGTCGGGCTGCAGCGTCAGCCAGTCCGTTACCGGCCGCCGCCATGCGCGTGGCAAATACCCTTGTCCGCTGCGCGCCGGTTCGGTTAGATTGCCCGGAAGAGCAACTACAGGCCGGGAATTGACCATGCGAGTATCGTCGGCGCTCATGCGCTTCTGGTCGCTGATGCTCCTGCTCGGCGGACTCCTCTGCAGCGGCTTCGCTACGGCAATGCCGGCGTTCGCCCGTCAGTACCAGATGAGCTGTAATGCCTGTCATTCGGCCTTCCCGCGGCTCAATGCCTTCGGCGAGAACTTCCGGGACGAAATGAATATGCGTCTGCCGAGCTGGAAGGAAGTAACTACCACGAAAACGAATGACGACATGCTCGCCTTGCCCGCGTTGCTGCCGCTCGCCGTGCGTGCCCAGGCGTTCGTGCAGGGCCGGGACAGCAAGCAGATCGATCCGCTAACAGGCCCCACTGGCAACGATTCGAGCTTCGATTTCCAGTCGCCTTATTTGCTGAAACTTTTGGCCGCTGCACCCCTGAGCGATCACATTTCCTTTTACTTCTACGGCATCTTCGCCGAGAAGGGCGAAAACGGTTCGGTGATCATCGAGGACGCCTGGTTCAGCCACGACGACGTATTCGGCACCGGCATCAGCCTGCAACTCGGGCAGTTTCAGGTCTCCGACGTGATGTTTCCGCGCGAGACGCGCATGACTTTCCAGGACTTTCAGCTCTATCGCATGGCGGGAGTGACCTACGAGCGCGGGGTGTTGTTCGGTCGTGGCCTCGGTCCTGTGGACCTCGAACTCGGGGTGGTGAACGGCAACGGCATCAATGCGAACGTCAATATCAATAGCCCGGGCTACCGCCGCCCCGATCGCATGTTCGACAATGACGACCGCAAATCGGTATTCGGCCACATCGGTTCCGAACTCGGCCCGGTCTCGGCCGGACTTTTCGGCCTGACGGGTGAACAGCGCAGTGCGGCAGGCCTGGCGGGTCAGAGTCAGGGTAGCCGCGACACCGATCGCCTGGTCTATGGAGTGGATCTCGCGGGGCAGGTGGGCGCGAAGACATCCTGGTTCGCCCAGGCGCTGTGGAACCGCTGGGATGGGTTCCTCGATAGCGATCCGGCGCGCAACCTGCGCTGGTTCGGTGCCTTTGCCGGTGTCGATTACGTGCACAACGACCGCTGGGCCTACTCGCTGCTCTATAACCACAACGACGCAGGCGATTTCAAGGGCACAGGGACCCTCTTCGAAGGGATCGAGATGCGCTCTCTGACCCTTGCCGCGTCGTATTACTTCATGCGCAACGTGAAGGGCGTCGTCGAACTGAATGTCGACCTTTTGAGCAAGGATCGCGATGCGGATTTCGTCGGCCATGAGACGAAGGAAAACTACCTTCTGGTCGGCTTCGACACGGCCTTCTGATCGGAGCTCATCGGGCAGCAGGAGCGCGACCGTCTGTCAGACTGCCGCGCTGCGCGGGCGAGGCTTGGAGGCAAAATTGTTATGCTTTTCCGATGAGCGAAAGCCTCAAGCCGTTTTCCAGGGGTGACGTGTTCGTCGGCGCCACCGAGCTCAACGATCCGCTCGATGATCACGCCGGCCGCGGTCGCATCATCCAGTATGACAAGAACCTGAAGCAGAAGGCGGTGCTCTGGCTCGGCGCCACCTCGCACCTCGTCGGCGGGCTCAACTTCGACGCGCGCGGCGTGCTGTGGGCCTTCGATTCACACGCCTTCGTGGTGCTCAACATCCATCCGGACGGTCGCGTGCAGATCCGTGACGAGCTGCCAACGCGGGCGTTCTCGCATGTCACCTTCGCGAAGGATGGGTCGTTCCTGCTCGGCGAGCACCTCGCGGGCGATGCGGTGCGACCCGAGGTCGCGGCCCGCATGAAGACGAAGATCCCGTTCTTTCCGGGCGGTGACCGCTTCGGGGACGGTCACGTGTGGCGCTTCTCGGCCGATGGTGCGCTGCTGCGCGAGTACGCCACACAGACGCACGGCGGCATGGCCGGCTTTCTGGGCGTCACGCATTCGGCGCTCGCACCCGACGGGCGCACGCTCGTCTATTGCTCGGAGACGGGTCCGCGCCTGATGCGCTACGACCTCGCGAACGATCGCCAGTTGCCGGACCTGCAATCGTTTCAGCCGCCATTTCAGGGACCCCCGGAAATGTTCTTCGGCATGGCATACGGGCCCGATGGTGCGCTCCACGTGCTGCGTGGCGGCCGCATCGATATCGTCAATGGTCGCGGCGAGACCGTGCGCTCGATTCCGCTCGAAGGCTTCGGCTGGGCGACCCTCGCCATCACGGCCGACGGGCGCTTCGCCTACGTGGGCAGTTTCTTTACCGGGCAGGTCGTGAAGGTCTCGCTGGCGACGGGGGCCGTCGTGCAAACGGCGAGCACCGGGCAGGCGCGGGCGCTCGCAGGGATCGCGGTGTATGCGGGGAAGAAGCGAGCTCCGCGGAAGAAACGGGCTGCGGGCAAGAAACGGGCGGTCGGCAAGAAGAAGACCGTCAGGCGAGCAGCGCGAAAAGCGACGCGACGACGAGTGCGGCGATAACCGGTATCGGTGAGCGGCTGCGGAAGAGAAACATGGCGACCTCTTCGTGTACGGCGCCAGTTTCCGGCCGTGCGGCGCGCGGAAAAAGCCGACAAACTTGAAATCATTGTCAGGCGCTGATAAACAATCGGCGTGGACCGCTTCGCCGTCATGGCCACCTTCGTGCGTGTCGCCGAGCGTGGCAGCTTCACTCGGGCAGCCGACGATCTCGGCATCTCGCGCGCCCAGGCGAGCCAGCAGGTGGCGGCTCTCGAGAAGCGGCTCGGCGTGCGCCTCTTCGACCGCACGACCCGCAAGGTGGCGCTGAGCAACGACGGCGCCGAATACCTCGAACGCACCCGCCGCATCCTCGCCGAGCTTGCACAGGCCGATGAGGCCATATTGCGCACCCGCGAACGCCCGCAGGGACGGCTGCGGGTCGACGTGCCCGTGGCCTTCGGCCAGCACCTGCTGATTCCCGCACTGCCCGCGTTCACGCATCGCTACCCGGGGATAACGCTCGAAGTGCGCTTCAACGACCGGGTCGTCGATGTGCTCGAGGAGAAGGTCGATGTCGCGCTGCGCTTCGGCCCGATCCGCGACGGGCGGCTGATCGCGCGACGGCTATGTGTCACGCGCTGGGTCACCTGCGCAGCGCCCGCCTACCTCGCCGGGCATGGCAATCTACGCGAGCCCGCGGACCTCGCCACGCATCGATGCATCGGCTATCTCGCTGCCGACTCGGGGCGTTTGCGCGAGTGGCGCTTCCGCAAGGACAGGGGGCCAGTGAAGCAACGGGTGAATTGCGTGCTTGCTTTCGACAGCGCGGAGGCCGTGCTCACGGCGGGGCTCGCAGGCGCGGGTGTCTTCCAGACAAGTCAACTGCATGCGGCGAAGTCGCTCAACACCGGCGCCCTGCAGCAAGTGCTCGCGGACTACGCTCTCGAGGGCGCCGTCGCTTCGATCGTCTATCCGGCGAGCGCCCGGCAATCAGTGGCCGTGCGTGTATTCGCAGACTTCATGGCGCGTCTGCTGCTCGATTACGCCGGTCGCGGTGCGGCGATCGAGACGCAGCGCAAGCGGGGTGTTGCATGATCTACGAGTTCGGCGAGCGACGCATGGCGACCGATGGCGACGCGTGGTACATCGCGCCGGGTGCGCGGGTGATCGGCAGCGTGCGGCTCGGGCGCGACGCGAGCGTGTGGTTCAATGCGGTATTGCGCGGCGACAGCGACTGGATCGAAATCGGCGAGGGCACGAACGTGCAGGATGCCACGGTGATCCACACCGACGCCGGCGCGCCCACGCACATCGGCCGGAGTGTGACGATCGGCCACAGGGCGCTGCTGCACAGCTGCACCATTGGCAACGAAACGCTGATTGGCAACGGCGCCATGGTGCTCGACCGTGCGCGCATCGGCCGCCACTGCGTGATCGCCGCCGGCGCACTCGTTCCGCCTGATCGCGAGATCCCGGATGGTTCGCTCGTCATGGGGGCGCCCGCGCGCATCGTGCGCCAGGTCGGCGAACGGGAACTGGCGCTGATCGCGCAGGCGGCTGCGAACTATCGCGCGCGCGGCATCGAGTATCGCAGGGCGCTGCACGTCGATCCGCGCAGCATCGGCGATGCGAGGGCCGCCGGGAGCTGACAGGGCACGCACTGTGATCTCAGAATTCGATCTCCTGCGGCGGTGCCGCCGGATCGAGCGCGACTTCCATCTGGTCCCCGATGACTCGCAGATGGTGAACAGGAAGAGGCTCCGTCGCCGGCCCCTTCAGCACATTGCCGTCACGCACGTCGAACACGGCGCCGTGCAGCGGGCAGACGAGTTTATGGCCGCGCAGCCGGCCCTCGTCGAGTCGCGCCCAGGCGTGCGTGCAGATGTTGTCGACCGCGTGCAGGCCGTCCTTCGTGTGGCAGAGGAGCACGCTGCGGCCATCGATCGTGCAGGCGCGCATCTTGCCCCGCGGCAGGTCCGCGAGCGCGAGAGCCGGCGCGAATCGCAGCTCTGACATCGGCGCTAGAGACTGAGGCTCGTTTCAAAGACGAGCACGGCGTCGCCGACGACGCGCATCGACTCGACGCTGCCGTTTACGTAGTCGAGCTCCACGTCGACCCGGCCAGGGCGATTGAGGTAATGGCCTTGCGCGCCGCTGAACTGCGCGTGGTCTCCGCTGCGTTCGACGAGGCCGCGCGCGGCAAGATAGGCACCGAGCATGCCGTAGGCGTTGCCGCTCACCGGATCCTCGGGGATGCCGATCGCGGGGCAGAACATGCGCGCCTCCGTGAGGACGTCGGGCACCTGTGGTGCGAGCGTGAACACGAAATAGCCGGCGGCACCGAGCTGCGCCGAGAGCGTGGTAAGGCGGGCGGCGTCAGGTTTCAACTGCCGCAACTGCTCGGCGCCGCGCACCCCGACCATCAGTCGCGTGCTCGCACTGCCACAGACGAGCAGCGGGCAGCGGCCATCCAGATCGCCGCTCGAGAGCGCGAGCGCGTCGAGTACGGCGAGCCGCTCGCGCGACAGGAGCTCGCGCCCGATCGGTGGCGGGGACTGGTGGATTGCGATGCGCCGCGCGTCTCCCTCGCCGCGCACTTCCACCTCGACGATACCCGCCTTCTGCTTCTGCCGCAGGCGTCGCGGCCCCGGCCGGCGGGACATGACGTAGTGGGCGGCGACCGTCGCGTGGGCGACGAAGGCAGCTTCGGTGCGCGGCGTGAAGAATCGCACGCGCAGGTCGTGATCGGCGCTGTCGGGTGCCGAGACAAACGCTGTGTCGGCGTTGTTCAGCTCGCGCGCAATCGCGAGCATTTCCTCATCCGAGAGCGCATCGGCACCGAGCACGACGCCCGCGGGATTGCCGGTGAAGCGCTGGCGCGTGAACGCATCGACCTGAAACACGGCAAGTGATCGGCTCATGGCGTCGATTCTAGCCACTTGCACTTCGCTGCACGACCACTAACATACGCGTTACATCCTTGGGGTGGCCCGCGTACGGGGCCTGAGACGCCAGGTGGCGAACCCGTTGAACCTGATCCGGCTAATACCGGCGTAGGGAGCAGGCATGAGTATCCGCTGTCGGAAGTTCAGACGCATCGTCGGCGCGGCGCTCGTTTGCGTCATGTCAACTGTCCGGGCAGAGGATCTCGACGAAGTCCTCGTCGTCACGTCGCGCTTGCGCGACGTTGCGGTCGACGCGCTTCCCGCCAGTGTAACGGTTCTGCCACAAGAGACGATCGCGCGGGCGGGGCTGCAGCACTTCGAGGATGTGATGCCGCTCGTGCCGAATCTCAACTGGTCGGCGGGTACGGCGCGGCCGCGGTATTTCCAGTTGCGCGGCATCGGCGAGCTTGATCAATATCAGGGCGCACCGAATCCTTCCGTCGGCTTCCTCATCGACGACATCGATTTCTCGGGTGTTGGCATGCCGGCGACGACCTACGACGTCGAGCAGATCGAAGTGCTGCGCGGCCCGCAGGGCACGGCCTACGGCGCCAACGCGCTCGCGGGCCTCGTCAGCATCCGCACGCGTGACGCGCGGCCGGAATTCGAACTGCGTGGCGAGGCGACGGCGGGCGACTTTGGCACCTGGGGCGGGGGGGGTGTGATCGGCGGCAGGATCGACGACGCAGGAAATGCGGCATTCCGGCTCGTCGCCCATCACTACGGGAGCGATGGCTTTCGCAGGAATTCTTTCCTCGGGCGCGACGACACCAATGGCTATAACGAGGATACTTTCCGCGCTCGGCTGCACTGGACACCCATCGAAGCGCTCGAGTTCGGCTTTACCGCCATGCTGGTCGACATCGACGATGGCTACGACGCATTCTCGATCGACAACTCGCGCGTGACGCTGGCCGACCACCCGGGCGTCGACCGGCAGCGCTCGGCAGCGGGCGCTGTCCATGTCGCCTGGAAGGGCGATGCCCCGTTCGAGCTACGCAGTGTCACGACTCATGCGGACTCGAAGATCGGCTATGGCTTTGACGGCGACTGGGGCAACGATGCCGCCTGGAGTCCCTGGGCGCCCTACGACTACACGAGCCATTTCGCGCGCCGCCGGCGCTCGACGAGCGAGGATTTGCGACTCGTCTCGAAGAGGTCGGCCGACGATAGCGGTTTTGGCTGGATAGCCGGCGCCTATGCGCTCGATGTCGGGGAGCGCAACGACCAGCGCGACACCGCAAGCGGCGTGGCCTACCGTCTGCTCACGAGCGACTATCGCGCCACGAATCTCGCGCTCTACGGCGAGATCGACTGGCGTGCGGCGCGGCGCACCGTGCTGTCGTTCGGCGCGCGTGCCGAGCGGCGCGACGCGGATTACCACGATCGCGAGGTGCTCTCGGGCGAGACGAGTGCGTTCGCCCCGGTTGACACGATGTGGGGCGGGCACGCGAGTCTTTCGTTCGAGGAGAGCGCTACACGCACGTGGTATGCAACGCTGTCGCGCGGCTACAAGGCCGGTGGATTCAACATCGGAGCGGCCGTGCCCGCGGATCGCCGCCGCTACGAACCGGAAGCGCTGTGGAATGCCGAGGTCGGGCTCGCATGGCGTGCGCCCGACGAGCGCTGGTCGACCCGCACGTCGTTTTTCTACATGCGTCGCGAATCGCAGCAGGTTGCGACCTCGCAGCAGCTCGTGCCGGGCGATCCATTGTCCTACGTGTTCTTCACCGACAACGCGGCGCGTGGCAGGAACTACGGGCTCGAGGCGAGCGCGAATTGGGCAGTGACGCGGCGCCTGAAGTTTGCCACGACACTGGGTCTTCTCGAGACAGCCTACCTGGGCTACCGCACCGGCAATCCTGCGCGGGACGCAGCCCTCGACGGCCGCGGGCAGGCGCACGCGCCGCAGTACCAGTATTCACTCACGCTCGCGTACGAGAACCCGCTCGGCTTCTTCGCGCGCACCGACCTGCAGGGCGTCGACGATTTCTACTTCGACACGAGTCATGACCAGCGCTCACACCCCTACAGGGTCGTGAATCTGCGAGTCGGCTACGCGCGCGAGCGCTGGTCGGCCGCAGCTTTCGCGCGCAACCTCTTTGACGAACACTATGCGATGCGCGGTTTCTACTTCGGTAACGAGCCGCCGGACTTCCCGGACCGGCGCTACGTACAGCCCGCCGATGGACGGCTCATCGGCCTCACCCTCGATTTCCACTTCGAGTGACTGGAGCCCTCATGGATATTGGCGTTGAAGTCAGTCTTTATCCGCTCGATGCGCAGTTCATACCGCCGATCCAGGATTTCATCGACCGGCTGAACGGGCACGCGGATCTCAGGATCGTGACCAACAGCCTGAGCACCCAGATCTTCGGCCCGTACGAGCGGGTGTGGGCTGCACTGCAGGCGGAAGTGCGCCCGACCTTCGAGCGCGACTCGAAGGCAGTATTTGTCATGAAGGTGATCGGGCCCTACGAGGCATGACTTCGCCGCTCGAGGGCATCACGGTCGCGCTGGGTCTCGTGTATGTCGTGCTGGCCGTGCGGCGCAGCCGCTGGTGCTGGGTGTATGGAGGCGCATCTTCGGCGGGCCTCGCGTGGCTGTCGATGCGATCTGCCTTGCCCCTGCAGGCGCTGCTGCAGGCGTTCTACGTGGCGATGGCGGTCTATGGCTTCTGGCGCTGGAGTGCCGATCGCGATGCCGGCGGGCACGTGAAGGTGGGCTGGTGGCCGTGGCGATGGCATCTTGCCGCATGGTTCGTGGTCACCGTGCTGACCCTTGCCGCGTCGCAGGGCCTCGTGCGCTACACGCAAGCGGCCCAGCCGACGCTGGATGCCGCGTGCACGGCTGGGAGCCTGCTCGCGACCTGGCTCGCAGCACGCGCACGCATCGAGAACTGGCTCTACTGGATCGTCGTCGATGCTGCACTCGGCGTGCTCTACGCAGGTCAGGGTCTCGTGCTTGTGGCGCTGCTGTATTTTGCTTATCTCGTGATAGCGGCCATCGGATTTGCGAGCTGGCTGCGGCGTTTTCGCGAGGCCCGGGTGGCATGAGCGCGACGCCTGGCCCCGACGTACTCGCGCGGGTGCCCGGTACAGACTCCGCCGTGCCACCGCAGGTCGAGCCCCTGACCGGCGGTCTCACGAACCGCAGCTTCCGCGTCACGACATCGCAGGGGCGCTACGTCGTACGCCTCGGTACCGCGTACGACTCGTTGCTGGCGATCGATCGCCGCGCCGAAACCATGGCGCAACGGCTCGCGGCGGACGCAGGCGTCGCGCCGCGCGTCATCGATGCCGACATCGCGAGCGGTCTCCTGATCACGGAATACGCCCCGGGCCGCAGCTGGACAGCCACCGACTTCACTGACCCACGGCAGATCGATCGACTCGGTGCACAGCTTGCGTCGCTGCAGGCAATCGACGCTCGTGCGGCACCCGGTCTTGCGCAGCTCGACCCGACGGTGCTCGCCCGCGGGTATGTCCGGCGTATCGTTGCGGCGGCTCCTGAAGAGCAGTGGCATCTCGAGCCAATGCTCACCGAAGCGCAGCGCCGCTGGAGGGATTCAGGCGCCTCCGCCCGCAGCCCGGTGCTCACGCACAGCGACCTGCATGGCTCGAACCTTGTGGACGGCGGCACGAGGCTATGGCTGATCGATTGGGAATATGCGGCGCTCGCCGATCCGCTGCACGACGTTGCCTGCGTGCTCGCCTACCATGCGGAGGCGGTGCTGCACCTTCCCCGGCTGCTCGCGGCGCTCGGTCTCGAGCGAATCGCAACGCCCGCCGTGCTCGACGCGGCAATCTGGCTCTTTCAGTTGCTTGTCTTCCTCTGGTACCGGGCGCGCCGCGTGGCGGTCGCAGCGAGTGCCGCAGAGCAAGCCGCCGAGGAACGTGCCGCGCGCGCCCTCGCGTCCCTCGTGCATAATAGAAATCTTTGACCGAGGGGAGTGTAAATGGCGGTGCTGAAGGTCGTCGATCGCGACGGCGTGGAACACGAAGTCGAGAGCCAGACGGGGCTCAAGGTCATGGAAGTGCTTCGCGAACTGGACTATGGGGTGGCGGCGATCTGCGGTGGCATGTGCTCCTGCGCGACCTGCCATGTCTACGTCGATCCCGAATGGGCGAGCCGCCTGCCAGCGCCGATGTCCGACGAGAAAGACCTGCTCGCCGAGCTGTCGCACTACGATGCGCGCTCGCGCCTCTCGTGCCAGATCGACTTCACCCCCGCGGTGGATGGCCTCAAGGTCACCATCGCGCCCGACGAATGAGGAACCGACATGACTGAGACAGTGCTGGTCGACATCCGCGGCGAAGTCGCCGTGGTCACGCTCAACCGCCCGGAGACGGCCAATACGCTCGATCTCGCGATGGGCCGGGATCTGCTGACGGCGGCGCTGCGCTGCGAGGCGGATCCGGCCGTACGCGCCGTCGTGTTGACCGGTGCCGGAAAGGCCTTCTGCTTCGGCGGCGACCTGCGCGGCATGACGGGCAGCGGGACGCCGATCGAACCCTATCTCAAGGAGCTGACAACGCACCTGCACGCTGCCATCGCGCGCTTCATGCGGATGGACGCGCCCGTGATCGCCGCGGTGAACGGCACTACGGCCGGCGCAGGCGTCGGACTTGTCGCGATGGCCGACCTCGCCATCATGGCGGCGGGCGCGAAGATCTCGCTCGCCTACACCGGCGTCGGATTGACACCGGACGGTGGCACCTCGTTCCTGTTGCCACGCGCCGTCGGTGCCAAACGGGCCATGGAGCTGATCCTGACGAATCGTGCACTCACGGCGGCGGAGGCGCTCGAATGGGGTCTCGTCAATCAGGTCGCACCCGATGCCGAAGTGCTCGATACGGCGCTCGCGCTCGCGGGCAAGCTTGCGGTGGGGCCGAAAAGCGCATTCGGCCGTTCGAAGCGGCTCTCGGTCGCCTCGCTCGGTGCGCTCGAATCCCAGCTCACACTCGAGAGCGAAACGATCGCCGCGCAGGCGGCAACCGCAGAAGGGCGCGAGGGCATTACCGCCTTCCTGGAGAAGAGGAAGGCGCAGTACGCGAGGTAGCCGTCGCTGCGCGTGACATCATGAGAATCGCCTACCTGTTGTTGCTGTTGCTCGGCGGCGGAATTGCGCTCGCGCGCATCTGGATGAGCATCAAGAAGGCCCGCGACCTGCCGGCACACAGCTGGGACGCGAAGCTCATCGAGAAGCTGCGGGCGCAGGGCTCGGACCCTTTCCAGCCGCACGACGTGGTGTTCTTTTTCGGGCTGCCGGATGAAAACGCTGCGCAGCGCGTCGTCGAGCGTCTGGTGCGCGATGGTTTTGCCGCCGAGTACAAGCACGTGCCCGATCAGTCAGAGTTGTGCTATGCGGTGCACGCGCAGCGCTCGATCCGGCTCTCGGTGTCAGACATGCAGGCGACGAGCCGCAAGTTCAATGACATGGCGGCCGAGTTTCACGGCCGCTACGATGGCTGGGCGGCTGCGCACAACAAGCGCCCCGATGGCTCGCCCGGGGGCGATTAGCGAGCGGTGCCCGCTGACGCCTGGCGTCTGACCGCCTCGGCCGCGGCGGCAATGGCGTCCGCATCGCCGAGATAGCGGCTCGAGATGGGCCGCAAATCTGCGCCCAGTTCGTAGGCGCGCGGCACGCCGGTCGGGATGTTCAGCTCGACGATATCCGCCTCCGACACGTTTTCAAGCATCTTGACCAGGGCGCGCAGGCTGTTGCCGTGCGCGACGACGATGACGTTGCGCCCGGCGCGCAGCGGCGGGGCGATGCGCTCGCTCCAGAACGGCAGCACGCGCGCCAGCGTGTCCTTCAGGGACTCGGTGGCAGGCAGCAGTGCCGGATCGATCTCCGCATAGCGCGGATCGAAGCGCGGATGGCGCTCGTCGTCCGGGGCGAGCGGCGGCGGCGGGATGTCGTAGCTGCGTCGCCAGATTTTCACCTGCGCCTCGCCGTGCCGTGCGACGGTCTGCGCCTTGTCGAGGCCCTGCAGCGCGCCGTAGTGCCGCTCGTTCAGGCGCCAGCTGCGCTCGACCGGCACCCACATGCGGTCGGTCTCGTCGAGGATGTACCACAGCGTGCGGATCGCGCGCTTCAGCACTGAAGTGAAGGCGAGATCGATCGGGAGGCCCGCACGCCGAATCTCCGCACCCGCCTGCTGCGCCTCCGCACGGCCCTGCTCGGTCAGGTCGACATCTGTCCAGCCGGTGAAGAGGTTTTCGAGATTCCAGACGCTCTGGCCGTGGCGGACGAGAATGAGCTTGCCGGTCACCTGAGACTCCATGGGAAATCGGACAGCGAATGGCGAAGCTTACAGCCAGACCGCCGGGTTTGCAGGGTGAGCGTCGAGGCCGTGCCGGCAGCGGATCGTGCGGTCGGCGAGTGTTGCGGCGAGGAGCGCGTCGTTGGCCGCGCGGCGATCGCGGGATGCCGGCGGGTGATGCAGGTGCCAGGCGATGCCGCCGAAGATCAACGTACGGCGTGAGCACCCGGAATGCGTGAGGCGCGCCGCGAACTCCTTGTCCTCCGGGCCCCAGCCGACGAAGTCTTCGTTGAAACCGTTCACCGCGACGCCGTCGGCGCGCCAGAGCGCAAGATTGCAGCTCTTGAGCGCTACGACGGGGTTCGCAAGGTTCCTGCAGGCCCGCGCCAGCAACGGACTGCGCAGCCCGTACAGGCGGCGCAAGCCCCTCGTGCCGCGTGGCGTGGCTCTGCCGTCGCGCAGCGTGGGCGTAGCAAGCGTCGCCCGCGTGCCGGGATCATCGAGCGGAATCCGCATTCCCTGCACGAAGTCGCCGGGGCGCGCGGCGGCTGCGTGGTCGGCGATGAAATCAGCGTGCAGCAGCATGTCGCCGTCAATGAGGACGAGGTAGTCACCGCGGCTCGCGGCAATGGCGAGATTGCGCAGTCGCGCGACCCGAAAGCCCGCATGCTCCTGGCGTATGTAAGCGACCGGAGCGCGAGAGTGCGCAGCGAAGCGTTCCACTGCGGCGCGCGTTGTGGCGCCCGAGCCGTCGTCCGCAACGAGCACTTCGTCGGGCGCCCGCTGCTGTGTCGCCACCGTGGCGAGCACCGCCGCGAGCGCATCGGGCCGCTCGTACGTCGTGACGATCAGCGAGATCCGCATCAGGACGCAAGTCCGCGCGCTCTGGCCCGTCGCCCGCCGCCCATCGCTCGTAGCCCCTAGCCATCAGCCAGCTTGCGGATCGCCTCGACCCCGACTGACAGAGTCGCGAAATCGGGGTGATCGCTCGCACGCATGTCGGTGAGCATGCGCGCCCATTGTGCGTGGTCGTCGCCCTTCGAGGCGACCCAGACAGCGATCGGATCGTGCGCCGCGCCGCGCCGCCGTCCGGCGGAGCGCAGCAGCTGCGCAGCCAGTTTGCGATGGGCCCGAGCCGCGCTGCTGCGCAGGGCCGAGCGCGCGCTCGCCTGCCACGGGCCGGAGACGGCAAGGTCACCGATCTGCGTGCGGATCCAGTCGAGACCGGTCGCTGCGCCGATCGAGTAGTAGGCGCGCGCTGCTTCACGCACCGCAATGCGATTCTCCGCGGCGAGCTCGATGAGATCGAAGGCGGGTTCCATCGACTCGAGCACACCGATGCGTTCTGCCAGTGTGGCGGGCAGGCCGGCATCATGCAGTTGCGCGATGCGCGCCGTATTGTGCTCGACCACGAGACCGGTCGCGACTCCCGGCAGCGATGCGCCGAGTTCGTGGACACCGGGCCCGAACTCGGCAACGGTGCGCTCGACGTGCAGGCTGCGGCGGCGATGCGTGAGCAGCCAGTAGCTCAGGTGGCGCAGGCTGCGCGCAGTCTGGTCGTAGGCAAGGTATTGCGCGCTCGCCGGGACCTTGCTGTCGAGTGCCTCGATCGCGCGCCAGATGTCGCGCATCGCGAAGGCCTCGCGCGCGATCGTGTAGGCGCGCGCGATCTGGCCGATCGACGCCCCGCTCTCCTCGATGGCGCGCCATGCGAACACCGGACCCATGCGGTTGACAAGGCTGTTCGTGGTCGCCGTCACGATGATTTCGCGCCGCAGACGGTGCTGTTCGATGTCGTGCGCGAATCTCCTGCGCAGCGCTTCCGGGAAGTAGCGTCGCAGTTCCTCGGAGAGGTACGGGTCTTCCGGCACGTCGGAGTCGATCAGCTCGCCGGACAGCCAGATCTTGCTGTAGGCGAGCACGACTGCGAGTTCAGGGCGCGTGAGACCGACGCCGCGCTTGGCGCGGTCCGCGAATTCGTCCTCGCCAGGCAGGTACTCGATGCTGCGGTCAAGGTCGCCCGCACGCTCGAGCGAGCGGATGAGGCCCCGATACTCGCTGAGGCGTGCAGCAGAGTTGACCTCGAGTGTCGAGATCGCCTGGCTTTGCAGGTAGTTGTTCCGCAGGACGAGCGCGCTGATGTCGCGCGTCATGCCGGCAAGCAGCCTGTTGCGCGCGGGGCGCGCGAGACGGCCCGCGCGCTCGGGTCCCGCGAGCAGGATCTTGATGTTGACTTCGAGGTCCGAGGTGTTGACGCCTGCGGAGTTGTCGATGAAGTCGGTGTTGATGCGACCACCGGTCATCGCATACTCGATGCGACCGCGTTGCGTGCAACCAAGGTTACCGCCTTCGCCCACGATGCGCGCACGCAGATCGCGGCCGTCCACCCGGACAGTGTCGTTGCTGCGGTCGCCCACTTCCGCGTTGCGTTCGGTGCAGGCCTTGATGTAGGTGCCGATGCCGCCGTTCCACAGCAGATCCACCTGCATGCGCAGGATGGCGCGAATCACCTCCTGCGGTGTCGCGGCCGGAACGTCGAGCGCGAGCATCCGCCGCGCTTCCGTGGAAAGCGGAATCGATTTCGCGCTGCGCAGGTACACCCCGCCACCGCGTGAAATCAGCTTGCGATCGTAGTCGTCCCAGGATGAGCGCGGCAGCCTGAAGAGGCGCTGGCGCTCGTTGAAGCTCTTCGCGGCGTCGGGCTCGGGGTCGAGGAAGACGTGCATGTGGTTGAACGCCGCGACGAGGCGGATGTGCTTCGAGAGCAGCATGCCGTTGCCGAAGACATCGCCTGCCATGTCGCCGATGCCCGCAACGGTGAAATCCTGCGTCTGCGAGTCAATGCCGATCTCGCGCAGGTGGCGCTTGACGCACTCCCAGGCGCCGCGCGCCGTAATGCCCATTCCCTTGTGGTCGTAACCGGCCGAGCCGCCCGAGGCAAATGCATCGCCGAGCCAGAAACCGTAGTCGACCGAGATCGCGTTCGCGATGTCGGAGAAGGTGGCGGTGCCCTTGTCGGCCGCGACCACGAGGTATGCGTCGTCGCCGTCGTGGCGTACGACATTCACCGGCGGAACGACCTTCGCGTCGACGATGTTGTCCGTGATATCGAGCAGGCCGCGGATGAAAGTGCGGTAGCTCGCGATCGCCTCCTGCTGGATATCGTCGCGCGTCCCACCCGGGGGCAGCTGCTTCGGCACGAAGCCGCCCTTGGCGCCTGCCGGCACGATCACGGTGTTCTTGACGTTCTGTGCCTTCATGAGCCCCAGCACTTCCGTCCGGAAGTCTTCGCGGCGGTCGGACCAGCGGATGCCGCCACGCGCGACGGGAGCCATGCGCAGGTGCACGCCCTCGACCCGCGGGCTGTAGACGAAGATCTCTAACTTTGGCCGCGGCAGCGGCAGGTCTGGAATCTTCGCGGGATCGAGCTTCACCGATACGTAGTCCTTCGGCAGGCCGGCATCGGTGCGCTGGTAGAAGTTCGTGCGCCGCACGGCCCGCATCACCGCGAGAAAGGCACGCAGGATCCGGTCTTCATCGAGACTCGTGACGGCCGAGAGCGCCGCGCCGATGGCGTGTGCGCGTTTCTCCACGGTCCGCCTGCGGTCCGCGGCGGGGGTGGCGGGATCGAACAGGCCGTGGAACAGTTCGATCAGCTGGCCCGTGATGCCCGCATTGCGTGTCAGCGCGCGCTCCATCGCAGCCTGGCTGAACGGGACACCGGTCTGCAGCAGGTACTTGGCAATGAGCCGCACGACGATGACATCGCGTGACGGCAGGTTGGCAAGCAGTACGAGGCGGTTGAAGCCGTCGTTCTCGATCGAGCCGCGCCAGGCGGCATCGACGCCCTCCTTGAATCGCTCCCCGACCCGCGCGATGTCGATCGCGAGGCCGTCGCGGTGCTCGAGCTCGAAATCC
>WBZY01001016.1_pt1 | contig 16682 bp, 12 predicted proteins | sample 5204191 | NCBI WGS metagenome assembly WBZY01 (sample SAMN12344363, study PRJNA552823) | activated sludge metagenome | biome: Activated sludge suspended growth; feature: Anammox Sidestream; material: Wastewater; isolation source: activated sludge from anammox sidestream of wastewater treatment...
GCTGCCGAAGGGCGCCGCGGTCGCCGATACCTCGCCGCGCGTCTTCCTCGCGCAGATGCGCATCAAGGCGGGCGGCGCGGCCGACGGCGCGACACTCGCCGACATGATCAGGAAAACCGGTGGCACAATGAAGGTACGGGCGCTTACACGTGGCGCGGGACTGGCGATCGTGCCGCTGCCCGACACGCTGCTCGCAGCCGGGGACCAGCTGCACGTGCGCGACACGCCCCCGCGACTCATGGAGTATGCACGCGTGATCGGCGGAGACCTCTACTCCGACGATGCACCGGTCGACGAGCAGCACCCGCTCAAGGCGCAAGACCAGCAGACCGCCGAGCTCGTCGTGACACCGGGCTCGCTGCTCGCCGGGCGCACACTCGACGAAGTCGACTTCGACGAGCGCTACCAGCTGGTTGCGCTGGCGCGGCACCGCCCCGGCGAGGGCGACGAGTGGGGCGCCCGGGTGGCGCGCCTGCAGGCGGAACAGCTCGGCGTCGGCGACGTGCTCCTCGTGCAGGGCCCGGCCGCGCAGATCGCAGCAGTGAAGCGCAGCGGTGAGCTGCTGGTGCTCGACGCCACCACCGACGTGCCCGAAACCCGCAAGGCGCCGCTTGCGCTCGCGATCATGGCGATGATCATCGTCGCGGCATCCTTGCGCATCGCGCCGGTCGCGATCGCCGCGCTCGTCGGGGTGTTGCTGATGGTGTTCACGGGATGCCTGAAATGGCGCGACGCGACGCGCGCACTCGACTCCTCGATGATCTTCCTGACGGTGGCCGCGATTGCGCTCGCCCTCGCGCTCGTGCAAACCGGCGCAGCCGCCTTCGTCGCGGGCGGGCTCGTCAGGGCGAGCGCCGCGCTGCCCCATCCGGTGATCCTGAGCGCGACGATGATCCTCATGGCCGTACTCGCGAACTTCGTCTCGAACAGCGCCGCGGCGGTCATCGGCACACCGATCGCGATCGAGCTCGCCCGCCAGCTGGGGCTCGCGCCCGAGCCCTTCGTGCTCGCGGTGCTCTTCGGCGTCAACATGGGGTATGCGACACCACTCGCCGACAACTGCAACCTGATGGTCTTCAGCGCCGGTGGCTACCGTTTCAAGGATTTCGTGCGCGTCGGGGTGCCGCTGATGCTGATCATGTGGCTCACGCTGTCATGGCTGCTGCCACGCTACTATCCCCTCTGACGCTACTCGCGCATGCCGACGCCGCGGTTCATCAGGAGCACCGCGATCACGAACATCGCGGCCGCGAAGGCCGCCATGAGTCCAAAAGCGGCCGCGACATTCACGTCGGAGGTGCCGAGGAAGCCGTAACGGAACGCGTTGACCATGTAGAGGATGGGGTTCGCGTAGGACAGCTTCTGCGCCCAGGCTGGCAGCAGCGCGATCGAGAAGAACACACCGCCGAAATAGGTGAGCGGGGTCAGCACGAACGACGGAATCCAGTTCACCTGCTCGAAGTTCTTCGCGAACATTGCGTTCAGGAAGCCGCCGAGCGAGAAGACGATTGCCGTGAGGAGCCCTGCGCCTGCGATCAGCAGCAGATGGTGGATCGCGAGCTTTGCGAACAACAGCGAGATCACGGTCACCACGACGCCGACGAGCAGCCCGCGCACCACCCCGCCGCCGACATAGCCGAGCACGATCACCCAGTTCGGCAGCGGCGAGACGAGCAGTTCCTCGACGTGCTTGCTGAACTTCGCGCCGAAGAACGACGACACGACATTCGCGTAGGAATTGGTGATCACCGCCATCATGATGAGCCCGGGCGCGATGAACTGCATGTAGTCGACGCCGCCCATGGGACCGATGCGCCGGCCGATCAGTGCACCGAAGATCACGAAATAGAGGGTGGCGGTGACGGCCGAAGGCACGATGGTCTGGCCCCAGATGCGGATGATCCGCTCGAATTCGCGCCGGATGATCGTCCGGAAGCCGACCCAGCGGGCGTGCGTGACGTTCGGCAATGGCGCCGCCGTCGATGTGGGCCCGGTATTGGCAGCCGCCGCATCGCTCATGGGCGCGCGCCCTGGCGGCCGTCGACGAGACGCATGAAGATCTCCTCGAGCCGGTTCACCTTGTTGCGCATCGACACGACCTCGATGCCCCGGGACGCGAGGCGCACGAAAATTTCGTTCAGGCCCTGTTCCTTCGACACCTCGACCTCGAGCGTGTGATCGTCGATGCGGGTCATGCTGTAACCCTCGAGGCGCGGCACAGATGTAATGGCGTCACGCAGATTCAGCACGAAGACTTCGCTCTTGAGTCGCCGCAGCAGGCTCGCCATGCGGTCGCGTTCCACGATCCTGCCACCGGCGATGATCGCGATGTCGCGGCAAAGGGTCTCGGCCTCCTCGAGATAGTGCGTCGTCAGGATGATGGTGGTTCCCTGCGCGTTGATCTCGCGCAGGAAGTCCCACATGGACCGGCGGATCTCGATATCGACGCCCGCGGTGGGCTCGTCGAGGATCAGCAGGCGCGGTTCGTGCACGAGCGCGCGTGCGATCATCAGGCGTCGCTTCATGCCGCCCGAAAGACCGCGCGAAATCGAGTGACGGCGATCCCAGAGCGCGAGCTTCCTGAGGTAATGCTCGGCGCGCTGCTTCGCGATCCGGCGGTCGATACCGTAGAAGCCCGCCTGGTTGACGACGATCTCGAGCGGTGTCTCGAAGAAGTTGAAATTGACTTCCTGCGGCACCACGCCGATGCAGGCCTTCGCGGCCTCGAGTTCGCGATCGATGTCGTGGCCGAACACTTCGAGCCGTCCGCCCGTCTTGTTGACGAGCGATGTGGCAATGCCGATCAGCGTGGTCTTGCCCGCACCATTCGGACCGAGCAGGGCAAAGAAATCGCCCTGCCCGACGTCGAGATCGATGCCCTTCAGGGCCTGCACGCCGTTCTTGTAGGTCTTGACGAGGCCCTGGGCGGAAAGCGCGTGCATGCGAGGCGCGAAGCGTAGCACAGGGACTGTGCTGCGGTGCGGCGTGCAACGAAGACGGGCTACGGGCTGCGGGCTACGGGCTGCGCGGCGCGGGCCAGCAGGCGGCGGCGAGCAACTGCATGCCCCGGAGCCGTGCCAGTTCGAAGTCGGCCGGCTCGGCGCTCGCCGCGGCGGTGAGCAGGTGGCGCCACACTTCGGGGCTGCGCGCCCACCGCGGGCGCAGGAAGTGCGGGCTGCACTCGAGGCACTCACCAAGCTGACGGAGGCTTAGCGCCGCGAGCCACTCGACACAATCGTCGCGCAGCCCGAGCACGATCCGGGCGGCGAAGCGTCGGGTTTGCACGAGGTGCCAGGCGTAAGTCAGTGTCAGATAGGACAGTCGCGGCAGCGACTCCTCCGCGAACCACCGTACTTCCTCACGCGATTCGCGCACACCCCCGGGTGTTCCGCGTGACAGCGGCGAGAGCTCATCGAAACCGATTTCGATGAGCAGGAAGGGACAGCCCGCCAGACGCCGCCGCTGCAGTGCACTGAGCGCACACCACAGCCCCGCGGAGTCACGCAGCAGCGGGGGTAACCCGGCGGCGTCGCCACCGGCACGTCCCGCCATGAGTTCGAGCGCCAGATCGTTGATTTCTGCGAGCGACGCCAGCGAGCCCGCGGCGCCGGCGGTGTATCCGGTTTGCATGTTTCCCCCTGTTTGCGGCCGATATTGCCCACAAACAGGGCTTCAAAGCCATCCGCAAATTTGGGATATTTGTACCAAATCGGTTCTGGCGTCACATGGAGCGGATCATCATGCGCATCACCGACGACCGATACTGCCGCGACCGCCAGCGCCTCGACCTCGCACTGCGCCTGATTGGGCACGAGGCCCGCACCCACACGATCCGCTCGTGGACGGGTCTCACGGAAGACCGGGTGCGCAAGCTCTATCGCACCTACATCACCGAGCATCCGGGTTCGGCCATCACGCGCCGGCGCGGCAAATCACCGCAGCGCTGCAGCTTCTTCCTGCGCTCACCCCGTGTGCAGCAGGAGGCAGCGGTACTCGCGGGGCTTTTCTGCATGGCAGGCATCGTGGCGCGCGGCTGGCGGCTCGACTCTCGGGCGCTCTCGGTCGCACAAGGCGAGCTGCTGTGCACCGCCTACGAGACCTATCTTGCGCTCGTCGCCGAACCGCGCATCTCGTTCGAGCACGCGGCCTTTCTCGTCATTGCTGTGGCTCGTGGCGACGAGCTCGCCCTGCGCCACTGCGCCGGGTGCGGCGCCCTGACCCTGGTTGACTGCTGCACGCTGCGTGCCACGGCCTGCAGCGTGTGCGCCGACGCTCCGCGCCTGCCACAGCCATCCCCGTCGCCGGCCCGGTTGCGGCGCGCCCGGGACCTGCCGGCGGCCGCGCGAAGCGCCGCCGCGCCAGCGCAGCTTGCGCCGCTCCCGCGGCGACCGGAGCTGCCCGGCTGACGTCCGCGCGGGCATGAGGTCCATAATGAGAGTGTGCACAAGCCGCCCAATTTCTTTGCCGGGCCCTACCTCGACCGCAACGCCTGGGAGCGCGACGACACAGCGTGGTTCGAGGTGGCGCGAAGCGACACCCGCACGCGCTACATCCTGGCGCGCGGCACTGCCCACCTCATCGTCCACGAGCCGGCGCCTCATGTCGTCTTCCTCGGTGGTGATGATCCGCGTCTCGCGCGCGTGCAGGAACGCCACGCTGTGCTGCTCGGCTGGTTCGACGGCGCGCGCTGCGTACTCGTCGAAGACGAGGCCCGGGACGGAGGCAGCGAGTCGTCACCCCAGGGGGGCCGTTTCGAGGAGCTGCGCCCGCTCTCGGCGGATCTGCCCGAGAGGGAGGCCGGACTGCTCGCCTACGCGCGGGCGCTGTCCGTCTGGCGCGCCCGCCACCGCTATTGCAGCGCCTGCGGCGCCCCCACGCTGCCCACACGTGCCGGCCACGTACTCGTGTGTTCGAACCTCTCCTGCAGGCAGGAGTCCTTTCCGCGCATCGATCCGGCGATCATCGTGCTCGTCACCGATGGCGAGCGGGCGCTGCTCGGCCGCCAGGCGAGCTGGCCGCAGGGCCGCTATTCGACGATCGCCGGCTTCGTCGAACCCGGCGAAAGCGTCGAGGACGCCGTCGCGCGCGAAGTGATGGAAGAGGCCGGCATCGCCCTGGGCGACATCACCTATCACTCCTCGCAACCCTGGCCGTTCCCATCGTCACTGATGCTCGGCTTCATGGCGCGCGCCACGAGCACGGCAATCATTCGTCGCGATTCCGAACTCGAGGACGCGCAATGGTTCTCGCGCGCAAACATCGCCTCGGGACACCCGCGGGTCGGCGCGCGCACCTCGATTTCCTGGCGGCTCATCGAAGCCTGGTTCAACGAGGGGTGGCCCGTTCCTCTCGCGCGAGTGAGCTGATGGGTGGCGAGGCGCCCGGCACCCTGCTTTCCGTCGCGCTCGGCATCGGGCTCGCGGCCGCCGTCGGGTTGCGGGTCTTCCTGCCGCTGCTCATCGCGAGCGTAGCCGCAGCCACCGGGCATCTCGGGCTCGCGCCCTCTTTCGAGTGGCTCGCGGGAACACCCGCCGTCGTGATGCTGGCAGTCGCGACCGTGCTCGAAATACTCGCCTGGTACGTGCCCGGCGTCGACAACCTGCTCGATGCGATCGCGGCTCCCGTCGCGGTCGTGGCGGGTGCAGCCGTCGCTGCCGCGGTGATGGCCGATCTGCCACCCATCGTGAAATGGACTACCGCCGTGATCGCGGGCGGTGGTGTCGCCGGCCTGACACAGGGCCTGACCGCATTGTTGCGCGCGAAATCGACCGCCCTGACGGGCGGACTCGGCAACAGCGCCGTTGCGACCGGCGAGCTGGGTGGCTCCATCGTGCTCGCGGTGCTCGCGATCGCAGCACCCGTGATCGCGGTCGGCCTCGTCGTTCTTGCCGTCTGGCTCGCCGTGCGCCTCGGCCGCCGATTGCTGCGGTCCGGCTGAAAGCGTTCCATGTGCCTCGTCGTACTCGCGTGGAACGCGCATCCACGATACCGGTTGATCGTCGCAGCGAATCGCGACGAATTCCACAACCGTCCTGCGGCGGCGCTCGCGCCCTGGCGGCAACCGCCGCTCCTCGCGGGGCGCGACCTCGAAGCGGGCGGTACCTGGCTCGGCGTGGATCGCGGCCGCCGCTTCGGGATCGTCACGAACTATCGCGAGATGGTGCCTCGCCCCGCGAACGCACCGTCGCGGGGCGCACTGATTCCTGGCTGGCTGTCCGGGCCGGCCGATCCCGGCCACTACAGCGCACACCTTGCGACGAGTGCCCCGCTGTACGCGGGATTCAACCTCCTGATCGGTGACCGCGCATCCCTGCACTACGCCTCGAACCGCACCGACGGGTTTGCACAGGCCTTGTCGCCCGGTGTCTACGGTCTCGCAAACCACATCCTCGATACACCCTGGCCCAAGGTGCTGCGGGTGCGGCGCGCGCTCGAGCAATGGCTCGCGGCACCGGACCCCGACCTGCATGCGCTCTTCCCGCTCCTCGCGGATCGCCATCCCGCGACAGATGGAAATCTGCCGGAAACCGGCCTTTCTCCCGAATGGGAACGGGCGCTGTCGGCGCCATTTGTCGCACAGGGCGGCTACGGGACGCGTTGCTCGACCGTGCTTGCCATCAGCCATGATGACAGCCTGCAGATCGACGAACACCGCTTCGGGGCAGATGGGAAGCTGACCGGCACCGCCTCGTTCCGGCTCGCCCCCGGCGCGTGGCCTGCCGGTTGACTCGGGGGACGCGCCGCGCGGGAACCCGCCCGCGCACGCATGACTCTGATTAAACTCTCTCATCACCTTTCCGCCCGGGCGCAATGCAAGGACCCTTTCGCGAGCAACTGTCGGCCATCGCCTCACGATGCCTCCTGCTCGTGCTGTGCGCGCTCGCCCCGGCGCCCGCCAGGGCCGATATCGACATCGAGATCCACGGTGTCGAGGGCGACCTGCGAGGCAACGTGCTCGCCTACCTCTCCTTCGAGCGCTACAAGACGCGCGACCGGCTGCGCGCCGACACGATCGAACGTCTGCACGAGCGCGTCGAACGTGAAGTGCGCTCGGCCCTGCGGCCGTTCGGCTATTACGACCCCACAGTGAAGTCGAGTGTCGAGCCGCGCGACAACGGCGAGGACTGGCGTGTCCGGATCGACATCGAGCCGGGCAGGCCCGTCGTGCTCGAGACCGTCGACGTGAGTGTCACCGGACCGCGCGCCGGTGATCCGGTCTTCCAGGACATCCTCGCCCACCTGCCGCTGCGCCGCGGTGAGAGACTCGATCACGCGACTTACGAGAAAGTGAAGAGCGACCTGCAACGAAGCGCCGCGAGCTACGGGTATCTCGACGCGCGCTTCACCCGCAACGAGCTGCTGGTCGACCCGCCGGAACACACGGCGAGCGCCTTCATCGCATTCGAGACCGGCGAGCGCTACAGGTTCGGCCCGACGGAAATCGCGCAGGGGGTGATCCGCCCCGAGCTTATGCGCAAGTACCTGCGCTATCAGGAAGGGCAGCCCTACGACGCGACGGAGCTCCTGCGCACCCAGTTCGCGCTCGACGACAGCCAGTATTTTGCCTCCGTCGAGGTGCTGCCTCAGCAGCGCGACAGGGCAACTCTCACGGTGCCGATCCGCATCAGCGCGACGCCGAACCGGCGTTCGCGCTGGTCGTTCGGTGTCGGCTACGGCACGGACACGGAAGCACGCGGTACCGTCAGCTGGGACAACCGCGTCGTCAACACTTTTGGTCACCGCTTCCGTGCCGAGTTCAAGGTCGCGCAGGTCTCGCAACAGATCACGGGACGCTACATCTGGCCGATCGGCGATCCGGCGCTCGAGAAGTTCGAAGTCGAAGGCACGTGGAAGCACCAGGAACTCGCCGACCTCGATATCTACAACACCGAGGCGCGCGCGAGTGTCACGCGCGTGCCGCACCGCTGGCAACGCGTCTACTACACCCGCCTCGTCAACGCGATCACGGAGGATGCCAGCACCCGCACTGAATCCTGGCTCGTCATCCCGGGCCTCAGCGTTGCCTCGGTGCCGAAGGGTTACCTCGGCGAGCCGCTTTTCGGCCGGCAGCTCTACGCCGAACTGCGCGGCTCGAGCACCGGGCTCGGCGCAAGGACCGACTACCTGCAGCTCCTCGCCTCCGGGGAGCGCGTGTTCGACATCGCGCCCGCCTGGCACCTGTTGCTGCGCGCCGAATTCGGGACCACCTGGGCCGACGATTTCGACGGCGTGCCCGGTTCCGAGCGGTTCTTCGCCGGCGGCGATCGCAGCGTGCGCGGCTTCGGCTTCAACGAACTGTCGCCGGTCGACGCAAACGGCGAGAAGACGGGTGGCAAGCACCTCGCAGTCGGCACCGTCGAAGTGATCCGCGACCTGCCGAGAAACCTCGGCATCGCGGTCTTCGTCGACGGTGGCAACGCCTTCAACAATTTCGGTGACCGGCTCGAGTATTCCGCGGGCGTCGGCCTGCGCTTTCGCCTGCCGATCGCGACGGTTGGCTTCGATATCGCACAGGCGCTGTCGGTCGATGGTGCCTCACCGAGGCTGCACGTGAATTTCTCGCCGAAGCTCTGATGGCACGCCCGCTCACCATCGTGCTCGTGGTGCTGTTCGCGGCGCTCTGCGCACTGCCCTTCGCGCTGCTCTATTACCTCGCGTTCACGCCGGAGGGTCTCGCGATGATCGTCGCGCGCGTGCCCCATCGTGTCGGCCCGGTCACGATGGAAATCGGCGCGGTGCGCGGCACGATCGCGGGCGGCTTCGACGTCGCGCGCTTCGAACTGACGCACGAGCGTGTGCACCTCGTGGTCGAGCAGGGTCACGCGCGCCTCGCGATCGCGCCGCTCCTGTGGCAGACGATCGACGTGCCCGAGGCGCGCGCGCGCAGCGTGCTGATCGAAGTGCGGCCGCGCCGACGACCGCCGGACGATTCGCCGCCCCGTTTCCTGCCGCGCCTGCTGCGCATCGATGCCGGCGACGCTCGCGCCGGGTTGGTCACGATCGTCGCGCCACACGGCGATCGTGTGGACTTCCTGAACGCGCGGGCAAGCGGAGTCGTACGCCGCCGCTCGATCCGCATCTTCGATGCCGAAGGCGGGTTCCAGGGCATGCATCTGACGGCGAACGGCGTGCTGCGCGCGGCTGATCCGATGCAGATCGACGCCAGTGGACGCGCAGCGTGGCAGGCTCCCGCAGCCACTCACTGGATCGCGAATTTCACGGGTGCGGGCGATCTCGATCGTCTCGAGTTGAAGGGCGGACTGGCCGAGCCGTTTCGCGCCGAAGTCACGGGCGTGGCCGAAGCGCTCACGAGCGCGTGGAGGATATCGGCAACAGCGCGGGTGAGTCAGCTCGATCTCGCCGATTTCGGCGGCGGCAAGGCGCTCGGCGAGATCCACGGCGAGGTGGCCGGCGAGGTAACGGCTGACGGCATCCGGGCGCGTGGCGTCCTGACGCCGCAGGGCCTGGCGGCAGGCGCCTTCGACGTCGAGTTCGACGGCAAGTACGCGGCGCAGACCCTCGCGATCCGGCAAGTGAGATTCCGGCATCAGGGCTCCGGCGCGAGCGTCACCTCCGCGGGTCGCATCCGTATCGAAGAAGGCGGCGGCCCGTGGCTCGACCTGTCGGGTCGCTGGAATTCGTTCCAGTGGCCACTGCCGGCCGACGACCCAGCGGTGCGCAGCGCGCAGGGCAACTATCGCCTGAAGGGAATCCTGCCATTCGAGCTCACGGCGAAGGGTGAGGTGCAGGCGGCGAATCTCAAACCGGTGCGCGTCGCCCTCGATGGTCGCCTGGGTGCCGATCGGCTCGAGGCCGATCAGGTACGCGTCGACGGTTACGGTGGGCGCGCCGATCTGAAGGGTACCGTGGGATGGCAGCCCGACGAGACCTGGCAGCTTGCGGGACACATTGCCTCCCTGGATACAGGGCTTCTCGATACCCGGCTTCCGGGACGCATCAGTTTTGATATGGATGCGAGCGGCCTGGGCTTTTCGCCCGACGGCCAGTTCGATCTGCGCATCGCGCGCCTTGGCGGCGTGCTGCGCGGTGGACGCGCCGGAGGCGCCGGTCGCGTGATCCGTCGCGGCGAGGCGCTCGACTTCCGCGACGTCGACGTGCGAATCGGCAGCACGCGCGCGAAGCTCGATGGCGGCCTCGCGCCGGATGCCTGGTCGCTGCGCTTCGATGTCACCGCCGATGATCTCGGACTGCTCGACGCCGCAGCGCGCGGCCGCTTTGCAGCGCGTGGCACGCTTGGCGGCTCGCCGGATGCACCGCAGATCGACGCGACGCTGCACGGAGAAGGGATCGACTACGAAGACATGAGGCTCGCGAGCGTCGATGGCCGCATGAAGTTCGATGCGCGACCCGACCAGCCGCTCGAAGTGAAGCTTGGCGTACGAGGGCTGACGAAGGGAGCGCGCCACATCGAGGCCATCGACTTCATGGCTCAGGGCACGACCGCACATCACGACGTCAGGATCACTGCGGGCTCGAAGCCACTGGCGGTGGCGGCACGCGGTACGGGCCGCTACGACGCGCGGCTCTGGAAGACGGCGATCACGGGGCTCGATCTCGAGAATGGCGATGAAGCCGCGCTGCATCTGACCCAACCCTCGTCACTCACGCTCGGCCCGGGGCAGCTGGTGCTCGAAACGACCTGCCTGCGCGGCGAGGCGGCTCAGGTCTGTGCCACGGGCCACCGCAACCCGCAGGACTGGGCGGCGACGCTCTCAGCGAAGGATCTTCCCATCAGCACATTCACCGTGGGCCTGACGCCGGGCGTCACGTACGAAGGCGCGGTGGACATCGAGGCTGCAGCGGGCGCCAACGCGGGGGAGCGCTGGCGTGGCAGCCTGCGTGCCGACCTGCGCGGCGCGAGAACGCGGCGGAGGCTTGCCAACCAGCGAGAGGACGTCACCGAGCTCGGCGGCGGCACCCTCCAGGGCTCGGCGACTGCCGACGCCATCGAGATGAATGCCAGACTGGACGCGGGCGCTTCGGGTGGCCTCAGCGGCCATGCGGAGGTTGCGCGCGCCGGCGATGAGTGGCGCCACTGGCCCCTCAGCGGCAACCTCGAGGTGCAAACCGACTCACTCGGCTTTCTCGCCGTGCTGGTGGATGCCATCGACCGTTCGGCTGGCAAGCTCACGGCTGACGTGCAGCTTGCCGGTACGCTCGGCGCGCCACGCCTCACCGGCACGCTTGCCGTACGCGACGGCGAGCTCGACTTCTATCAGGTGAACCTGCCCCTGCGTGCCATCACGCTCGACGCCCGCTTTCAGGAGAACACGCTTTCGTTCAACGGATCGACGACCGCGGGCGACGGGAAGGCGACGACCTCGGGGCGGCTCGGCTGGCGTGACGGCCTGCCCCACGGCGTGATCACGATGCAAGGAGAGAACCTGCGCGTTGCGAACGTGCCCGAGGCGCGCATTCTTGCCTCACCCGATCTCGTGTTCAGCGTCGATGGCCGGCGCATCGACGTCACCGGCACCGTCGTCGTGCCGAACGCAAGACTCGACCCCGCCGATCTCACTGGCGCGGTATTCGCGTCCGCGGATGAGCGTATCGTCGGCGAGCGCGAGGTCGACCCGTCCAGGCGCTTCGTCGTGACGACGAAATTGAAGCTCGTGCTGGGAGAGCGCGTCACGATCGACACCTACGGCCTCTCCGGCCGACTCACCGGCTCGCTCGTAGCCGAAACCGATGAAAACGACATCGCGCGAGGCACGGGCGAGCTCAGCATTGCCGAGGGCAAGTACATCGCCTTCGGGCGGCGGCTCGACATCGAGCACGGCAAGCTGATCTTCAGCAACGGACCGCTCGCCGACCCCGGAATCGACATACGCGCGAGTCGGGAGTTTCCGGACGTGACCGCTGGCGCCAACGTGCGCGGCACGCTGCGCTCACCGCGCCTCACCCTGTTCTCGGATCCGCAGATTTCGCAATCACAGATCCTCTCGCTCCTGATCGCGGGCGGCTCACTCGAATCGGTGCAGGCGCAGGACACCAACGGTGGCGCCCGCCGGAGCAACCCCTTCGCAGTGCAGGGCGGCGCCATCCTCGCCCAGCAACTCGGCGAGTATGTCGGCCTCGAGGACATCAGCCTCGAATCCTCGCTCAACAACGAAACCTCGCTCGTGCTCGGCAAGTACCTGACGCCGCGTCTCTATGTCAGCTACGGCGTGAGCCTCACCGAGGCGATCAATACCATCAAGATGCGCTACACGCTCGGCGACGACTGGACCGTGAAGCTCGAGTCCGGCGCGGTGCAGAGCGCCGATCTCGAGTACACGATCGAGAAGTAGCGGGCGACGGGCGACGGGCGACGGGCGACGGGCGACGGGCGACGGGCGACGGGCGACGGGCGACGGGCGACGGGCGACGGGCGACGGGCCAGAATGCGCTCCGCCGCTGTGTTTGCAAGCGTTTTCTTCGTGTGCGTGGCCTTGTCCGGTCGTAGCGTGCCTATTGCCGATCGATGGTCTGCTGCACCGTGCAAGTTCGGCCGATCTCTTTACCACGACATCCGGATCGGAATGGCATGCGGACCTTCCCCGAAGCCCGCACTGGCTTCATCGTCACGGAGCACCACGGTCGCGGCAAATTTCCGCCCGGCCGCTTCCTTGCGTCGACGATCGACGTGAGCGCGGGGAAGTTCACGGACACCCGCTTCACCTCTCCGACAAAGCCGTTGGGATCGGCCTTCGCAGCGGCCGGCATGTCCGCCATATACAGGCCGATTCGCCCGGTTGCGACGGTGAGGCACCTCAGGGAGAGGCGAGGCCAGAACTGTGCTTCTGGCCCGCCGCCCGCAGCGCGCAGCACGCAGCACGCAGCGATTCTGACCCGTCGCCCGCTGCCCATAGCCCGTGCCCCGGGACTCTTGACACCATTCGCATGTTTATGCAGACTAGTGCTTAATTATGCACGCCACGGCCCGCCACCACGCCATCACCCGCCTGCTGCGCAGCGGCGGCGTGCGCAAGCAGGCCGACCTCGTGCGGCTGCTCAAGGCCGAAGGGCATGCGGTCACGCAGTCCTCGGTCAGCCGCGATCTGCGCGAGATCGGCGTGCTCAAGGCCGCCGACGGCTACGTGCTGCCCGCAGATGAGGCAGCGCGCGCGACCGGGGATTTCGGCACGCTCGCGCAATTCGTGCGTGACCTGCGTGTCGCAGGCCCGTCGCTGACGGTCGTGAAAACCAACACCGGCGCTGCGCAGAGCGTGGCGCTCGCGATCGACCGGGCCGGCTGGCCGGATGTCGTCGGCACCCTCTCGGGCGACGACACCATTTTCATTGCCACCTCGCGCGCCCGTGATCAGGCAGCGCTGGTCAGGCGTCTCCGTTCCCTTTTCAATATCTGACCCCCTCACCATGACTCAACCCATAGTCCTCGCCTATTCGGGCGGACTCGACACCTCATTCCTCGTACCCTGGGTGGCCGAGCACTATCAGCGCCCGGTGATCACGGTGACCGTGGACACCGGTGGCATCGACGCCGCCGCGGCCCGCACGCTCGAGGAGCGGGCGCTCGCACTCGGCGCCGTCGCGCACCATCAGATCGATGCGCGCACAGAATATTTCGATCAGGTGTTGCGCTTCCTGATCATGGGCAACGTGCGCCGCGGCCAGCTCTATCCGCTGTGTGTCGGCGCCGAACGCGTCATGCAGGCTCAGACCATCGCGCACATGGCGCGCAAGCTTGGTACGAACAGCATTGCGCATGGCTGCACCGCCGCCGGCAACGACCAGGTGCGCTTCGAGGTCGCCCTGCGCACACTCGCGCCCGAACTCGAGATCATTGCGCCGGTGCGCGACCGGGCCTTCAAGCGCCAGGAAGAGCTCGAATACCTGCAGGCGCGCCAGCTCCCGGTGCCACCTTTCGGCGCGGCGTACTCGATCAATCGCGGGCTCTGGGGCGTGACGATCGGCGGCAAGGAAACGCTCACATCCGCCGGCAGCATTCCGGAAGAACAATGGGTCCTGTCGAAGGGCGCGTTTGCGACGCCGCGTGCACCCGAGCGCCACACAGTCGAGTTTGCCGGCGGGCTTCCCGTTGGCGTTGATGGGCGCAGGCTCTCACCCGTGGCTGTCATCGAGACCCTCGAGGTCATCGCGGCGCCATTTGGCATTGGTCGGGGTATCCACCTCGGCGACACGATCATCGGCACGAAGGGTCGCGTCGCGTTCGAAGCGCCCGCCGCCGAGACGCTGCTTGTCGCGCACCGCGAGCTCGAGAAGCTCGTGCTCACGGCACGCCAGCAACGCATCAAGGAGTCGGTCGCGCAGCCCTATGGCGATCTCGTGCACGAGGGGCAACTTCTCGACCCGGTGTGTCGCGACATCGAGGCGCTGCTCGTATCGTCGCAGGCGCGCGTCACGGGCACCGTGAACCTGCTGTTCCGGCCCGGGAGCCTCTTCGTCGAGGGTGTCACTTCGCCGTTCTCGCTCATGGCAGCCTCGAAAGGCGTTTACGGCGAGTCCGTCGGGGAGTGGTCGGCCGCCGATGCACTCGGCTTCTCGAAACTCGTCGCCCTGCCGGGCGTGTTCCACACGCGTGCCGGCGAGCTCGCAGGGAGTGCCCGCTCATGATGAAGTCCGTCGTCGTCGACAAGATTGCCTCGGTCACGCAGGCGGTGGGCCTGTCGCATGAAGTGCGCATCTCCACGGACATTCCCGCCGAGGAAGGCGTGATCGTCGTCGTCGAGGTGCTGACCAACAAGTCGACGTACAACACGCTCGAGCTGACGAGCGGACGCATGGCGAAAGTCGGCAAGGGCGACATCGTCGTGGGCGCGCTCGGGCACCGCAAGGCGCTGTTCGGCTATTCGGGGCACGTGCCCGAATCGCTCAGGGCGGGTGACGTGATCCAGATGCTCAATATCGGTGGCGTGCTCGGCATCTGCGATTCGGTCAATCCCGACAAGGGCAAGCCGTTCGACTGCCGTGTGCTGGGCGTCGTGCTGCAATTCCCCTATCTCGGCGAACGCATCGGCGTGCCGGCGCGCGCCGGTTACCGTCGCCTCGACCACGAGGCGCCACTCGATGCGAAGGGCGTACCCATCGTCGCGCTTGCCGGCACCTGCATGGAAGCCGGCAAGACCGCCGCAGCCTGCGCGATCGTCTCGCGCATGCGCCACCGCGGCCTTGTGGTCGATGCGTTCAAGGCGACCGGCGTGTCCCTGCGCCGTGACATTCTCGCGATGGCAGACGCCGGCGCACGCAACACGATGATCTTCACCGATCTCGGCGTCATCACGACCACTCCGAAGACCGGTCCCGCGCTCACCCGCACGATGCTCACCGAGCTCTCGGCGGCGAAGCCCGACGTGATCGTATTCGAGCTGGGCGACGGTCTGATGGGTACCTATGGCGTCGATTCGATCCTCTCGTGCGAGGACATCAGGAGGGCGCTCACCGGCGTCGTGCTTTCGGCCAACGACCCGGTCGCGGCCTGGGGCGGCGTGCGACTGCTGCGCGAGCGTTTCAGCATCGAGCCCTGCGTCGTCACGGGTCCTGCGACCGACAACGCGGTCGGCGTCGAGATCATCGAACAGCAGATGAATGTCCCGGCATTCAATGCGCTCTCCTCGGGCGCGGCCCTCGGTGATCGCGTCATCGAGACGCTCGGCCTTGCTGCGAAGGCGGTCAAGGCGCTCGCAGGATGAGCGGCGCGGCGCGCATCCCGGCGATCGTGCTCGGGGGTACCGGTTACGTTTCGGGCGAGCTGCTGCGCCTGCTCTCCCCGCATCCGCACTTCGTGATCGCCGGGATTCTCTCCGACAGCCAGCCCGGAGAGCCGGTCGCGAAGTCGTTCCGCCACCTTGCGCCCGCGCTCGGCGAACTCTGCTTCCAGAGCCAGGCCGGGATCGAGTCGCTCGTTGCAAGCCTGCCGCGCGCCGCGATCTTCGGCGCGGCGCCGCACGGCGTTTCGGCCGCGCTGATCGACGCACTCCTGGCGCGCGCCGCAGCGGCCGGCACCGATGCGCATGTCGTCGATATCTCGGCCGACTTCCGCTACGCGAGCGCAGCGGCCTACGAAGCCGTCTACAAGCACCCGCACGGCGCACCGGCACGCATTCGTGAGTTCACCTGTGCCGTGCCCGAGCAGCTCGCGCACGCGCCCACCAGGCACGTCGCGCATCCGGGATGTTTTTCTACTGCGACTCTGCTTGCGAGCGTGCCGCTGCTGGCGCTCGATCTCGTGACGCCGAGCCTCTTCGTCGCGGGCGTGACGGGCAGCACCGGCTCCGGGAGGAAGCCCGTGGAGGGCACGCATCATCCGCAGCGTCACAGCGACTTCTACTCCTACAATGCACTCGCGCACCGGCATACGCCGGAGATCGCAGCCTGCGCGGCGGCAGCGAGTGGCGTCCACGCGGACTTCGCCTTCGTGCCGCATTCCGGGCCGTTCGCGCGTGGCATTCATGTGACCATCCAGGCGACGCTCAAGGCGCCGGGCGGCCGTACCACACCCGACACTGCGGCATTGCTCGCGGCGCTCACCGATTACTACCGCGACGCGCCGTTCGTCAGCGTCTCGGCCGAGGCGCCGCATGTCAAAGACATCGCCGCGAGCAACTACGCGCGGCTGTCGGCGACAACGAACGGGCGCAGCGTTGCGGTGACCTGTGTCGTCGACAACCTGAACAAGGGCGCGGCAGGTGGTCGGAACT
>WBZY01001018.1_pt1 | contig 16671 bp, 12 predicted proteins | sample 5204191 | NCBI WGS metagenome assembly WBZY01 (sample SAMN12344363, study PRJNA552823) | activated sludge metagenome | biome: Activated sludge suspended growth; feature: Anammox Sidestream; material: Wastewater; isolation source: activated sludge from anammox sidestream of wastewater treatment...
CTCAATCACCGCTTCCGCCTCGGCCAGCGCACGTTCGCCATGCAGGCGATCCGCGATCCCGACGAGCGCGGGCGCTTCATCGAATGTCTCGTCGCCGAGGAGCGGCCATGAAGATTGCGGCGCGTCTCGTTGGCGCCGGCAGCGTGCGCCGGCTCGCACGCATGGAGGATTCGCTCGCCGCGTCGGCGCTCGCGCGGGTCCATGCCTGCCGAGGAGCGAGACGCAGCGCTCGCAGCGGCCCGCGAGGACGACGACGTGCGCGATCCCGATGAGGACGCGGGCGAGGACGACGCCGCGCTCGACCACGCTCCGCCCGGTGCTGACGCGGAGCTCGACGAGGACGACGACACCGACGACACCGGGGACGAGGACGACGACGCCGCCGACACCGAAGACGACGAGGACGAAGACGAAGCCGCGGACGACGAGGCGGCGGCCGGGCTCGACGCCGCGACGCTGAGCGCGGCGCTGCGCGCCGCCGCGGCGCCGGTCGACGAGGCGGTGGCCTCGCGAGAGGACGAGGAGGAGCGGCTCGCCGCGGCGCCCCCGCCGCGCCGCCGCCGCACCGCCCGCGCAGCGCCGCTCGGCGAGCTGCCACCGGTGCCGGCTCCGCTCTCCGTCGACGCAGCCGCGCGGCGCATCGGTATCGACGCGCTCTACCCCGAGCAGCAGGAGGTCGTGAGGGCCGTGGCGGATGGCCGCGACGTCCTGCTCGTGCTGCCGACCGGCTTCGGCAAGTCCGCCTGCTACCAGGTGCCCGCGATGGTGCTGCCGCGCCCGGTCGTGGTGGTGTCGCCGCTGCTCGCGCTGCTCGAGGACCAACACACCAAGCTCCAGGGCTTCGGCGTGCGGGTCGCGCGTCTCGACGGGACGGTGCGCGGCAACGCGCGCAAGCAGGCGCTCGCCGACGTCGCGCGCGGCGGCCCGATCCTGGTCATGACGACGCCGGAGACGCTCGGCAGCCCCGAGCTGCGCAGCGCGCTGGCGGGGCCCGGCGTCGGGCTCGTCGCCGTCGACGAGGCGCACTGCATCTCCGAGTGGGGCTACGACTTCCGCCCGGCCTACCGCCGGCTCGGCGCGCGCGTGCGCGAGCTCGGCGAGCCGCCCGTGCTCGCGCTCACGGCCACTGCCACCGAGCACGTCCGCGAGGCGATCGTGGGCTCGCTCGGAATGCGCGAGCCCGAGGTGATCGCGGCCTCGCCGCACCGCTCGAACCTGGCCTTCGAGGTGCTGCCCTGCGAGCGCGACCTGCGGCTACGCGGGCTCCTGCGGCTCGCGCGCCGCCTGCACCGGCCCGGGATCATCTACTGCGCGACCCGCCGCGAGGTCGAGCTCATCTACCTGCTGATCCGGCGCTTCGGCATCCCCGCCCACCGCTACCACGGCGGCATGACGGCGAAGGAGCGCGAGAGCGAGCAGGAGAAGTTCATGGACTCGGGCCGGCGTGTCGTGATGGTCGCGACGAGCGCCTTCGGGCTCGGCATCGACAAGCCGGACATCCGCTACGTGCTGCACTTCCAGGCGCCGGCCTCGCTCGAGCAGTACGTGCAGGAGGCCGGGCGCAGCGGGCGCGACGGCAAGAAGGCCAACTGCATCCTGCTCTACGACGGCAGCGACCGCTCGATCCACGAGGCGTTGCTCTCGCGCAGCCGGGTGCGCCCCGACCAGCTCTATCGGCTGGCAGCGGCTCTGGCAGCCTGGGCGGACGAGGAGCGCGAGCCGACGCTCGAGGCGCTCGCGCTCTCGGCCGAGATGGGTCCGCGCATCGCCGCGGCGCTGCTCACCAAGCTCGAGGAGGGCGGGCTCGTCGCCTTCGACGACGAGCGCATCCAGGTGCTCGGGAACAAGGACACCTTCGAGCGCGACGCGCGCGCGCTCGCAGGCCAGTTCGAGACGCTGCGCACGCAGGACGGCCACCGCCTCGACGCGCTCGCCGAGTATGCCCGCGACGAGGGTTGCCGCGCGAAGTTCTTGCGCAACTACTTCGGCGAGAGCGAGGGCGAGGCGTGCGGGCTGTGCGACGTCTGCCGCGGCCGGCCGGAACGCCCCGAGGCCTTCTTTGCGCCGATCGCGAAGCCGGCCCAGCCGGGCCGCCGCCGGCGCGGCGGGCGGACCCATGAGGAACGCGGGCGGCGTGGCCGGGGGCGCCTGCGGCCGGCGGAGCGTGAGCCGCGCGAGCGCCGCTTCGAGGGCGATCCGGGGCCGGGCCGCCGCCGGCGCGGCCGGCGCGGAGGCCGCGGCCGGCGTGCGGGCGGCGGACCGGAGTCGCTGATCGCCCCCGAGATCCTGGCGCGGCCCTTCGTGCTCGACGAAGCCGATGTCCGCGCCCTGCCCCCCGAGCGCCCGCGGCGCCAGCAGGGTGAGCGCGGCGGCGAGGGGAGGGCGCCGCAGCGGACCGACGATGCCGAGGGCACGAGCCTGCCCCGCCGCCGGCGCGGGCGGCGGGGCGGGCGGCGCCGGCGGGGCCGGGGGCGCGGGCACGAGCCCCGCGCCGACGCACCGCCGGATCCGCAGGGCGACGGAACCGCGTGAGCGCGGCGCCTGGCTAGCGCCCGCGAGCGCAGGCGATGCAGGTCGTCGTGCCGGGCAGCGCGCGCAGCCGAGGCACCGGGATCGAGCCACCACAGCGCTCGCAGACGCCGAGCTGCTGCTGGCCCGCGCGGTCGAGCGCGCGGTCGATCGCTGCCAGTCGCTGCAGTGCCATCTCGTCGAGGGTGCGCGCCGCTTCGATCGCAGCCCGATCGGCCCCACGTTCGGCCTCGTCGAGAGGGAGCTCGCGCTCGCTCTGCTCGAGTTCGCGCTCCCCGGCCTGGCTGCGCTCGAGGCGCGTGCGGATCTGCTCTCGCTCGCGCTCGAGCTCGGCCACGAGCGCTGCGAGGTCGGCGGCGCGACCGCGCCGGCCGTCGTCCCGCCGCAGGCCGAGCGAGGTGGCGAGCGCCCACAGCACGTCGGTCTCGGAGAGCAGCCCGACGAGCCGCTCCTCGTCGTCGACGATCGGGAGGCAGCCGATCCGGTGCTCGGCCATGCGTTCGGCGGCCTCGGCCACGGACTGCTCGGGCCCGAGCGTCTCGGGCGCGTGGCTCATGATCTCGCCCACCCGCCACTCGCGCGCCGCCGCGCGCTCGCCCGGCGCGAGCGCGCGACGCAGGCTGATCGGGAAGGGCAGGGCTGCGCGCACGTCCTCGATCGAGAGCACGCCGATCACGCGCCGCTCGGCGTCGCACACCGGGAGGTGGCGGATCCCACGTTCCCACATGCGCTCGAAGGCCTCGAGCGCCGAGGCGTCGGCGTCGACCGAGACGGGATCGCCGCTCATCAGGGCCTTCACGCGGGCTTCCATCGCAGCTCCTCTCTCAGCGCAGCTCGGCGGCCACGCCGTTGGCCGAAGGCAGCCGGGCCGCGTCGACGGGGATGACCTCTCCGCCACGCGCCAGCACCAGCTCGCAGAGCGCGTCGAGCGCGTCCCCGTAGCCGTCGCCACGGAGCGTGCAGCCGGTGTCGGGATCGAGGCGCCCCGCCAGCGAGCGCTCGGCGTCGATCCACAGCCGCCAGACCCGCCCTGCCAGCGCGGCGGCCCCGACGTCGTCGAGCAGGTCGATCGCCTTGCCGCGGTTGCGCGCGCGCTCCCAGTCCTCGCCAGCCTGATCGGCGCGGCGTGCCCGCCAGCGCTCGACGACCGGCGCGCAACGCTCGGCCAGCTCGGCGGCGGTCGCGTGATCGAAGTTGCCGACGAGCGCCTCGCCGAGCAGCGAAGGCAGCTTCACGAGCGCGCGCAGGCCGCCCTGGTGGTCCTCGGTGGCGGCGAGCACGATCGGCGATGCGCGGTCGGCGAGGGCGGGGCCGAGGGTACGCGCCAGCGCCTCGTGGAAGCGCTGGAGGTCGAGCTTGCGCTCGTCCCTGGCGCTTCCGTGCGAGTAGAAGACCGGCTGCGTTCCGCCGCGGCCGGTCCCTCGCACGCGGATCTGCTTTGCGGTGAGCTCCTGGCCGAGCGCCTCGGGGAGGCTCGCTGGCACACCGGCCAGCGGCGTCTCGCGCAGTCCGTCCGGGCCGCTCTCCCAGAGTGCAACGCGGTTCAGCGACACCGTCAGGACCCGGAACGGAGCATGGCGCCGGAGCGCCCGCAGGAGCGGCCGCAGCACGAAGCTCCCTCCCACGTCTACGCGATACGGTGTCGAATCGGGAAGCGCGATCGCATGGAGCGCACGACCGTCCTGGAGCGCGACGAGGGCGCGCGTGCCGGCGGGCAGGCGGGCGAGCTCGAGGTCGATCGCGAGCAACGCCGCGGCGCGTGCGCCCGCGCGCGCAGGATCGACACCGAGCGCGAGCAGACGCGCCTCCACTTCGCGCGCGGCGCGCTCGAGCAAGGGCGCGTTCTGGCGGAGGTCGGGGACGGCGCGCTGGATCGGGAGATGGACGGTGACGCGCGGGCCGGGGCCGGGTGCGACCCAGGCTCGGAGCTCGTCGAGTTGCGGGAGCGGCCGGACGGCGAGGCGATCCACTGCGGGCATCGGTGCAAGGCCTCCTGGGTCCTTGCGATGCAACCGACGTACCGCTTGCGCCGGCTTCCGGGCGAGCCGCCCGGTCGCGGCGTGGCGCGTGACGGCGCGAGTGGGGCAATCAGCCCCACTCGCGCCCGCTCTAGTCCGGGTCCGAGAAGCGCGGCGGGCGCTTCTCCAGGTTCGCCTTCACGGCCTCGATCTGGTTGGGGCGACCGATGAGGCCGCGCTGGAGCTGCTCCTCGAGCGCGAGGCCCTCCGCCACGGGCACCCGGCCCGACTCGTCGAGCAGGCGCTTGCCGGCCCGGATCGCGTCGGGCGAGCGCGCTGCGATCTCGGCGGCGAGAGCCAGAGCGGCCGTGCGCGGGTCGGCCTCGACGCGGGTGGCGAGGCCGAGGGCGACCGCCTCGGCGCCGCCGACCACGCGGCCGGTGAAGGTCAGCTCCTTGGCGACGTCGAGGCGCACGAGCCGGCGCAGGGTCTGGGTGCCGCTCATGTCGGGCACGAGGCCCCACTTGATCTCCATCACCGAGAGACGCGCATCGGGCGCCACCAGCCGCAGGTCCGCGCCGAGCGCGATCTGGAGGCCGCCGCCGTAGGCGACCCCGTGCACCGCGGCGATCACCGGCACGGGCACCTCGGTCCACACCCAGCCGGCGAGCTGCGCGAAGTTCGCGGGGCTCTCGCCCGCCTCGCGCGCGAGCAGGTTCGGCCCGCCGCGCCCGCCACCGCCCGCCATCGCCTGGAAGGAGCCCATGTCGAGCCCCGCGCAGAAGGCGCGCCCTTCGCCGGAGAGCACCACCGCCCGCACGCTGCGGTCGCGCGCCACCGCGCGGCCCGCCTCGGCAAGCGCCTGGAACATCGGCACGTCGATGGCGTTGAGCTTGTCCGGACGGTTCATCCGCACGTCGGCGACCCCGTCCTGCACCGACACGATCACACGATCCGACATCTCCCACCTCCTATGCGTGCAGGCCCACGGCCCGCAGGTGGTCCACTTCGTTGAAGTTCTGCAGGCACCAGACGAAGCCCGTCATGCCGACCGGCCGCGACTGCACGACCGCGTAGGCCGCGAGCTCGAGCTCGAAGCGGTTCCACTCCCAGGGCACCGCCGGCACGTCGAGCAGATGGGTCAGCCCGACCGCGTTGGTGCCGCCGTGGGCGACGAGCACGATCCGGCGTCGCTGGGGCGGGTGCGTCCAGATCGTGAACTCGTCCTCGCTCTCGCGCGCGATGCCGTGGCGCACGAGCAGCGCCGCCAGGGTGCCGGTCACGCGGGCATGGAAGTCGCGGAAGCTCTCGCCGCCCGGCCAGCCGCTCCAGTGCTCGCCGAGACGCCGCTGCGCCGCCCGCAGGAAGTAGGTGTCGACCTCGGCCTGCGACAGGCCGTCCAGTGTGATGCTGATCTCGGCGAGCCCGTCGACGACCTGCGGCTCGAGGCCGGTCGCCTTGGCGAGCGGCTCGGCCGTCTCGCGCGCGCGGCGCAGCGGGCTCACGTAGAGGGCGTCGATGCCTTCGCCGGCCAGGCGGGCGGCCGCCGCCTCCGCCTGCGCGCGCCCGCGCGCGGTCAGGGCCGCATCCGTCACCGACAGGCCGCCCCCCGGCGTCCAGTCCGGCTCGCCGTGGCGGAGCAGCACGATCTCCACCTGCGCGTCGAGCCGCAGGCGCTCCTCGCGGCGCGAGATCGCGCCGGGCTCGTGCGGGTCGGCAGGACGGGCAGGCGCGGGCGACATCTCGCTCCCGAGGGCTGGCAGGGGCGCGGCGCGGAGCGCGTATCATAGCGGCGCCCACGCGAAGGAGTCCCTCGTGGCCACCCCGTCCGCCGCTCCGCCCGTCCTCCTCGTCGAGCGCGAGGACGGCGTCGCCCTGCTCACGCTGAACCGACCCCACGCGATGAACGCGCTCTCGAGAGCGCTGCGCGAGGCCCTGGCGCGCGCCTTCCACGAGATCGCCGAGGATGCCGCGATCGGCGCCGTGATCGTGACGGGCGCCGGGCGCGCCTTCTGCGCCGGCCTCGACCTGAAGGAGATGGGCGGCGAGACCCCGGGTGCCGAGTCCTCCCGCCCAGCCGTCCAGCCCTCCGCCCCCTCGGGTCCGGCGGCGATGATCGGCGAGGGCGACATGATCGCCGCCGTGCGCGCCTGCCCGGTGCCGGTGATCGGCGCCGTCAACGGCTTCGCGATCACCGGCGGCTTCGAGCTGGCGCTCGCCTGCGACTTCCTCGTCGCGTCGAGCGAGGCGCGCTTCGCGGACACCCACGCGCGGGTGGGGATCGTGCCGGGCTGGGGGATCTCGCAGCTCCTGCCGCGCTGGATCGGCCCCGGCCGCGCCCGGGAGCTCGCCTTCACCGGCAACTTCCTGGGCGCCGAGCAGGCCTGCGCATGGGGCCTCGTGAACCGCGTCGTCGCGCCCGCGGAGCTCCTGCCGACCTGCAGCGGTCTCGCCCGCGACATCCTCTCCTGCGATGCGCGCACCGTGCGCGCGATCAAGCGCCTGCACCGTGAGGGCGGAGCTACGACGCTCGGCGAGGCGCTCCGCCTCGAGGCCCGCGCCTCGATCGAGCACGCCCGTTCGGTCGCGCCCGCCGACGTCGCCGCGCGCCGCCGCAGCGTCCAGGAGCGCGGCCGCACGCAATCGCGCTGACGTTCCGGCCTCCGGAACGAGGGCGCCGGCGCGCGGACCCGGGGCTAAGCTCGGCGCAACCCCAGCCGAAAGGACCGGCCATGAGCGAGGTCCAGGTCTACGAGGGCGCCCTCGACCGCGGGCTCGAGGGCGTGGTGGCGTGCAGCACCGGGATCAGCACGATCGCGGGCACGACGCTCCTCTATCGCGGCTACACGATCGAGGATCTGGCCGCACACGCGACCTTCGAGGAGGTCGTCTACCTGCTCTGGTTCGGCAACCTGCCGACCAGCGAGGAGCTGGCGCGCTTCCAGCGCGAGATGGACGAGGCGATGGCGCTGCCGCCGGAGTCCTTCGGCTGGTTCCACGGCCTGCCGACGGAGGTCCATCCGATGGACTTCCTGCACGCCGTCGTGGCCGGGCTGTCGCTCCACGACCCGGACGCGAACGTGCTGAGCTACGAGGCGAACCACCGCAAGGCCGTGCGGCTGACGGCGCGGCTCGCGACGATCGTCGCCGCCTACGACCGGGTGCGGAGCGGCCAGTGGCCGCTCCAGCCGCTGCCCGGGCGTTCGCTGGCCTGGAACTTCCTGTACATGCTGCACGGCAAGGAGCCGAGCGCACGCCGCGTGCGCCAGTTCGAGACCTGCCTCGTGCTCCACGCCGACCACGAGCTGAACGCCTCGGCGTTCTCGGCGCGGGTCACCTCGAGCACGCTCTCGGGCATGTACTCGAGCATCATGTCGGCGATCGGCACGCTCAAGGGCGAGCTCCATGGCGGCGCCAACGAGCAGGTGATGCGGATGCTGCTCGAGGTCGGCACCCCGAAGCGGCTCGAGGCCTACCTCGACGAGGCGATGGCGGCCAAGCGCAAGGTGATGGGCTTCGGCCACCGGGTCTACAAGGAGGGTGACCCGCGCGCCGCGATCCTGAAGCAGATGAGCGCCGAGCTGACGGCCGAGACCGGCCGCCCCGAGCTCTACGAGATGAGCGCGGCGATGGAAGAGTACATGCACGATCGCAAGGGGCTGATCCCGAACGTCGACTTCTACTCGGCCACCGTCTACTTCAGCATGGGGATCCCGATCGACCTGTTCACGCCGGTGTTCGCGGCGAGCCGCGTCTCGGGCTGGTGCGCCCACGTGCTCGAGCAGTACCAGAACAACCGGATCTACCGCCCGCGCGGGAAGTACGTCGGCCCGACCGACCGGCGCTACCGGCCGATCGAGGAGCGCTGAGAGCCGCTCCCCGGCACGGGGGACCCCGGCACGGCGCAACCGCTTGGCTGGAAGCTGGGGCGGGCTCGGGCGCCCTTGTCATACGCTGTCATACATCGTATGCTGGGCCGTGTTCCAGGGCGGAGGGACCGGTGGAGCCCGATCGACCGAAGGACCGGATCGTCCAGACCCGCGTCCCGCGCGATCTCGAGACCACGCTCAAGCGCGAGGCGCGCCGGCGCCGGCTCACCGTCTCGCACCTGGTCCGCAACGTGCTGGAGGACGCCTTCCAGCTCGTCGACGGGGTGGTCGCGAACGTGGACGCGCTGGTCGACGACTCGGTCGAGCTCGTGCGGAGGGTCGGGAGCGACGCCCGCCGCGCGGCGGGTGTCGCGCGCCGGGAGCCGGCCCGTACCGAGGCGCCGGCGGATCCGGGAGTGGGGCTCGAAGGGGGTCCGGACGCGGCGCTGTCGCATGTCTTCGCGTGGAACCGCGTCGTCCTGAACCAGACCGCCGACTGCTCGCGCTGCGGGCGCGCGATGGCGCGCGGGAGCGAGGCCCACGCGGGCCTCAGCGACGAGCCCGGCCATGCCCGTGCATGGCTGTGCGGAAGCTGCATCGACGCGCTCGCCGACGACGCGAGCGCCGGAGGAGGCGCATGAGCGGAGCGACACGCTGGATCGAGGCGATCGACGGAGCGCTCGGCTGGGTGGAGGAGACGGCGTGGGAGCTGCGCGGGCTCGCCGAGCGCGCCTCGACGGGCTGGCGCGAGGTGCGGCGCGACTGGGAGGCGCTCGCCGAGGACGGCCGCGAGCTCGCGCGCGAGGCCGCGCGCTGGCCCGGTGGGTCGGCACGGCTCGCAGCGACGAGCTGGGTGGTGGGGCAGGTGGCCTTGAGCTACCGGCTGCACGCGATCCGGGCGGCCTTCCTGTCGGAGGCGTCGGCGCGCGAGCGCCTCGATGCGCTCCACGCCCACAACGCCCGGCGCTTCCAGGAGGCGAGTGCGCGCCACGGCGCCGGCCTCCTGAAGATCGGGCAGATGCTCTCCGCGCGGCCGGACCTGCTCCCGGAGGCCTGGATCGCCGAGCTCTCGCGGCTCCAGGACGCGGCGCCACCGCTCTCCTTCGAGACGGTGCGCGCCGTCGTCGAGGACGACCTCGGGGCCGCGCTCGAGGCGCTCTTCACGCGCTTCGATCCCGAGCCGGTCGGGGCGGCTTCGATCGCCCAGGTCCACCGCGCGGTCCTGCCCGACGGCACGGCCGCGGCGGTGAAGGTGCGCCGGCCGCACGTCGAGTCGCTCCTCGATCTCGACCTCGGTCTCCTCGAGGGCTTCGTGGCCGGTGTGCGCTCGCTCCTGCCCGAGGCGGACTGGGCGGCCATCACGACCGAGGTGCGCGCGGCCGTCTCCGCCGAGCTCGACTTCGCGCGCGAAGCGCTCGTGATGGACCGGCTCGCCGACCACTTCGCGAGCCACCCGCGGATCCGCGTTCCGCGCAGCCGGCCCGAGCGCTGCGGCGAGCGCGTGCTCACGGCGAGCTTCTGCGAGGGCCGCCGGATCGCCGGCGTCCTCGACGAGTGGCGCGTCGCGCGCGACGCCGGTGACGCCGAAGCCGGCGCACGCCTCGACGAGACGCTCGGGCTCCTGCTCGAGGCCTACCTGCGCATGGTGCTCGAGGCGGGCGTCTTCCAGGCCGACCCGCACCCCGGCAACCTGCTGGTGGCGCCCGACGGGGCCCTCGTCGTCCTCGACTTCGGCTGCTCGCGCGAGCTCACGCCCTCGCGGCGACGGCGCTACCTGGCGCTCCTCGGGGCCGTCCTCGCGGGCCGCCGCGAGGCCGCCGCCGCGGAGCTCGGCGCGCTCGGTTTCGCGACCCGCAGCGGCGCGCCCGACTCCCTGCTGGTCTTCGCCGACGCCCTGCTCGGCGCCTTCCGCAGGCTCGCCGCCGGCGACGAGGCCTGGCTCTCGCGCGAGGCGCTCGAGGCGGAGCTGCTGGGTGTTCTCGAAGCGGTTCGCCAGGATCCGGTGACGACCCTGCCCGACGACTTCGTGATGCTGGCGCGCGTCTTCGGGACGCTCGGCGGGCTCTTCCAGCACAACCGCCCGCGTATCGACTGGGCGCGCCACGTGGCGCCGGTGCTCGCAGCGGCCGGACGTGATACCTAGGGCTCGCCGAGCAGCGTTCGCAGGGCCGGGCTCAGGAACACTCCGCGTGGGTCGAGGCCGCGACGGATCGCACGGAAGCGCCCCCAGCCGGGGTACACCCGCGACAGCCCCTCGGCATCGAGGCGATGCCACTTTCCCCAGTGCGGCCGCCCGCCGGCCTCGACCGCGATCGGCTCGAGCGCCGCGAAGAGAGGTTCGGGCGCCAGGCGCGCGTCCTGGTGTACCGAGATCGACACGGTCTCGCGCCCGTGCGCCATGCTGAGGAACGCATCGTCGGCGGCGACCGTCCGGTACCCGAGCGGCCAGGCGGCTCCCGGGTCGCCGGCGCGCAGCCGTGCCGCCGTCTCGCGGAAGCAGGCCGGGCCGAGCGCCTCCGCGAGCGAGTACTCCATCTCGTGGAACCTCTGCTCGCGCAGCGAGGGCAGGATCTCGTGACTCCAGCCGATCCGCTCGCCCTCGCGGTCGGAAACCGACGCGGGCGGCGCCTCGGTCGGATGGATCGACCGACACTCGGCGATGTCGTGCCTCGGGTAGTAGAGCACCTCGAAGTGGCGGGCGGCGGCGACCCACTCGTCCAGGCGCGCCAGGACCTCGTCGAGCGGGGACTGCCAGACCCGCTCGTGCAGGCGATGGGCGGGTACCACGCGCAGCGTGGCGGCCGTCATCACGCCGAGCACCCCGAGCGACACGCGCGCGGCCCGCAGCAGGTTCCGGTCGGCCGAGCGCAGCGCATCGAGCTCTGCGATCTCGCCGTCCGCCCGCACGAAGCGCAGCCCCGTCACCGCGGAGGCCAGGTTCCCGAGCGCACGGCCCGTGCCGTGGGTGGCCGTCGCAAGCGCGCCCCCGAGCGTCTGGCGATCGATGTCGCCCAGGTTGTGGAGGGCGAGGCCGTGCTCGTGGAGCGCGTGGCCGAGCTCGTGGAGATCGGTGCCCGTGCGGACCCGCGCGGTGCCCGCCGCGGGATCCACGGCCTCGATGCCCTGCCAGCGTGCCAGCGAGAGCAGCACGCCGTCGGTCGCGCAAAGCGGCGAGGAGGAGTGCCCGGCGCCGAGCGGCCGCACGGTGCGCCCCTCGCGGCCCGCGACGTGGACGATCGCTGCGATCTCGGCCTCGTCATGGGCCTCGACCACCGCGTGCGGTGCGCAGGTGACGGCGCCCGACCAGTTCGTCCAGGAGTCAGCCACGCCGCGGGGCCGGCACGACGAGCCGCTCGACCGGGTCCGCGACCCCTTCGGGCGGCCCGAGTGCGGAGCGGAAGTACTCGAAACGCGACCACGGCCCGCTCAGGTTCGCGTGCCAGGCCGAGCCCGGATCTCCGCTCGGACCCGAGGAGTGCGCGAACCACGCCTCGTCGGGACGGGCGAGGTCGCAGACGAAGCGGCTCGAGGCGGCGACGAAGGCGCGCAGCCGGCGTCCCTCGTCGAGCGAGCGGGAGGGACTCACCGTGTAGTCGTCGCCCGGAAAGGGCGCGTCGAGGGCGAGCAGGCGCGGACCGAGGAGCGGGAGCTCCGCCAGCAGGGTGCCGAGCCGCGCGCGCTGGATGTCGCCCCAGCGCCAGCGGGCGGGGTCGGCGCCGCAGTGGCGCTCGACCCGCTCGATGCCCGCGCGCAGGGCCTCCGCCGCGAGCGCGGTGAGCGGGCGGCCGGCGGCGCGCTCGATGTCGGCGCGCAGGGGGTCGCCGGCATCGAGCAGGAGCCGCGCGAGGCGCGGCGCCGCGCGCCGGCCGGCCGCGAAACGCGGCCCCACCTTGGGGCCGAGCACGGCCAGGTAGCAGGCGTCGGCGAGCGCGCGACGCGTGAAGGTGAAGAGGGGCGCGGCGGCGGACCCGGCGTCGAAGCTCCCGTCCCACGCGCCGAGCAGCGCGCAGGCGCTTGCCTCGCGCGTGTCGGGTGCGGGCGTGAGGAGCGCGAGCAGCGCGTCGCGCAGCTCCGGCGCGTAGGCGGCGAGGACGTCGGCCTGGAGCGCCATCGAATCCTCGGCGCGGTGCGCGGGCGTGGCGGCGAGGCGCGCCTCGATCTGGTCCTGGCGGTAGCGCGGCTCGAAGTGGGCGTGCGTCGCCAGCGGGCCGCACTGGGCCGGATCGGTGCAGGCGTTCGCGGTGGCGACGTAGCCGGCGGCCGGATCGCCGGCACGCGGCATCTCCTCGAAGGGGACGAAGCCCTCCCACTGCGCGTCGGGGTCGTGCGCGTCGCGCGCGAAGAGCCCGTCGCGGCGCCGTCGCGGCAGCTTGCCGAAGACCTGCCAGCCGAAGGCTCCGTCGCGGTGCGCCCAGACGTGGTTGAAGTCGAAGGGCCCTTCGTGGATCTCGGCGAGGGCGGCGTGCTGGTCGGCGGGCGTGCGGGAGGCGGCGAGCGCGAGATAGCCGGCCAGATAGCGCCCGGTGTCGCTCGGGACGTAGCGGACCGCGAGGTCGGCGCCGTCGTCGTGGGTCCAGCCCGGGTACACGACGCCGTGGGCGCACGACTCCCAGCGCAGCTCGACGTGGCGCCCGAAGCGGGCCCGATGGCGCTCGCGATGCGCGGTGATCTCGCCCGTGCCCTCGGGCGTTCGATAGCGCGTCGGGTCGTCCGGCAGCCGGTGCAGGCGGACCAGGTCCCAGGCGTCGCGGAAGGCGGTCGTACAGCTCCAGGCGAGGAAGCCGTTGTGGCCGAAGCCGAACGCGGGATAGCCCGGGAAGCAGCCGCCCTGGACCCGATACTCGCTGCACTCGAGGTGCACGGGATACCAGTAGGTCGGCAGCGGGAGGAGCGGCACGTGCGGGTCGCCGGCCAGCACCGGCGCTCCCGAGGCACTGCGCGCTCCCGACACCGCCCAGTTGTTGCTGCCGCCCGAGGGCAGGTGCATCGGGGGTGCGGGGAGCGTGCCTTCGCCACGCCGCTCGAGGCGCGGCGCGTGCTCCCAGGGCGCTTCGGGAACCAGGCGTCGCGCGAGCGCGTCGCCGACCTCGATGCGCACCGCGTCGAAGGTGAGCTCGTTCTCGAGGTTGATGAGGGTCACCGTGAAGCCGCTGGCGCGCGCCGCGACGAGACAGTCCGCGGGGTGCCAGGGCCGCACGCGGCCGAGCCCCAGGTACTCGGCGGGATACACGCCGTCCATCGCCCGCAGCGCAGCGTTCACGCCCTCGGCGAAGGCCTCGACACAGGCGCGCGCGCGCGGCGGGGTCTTGTCGAGGTCGCGATGGCTCGCGGCCTCGAAGTCGAGGGGACGCAGGAAGCCGTCGAGGTCGGCGACGCGGCGGCCCGCGAGCAGCTCGTGGGTACGCGCGGGGGCGCGCAGGTTCCCGATCAGCTCGCAGAGCCGGCCGGCGCCGAGGTGGCGAAGCAGGTCGATCTGGGTGAAGCGGTCGGCGGCCTGGAGGAAGCCGAGCGCGGCGTAGAGATCGCGCTCGGACTCGGCGTAGACGTGGGCCAGCCCGCGGGCGTCGCGGACGATCTCGAGGCGCCCCACGAGGGCCGGCAGGTTCGCGGCGACCAGCGCCGGGCGCGAGCGCGCCTCGCGGCGGCCGGCGAGTGCGGCCGCGAGCCGCCGGGCGATGGCGGTGCGGCGCTTGCGCGGCAGCGGCGGACCGGGGCTCCAGGCCGACACCGGGCGTGGACTCAGAGGAACCCGAGCTGGCGGTCGGCGGCCTCGGCGTCGTAGTCCTCGAATTGCAAAATGTCCAAACGGGCAAAGGCCTCGCGTACTTTCGGGGTCAGGAGGCCCAGCTTCTTCAGGTTGGGAACGATCCGCATGAACAGGACCTTGCGGAACATCTGGGCCGGCACGGAGGCCAGCACCACCTCCTGCACCTCCTTGCGGTTCCACCCCATGGCGTCGGCGAGCTGGTCGCCGACGAGGCGGTTCCGCATCAGCTCGCAGGCGTAGATGATGAAGTCCTCCCGGTCGCGCATCTCCACCGGGGGAACGTCCCGGTAGTAGTCGCGCAGCGAGAGGACACCGAATGCGACGTGCCGGGATTCGTCCTTCATCACGTACTTGAGCAGCTCCTTGAGGAGCGGCTCCTGGGCGAGCTGGTAGAGGTTGCCGAAGGCCGCCATGGCCAGGCCCTCGATGATGATCTGCATTCCCAGGTACTTGAAGTCCCAGCGCGAGTCCTTGATCGTCGCGTCGAGGAGCTCCTTCAGGCTCTCGTTGATCGGCCACTCCCACTCGAGCTTGTCGCGCAGATAGCGGCTGAACACCTCCACGTGGCGGGCCTCGTCCATCGTCTGGGTGCCCGCGTAGTACTTGGCGTCGATCCAGGGTACGCCGCCGACGAGCTGGGACGCGACGATCAGGGCCCCTTGCTCGCCGTGCAGGAACTGGGAGAGCTGGAGGGCGATCTGCGCGTGGCGCAGCCGCGCGCGCTCCTTCGCGTCGAGCTTCTGGAAGGGGCCGTAGGACGCGATCGGGTTGATCGTCTGGGGGATGATCTCGCTCTCGGGATCGACCTCGGTGCTCCAGGCGAGCTGCGTGGTCCCGTTCCACTGGTCGCGCTTCGCCTTCTCGTAGAGGTCGCGCAGCCCTTCCTTCACGGTCCCGTAGTTCCAGACGTAGCTCGTGTCGAAGGACGCAAGGATGGTCTCGAGCTCGCGGTCGCGCTGCTGGAGCTGGTTGACGGAGCTGGCTTCGGCCATGGCGGAGGACCCTCGGAGTGGCGCCGCGCCAGCGTATCCGCTCACCCCCGCTGGTGCCATGCGAGCGTTGCCGTCGAGGGGGTGCGCGATCTCGGTCCCCAGGGGAGCTGGCCTGCGCATTGCATCCTACTGGCTCGCGTGTCCGCGACAGGGGTCCCGAGGGACCCCTTCCGGCCTCTCCTCGAGGGGCCGTTCTTTCAGGAGGGAGCGAGGACGCATGGATCTCGACGACCGGGACTGGACGGAGGGCGAGTCGTCCTACGCGCGGCCCGATGAGCGCCGCCCGCGACACGGAGAGGAGGGCGCCGCGGCCGAGCGGCCGGCGGGCTCCGGCAGCGAGGCCGACGCCCTGGTGTCGTACATCCGCTCGATCTCCGCGACACCGATCCTCTCGCGCGAGCAGGAGTTCGAGCTGGCCGCCACGCTCGAGACGTGCCGGAACGAGTTCCTCGCCAGCGCCCTCGCGCTGCCCGCCACCGCCCGCGCGATCGTGCGTCGCTGGCGCGCGCGCAAAGCCCACGGGCACGTGACGGCCGCGCTCTCGGCGCACCACCTCGACGGCTCGCGGCGCGACCATTCGGCGCAGGTCGACCGGTCGCTGCGCGCGGTCGAGCGGCTGCTCGAGCGGCGCCACGCCCTTGCGCCCGGAGGCGGCCGTAGCCGCAGCCCCGTGGCGCAGACGGAGCGGCTCGATCGCCAGATCGCCGCTGCCGTCCGCCGGGCGGAGCTCGCCTTCGAGGTGATCGTCCAGGCCTGGCGCGAGGCCGAGCTCGAGCGCGCGTCCGAGGCTCGCCGCGGGGCCGGCGCAACGCTCCGGCAGGGCCGGATCCGCACCGCCGATGCGGCGCTCGCCGCCTATGGCGACACCAAACAGGAGTTCGTGCAGCACAACCTGAAGCTCGTGGTCAAGTTCGCCAAGCAGTATCGCGGCATGGGCGTCGCATTCCTCGATCTGATCCAGGAGGGAAATCTCGGCCTGATCCGAGCAGTCGAGAAGTTCGACCATCATCGCGGTCACAAGTTCTCGACCTACGCCGCCTGGTGGATCCACCAGGCGATGATCCGCGCCGTGCAGAAGCACTCGCGCACGGTGCGCGCGCCCTCTCATGTCTACGATCTCCAGCTCAAGTACAAGCGCGTGGAGGCAAGGCTCCGCACGCGCCTCGCGTGCGAGCCGGGCCGGGCGGAGATCGCCGAGGAGCTCGGGCTTGCGCCGCTCGACGCCGACCGCCTGGTGTCCACGATGACGCCGATCGTCTCTGCGCACTCCCCGCTCACCGGCACGGACTCGCTCACCGTCGACGACGCGCTCGCCGACGAGAACCAGGGCGACCCCGCCGACGACCTCGACCGCTTCCAGATCGAGAAGACGATGCGCGCCGTGCTCGACGACCTGGAGCCCCGCGAGCGCACCGTGATCGAGTGCCGCTTCGGACTCGGCGGCGAGTCGCCCCAGACGCTCCAGGTGATCGGGCAGCGGCTCGGCCTCTCGCGCGAGCGGGTGCGCCAGATCGAGGCGCGCGCGCTCGAGCGGCTGCGCCGCGGCGGGAAGGCCG
>WBZY01000700.1_pt1 | contig 16650 bp, 13 predicted proteins | sample 5204191 | NCBI WGS metagenome assembly WBZY01 (sample SAMN12344363, study PRJNA552823) | activated sludge metagenome | biome: Activated sludge suspended growth; feature: Anammox Sidestream; material: Wastewater; isolation source: activated sludge from anammox sidestream of wastewater treatment...
CGACCGCCGAGCACGTGCGGCTCGTGATGATCGACCCGAAGATGCTCGAGCTGTCCGTGTACGAGGGCATCCCGCACCTGCTCGCGCCGGTCGTCACGGACATGAAGCAGGCCGCGAACGCGCTGCGCTGGTCGGTCGCGGAAATGGAGCGGCGCTACCAGCTGATGGCCGCGCTCGGCGTGCGCAACATCGCGGGCTTCAACAAGCGCGTGCGCGAGGCGAACGAGGCGGGCAGGCCGATCCGCGATCCGGTGATGATCGCGAAAGCCGCCAACGACCCGACGATCGACCAGCGGCAGATCGAGGATCTCGTGCCGCTGCCGTACATCGTCGTGATCATCGACGAACTCGCCGACCTGATGCTGATCGTCGGCAAGAAAGTCGAGGAGCTGATCACCCGCCTCGCACAAAAGGCACGGGCGTCCGGCATCCACCTCGTGCTCGCGACGCAGCGGCCGTCGGTCGACGTGATCACGGGGCTCATCAAGGCGAACATCCCGAGCCGCATCGCTTTCCAGGTGTCGGCCAAGGTCGACTCGCGCACGATCCTCGACCAGAGCGGCGCGGAATCGCTGCTCGGCCACGGCGACATGCTCTACCTGCCCTCGGGCACTGCGCTGCCGACCCGGGTGCACGGCGCGTTCGTGTCGGACCAGGAGGTGCAGCGCGTGGTCGAGGCGCTGAAGAAGAGCGCGCCACCCGTGTACGTCGACGAAGTGCTGTCGGGACCGAGTGCACCGATCCCGGGCCTGCCGGGCGAGGACGGCGAAGGCGAGTCGGGCGGCGCGGACGCCGAAGCCGACCCGCTATACGACGAGGCCGTGAAGATCGTGACGACCGAGCGCAAGCCGTCGATCTCCTATGTGCAGCGGCGCCTCAAGATCGGCTACAACCGCGCGGCACGCCTGCTCGAGGCGATGGAGACGGCCGGGATCGTCGGCCCGCTGCAGTCGAACGGCGCGCGGGAAGTGCTCGCGAGCGCTCCTCCGGAGGCCTGATGCGGAAGTCCATCGCGGTGGCGGGCATCGCGCTCGCGTCGTTGTACATGGGCGCGCTCGCGGCCGCGCCCGCCGCGACGCCGCTCGACCGGTTCCTCGACGGACTCCGGACGCTGCGCGCCGAATTCACGCAGCGTCTCGTCGATTCGCGCGGCGTCACCGTGCAGGAGGCCACAGGCCGGCTCGTCGTACAGCGGCCGGGACGGTTTCGCTGGGAGCTCGAGCCAAAGGGTGCCGCCGGCGGACAGCTGATGGTCGCCGACGGTCGGAACCTGTGGTTTTACGACCGCGATCTCGACCAGGTCGACGTGAAGCCTGCGGATGCGGTGCTCAGCGCGACCCCTGCGATGCTGCTGTCCGGCACGAGTGACATTCGCACGGCATTCGTCGTCGAATCGCTGCCGCGTGCGGGTGGCCTCGACTGGGTGGAGGTCACACCGCGCACCAACAACGCCGACTTCGTCTCGGCCAGGCTCGGCTTTGCGGGCCGCGACCTGAAGGAGATGGTGCTGCACGACAAGCTCGGCCAGGTCGCGACGCTCGTCTTCGGCCGCACGATGCGCAACGGTCCGGTCGACGCGGCCGAGTTGCAGTTCACGCCACCGCCCGGTGCCGATGTCATCGGCACGCCGTCGACTTGAATCGCATGCAGGCGCTGCGCTGGCAGCCATGGTGGTTCGCGGGGGGCATCGTGATCGCGCTCGCGATCGCCGTGCTGTCGCTGCTGCCGTCGGCCGACCTGCCGAAGGTGCAGCTCTGGGACAAGTTCGAGCACGGCTTTGCGTATCTCGCGCTCGCGGCCTGGTTCGGCGGCATCGTGCGCCCGGATCGCTACCTGCGCCTCGCGCTGGTGCTGCTGGGTTTCGGCATCGCGATCGAGATCGCGCAAGGAGCGATGGGGTTCGGTCGCACGGCCGACGTCGCCGACGTGCTCGCGAACGCCGCGGGCATCGTGATCGGACTCGGGGTCGCGCTCGTCGGCGTCAGTGGCTGGATGCGCGGCGTCGAGCGGCTGTGCGGCGCCGCGCTGCCGACTGCCGACTGATCATGGCGATCCCGGCGCCGGATCGGTCACGGCCCCTCGCGGACCGCATGCGTCCGCGTTCCCTCGATGAGGTGGTCGGCCAGCCGCAGCTGCTCGATCCGGGCAAGCCATTGCGCCGTGCGCTCGAAGGCGGGCAACTGCACTCGATGATTTTCTGGGGGCCGCCCGGGACCGGCAAGACGACGCTGGCCCGCCTCGTGGCGCGCCGTGCCGACGCGGACTTCATCGCGCTGTCGGCGGTGCTCGCGGGCGTCAAGGATGTGCGCGCGGCGATCGAGCAGGCGAAGGCGGCGCGTGCGCAGTCCGGGCGCGCCACCGTGCTCTTTCTCGACGAAGTCCACCGCTTCAACAAGTCCCAGCAGGACACGTTCCTGCCTTTCCTCGAAGACGGCACGCTCACCTTCATCGGGGCGACCACCGAGAATCCGTCGTTCGAGGTCGTGAGCGCGCTGCTGTCGCGCGCCCGGGTCTACGTGCTGCGGCCGCTGTCGCCCGCTGCGGTCGCGCCGCTGCTCGAAGCGGCGCTCGCCGACAGCGAGCGCGGCCTCGGCGACCTCGGGCTGCAGATCGACGGAGACGCGCTCGCGCTCCTTGCGCAAGCCGCCGATGGCGACGCGCGACGCGGGCTCAACATGCTCGAAATTGCCGGCGACCTGGCCACGGACCGTCGCATCACGCTCGGTGTGGCGCGCGAAGTGGCGAGCGGAGGGCGCCGTCGCTTCGACAAGGGCGGCGAGCAGTTCTACGACCAGATCTCGGCCCTGCACAAGGCCGTGCGTGGCACGGATCCGGATGCGGCGCTCTACTGGTTCTGCCGGATGATCGATGGCGGCTGCGATCCGCTCTACATCGCGCGTCGCGCGCTGCGCATGGCGGTGGAGGATGTCGGTCTCGCCGACCCGCGCGCGTTCGCGATTGCGCGCGATGCGTGGGATACCTACGAGCGCCTCGGCAGCCCGGAAGGCGATCTGGCGCTCGCCACCGCGGTCGTATACCTCGCCTGCGCGCCGAAGAGCAATGCCGTGTACGTCGCGATGGGCGAGGCGATGGCCGATGTCGAGGAGTTCGGCACACTCGACGTGCCGCTCAAGCTGCGCAATGCCCCGACACGCCTGATGAAGGACCTCGACTACGGCAAGGGCTACCGCTATGCGCACGATGAACCGGGGGGCTACGCGAGCGGCGAGAGATACCTGCCCGACGACCTGCCCGATCGCAGATACTATCGCCCCGTACCGCGCGGCCTCGAGATCAAGATCGGCGAGGCGCTCGCGCGACTGCGCAAGTCCTGAGGAAATGCCTTGCTCGACCCGAAGCTGCTTCGCACCGATCCCGACGCCGTCGCGCGCAATCTCGCCCGCCGCGGGTACGAACTCGACGTGTCGCTCTTTCGCCGGCTCGAGGAGCGGCGCAAGGGGCTCGCGATCGAAACAGACCGGCTGCGCGCCGAGCGCAACCAGCATTCGAAGGCGATCGGCGCCGCCAAGGCGCGCGGGGAGGACATCGCACCACTGATGGCGCGCGGCGAGGCACTTGCCGGCGAGGTGGCGCGCATCGATGGCGAACTGGCGGTGGTGCAGAACGAACTCGACGCATGGTTGCTCGGCATCCCGAACCTGCTCGATGCGTCGGTGCCGGAGGGTCGCGACGAGACGGGCAACGTGGAAGTGCGCCGCGTCGGCGAGCCGCGGCGCTTCGATTTCGAGCCGAAGGACCATGTCGCTATCGGTGACGGACTCGACGGGTTCGATTTCGATGTTGCGAGCCGCCTCGCCGGAGCACGCTTTGCGGTGATGCGCGGTGGCGTTGCGCGCCTGCACCGTGCGCTCGCGCAGTTCATGCTCGACCTGCACACGCGGGACCACGGTTATACCGAAGTCTACGTTCCCTATCTTGTTTCCCGCGCCACGCTCACCGGCACCGGCCAGTTGCCGAAATTCGAGCAGGACCTGTTCGCAGTCCCGCACGACCCGTCGCTCTTCCTCATTCCGACGGCGGAAGTGCCGGTGACGAATCTGATGCGCGACCGCATCGTCGCTGCCGCCGACCTGCCGCTGCGTTATGTCGCGCACACGCCGTGCTTTCGCTCCGAGGCGGGCGCGCACGGCAAGGACACGCGGGGGCTCATCCGCCAGCACCAGTTCGACAAGGTCGAACTCGTGCAGATCGTGCGCCCCGCGGATTCGCCGCAGGCGCTCGAGGAACTGACGGCGCACGCGGAAGCCGTGCTCAAGGCACTTGAATTGCCCTATCGCGTCGTCGCGCTGTGCGGTGGCGACATCGGCTTTGCGAGCGCGAAGACATACGACCTCGAAGTATGGTTGCCGGGGCAGGGCAAGTACCGCGAGATCTCATCCTGCAGCAACTGCGATGCGTTCCAGGCGCGACGCATGCAGGCCCGGTGGCGCAATCCCGATTCCGCGAAGCCGGAGCCGGTGCATACGTTGAACGGCTCCGGTGTGGCGGTGGGGCGCGCGCTCGTGGCGGTGCTCGAGAACTACCAGCGCGCCGACGGCGGTGTGACGATTCCCGGTGTCCTGCGCCCGTACATGGGCGGCAAGAAGGAACTTTCATGAATACCGATATCGGCAAGCTCGTGCTGCGGGTCGCGCTCGGCGTGCTGATCCTGCTGCACGGCATCGCGAAGCTGCGTGGTGGCATCGATTTCGTCGAGAAGAGTGTGCTGGCTGCCGGGCTGCCGGCCTTCGTCGCCTATGGCGTCTACGTCGGCGAAGTGCTGGCGCCACTCGCGGTGATCACGGGCTGGTATGCGCGTGTCGGCGCCGCTGTCATCGCCGTGAACATGTTGTTCGCCTTCGGGCTCGTGCACCGGGGCGAGCTGCTGTCGCTCGCCGGCAGCGGCGGCTGGGCGCTCGAGCTGCAGGGCATGTATCTCGCGACCGCCGTGGCGGTGGCGCTAATCGGGCCCGGGCGCTACGCGCTGCAGCGTTGACAAAAAGAGAATGATCGTTCATTCTACGCACCTGCCCGTGTGCGTAGAGGCTCCCATGTCCGTTCGTTGTTCCGTCCGCGTCGCCGCGCTGTTCGCGGTGTCAGGCGCCCTGTTGACAGCGTGTGGCGGCGACGCGCCACCCGCCGGGCCGCCGGCCCAGCCGGTGACCGTCGTCACGCTCAAGGCACAGTCGGTCACGCTGACCCGTGAGCTGCCGGCGCGCACCAACGCGTACCTGATCGCCGAAGTGCGGCCGCAGGTGAGTGGCATCGTCGAGAAGCGTCTGTTCACCGAAGGCGGTACCGTCAAGGCGGGCCAGCCCCTGTACCAGATCGACGATTCGACGTACCAGGCCGAGTACGCGAGCGCGACTGCCTCGCTGGCGCGCGCTGAGGCGACGCTCGAGTCCGCGCGATTGAATGCGGCGCGCTCGGCGGAGCTCGCGAAGGTCGATGCCGTGAGCCAGCAGGACTACGAGAACGACACGGCGGCGCTGCGCGAGGCGGAAGCGGACGTCAAGCTCGCGCAGGCGAAGGTACGCTCGAGCGCCATCCAGCTGAACTACGCACGCATCACATCGCCGATCACGGGACGCATCGGCAAGTCATCGGTGACGCAGGGCGCACTGGTGACGGCGAACCAGGCCGATGCCCTGGCCACGGTGCAGCAGCTCGATCCGGTCTATGTCGACGCGAATGCCTCGAGCACGGAACTGCTCGCGCTGCGCCGCGAACTCGCGGCCGGCACGTTGACGAGCGCCGCGACCATCGTGCCGGTGAAGATCGTGCTCGAGGACGGGCGCACCTTCGAGCACGACGGCCAGCTCGCCTTCGCCGACGTGACGGTCGATCCGACGACCGGCACGTTCCTGCTGCGTGCGATCGTGCCGAATCCGGACCGCATCCTGATGCCGGGAATGTACGTGCGGGCCGTCATCAGCATCGGCACGCGACCGAACGCCGTGCTCGTGCCGCAGCGTGCGATTGCGCGCGACCCGAAAGGCAACACGACGGCGCTGGTCGTCGGCGCGGACAACAAGGTCGAGCAGCGCGCCGTGCAGGTGTCCCGCACGATCGGTGACCAGTGGCTCGTCGAGGGCGGGCTCGCTGCCGGGGACCGCGTGATCGTCGAGGGCCTGCAGAAAGTGCGTGCGGGATCGCTGGTGCAGCCCACCGAGGCGCAGGGCTGAGACCATGGCACGCTTCTTCATCGACCGCCCGATCTTCGCGTGGGTGATCGCGATCATCATCATGATCGCGGGCGCGCTGTCGATCACGCGGCTCGCGATCGAGCGCTACCCGTCGATCGCGCCGCCGACCGTCACGGTGAGCACCGTCTATCCGGGCGCCTCGGCGAAGGTCGTCGAGGATTCGGTGACGCAGGTCATCGAGCAGAACATGAAGGGCCTCGACGGCCTGCTGTACATGTCGGCCACCAGCGAGTCGAACGGTTCGGGCTCGGTCACGCTGACTTTCGACAATGCGACGAACCCCGACATCGCACAGGTGCAGGTGCAGAACAAGCTGCAACTCGCGATGCCGCTCCTGCCGCAGGAAGTGCAGCGCCAGGGGATCGTCGTCAACAAGGGCCGCACCGGCTTCCTGATGGTGCTCGCCTTCATCTCGGACGACGGTTCCATGAACCGCGTCGACATCTCGGACTATGTCGCGTCGAACCTCGTCGACCAGATCAGCCGCGTCCCGGGTGTCGGCAGCGTGCAGGTATTCGGCTCGAAGTACGCGATGCGGATCTGGCTCGATCCGAACAAGCTCCACACCTATCGCCTCGCGGTCACCGATATCACGAGGGCGATCACGGCGCAGAACGCGCAGGTGGCGGTCGGCCAGGTCGGCGGCCTGCCGTCGATCGACGGCCAGCAGCTGAATGCGACGATCGCGGCGCAGAGCCGCCTGCAGACCCCCGAGCAGTTCCGCGACATCGTCCTGCGCAGCAACCCGGACGGCTCCGCGCTCAAGCTCGGCGACGTCGCGCGGGTCGAAATCGGCTCGGAAAGCTACAGCACCATCTCGCGCTACAACGGCAAGCCCGCGACCGGCGTCGCGGTCTCGCTCGCAACCGGCGCCAATGCACTCAAGACGGCCGATGCCGTGAACCAGGCGGTGCGCAGCCTGCAGCCGTATTTTCCGACCGGCCTCAGGGTTACCTCGGCGGTGGACACGACACCGTTCGTGCGCGTCTCGATCATCGGCGTGATCGAGACGCTGCTGATGGCGGTCGTGCTCGTGTTCCTCGTCATGTTCCTGTTCCTGCAGAATCTGCGCGCCACGCTGATCCCGACCATCGCGGTGCCGGTCGTGCTGCTCGGCACTTTCGCGGCGCTCGCCGCGCTCGGCTTCTCGATCAACATGCTGACGATGTTCGCGATGGTGCTCGCGATCGGCCTGCTCGTCGACGATGCGATCGTCGTCGTCGAGAACGTCGAACGGCTGATGGCCGAGGAGGGCCTGTCGCCGCTCGAGGCGGCGCGCAAGTCGATGGACCAGATCACCGGCGCGCTCGTCGGCATCGGCATGGTGCTGGCGGCCGTGTTCGTGCCGATGGCCTTCCTCGGGGGCTCGACCGGCATCATCTACCGCCAGTTCACCGTGACCATCGTCGCGGCCATGGGGCTGTCGGTATTCGTCGCGATCGTGCTGACACCTGCCCTGTGCGCCACCATGCTGAAGCCGCTCGAGCCGGGGCACGCCCGCAAGGAGCAGGGCTTCTTCGGCTGGTTCAACCGCGCGTTCCTGCGCACGAACGAGCGCGTCCAGGGCGGGGTGCGCGGGATGCTGGCGCGCAGCCGCCGATACCTGGCGGTTTTCGCGGTGCTGGTCGTCACGATGGCAGTCCTTTTCGTGAGGCTGCCGAGTGCGTTCCTGCCAGACGAGGACCAGGGTGCGCTGTTTGCGCAGGTGACCGCGCCGGTCGGTGCGACGCAGCAGCGCACGCTCGCGTCGATGGAGCAGGTGGAGAGTTACTTTCTCGAGAAGGAAAAATCGACCGTCGCGTCGGTGATGACCGTGCTTGGTTTCAGTTTCAGCGGCAGCGGCCAGAACAATGGCGTCGCGTTCATACACCTGAAGGACTGGGGAGAGCGCCCGGGCACCGAGCTGGGCGCCGGAGCGGTGGCCCATCGGGCGCTGATGGCGCTCGGCCAGATCAAGGATGCATTCGCGTACGCGTTCGCGCCGCCGGCGATGCCGGAGCTCGGCCTCGCAACAGGCTTCGCTTTTTTCCTGCAGGACAATGGCAGCCACGGGCACACCGCGTTGATGGCCGCGCGCGACCAGCTGCTCGCTGCCGCGGCGGGCAGCAAGCTCCTCGCGAACGTGCGCCCGAATGGCCAGGAAGATACTCCGCTGTTGCGCGTGGTTGTCGACAATGACAAGGCGAGCGCCCTCGGGCTCGCCATCTCGGACATCAACCAAACGCTGAATACTGCCTGGGGCGGCCAGTACGTCGACGATTTCCTCGATCGCGGCCGGGTCAAGCGCGTGTACATGCAGGCCGATGCGCCGTATCGCATGGTGCCGGAGAATTTCGGTCTCTGGTCGGTGCGCAACAACGCGGGCGAGATGGTGCCGTTTCCCGTTTTCGCGACGACCCACTGGGAATACGGCTCGCCGCGGCTCGAGCGATACAACGGCGTACCGGCCATCGAGATCAACGGCCAGGGCGCACCGGGGGTCAGCACCGGCGACGCGATGGCGGAAATCGAGCGCATCGTCGCGACGCTGCCGGCCGGCTTCGGCATCGAGTGGTCGGGCGTGTCGTACCAGGAGCGTCAGGCGGGAGCTCAGACGCCGCTCCTCTACACGCTGTCGATCCTGATGGTGTTCCTGTGCCTCGCGGCGCTCTACGAGAGCTGGTCGGTACCGACCTCGGTGCTGCTCGTCGCGCCGCTCGGCATCCTGGGTGCGGTGCTCGCCAATACGCTGCGCGGCATGGAGCGCGACGTGTACTTCCAGGTCGCGATGCTGACGAGCGTGGGCCTGTCGAGCAAGAACGCGATCCTGATCGTCGAGTTCGCGAAGGCAAACTACGAGGCGGGAATGGAACTCGTCGCCGCGACCCTGCAGGCTGTCCGGGACCGGTTGCGCCCGATCATGATGACCTCGCTCGCCTTCGGGCTCGGCGTGCTGCCGCTCGCCGTGGCGACGGGTGCCGGCTCGGGCGCGCAACGCGCGATCGGCACGGGTGTCGTCGGTGGCATGCTCGTCGGTACGCTCCTCGGCCTGTTCTTCATTCCGCTGTTCTACGTGCTCATACAGCGGCTCTCGGGAGGCAAGCACGATGTCGCTGCGTGAACCGTCTGCCCTGCTGGCCGCAGTGGCGATGTCGCTGCTCGCCGGATGCGGCCTGCTCGTCCCGAAGCTGCCACCTCAGCAATCCGCGATCCCGGCCGAATGGCCGCTGCCGCCGACGACGGGCACCGGGCTCGAGTTGCCGGCGCCGGCGACCGCCGCCGCGGACAATCAGCCGACGACCGACAACACGCCGGCCGCGGGTGTCGCCACGGCCGACATGGGCTGGCGGGACTTCTTCGTCGACCCGCGGCTCGAGGAACTGATCGCGCTCGCCCTCGCGAACAATCGCGACCTGCGGGTCGCGGTGCTCAATGTCGAACGTGCGCGCGCGCAGTACCGCATCCAGCGCGCGGATCGCGTGCCGTCGGTGACGGCGACCGGTGCGCTCGCGCGCTCCGGTGGCGAGGCGCTCCCTGTCAGTGAGGAGGCAAGCGTCACTGCGGGTGTTGCCGGTTTCGAGCTCGACCTCTTCGGCCGTGTGCGCAATCTCAGCCGCGCGCAACTCGAACGCTACTTCGCGCAGGAAGAGGCGCGGCGGGCCGCACAGCTGTCGCTGATCGCGGAACTCGCCAATGCCTGGCTGACGCTCGGCGCCGATCGCGAACTGCAGCGCCTCGCGCGCGAAACGCTCGCCAATCGCCAGCAGGTTCTCGCGCTGACGGTCAAGCGGCACGAGCTCGGCGCGGTGTCTGCGCTCGATGTCGCACAGGCAGAGACCGTCGTCGAAATGGCGCGTACCGATGTCGCGCGCTACGGCGGCCTCGTCGCGACCGACATCAATGCGCTGACACTGCTCGCCGGCGCGCCGATACCGGCGACGCTCCTGCCCGAGAAATTCGACCTGCGCGCGAGCGGCCTCGGCGCGCTGCCCCTGGGCCTGCCATCCGAAGTGCTGCTGCGCCGACCCGATATCCGCCGGTCCGAGCGGGTGCTGCGCGCGGCCAACGCCAATATCGGTGCGGCGCGCGCCGCGTTCTTCCCGTCGATCAGCCTCACCGGGAGCGCGGGCTATGCGAGCGACGACCTGTCGGGCGTATTCGACACCGGCAACCGGATCTGGAGCTTCTCGCCACGGGTGAACCTGCCGATCTTCGCGGGCGGGCGCAACATCGCGGGCCTCAGGTCGGCGACGGTCGATCGCGACATCGCGCTCGCGCAGTACGAGCAGGCGATCCAGGCGGGCTTTCGCGAAGTGGCCGATGCACTCGCGCTGACGCGCACGCTGGCCGAGCAGAAGGCGTCCCAGCAGGCGCTGCTCGCGGCGGCCACGCGTGCCGACGAGCTCTCGCGCGCCCGGTACGAGAGCGGCCGCGACAGCTACCTCGTGCTGCTCGATGCGCAGCGGACGCTCTACGGTGCTCAGCAGTCGCTGATCGCGACCGACCTCGCCGAACAGGCGAATCGGGTGAGCCTGTACAAGGTGCTCGGCGGCGGCTGGCGCGAGAGCTCACCGCGATGATCAGTGCGCCCGATGAACAGGCGACCGGGAAGGGGAGTGCGCGGGCCACTGCCCAGCGCAAGCGCATCCTGTGTGCGGCGCGCAAATGCTTCGTCGACCGGGGGTTCCATGCCGCCAGCATGGCCACGATCGCCCAGACGGCGGAGATGAGTCCCGGCCTCATCTACCGGTACTTTCGCAGCAAGAACGAGATCATCCTCGCGATCATCGATGAGCAGCTCGAGGTCGCGCGCGCACGCATCGGCGAACTGAGCGACGCGGGCGAACTCGCGGCACTCATCGCGGCGTCGTTCGATTCGACGTCACGCGGAGACGAGGAGAGGCTGAGCGCGCCGCTCTTCCTCGAGATGTCGGCCGAGGCCACCCGCGATCCGCAGATCGCCTCGGCGCTGCGCAGCTTCGATGCGACGATACGCGGGGAACTCGCGCGGGCGCTGGCCCGCAGCCGGGAGGAGGGCGGCTACGGCGTGCCGAACGCACGCGCGATGGGGCGTGCATTGATGTTCATGTGCATCTTCGAGGGCCTCAAGGTGCGCGAGGCGCGCGAACCGCACCTCGACCGCAAGCTGCTCGAGTCGGCACTCAACGACGTGCTGGTGAACCTCTTCCGGCCGCAGTAGCGCGTCCGGGCGCGGATTTGCGACCATACGCGCCACCGGAAGGGTGGCGGAGCAGTTGAACGCACCGGTCTTGAAAACACAGGCCGGTTGCCCCGGAAGCGGAATGAAAACAGCCGCTTACGCCAGCACCGTCAGTCGCACGTAAGCAGACTGTAAGATTGCGCCTGTGGAAGGGTGGCCGAGTGGTTTAAGGCACTTGTCTTGAAAACAAGCGACGGTTAACGCCGTCCGTGGGTTCGAATCCCACCCCTTCCGCCAGAAATTTCGCGGGCACCACGTCCCCAGAGGCGAGAACTCCGATGGCGAAGAAGGACATCAAGGAGCTGGCGTCTAGACTCGGCATCCCCTACTTGTTGCACTTCACTAGGGTTGGCAACTTGCCGTCGATCATCGAACATGGGCTTTATCCAGTTGCGAGGACTTGCGAAATAGGGGTCATGCCAGAAGTAAATGACCCCCATCGATTTGACGGTCACTTGAGTGCAAGTTCTTAGTCGATAGGCTTTCCCAACTACCGGATGTTCTACCGGCACCGGACAGAAAATCCAGGAGTTGGTTGGGTGGTCCTCGGAATTGATCCAGCCGTACTTTGGAACAAGGACTGCGCGTTCTGCCGGCACAATGCGGCGGACAATCGTATTAGCGGTCAACCGCTAGAGGCGCTTCAGACTGTCGAAGCTTTCGCGGGCATGTTTGAAGAGATCGACGGCGTGACTTCTCGTGAAGAGCAGCAGCTTAAGCCGTTTGACCCGACGGATGGCCAAGCGGAGATTCTGGTGTTCGACGTGATTGAGCCAGCGCTCATTCGGGGCGTTGTATTCGAGGGCAACTCGTCGCGAGACGAGCACTTGCCGATTCTTGGCGATCGCAAGGTACTGGTACAGGCACCGAAGAGGGGCTATTTTGCCTCCCGCTCGTATGCGCGAATCCGCCGGTAGTTGACATGGCCGAGCGACCAATATTCATTCCCCTCGCAGAGGGCCCAGCGCTGTTGAGGACGAGGTCTGTGGACTTCCGCTGGTTCCCGGGCATGGCGCCATCCCAAAAGCAGAAATCCGTCGATTCGCTCCACGCCGCTGCACTACAGCTACCGGGGATAAGCAGGGTGCTGGAAGTATCCAGCAAGTCCCGTGAGGAATTGGGCGTGGCTCTGAGCGCTTTCAACCTTTCGTTTACCACAGTCAAGCACAACCGCACGTTCAGCGTGGAGTGCGCCTATCAGGGGAGCAAGGTCTTTGAGAAAGGTGGCCCCTATACCGACATCCTTGGCATGAGTTCTCGTGAGGCCAAGAAGGATGGGCGGTTGCGAGATTCGGGGCGACTTGTTGGCTTTCGATTTTTCGGGACCGATTGGGGTCTGGAGCCACTAACGGCGTTCTACGATTGGCTCTACATCAATGCGCTCAAGAAGCAGCCCAGCGTGACCGATCAGCTTCTGGGGTACTCAGCGTTCACGGATATCGAGTTTAACCCGGAGCGTTCAATCAACTGCCAAGCATATTCGGTCGCGCTATACGTCTCTCTTCACAGGCGCGGCCTCCTCGAAAAGGCGACCTCGTCCAAGGACGCGTTCCTGCAGACAGTCGGCAGCGCAATGATCAGCAATGCCCGTCAGGATGAGACGACGCAGGGTGGACTTCGACTAGGCTAGTCTTGTTGCAAGATGCAACGCAGGTTCCCGTACCCTGTGGGCATGCCCAAGCCACAGCCCACACCCGCCCAACTCGTCAGGGCCGAAGAACGGCTCCTCGCCCTCGAGAAACTGGCCCGGTGGCTGGCAGCCCAGCCGTACCCGCAACCTAGTGGCAGCGCTAGGGCAGGGGCAATGCTCAAGGTCTGTAAGGCGATGCGGGCCAACACGACGACATTGCCGGCGGCAAGTCTCAGGAGCCGCGCGTCTTGTCCGGACGCTTGATATCTGGACAAGAATACGGACATAATGTCCGCATTTCGTCCCCTGAGATCGGAAGCGCGCCTGTGGAAGACCCCATTCAACTGCTTACCTCCCTGCGCGGGCGCTATAACCAGCGGGAGTTGGCAGAGGCTTTGGGCGTCACCACCCGCACGCTGCGTAGATGGGAGGTTCGGGAAACCGAGCCGCCGCCGTACTTGGCGGATGCCATCCGCCAGCGCCTGCTGCCGCTGACCGACCGACCGGGTGCAGGCGACCACGTCTTCAGGTTCGTCGACCTGTTCGCCGGAATTGGTGGCATCCGCATGGCTTTCGAGGCGCATGGCGGACGGTGCGTGTTCACCAGCGAGTGGAATCCCTGGGCGCAGAAGACCTACCTCGCCAATTTTCCCGATTCTGCCCATGCACTGGCAGGCGACATCACGAAGATCGATGAACACGATGTTCCGGACCACGATGTACTGCTGGCGGGGTTTCCGTGTCAGCCGTTCAGTATCGCCGGGGTGTCAAAGAAGAACGCCCTTGGGCGTGCCCACGGGTTCGCCGACGAGACGCAAGGAACCTTGTTCTTCGATGTGGCGCGGATCATCGCTGCCAAACGCCCTGCGGCCTTCCTGCTGGAGAACGTGAAGAACCTGGTTAGTCACGACAGGGGCAATACGTTTCGCGTCATCAGGAAGGCGCTGGAAAAGGACCTCGGCTATCACATTCACCACAAGGTCATCGATGGCGCTCATTTCGTTCCCCAGCACCGCGAGCGCATCCTGATAGCAGGGTTTCGTGAGGAAACCGATTTTGACTGGGCGGATGTTGTGCTACCGGACAACAGGCCGGTGCTGTCCTCGATCCTGCATCCCGAGGACGGCAGCGAGCGGGCTGAGAGTCACTACACGGTTGGCCCGCTGGCCAAGGTGGATGCCCGCTACACTCTGACGCCGAAGCTTTGGGCCTATCTGAAGGCCTATGCGGCCAAGCACAAGGCGGCTGGCAACGGATTTGGCTATGGATTGGTGGATGGTGACGCTGTTGCACGCACCTTGTCGGCCAGGTATTACAAGGACGGATCGGAGATTCTGGTTTCTCAGGGGGTGCGCAAGCGTCCTCGGCGGCTTACACCACGTGAATGCGCGCGGCTCATGGGGTTCCCGGACGAATTCGTGATCCCGGTCAGTGATACGCAGGCCTACAAGCAATTCGGCAACAGCGTGGTCATGCCGGTCATGCGGGAGGTCGCCCGAGTGATGAAGCCCCGCATCCTGAGACTGGTCGACCCGGAATTGGCGAGGCAGAAATCCCTGCTGGCGGCGTAGGTGCGGGAGGCGTGTCGCTCCATTGCTGCCATCCTGCGATGCCGGGAATGGTTCGCTGATGGATGTCGTGGATCGGGTGACGCGGAGCCGGATGATGTCCGGGATTCGCGGCAAAAACACGAAGCCGGAGCGTGCTGTGCGCGGGTTTCTTCACCGTGCCGGATTGCGTTTCAGGTTGCACGCGGGATTGCCTGGAAGGCCGGATGTGGTACTTCCCAAGTATCATGCTGTCGTGTTCGTGCATGGTTGTTTCTGGCATCGACACGCCGGCTGCCGGTACGCAACGACACCTGCGAGCAATGCTGATTTCTGGCAGACGAAATTTTCTGCAAACAAGCAGCGGGACGCCGTCGTAAGGCGTCAGCTTCGGCGACTTGGCTGGCGGGTCCACGTCATCTGGTCGTGTCAGGTGAACCAGCGAAAGATGGATGCTCTGGTTGCGCGGATTTGGTCGGACGAGCGAAAGGGGAAGTGATGGCGACGGCCGACGACCAAGCCCAATGGTTGTCTGAAATCGACTTGGTGACCGTTTTCAGGCTGCTCAAGGACAATGGCGCCACTGAGCTTCTCTACAAGGTCTTGCCGCGGAACGCCAACAGCAAAAACCAGGTTTACCTCGCACCCGACATGTCGCAGTTGGGCAAGATCCCGTCCGGTAAAGTGACTCTCCATGAATCCACAACCCAGAAGGGTGGAGGCGTTGAGGCCGTTTTCAGGTCTGCACTTGACTTCTACTGGATCAGGAGGGACGGACGCCCATGCCATGCACCCGATGCCAAGCTGATCTTCTACCCGCAGTATCCAGAAGTCAGACTTTCTGGATTTCTGCGCGGCTGCAGCGATGCACCGTCGTCGCTCTACGACAAGGGAAAGCGTGGCGAAGAGCCGGATCGAATACTCGTTCTCGGCGTTGGCAGCGGGGCGAAGGTCTTGGGAATTACCCTTCCGCCAGAATCACCCGCGGCACGGGAAATCAATACCTGCCATCCACGCGACACCTATGGTGCCTTCGTCATCCTGCCGATACCTGGCTTGGCGCGGGGTGATGGATTCACGGAGCTGATGCGCGAGTTGTGCGCAATTCATCGTCGCGACTGGGTCCCGTCGCGCCGTCTTGACAAGAACGGTGTTCTTGTTCCCTGCAACGCGCCAAACTGCAACGGCAACACGCTTGAATCGCTGCTCGGCATTCGCTCCAACGGCTATTCGCAACCCGATTTTCGTGGATGGGAGATCAAGGCGAGAAAGGTACCGAATTCGACCAAACCCGGAGCCAGCGTGGTCACATTGTTCACTCCCGAGCCGACGGCTGGCGCGTATGTCCATGACGGGTTCATGGCATTCATGCGCCGCTATGGATATGAGGACACCAAGGGACGGCCGGACCGCCTGAATTTCGGCGGCGTGTATCGCGCCAATGGTGCTGCTCATGCGAAGACAAACCTGCGCATGGTCGTGGATGGATTCACGGCGGGTGGACGGAAATATTCGCCGAGCGGTGCCATCAGGTTGCTGGACCGCAAAGATCGGGAAGCGATGTCCTGGTCCTTCGCCAAACTGATTGACCACTGGAAGACGAAGCACGCTCACGCCGCTTTCGTTCCCGCGCAACAGCGACTTGTGCCGGATCGGCAGTACCGATATGGACGGAGTATCCTGCTCGGCGAGGGAGCGGAGTTCGGCCTGTTCCTGGCAGCAATGGAAGCCGGGAAGGTCTATTACGACCCCGGCATCAAGGTGGAAAAGGTGTCCACAGACAAGCCCCTGACGAAGCGGCGCAGCCAGTTCAGGGTCGGCAGCAAGGATATTCCGATGCTGTACGCGTCAAGTCGGGTGGTCGACGCGTGTGCGGTGGCAGGCTGCTGAACCATGAGACGCCTGCACGCGACCGAGGTCACGGGTTTCTATCAAGCGCATCGATCCTGTGGCCAGCTTCAAATGCTCAGTCCTTCTCCCACGCGGGGATGGGACTACTGCTGTTTGATCGAAGAGGGTCTCAAACCATGGACTCTGGAAGTCAAGGCGCTTCCGTGACTGAGATGC
>WBZY01001021.1_pt1 | contig 16619 bp, 13 predicted proteins | sample 5204191 | NCBI WGS metagenome assembly WBZY01 (sample SAMN12344363, study PRJNA552823) | activated sludge metagenome | biome: Activated sludge suspended growth; feature: Anammox Sidestream; material: Wastewater; isolation source: activated sludge from anammox sidestream of wastewater treatment...
TGCGGTTGAGTTCGATGACCTTGAGGCGGATGCTCTGGCCAACGAGGTTGGCGAGCTGATTCGAAGCCTCGGGGTCGTCGCGGCGGACGCTATCGATCTGCGAGAGGGGAACGAAGGCGTTGACGCCATCGACGTTGACGAGGATGCCGCCGCGGTTGTGGCCGGTGACCTGGGCTTCGAACACGGCGCCACTCTCGTAGCGTTCGGCGAGGAGTTCCCAGCCCTCTTCGCCGCGAGCGCGGTCGAGCGAGACGATGGCGTGACCTTCGGCGGAGGATGGCTGGAGGACCATGACGCGCACGGTGTCGCCGGCCTTGAGCCTGGCGGCGCCATCGACGCCGAGGGAGAGCATCTCGTTCTGGGGGATGACGGCCTCGGTCTTGGTGCCGACATCGACGATGAGGCCATCGGGGGAGGCGCCCATGACCATGCCTTCAACGATTTCGCCGCGGCGCAGCGTGCCAGGCTGGGCGGCCTCGAGATCGAGGAGGGCCCCCATATCCATTTCTACCGGTTCGGCAGGCGCCGGTTCGGCAGGTGCCTGTTCTGCGGGCAGAGCAGCGATCTCGGCTTCAGGGGTGCTGGACTGGGCGGTATCTGTTGACAACTTCGGGGCTCCGTTTGGGGGCAGACTCCCGGTAAAAGGGAGTGGCCCGGGGGAATTGCGGCGGTAGCGCAAAGGAGATTGTAGCAGCGGCCGATCGTTCCGCGAAAGCAAGGCCGGGGAGTGCAGACCGGGGAGCGCCCCATACCCGGCCCTGTGCGCCTCGCAGGGCGGTAACGCACTCTCAACCTGCCTGCCCGATCCGCCGGGTTTGTGATGGGCGACAATGCCGGGGCGGGGCAGACTGCGCCCGGGATATGGAGGGCCACCTGAAGCAGCAAGGCGGGCAGTCGCGCGGGCCCGTTGTTCCGGGCACTCCTGGCTCACCATCGGCGCGATGGAATCGGCGGATGGTGCTGGCGCTGGCCGCGGCGACCGGGGTCGCCGAGGTTGCGGCCCTGGCCGCCTCTCCGCCGCTGGGAGCAGCACTGCTTTCGACAAGCGGGTTGCTCTGCCTGTTCGCGCGCCGGGGAATGAGACTGGAACGGGTGTCGGGGGAGGGCGCATCGAGCCCTGTAGGCCCCATGCGGATGCAGCCGCGGCTCGGCGACCGGGAAACGGACCTGACCAACCGCGCACACCTGCTGGCCGTGCTGGAACGTGAGATGGCGCTCGCGGTGCGGCACACACAGGCAATGACGCTTGCGGTTGTGGAGGTGAAGCTGGCCGGGGAACGGCAACTGGACCCGGCGGCCTTCCGGAGCATGAGCCTGCACGTAGCATCGGCCCTCAAGCGCATCTGCCGGGAGTCCGACTTCATCGCCCGGCTGGAGGGGCCACGGTTTGCGGTGGTGCTCACGCCGTGCAACGCGGAGCAAGCGTTTGTTTTCACCGAGCGGGTCCAGGTGGCAGTGGAGAACCGGCCGTTGACCATTCAGGGTGAAGCGGCGGGCCACGCGAAGGTGTCCTTGGCCATTTCCACGGCGGGGCTGGACCGTGGGCGGTTTCGCAGCCCCGCGGAGTTCCTGCAAGCGGCCGGTGGGGATGAGCGCACGACCGCGGCAATGGACCCTCGGCCGGTGCGCGGGAAGCAGTCCGCTGCGGCGGACGTGCGCGACCTGCGGAGGCAGCTGGTGCGAGGATACCGCGCCCGCGAGACAGACAACGGAGGGGTGTGGATCAGGGCACGAGCGGCCCGTACAGGCTGAAGCGGGCAAGCCGCAAGAGACAAGAAGAGGGGGCAGCACGGTGCTGCCCCCTCTCGCGGGCGATGGGCTGATGACGGCCTACTGGGCCTTGCTTGCCAGGTAGGCAGCGAGCGGGGTCTGTGCGTTCCACATGGGAACCGCGCCTTCGATGCTGCTGATCCGGGCCCAGTTCGACTGAATCCACTCCGCATCCTTGACCTCGTCCATGCCAGCTTCGACAACCGGGCCCTTGACGAGGGATGCGCGGTTGAAGCGGCCTGCACCGGCTTCGATGACGAAACCGCTGTCGGCGCAGTCCTTCGAGACAAGGTAGGTGACGGCGGGGACGACATAGTCGGGCTTGAGCTTGTCGACCAGCTCCTGGGGCATGACGGTCTGGGTGAGGCGGGTGCCAGCCACGGGGGCGATGGTGTTCACGTTCACGTTGTACTTGGCGCCCTCCTGCTTGAGGACGTTCATCAGCCCGAGCATGGCCGTCTTGGCGGCGCCGTAGTTCGCCTGGCCAAACTGGCCCCAGATGCCCGAGGAGGACGAGGTGAGGACCACGCGCCCGTAGGCCTGCTGGCGGAACACGGGCCAGGCAGCCCGCAGCACCGTGAACGAGCCCTTGATGTGGACCGCGAACACCTTGTCCCAGTCGTCTTCGCTCATGTTGTGGAAGGCAGTGTCGCGGAGGATGCCGGCGTTGCAGATGACGACATCGAGGCGGCCGTAGTTGTCGATGGCCGTCTTGACCATGTTGAAGCCGCCATCGTAGCTGGCGACGCTGTCGTAGTTGGGGACGGCTTCGCCGCCCGCGGCCTTGATCTCGTCAACCACTTTCTGGGCAGCCGAGCGGTTCTCGCCCTGGCCGTGGGGGTCACCACCAAGGTCGTTTACGACGACCTTCGCGCCGCGCTTCGCGAGGTCGAGCGCGTAGGCGCGGCCGAGTCCGCCTCCGGCCCCGGTGACGAGGGCCACCTGGCCTTCAAATGAGATAGCCATTATTCCTGGGTTCCTCTCCTGTGTGGTTTGCCGTGCGCAGGGCAACGGCGCCGGCGGGCACTTACCGAACCGGGCCGGGGCATTGCGCACGAGTCAGCAGACGAAGGTTACCAGCTAAGCGGGCTAATTTCTGCCTGGCCGGAGTTAGCGCACCCCGGCCTGTCTATCAGGCGCTGAAACCAGGCCTCGGTACTGATGACGCGCCAGGTGAGAACATCGGCGGGGCGCTTCTGCAACCGCTCCCTGAGTCCGCGCACGGCGAGAGGCTTGAAGATTGTGGTCCGCCGTTCGGCGGCGGCGAGGAGGTCCTCAATCCAGGGCCGAAGGGGTCCATGGACCCACTGGCGCTGAGGAGGCGAGTAGGCGAGCTTGTCTCGGCGGTCGAGGATCTCATCGGGGACGATACCGCGCATCGCGTCGCGGAGCACCACCTTGGTCACGGCGCGGCAGAGGAGCATATCGGGCGGAAGGCCGAAGCAGTATTCGATGAGCCGGTGGTCGAGGAAGGGCAGCCGCACCTCTCGGCCGAAGGCCATGCTGTTGCGGTCGGCGTAACGCAAGAACTCCGGCAGCTGGGTGGCGGTTTGCCAGCGCACGAGCTCATTTCGGAGACGATCAGGAAACGGATGCGTGGCGTCGGCATGCGCGGGGGCGAACTCGCGGTGGAGGTCGTGGGAGACAACGCCGTTTGAACGGTAGTAGAACTCGGCGAGGCGGTCGCGCAGCGTTTCGGGAAGGGAGTAGTAGGCGGCGAAAAGGGCGGGCTGCCTTATGGCACGATAACGGCGGACGAAGGAGAGGACTTCTCTTGCCACGAGGTCGAGGCGGCCCCTGCGCGCCCAGTGAGCCCAGAACATGCCCTGTGCCTGGTCGTAGCCTGCGAGCAGCTCATCCGCACCCTGCCCATCGAGGAGGACGGTGGTGCCAGACTCGCGCGCAAGCCGCATGACGAGCCATTGCGCGAACGGGCTGGTACTGGCTATGGGTTCTTCCTGGTGCCATTGAAGGTCCCCGAACTCCTCCACGAAGTGGTCGGGTTCCACCCACACTTCGTGCGGCTCGGCATCAAGTTGGCGGGTAAGGGCGTTGATGTAGCGCCCTTCGTCGTGGGCCGGGGAACGAAACCGCGCGCTGAAGGTCCGCTGGTGGACGAAGTGCGAGGCCTTCTGAGCGTTGATGGTGGCCACGATGCTTGAAGAATCGATGCCGCCGCTGAGCGAGCTCCCAACGGGCACATCGCTCCGCAGCCGGAGGCGAATGGCATCGAAGAAGAGCTCGCGAAAGCCCTCGGTTGCCTGCTTGCGTGAGGCCGGCACGGGGGCGCTCGTGGGAGACCAGTAGCGCCGGCAAACGGGCCTGCCGGCCGCGTCCACGATCATGTAGTGGGCAGCGGGCAGGTGTTCGATTCCATCGAAGAAGGTGGCCTCGTCGAGGTCGAGGTCGCCGCGCGCGAGGTAGCGGAAGATGGGCTTCCGGTTTGGCCGCCGGAGCTCGGGTCGTACGGCCAGGATGGCCTTCATCTCGCTCGCGAACACGAGGCCCTTCGGAGAGCGGGCAAGAAAGAGCGGCTTCTCTCCGAAGCGGTCGCGGGCAAGGAACAGCTCCTGCTTCCGGCTGTTCCAGATTGCGAAGGCGAACATGCCGTTGAGACGAGCAAGGCAGTCGTGCCCCCACTGCTCATAGGCGCGGAGGAGCACCTCGACGTCTCCCGAGGAGCGGAAATCGTGGCCCAGGGCCTTCAGCTCGGACCGGAGTTCAAGGTAGTTGTAGATCTCTCCGTTGAAAACGAGCGCGAGACCGGCGGCCTCATCGACGAAGGGCTGGCCGGATGCGGCCGTGAGGTCGATGATCGCGAGGCGCGTGTGGCCGAGGGCGATCCCGGGCGCGAAGAAGGAACCGTCGCCATCGGGTCCCCGGTGGCGCAAGGTATCCACCATGGCTGCGATGTAGCCTGGCGGAACGGGTTCGCCCCCGGCGCGAAGGATTCCGGCGATACCACACATGTCGTAATTGGGAACTGCGCCGGGGGCTCGCGGAGGAGCATGGCCCCCTCCGGGGCGCCATAGCTGCCTTGCACGGGGCCCCAGACCAGTCCTGGCGCATGTTAGCAGCCCGCCCGCCTACAGGCGGAGCCGCCTCACGTGCGGGGCATTATAGTGGCGCTGATGGCAACAGACCCGGGAAATGATGGCTCTCCGGATGGAGGAACCGGGGACGACCTTACCCTCAAGCTGCTTCGCGTTGCAGCTGCGCCCGGAGAATCCGAAGGCAGCCTCCTGCTGCGCATGGAGACGACGCGGGGAGAAATCAACGGCGTGTTCCACCCTGTGGAAGGGGGCACGGGCGCGGTGGTCTGTGTGGGCGGCGCCATGGGTGGCCTGGATGGGCCCGCGGATGCCCTCTACGGCGCCCTGCCGGCCTTGCTTGGCAAGGCGCGCGTGAGTGTGCTGCGGCTGGAATACAGGACACCCAACAACTTTGAGGAGTGCGTACTGGACGTGCTGGCCGGTTGTTCGTTCCTCAGGGGGATCGGGGCTTCCGAGCTGGTGCTGGTGGGACATAGCTTCGGCGCGGCCGTTGTCATCAAGGCGGGACAGTTGCACCCGGCGGTGACCGGTGTGGTTTCGCTTTCGCCCCAGCTTTATGGGACGCGCCAGGTGGAGGAGCTGGGCAGGCCCCTGCTGCTCGTGCACGGGATGTTGGATTCGGTGCTCAGCCACGAGGCGAGCGAGGACATCTACCGGCGAGCGCTCGAACCGAAACGGATTGTGCTCTACGCAGAAGCGGGGCACTCGCTCATCCAGGTAAGGGACGAACTGCGCGCACTGCTGGCAGAGTGGATCCCGGCGCGCCTTGCCGGCGCGGTGATGGAAACGGGCCGCGACGAGTTCGGCCACAACCCCTGATTCGTTCGACGCGCTAGAATCATCGCGTGGGCAACACCATCCGCATTCGCGAGGCCACGCTGGCCGACGCGGCGCTGCTCTCGGAGATCGAGCGCAACTCGCCGCTCGAATTCGCCGACGGCAGCTCACTGGCCATCGACCGGGGCGACGACTACTTCGCCTCGGCGCGACTGATGGGAAGCGTGAGGGCAACGATAGCCGAAGTTGATGGTGAGCCGGCGGGCGTTTTCTGCACTACGGTTCACCCGGCGCTCATTGGGGGAGAGCGGCGGCGGATGCTCTATTTCCACCATACCCGCATCCTGCCCCGGTTCCAGGGGCTTGGAATTGGAAAGGCCCTCGCCGATGACATGTTCGAGCACTGGAAGGGGCGTTTCGACTCACCGTACTGGTATATCTCTCCGCTGAACGCACACTCGCAGGCCTTCGCTCGCAGCGCCCCGAATAAGTGGAGCTTCGGGCCGGCGTGGGTCTCGCTTCCCTGCGAGGCGAACGCGGGACCGCCGTGCGGGCGCCCGGCTACGCGCGAAGATGCTGATGAGATCGTGTCGATCCTCAACACGAGTCACGAGGGTGAGGAGATGTTCTTGCCCTACACGGCCGATTCACTCGCCGAGAGGCTGGGGCGGGACCCCGAACAGTACGGCTGGTCCAGCATCTGGATCGCGGAGGGGGCGGTCGTAGGAGTGTGGCCCGAGGGGAACTGGATCGGCACACGCGTCACCGGCCCCGGCGGAACCACGACGTTCAGTCGCAGTGGCGGCGCGGTGCTGGATTACGGCTTCCTGCCGGGTGCGGGCGGGCAGCTGCGCGATCTCCTGCGGGCGTGGTGCTCGTGGCTCCTTGAGCGGGAGATGGGGGAACTCACGGTCTTCACGTCCATCCATTCGCGCTCGTGGCCTGTATTCCAGGCGATGAGTGCGAGCGTTTCTCAGTTCGACTTCTGGACCGCGGCGATACAGGAGCCGGCCAACGCCCGTGAGCGGGGACTCTACGTGGACCACATCTACTTCTAGCAGGCGGGGCTGGGGCGGGGTGGCGATGCGGCTTCGCAATTGCCCGCATGCCATAAGAAAGGCTAGCGCGTTGAGAAGGACGTGTGTTACTTTACGCGTCCGGCTGAAGGAGGTAGTTGTCGGCGGGGTGGCCGAAACGTTTAGCCAGAAGAAGAGGGGCTTGGCGCCATCTCCCAAAGCACCAAGCCCCGCGATGCCCGAATGCTTCGGGCAGAGCAGTCCTCGCGGACTCAACGCGCTCGGCTAGATAGCTACCTCCTTTCAGCCAGCTTCGCTACTGCCGCATTCCCTCCAGCACTCAGTGAATTGAGCGACCGGATGTTCCGGCGAAGGAACGCGGGCAGGTCTGCGTCTTCCAGCGAAGTCACGCCGGGCAGGCCGATTTCGACGAACTTGCGGACTTCGCGCGGGTCATCGAGTTCCTGTGCCCTGGGCGGGAACCCGGTGGCGATCACCGTCATTTGCACGGATTCGCCCACCTTTGGATCGACAACTGTGCCGAAGATGATGTTGGCTGAGGGGTCCACCACCTCGGCGACGACGCGCGCGGCCATGTCGAGCTCGCGAAGCTGCAACGTGCCGTTGTGGGTGATGCTGTAGAGGACGTTGAGGGCGCCGTCGATCGACTGGTCGAGGAGCGGGCTGGTGGTGGCGGCGCGGGCGGCGTCGGCAGCGCGGGCATCGCCCGAACCGGTGCCCACGGCGAGGAGGGCGGGGCCAGCCTCGCTCATGATCGTGCGGACATCGTTGAAATCGAGGTTGATGGAGCCGTTCTGGCTGATGATGTTCGAGATCGACTGGATCGCCTGGCGCAGGACCTCGTCGGCGGTCTCGAAGGCCTGGTCGACGGTAGCATCGGGCGGGCAGATCTCCATGAGGCGCTCGTTGGGGATGGCGATGAGGGTATCGACCTTGTCCTTGAGCCGGGCGACGCCGTCTTCTGCCTGCCGGCGGCGGCGCGCGCCTTCCCAGGCGAACGGCCTGGTGACAACACCAATGGTGAGCGCGCCGCAATCCTTGGCGATTTCGGCGACGACGGGAGCGGCGCCGGTGCCGGTACCGCCACCCATCCCTGCTGTGACAAAGACCATCTCGGTGCCGCGAAGGATCTCGTAGAGTTCGTCGCGGCTCTCGTCGGCGGCGCGCTCGCCACGGGCGGGGTCACCACCGACGCCGAGGCCCTTGGTGAGCTTTTCGCCAATGCGAATGCGGGTGGGGGCGTCGGAAGTCATCAATGCCTGCGCATCGGTGTTGCAGGAGACGAATGCGACCCCCGGGATCTTGGCGCGAATCATGCGGTTGACTGCATTGCAGCCACCGCCGCCCACGCCGACTACCTTGATATCGGGAAGCAGCTCTGCATCGTAACGGAGACTCATTGTGCGGTCCTTTCCTTTCCTGAATGACTCCTCGTGGCGGGCGAAGTCGATGAAGCTCATTCGGGGTCCCTCCCTGCTGGAATTCACTGGGGCATAAGCGCCCTTCCGATGGCGGCGATGCGCCTGAAGATGCCGCCCACGGGCATTTCGAACCCGGGGGAAGGCAGGTCTGCCGGCCGATCGCGCCCAAGGAGGGCGTATTCGGCGAGGCCGATGGATGTTGCATACGCGGGCGAGCCGACGAGGTCGGTCATCCCGGAGTAGCCATGGGGGCGCCCGAGGCGGGCAGGAAGGCCGAGGCGCGCTTCGGCGACTTCGGGGAGGCCGCGAAGCAGCGAGCCTCCCCCTGTCAGGACGAGGCCGGCAGCGATCTTGTCGAGGTAGCCGGCGCGTTTGAGTTCGAGGCCGACCATTTCAAGGATCTCCTCGCTGCGGGCCTGGAGGATTTCGCAGACGTGGACGAGGGGAACGACCTTCTGTGTCTGGGTGCCGAAGGCCTGGATCTCCACGGTCTCGCTGTTCATGGAGGAGTCGGCGTAGGCGGCGCCGTACTGGCACTTGACGGTCTCGGCGCTTTCCCATGGGCAGCGAAGGACGCGCGCCAGGTCGTGGGTGAGGTGCGAGCCGGCGATGGGCAGGCAGGCCGTGTGGGCGATGGCGCCTTCATCGAACACGGCGACGGAGGTGTTGGCGCCGCCGATATCGACCACGGCGACTCCCTGCATACGCTCCTGCTCCTGGACAACGCTGGTAGCGGAGGCGAGCGCCTCGAGGATCATGTCGTCGACCTGGACGCCGGCGCCTTCAACGCACTTGGTGAGGTTCTGCACGGCAGAGACGGCGGCGGTGACGATGTGCGTTTCGGCATCGAGCCGGCCGCCAAACATCCCGACGGGGTCCGAGACGGGGTCGGTGCCTTCGACCCAGTAACCGCGGGGCAGGACATGGATTACCTGCCGGTTGGTGGGGATGCTTATCTGGCCGGCGGCCTCGAGCACGCGGGCGCGGTCGTCGGGGCTGATGGGACGGGAACGGTCGGGGATGGCGATAATGCCGCGGTTGTTCTGGGACTGGATGTGATTCCCGGAGACGCCCACGACGGCGCTGAGGATGCGCATGCCGCACGACTGCTCGGCTTTTTCGACGGCGATGGCGATGGCATCGCGGGCCGACTGGATGTTGTCGATGACTCCCCGTGAGAGCCCCGAGGCGGGGGCAACGCCGAGCCCGAGGATGCGCGTATCGCCGTTCTCGCCGACATCGCCAACGATGACGGTGACCTTGGTCGAGCCGACATCGATCGCGGCCACTGTCTGGCGTCTTCGCATGCTCATTTCCGTTGCCCCCCTTTATTGCAGGACCGGCCGGTTGCCATACCGGAGGTCCACAGATGTGTAGTTGATTCCCTGCAGCTGGGCCTCGCGGCGGAGCGCGGCCCAGACAGCGAGCTTGTAGGCGATGGAGCTGGAGTCGCCGAGAAGAGCGGACTCCCCGGTGGCTGTTGTGACCTGGACGCCCTTGCCGGCGAGGTGGGCGACCTCGGTGACGGTGGTGCCGAGCTGGCGGGGAAGGCGTTCGTAGATCTCGGCCGCGGCATCGACGGCCTGGTAATCGACGCGGTCGCCCTGGCGGAGGCTGCCGGCGGCAGAGCTGCGGATGACAGGGGCGCCCGCTCCCGGCGAGACGGTGCCCAGGACCACACCGTCGCGGTCGATGGTGTAGCGGACACCGCCCTGTTCCCAGACTCCCCACGCCTGCCGTTCCTCAACGACCACGCGGAGGGTGGCTGGCCAGCGGCGCTCAACGTGGGCGGAGTAGATGAGGGGGTGCTGGTAAAGAGCCTTCTGCGCGGTCGCCAGGTCGGCCGTGAACATGCTTTCGCCGAGGAGGCCGGTGCTGATGACGATGACATCAGCGCCGATGCGTTCGTTGCCGGCGACCTCGATGTTGTTCACGCGGAAGAAGGGCGAGGCCCAGGCCCAGTAGCCGGCGCCTCCGAGCATGGCAACGAGCCCGGCGAAGGCCAGGCCGAGAAGCCACCTGCGGCCAGGCCGGGGAAAGCGGAAGAAGCCGCGGCCCCCGCCCAACGGCGGCTGACCGTCTCCGCGGGGGCGGCGCACTATCATGCGCGGGGCCTTTTTGCCGACGGTCTGGCGGCCGCGCCGGACAATCATGCGGGGGAGCCTGGTGGGCTGGCGGTTACGGCGCACAATCATCGCCCCGACCTCCGCGCGTGGCGCTCCAGGGCCAGCTCCAGGATCCGGGTGAGAAGGTCCGGGTAGGGGAGCCCGGATGCCTCCCAGAGCTTGGGGAACATGCTGATGCTGGTGAACCCGGGGATGGTGTTCACTTCGTTGGCGATTACTTCGGACCCATCGCGGACGAAGAAGTCCACGCGGGCGTAGCCTTCGCAGCCCATGACGCGGAACATGCGCAGGGCAAGCTCACGAACCTCGTTTGCGGCGGCGGCGGTCAGGCGAGCAGGGATAAGGAGCTGCGTGCGGGAGGCAGGATCGTACTTGCTCTCGTAGCTGTAGAAATCCCGGTCGGGGACGATCTCGCCGACGATGCTTGCTTCGGGGTGTTCGTTACCGAGCACCGAGCATTCCACTTCCTGGCCCACGATCGCCTCTTCGACGACGGCCTTGTCGTCGTAGGCGAAGGCGGCGCGGAAGGCTTCAGCGAGGTCTTCGCGGGAGAGAGCGCGGGTCACGCCAACGCTTGACCCGCCGTTGGCCGGCTTTACGAAGCAGGGGTAGCCGAGGGTGGATTCGATGTACCGGACGGCGGCGGGCTCGTCGGAGGCAACCTCCCAGCTGCGGACAACGCCGTAACGTGGGACGGGGATGCCGGCCTCGTGGAAGAGGGCTTTCATGAGCGCCTTATCCATGCCGATGGCGCTGGCCGCGACGCCTGCGCCCGCGTATGGAAGGCCGGCGATTTCGAAGAGGCCCTGGAGAGTGCCGTCTTCACCGAAGGTACCGTGGACGAGGGGGAAGGCGACGTCGCAGGAGTCAAGCGCCACAAGCGCCTCGGACGCACGGAGCATAGGCCGGCCGCCACCGAAAGCACGCGCCCCGGCGGTGAGGGCCTGGCCGGTTTCGCCTGGCGTCAGCCACTCCCCGGACCTGGCGATGGCAATGGGCACGACCTCCCAACGTGCCGGGTCGAGAGCAGACATCACGCCGCGGGCGCTGACGACGCTCACTTCGTGTTCGCCTGAGCGGCCACCGAAGATGACGGCCACGCGCTGTCTGGCCATCACCAGGCCCCCACGAAGGCAACTTCGCGTTCGAGCGTGACCCCGAAGGATTCGCGGACGCGGCGTTCGGCCTCACCGACGAGGGCGGCGACGTCGGCGGCGCGGGCGGCGCCTTCGTTGGTGAAGAAGTTGCAGTGCTTTTCGCTGATGGCCGCGTCACCACGGCGCGCACCACGGAGCCCGACAGCCTCGATGAGCTTCCAGGCCGGACTCTCGGGCGGGTTCTTGAACATGGAGCCGGCGTTGCGGCCGCGCGGCTGGGCCGCCAGGCGGCGGCGATCGAACTCAGCGACGCGTGCCGTGATTGCAGCGGCGTCGCCGGGCGTGAGGGAGAGCTCGCACTCCAGGACAGCCTGGCCGGGGAAGCGCTCACGTGTGAGCGCGCTGCCACGGTAGACGAGGCCGAGCTCCGAGGCATCGACCCAGCCGTCGCTGCCGTCGCGGTGGAGGATACGGGCGCGGGAGAGCACGTCGGCGAGGCAGCCACCGTAGGCGCCGGCGTTGTACACGACCGCGCCGCCGAGGGTTCCGGGGATCCCGGCGGCCCAGGCGAGCCCATCGAGCCCGAGGCGGCACATTCGGCGGGCGAAGGCGGCGAAGCTGACGCCGCTCTCGACCAGGTAACGGGCGCCGCCCTGGTCGCGCTCCGCCATGGAACGGTTGTCGAGGACGACCCCGCGGATACCGGCGTCGGAGACGAGGATGTTGCTGCCGCTACCGAGGACGAAGATTTCGGCGCCGGCCTCGCGAGCGGCGGTGGCGGCGCGGGCCAGGGCGGCGGCGCTCCTGACGGTGACAAAGATGTCGGCCGGGCCGCCGATCCCGAAAGTCGTGTGGCGGCTCATGGGCTCGGCGCGCCGGACTTCGCCCGCGGCTTCGAGTTGTGCGGCGAGTCGTTCCGGGGCGGTCATCGTAGCAGCTCCAGGATCCTGGGGCCGACTTCGAGAACGTCCCCGGCGCCGATGGTGAAGACGACATCGCCGGGGCGGGCAAGGTCGGCTGCCATGCGGGCGGCCTCGTCGAAGCCGGGTGCGTAGGATGCCGCCGGCTCGCGGATGGCGCGGGCGAGGTCGCTGGCGCTGCGCCCGGCCACGGGGGTTTCGCGGGCAGCGTAGGTTTCGAGGACGATGAGGGCGTCAAGGTCGCTCCAGCACCTGGTCCACTCGTCCCAGAGGTAGGAGATGCGGGAGTATGTATGGGGCTGGTAGACGCCGATGATGCGCCGGCCCCCGAAGCGGGCGCGAGCGGCCTGGAGGGTGGCGCGGACCTCGGTGGGGTGGTGGGCGTAGTCATCCATGACCACGACTCCGCCTTCTTCGCCAACGAACTCGAAACGCCGGTGGGCCCCACGGAAGGCATGGACGGCCGGCCGGATGTCGCCGAAACCGACTCCGAGGTGGATACAGGCAGCGGTGGCAGCGAGAGCGTTGGCAATGAAATGCCGCCCGGGCTGGCGAAGCTGGAGCTGACCGAGGAGCTTTCCCTGGCGGAGAACCTCGAAGGTGGTCTCGCCCACGCCCAGGTGGGGATTGCCGGCGCACCAGCTTTCGCGCGGGTCGAACCCGTAGGTTTCCACGGTGATGCCGCCGTTGCCCGCTTCGTGGACGACGCGCATGGCGCCGGGGTCATCGCCGCAGGCAAGGAGGAGACCACCGGGCTTCGGCTTGCGGGCGAACTCCACGAAGGCCTGGTGGTAGGCCTCGGGCGTGCCGTAGTAGTCGAGGTGGTCGGGCTCCACATTTGTGATCACGGCAAGATCGGGGGTGTATTCGTGGAACGCGCGGCGGTACTCATCGGCCTCAACGACGCAGAGGTCGCCTTCGCCCGAGGCGGCGTTGCCGTTGAGGTCGATGCTTTCGCCACCGAGGAGATACATCGGCTTGAGGCCGGCTTCGGAGAGGATGAAGGCAACCAGGCTCGAGGTGGTGGTCTTGCCGTGGGACCCGGCGACGGCGATGACGCGCTTTCCCTCCATGAGACGCGCGACCATCTCGGCGCGGAGGATGACGGGGATTCCGCGCTCGCGGGCGGCAGCGATTTCGGGGTTGTCGTCGCCCGCGGCCGCGGTGGTAACCACCAGCGCGGGCGAGCCGAGATTGGCTGCGCTGTGACCGGCGTAGACCCTGGCCCCCAGGCTTTCGAGGCGAGCGGTAAGGCTGGAGGGGCGCAGGTCGCTCCCGGTGACGGCGATGCCGCGCTCAAGCAACAGCTGGCCGATTGCGGACATGTGCATGCCACCAATGCCGACGAGATGGACGGGGCCGCGGATGTCGCTCATTGCCGTGCCACCTCGGTAATCAGGCCGGCGATCGCGTCCGCGGCGCCTGGACGCGCCATGGCGCGGGCGGACTCGCGCATGGCGGCGAGCCGCCCGGCGTCACCGAGCAGCGCCAGCAAACGATCGGCAAGGCCGGTGAGGGCATCTTCTTCGACGACCTCGGCGGCGCCGCCCTGTTCGAGCCAGCGCGCGTTGTCGCGCTGGTGGCCGCCGGCGTAGCGGCCGGGCACGAGGACGGCGGGGAGGCCGGCGGCCGGCACTTCACCGAGGACGCTGGCGCCGGCGCGGAAGACGCCGAGGTCGGCGCCGAGCATGAGGAGCGGCAGATCTTCCCGGTAGGGGTCAACGTGGTAGCGCTCACGCAGGCCGGCGGGAAGCGCATCGCGGACGGCCCGGGCGGCGGCGAGGTCCGCGGTTCCGGTCACGTGGTAAACGATGGCGGCCGTACAGAGGGGGGCGGCAGAGGCGAAGATGGCCTGGTTGATGGCTCGTGCGCCCTGGGTGGCCCCGGCAATGAGGAGGACGGGGTCGTGGGCAGCGAGACCGAGCATCCCGCGCGCCTGTTCGCGACTGGTTTCGAAGAAGAGCTTCCGAACCGGGTAGCCGGTGACGATGGTCTTGCGCTGGGGCAGATGCGCGAGCCCGGCCTCGGTGGTGGTGGCGATGCGTGTGGCAAGGTGCTGCTCGGCGCGGACGGCCCAGCCCGGGGTGACGTCGGGGAGGTAGACGACGAGGGGGCGCCGCAAGACGCGCGCGGCTACGCTGGCCGGGAAGCTGGCGTAGCCGCCAGTGCTGAAGACGGCATCCGGGCGGAAGGCACGCAGGCGCTTGAAGGCGACCACCACGCCCCGGGCGAGCCGGACAAGGCTCCCGGCGAGGCGAAGGGGACCGCGTCCCCGGAAGCCGGCCGCGGGCACGGGGATGAAGGCGACGCCGCGCGACTCGACCATCTCGCGCTCACCACGGTCATCGGGGCCGAAGAAGCAGACTTCTGTGAGCACCCCGTTGCGAGTGCGGAGCGCATCGAGGACGGCCATGGCCGGGAGGATGTGCCCACCAGTACCGCCGGCGGTGAGAGCGAGCCTCATCTCTGCTCCCTCCTGACGATCTTGCGGTCGGGCGCGACCTTGTGGTCGCGGTCCAGATAGCCGCCGCGATCGGTGCCAAAGCGGGAGATGCTCACGAGCACCCCGGCGGCAAGCAGCTCGGCGGCAAGGGCGTTGCCGCCGTAGCTCAGGAAGGGAAGGGGCACGCCGGTGAGAGGGATGACGCGCGTAATTCCGCCGATATTCATGAGGGCCTGGAGGGTGAACCAGGTGGTGATCCCGGTGGCGACGAGCATGCCGAACTGGTCGCGGGAGCGCCGCGCGATCTGGTAGCCGCGGACCATGAAGGCCATGAAGAAGAGCAGCACCGTCATGGTGGCGATGATGCCGAGCTCTTCGCCGAGGATGGCGAAGACGCCGTCGGTGTGGCTTTCGGGGATGTAGAAGAACTTGGCGCGGCTCGCTCCCAGGCCGAGGCCTGAAATGCCGCCGTTGCCCATTGCCATCAGCGCCTGGAGGGTTTGGAAGCCGTTGCCGAGGGGGTCCGCCTCGGGGTTGAGGAAGGCCGACATGCGGTCGGCGCGATAGCCCTCCCTGAGGGCGAGGACGAGCATGACCACCACGCCCGTGGAGCCAAGCGCAACCATCTGGAGGAACGACGCTCCCGCGACCCAGAACATGGTGACGGTGATAAGAAGGAGCACGAGGGAGGTGCCCAGGTTCGGTTCGAGCATGATGAGCACGGCGACCGAGCTGATGATGAGGACGAAGGGGACCAGGCCGTGCTCAAAGCTGCGGATGCTGTCGCCTTTGCCGGCAAGCCATGCGGCGAGGTAGATGATGACGGCGAGCTTGGCGAACTCGGAGGGCTGGACCGTGAACTCGCCTACTCCGATCCAGCGGCGGGCGCCGCCGCCTTCGATGCCGATGATGAGCACGGCCAGCAAGGCGCCGATGGTGGCGATCATGATGGGCACGGCGAAGGTTTCGTAGCGGCGGTAGTCGGTGCGGATGGCTGCGACCATGAGGAGGCAACCGAGGGCAGCCCAAATGACCTGCCGGGTGATGTAGTAGTTGGGCTGGCCGAACCGTGCCAGCGCGATCACGAAGCTGGCGCTGTAGACGGTCACCAGTCCAACAACGAGCAGCGCCGCCGTAAGGGCGAGGAGCTGGAAATCCGGGCGGCCCGGGACCCACTGGCCGGTGCGTGAGGCAGCTATGGCGCCACCTCCTTCTCGAAGCCGGGGAGCGCCGCCACCAGGTCGCGGAACGCCTGGCCGCGGACTTCGAAGCCGGGATAGGCATCGAAGCTGGTGGCCGCCGGCGAAAGGAGGACCACGTCGCCGGGCCGGGCGAGGGCTGCAGCCCTGCTGACGGCGCGATCCAGGGAGGGGACGAGCTCGGCGGCGACACCGGCAGCGGCCATGGCGTTGCGGAAGAGGGCTCCTGATTCGCCGAAGCAGACCACGGCGCGGCACCGTTCCCGGGCAAGCTGCTGCAGGCCGTCGAGGGGCAGGTTCTTTTCCCGCCCGCCAAGCAGAAGGACGATCCGCTCGTCGAAGGAATTGAGGCCCGCCATCGTGCGCTCGGGTGAGGTGGCGATGCTGTCGTTCACCCATGTCACCCCACCTGCGCTGCCTACGAGCTCCAGGCGGTGGGGCACGCCGCGAAACGAGGCAGCGGCAGCGGCGATGGCAGGGTAGGCGAACCCGGCAGCAGCCCCGATGGCGCAGGCCATGACCACGTTGGCCAGGTGGTGCCTCCCGCGCAGGCGGATACTGGCGGCAGGCATGATCTCGTGCAATCGCCGGCCCTCGCGCACCAACACGCGATCGTCTTCCATCCAGGCGCCATCGCCCGAAACCTCGCCGGCGAGGGAGGTCCAGCGGACCCTGCCGCGCGCCGAAGTTGCGAGGGCGCGGCTCGTCTGGTCGTCGGCGTTCAGGATGGCGACATCGTCGCTCGCCTGGTGGGCGAGGATATTGCGCTTGAGCCC
>WBZY01001022.1_pt1 | contig 16609 bp, 14 predicted proteins | sample 5204191 | NCBI WGS metagenome assembly WBZY01 (sample SAMN12344363, study PRJNA552823) | activated sludge metagenome | biome: Activated sludge suspended growth; feature: Anammox Sidestream; material: Wastewater; isolation source: activated sludge from anammox sidestream of wastewater treatment...
GTTTGATGTAGGAGAGTCCGTACTTCCGCGCCTCGGTCTCGGCGGGCTCTTCTTCGTCAATGTCGCGCATCTCGTTCAAGTCTGTGTGACGGAACAACGCGTTATCATCGATCATCATTTTGCCGTCGAGCGCGACCAATCGTTTATCTTTCGTGATGACAAGCGGATTGATCTCTGCCAGCGTCGCGTCGGTTTCGAGATAGGCTTGCCACAGTCCCGCCGCGATCTTGCTGAAGTCGCGCCAATGTTCGCGCGGCAGGTCAATCGAAGCGGCGACATCGCGCGACTGGTAATCGCGCAATCCCAACAGCGGATCGATATGCACCTTGATAATTTTCTCAGGTGTCGTCGCGGCTACTTCCTCGATATCAATGCCGCCTTCGCCCGAAGCGATCATCACAGGTTTTTTCGCTGCGCGATCGTTCGTGATGGCGAAATAAATTTCATGTTCGATGGCGGCGGCTTCGTCCACCAGCACTTTACGCACGGGCAAGCCTTTGATCTCCATCGCGAGGATCTGTTGCGCGAGTCCCTCGGCTTCCGCCGCGCTCTTGGCAACTTTGATGCCGCCCGCTTTGCCGCGTCCGCCCACCAGCACCTGCGATTTAACAACAACGCGGCCCCCCAGCTCTTCGGCGATGTGTTTCGCCTCCACTGCGGTAGCCGCCACCCGTCCCTTGGGGATCGGGATTCCATACTTTGCAAAGATCGTTTTGGATTGATACTCGTGAAGTTTCATGTGTCCCTTCAAGTTCTTCAAGATAAAAGCACGGGCATTATACCACCCTCATTTTGACTCGCAAAAATTTATGGTATCCTTTCAAGCCCGCTATGAAAAATTTACTCAGAACTCGAATTTTCCTCAAGCCATACACATGGCAGATCCTTGCGACTCTCTTGATGTTGTTCATCATGACCGCGCTCAACCTCCTCGTCCCGCGCATCATTCAGACAGCGGTGGATGACGGACTCACTCGCCGCGATATGCGACAGATCACACAGTCCGCGCTTCTCCTTCTCGGACTTGGGCTTGGTTCGGCTTTCCTCAGCCTAGTCAACCGTTACACGACTGAATGGATCGCGGCTCACGTCGGCTATGACCTGCGTAACCGCACGTTCGATCACATCCAGCATATGACGTTCACGTACCACGATCATACGCAATCGGGACAACTCATCTCGCGCTGTATCGAAGACGTCCGCTCGATAGAAAAATTTTCAGGCACGGCGGTTTCCGAGCTTGTGAAGTTTGTCATGCTCGCCGTTGGAGTGATCTATTCCATGGTTGCGGAGAATCCAACGCTGGCGGGGATCGCGCTCGTGCCGATGATTCCGCTTGTGTTGATGACCTCCAGTTTTGGGACGAAGATCGGAAAATTATTCTTCATAGTGGATCAAGCAATGGGCGAGGTCTCGAATCGCTTGCAGGAAAATGTCGTCGGTGTGCAAGTTGTCCGCGCGTTTGCGCGTGAGAAGTATGAGATCAAGCGGTTCACCGATGCGAACAATGCCGTTTTCAAATCATGGGTGCACGTCATTGACGAGTGGTCGAAGATCATGCCCACCACCAACTGGCTCACCACGGTCAGCGTCATTTTGATCCTGTGGTTTGGCGGGCAAATGGTCATGGACGGGACGTTGACCATCGGCGCGATCGTCGCGTTCAACGCGTACATCTTGATGATGGCGGAACCAGCCCAACAGTTGACGGGACTCGTCAACGCGGGCGGGGAGGCGGCGGCAGGCGCGCAACGTGTCTTCGAAGTGTTGGACGTGGAGCCAGCGATCCAATCCGCGCCGAATGCGGTGAAGATGGATTCCCTGCGCGGCGAGGTCGAGTTCCGCGATGTGCGGTTGAATTACAAAGGCGAAAGAACTGCCTCGTTGAATGGAATCAGCGTAAACGTCCAGCCGAATCAGATCATTGCGCTGATCGGACCGACTGGCTCGGGTAAAACATCGTTCATCAATCTCATTCCGCGCTTTTACGATGTGACGGATGGTTGTGTGTTCGTGGATGGCGTGGATGTCCGCGCAATGGACTTGGTGACACTCAGAAAGCAGATCGGGATCGTCTTACAAGCATCGTTACTGTTCTCCGATTCGATCAAGGCAAACATTGCCTATGGTCGCCCCGAAGCGACAATGGACGAAGTTATCGCCGCCGCGAAAGCCGCGCAGGCGCATGAATTTATCGAAGGCTTTACCAACGGCTACGACACTATTGTCGGCGAGCGCGGCGTGACACTTTCAGGCGGGCAACGTCAACGCGTGGCGATTGCGCGCGCGCTGTTGATGAATCCGCGCATTTTGATTCTCGATGACTCAACTTCGTCAGTGGATACCCAAACCGAAAAATTAATCCAAGCCGCGTTGGATACGCTGATGGAAGGACGCACAACGTTCGTGATCGCACACCGTTTATCTACAGTGAGACGCGCGGACATGATCCTCGTGTTGGATAAAGGTCAAATCGCCGAACGCGGCACGCACGAAGAACTGCTCAAGCGCGGAGGACTGTACAAAGAAATCCATGACCTGCAATTGGTAGATCACGCTGGGTTTGCGGAGGAGGTGGAAGAGATGCAGATCGAAGACATCGCGCCAGACGAGGACTCGCACGTGATCGCGTAAAACGAGTTATCGCGCTGAGCGGAGGAGATGCGCTCTTTGCATCTCCGTAGACGAAGCGCAGGTTACTGGAAATATTCTTATGCCATACGCAATCTATATTCTCAAATGTGCTGATGGAAGTTACTACACTGGCTCAACCAGAGAACTGGATGGTCGCCTCAACGAGCATCAAACGGGCGCGCATCCTGAGGCGTACACATTTAATCGTCGACCTGTTCAACTTGTGTGGAGTGAAATTGTGGAAACTTATCCAGAGGCTTTTCAATTGGAGCACAAAATTAAAGGTTGGAGTCGTGCCAAGAAAGAAGCCTTAATTCGCGGCGACATTGAAGGAATTCACCAGATTGTGACAGCAGAAAGAAAGCGGAGAGAGAAAAACAAGAAAGCCTCCTCGCGCTGAGCGGAACGAGCGATAGCGAGTGAAGACGAAGCGTGAGCTACATGAACACAGAATCTAACTTGGAACCTGCGCTTCGTCTGCGTTCGACCCGAAGAGCACGGGTCTCACTCCGCTCAGCGCGATATATAAAATATGACCACCAAAATCATCCCTCCTCAATTTATTACCCAATCCGAAGAGCAACTCGATAAGGGGTACGACCCCAAGGTTGCGCGCGGATTGTTGCGCTTTGTGAAGCCTTACGCGCCGCGCATGTTCTTTGCGTTAATCCTGATGATCATCGTCACTGCCGCGGCTGTGTCGGGACCGTACTTCGTCAAACTTGCGATTGATGAAGGGATTGGCGCGAAAGATGTCAATGCGTTGAGAAATATCGTCCTGGCGTACTTGATCGTATCGGTGGTTCAATTGGTGACCAACTTCTACCGCGTGCGGATCATGTCTCGCGTGGGGCAACACGTGTTATACGATGTCCGCACGGCGATGTTCGAGCATTTGCAGAATCTGTCGTTGAGTTTTTATAACCGCTACAGTGTGGGGCGTGTCATCACGCGCGTTATCAATGATGTTGGCACATTGCGCGAGTTCATCACTTGGGCGGTGCTGGCAATTGTGCGGAATCTGCTTGGCATCATCGGTACGTTGGTTGCGATGCTCGCGCTTGACGTGAAATTATCCCTGCTTACGTTCACGGTTCTGCCGTTCATGGTGCTGGCAACGATCATCTTCCGCAAAGCCGCGCGGCAGAGTTATCGCAAAGTTCGCGCCGCCGTTTCGTGGACGAATTCGGTGCTGGCGGAGAATGTCAACGGGGTGCGGGTGGTGCAGGCGTTCTCGCGGCGGGAGAAAAATTATTCCAATTTCAGCGGCTACGTCAATCGTTATTATCTCGAAACGAGTCTCGATGCGGCGAAGGTCGCGTCGCTATTCACGCCAGTGGTGGATGTGCTCGGCGCGATCGCAACTGCCATCGTTGTGTATGTCGGCGGCAAATATGTGTTGAATACCGAGATCACCGCGGGCGTGTTGATCGCGTTCATCTTGTATATTGACCGCTTCTTTGAGCCGATCCGCGATATGAGTCGGCGCTTCGACACGCTTCAATCCACGATGGCGGGCGGCGAACGGATTCTCGAACTGCTCAGCCAGCCCGTCGAGGTTCGGGACGCGGAAAATGCCAAAGGGTTAGAGGCAATCGTCGGCGGCGTCCGATTCGAAGATGTCCAATTCCATTACTCGGATGATCCGACTCTCGTCCTCAATCAAATTAATTTAAATGTGGATGCGGGGCAGACGGTGGCGTTGGTCGGCGAGACGGGCGCGGGCAAGACGACCATCGTCAAACTGCTGGCGCGCTTCCATGACCCGACGTCGGGCTGTGTGCGCGTGGACGGCGTTGACCTGCGGACGGTGACTCAGGCGTCGCTGAGGCGGCAGATGGGCATGGTTCTGCAAGACCCGTTTCTGTTCACTGGCACGGTGAAGGAAAATATTTTGTTCGGCAGGCTCGACGCGCGCGACGATGAAGTGATCCGCGCGGCGCAGGCGGTTGGCGCGCATGAGTTCATCATGGGTTTGAAAAATGGATACGAGACTTCGGTGGAGGAAGGCGGCGCGACGTTGAGCGTGGGGCAGAGGCAATTGATCTCGTTCGCGCGCGCGTTGCTCGCCGACCCGCGCATTTTGATTTTAGATGAAGCGACCTCGTCGGTGGATACGCAGACCGAGCAGATCATCCAACATGCGCTGGCGACTCTCTTGAAGGGACGCACGTCCTTCGTGATCGCGCATCGCCTTTCGACGATCACGAACGCGGATAAGATCGTGGTCATCCACGATGGGAAGATCGTTGAGCAAGGCTCACATGCTGAGTTGCTGGCGAATCAGGGGATGTATTACGAGTTGTATCGGACGGGGTTTCAGGAGTAGGTAAAAAATCTGACAGGTTTCCTGTGCAACATGGTTGACCGAGTCGTTCGCGTGGACGCGAATTCACGATTGGGGCGGTTTCGTGAAAACCTGTCAGGTTTGGTTGAAGTGCTATAATTCGGGACGAGGTAACTATGGCTATACCTAGAATCCTTGAAGATATTCAAAACCTTCCTCCCGAAGCGCAAAAACAAGTTTCTGATTTTGTGGCTTTTCTAAAAGCGCGCTACAGTGAAGTTTCGCGCAAAAAGCCCAAGCGCGGAAAACTTGAGGATGAGCCATTTATTGGTATGTGGAAAGACCGCGAGGATATGCGTGATAGCGTGAGATGGGTGCGGGAATCTCGCGAACGTGAGTGGGGAAGTAAATGAGCCTCGTGCTCGTGGATACTGATATTTTGATTGACGCCGCCGCTCAAAATGCTGATGCGATTGACTGTTTGAAGCATTTTGAGGGAAAGTCAACGCTCGTGGTAAGCGCAGTGACAGAGTTGGAACTTCTGGTTGGTTGTCGAAACAAAATCGAATTACAAAACACAGACCGATTGCTTGAGCGATTTCAGGTTGTCCCACTGAACGAACAAATTTCAAATGGAGCGGTTGGTTTAATTCGTAAATACCGCCTGAGTCATGGGTTGCTTCTTGCAGACGCTTTAATCGCGGCAACCGCGCTCGTTGTGGACTGTGAATTCGTTTCCAAGAATCAGAGGGATTATCGGTTTGTGTATGATCTGAAACTTTTACCCTATCCATTGAGGTAGCCATGTTCAAGTGCCATGTATGCGGTTCTACAGATTATCGCGAGGAATTGGTGAACGAGGTATTTCAAATTGACGGCAAACCTGTGCTCGTAGAAAAAATCCCTGCGCAGGTATGTACTCGTTGTGGTGAGGAAATTTTCAGCCGCGAAACGACCGAGAAAGTACGCCTGCTGGTTCATGGGAAGGCGAAACCGATCAAGTCTGTGCAGGTGGATGTGTTTGCGTACGCCTGAGGTAAGTGATGGAGTTGAAAATGGAAACTATTCAAGTTAACGTGACATTTGACCAGATCAAGCAAGCCTTGCACAAACTGCCTGCGCAGGAAAAGGTTGAACTTTGGCGGTTGTTGGACACGGAGATTGATCGTGTTGCGCTCGAAAAGAAATTTGTCGCGACTGTGAGCGCGATTCGGAAGAAATATTCCAGCTATAGCGAAGAAGAAGTGATGTCGGGTGCAGTGAAAGCCACACGCGAATCTCGCAAAGCGAGCCATGGCAAGAGTCGTTCTTGATACGAATGTGCTAGTCAGCGGGGTAATTGCTTCGGGTCATTCTGCCCGAATTCTTGATTCAGCGCGGCAAAACAGAATAACGCTCGTGACATCGCCACATTTGCTGGCGGAATTCAATTATGTGATCGCGCATCGCCTTTCGACGATTACATCCGCAGATAAAATCGTAGTCATTCACGATGGGAAGATCATCGAGCAAGGCTCACATGCTGAGTTGCTGGCGAATCAGGGGATGTATTATGAGTTGTATCGGACGGGGTTTCAGGAGTAGGTAAATAAACCTGACAGGTTTCCTGCGCGACATGGTTGACCGAGTCGTTTGCGTGGACGAGGATTCTCGTTTGGCGCGGTTCCGTGAAAACCTGTCAGGTTTGGTTGAATGAGAAAAGATTTAGGAGTAAAATTTGCATCAAGTTTTGAGAACTTATGGAGATTGCAAATGGCAAGAAGCGAACTTCGCCTAATCAAAAACGCGCTGGAATACAAATCAATTGATCAGATCGACACCGTTCCCGATAGAACAAGAGGTATCTACGCTTTGTATAAGTGTGTGAGAAAAGGCAAGAATTTTGATTTGGTCTATGTTGGTATGGCTAGGGGAGCAAAAACTGGTATCAAAGGTCGTTTAAGGTCTCACAGGAAACAAAAAAACGGGCTTTGGACACATTTTTCAGTTTTCGAAGTTTGGGACAATATCGTGGAAGAAGAAGTCGAAGAACTCGAGGGATTGTTTCGCCATTTGTTTAAATTTGACAGGAAAGCAAATAGGCTAAATAAGCAAAAGGGGTACAAGAAACTTCGCGGGATTCGCAAGCGAACTGAAAAAGAGTGGCGTAGCGAATGATACAATCGTTTCATGAAGTTGCGTTTCTGTTTCTGCTTCTTACTTCTCCTCGCCGCCTGCCAAACCTCGCCGCCTCTCCCAACCCAAACCCTGCCTCCGCCTCATGTTGTGATTGAGACCATTACGCCTGTTCCGCTTCCAACGGAAACGCCGCTTCCTTCGCCGACTCCTACAATCGAAGAAATAATTTATCCCTACACCATTGAGGGACTGCGCCAGCACGAGTATCAAAGCGGGGACATTCGCATCCTCGAAACGTTGACCGAAACGGACAAGTACACCGCGTACATGATTGATTATCCCAGCGATGGGTTGACGATCACGGGCGTGATGCAGATTCCGAAAGGAGAGGGTCCGTTCCCTGTGATCGTGATGAATCATGGATTCTACGCGCGGAGCATTTTCACCTCAGGCGATGGCACGGATCGCTCGTCCGCGTTTTTGGCGGAGCGGGGATACATCACGCTCGCATCCGATTATCGGAGTTGGGGCGGGTCGGATGTAGGGGAAAGTCTGTTCTATTCAGGCTTGGCGATTGATGTGATCAATTTGCTCAATGCGATCCCGTCCATTCCGCAAGCGGATGCGACGCGCGTTGGGATGTGGGGTCACAGCATGGGCGGGGGAGTGACGATGAAGGTTCTCACGATAATTGGTGGTCTCGACGCTTCGTCTGCGCTACGCTCCGCTCAGCGCGTGAAGGCGGCGGTTTTATATTCCTCCGTCAGCGCGGATCATGCGGATGTGATCGCGCGTTGGGGCAACGGTTGCCTCGGCGATATTGCCGCGGGCGAGCAACTTCTTGGATGTAATTCAGCGGATGTTGTTCCGCTTGAGTTGCCGAATAGCCTGCTCAACGCGTTTCACAACGCGCCGAGCGACTCGGAGTTGATGAAGAACGTCTCGCCGATCTATCATCTCGATTCGATCTCCGCGCCGATACAGATCCATTATGGGTCGAACGATGGAGTCGTTTACAGCGGCACGCCGCCTGAATGGTCAATCAAATTGGATCGAGCCTTGCTCGACGCGGGGGAGGATGTTGAACTCTTTCGCTATGAAGGCGAGGGACATTCGTTCGTCGGTCAGCCGTGGTTTGATTTTATGATCCGCGTGGTGGATTTTTTTGATGAGCATGTGAAGAATGGCTAAAACACATTTGGGACGCTGACGAGCGCAGATGAACGCGGATTTTTCTTTTTTGAATCAGCGTGAGTCAGCGTTTTTCAGCGTCCAACATTTTGAACGGAGACCTTATGAACAACGTCCGACCGCAGATGAAGATGTTGAGTGAGTCGCAGAGGGAGGAGATTCATCAGTACACGTTGCAACTGCTCGCGACGACGGGCGTGCGCGTGGATTCGCCGTCAGCGGTGGAGATGTTGGGGAAAAGGGTAGGCAGGTCGAACGTCGAGGGAAGAAGCGTGCGGATACCGAGCGAGTTGGTCGAATGGGCGATCAAAGCCGCGCCGCGCAGAATCCAAATCTATGACCGACGAGGGAATCCGCAATTCCAAATTGGGAGCGAAGATGATCGCGCGCGATTCGGAATCGGAGTCACCGCGTTGTTTTATCAAGAGCCTGAGACCGATACGCCTGTGGAGTTTCAACGCAAACACATGCAAGACATGGTGCGCGTGGGGAATAAACTGCCGCTGTACGATATGGTCTCGACGATCGGCATTTGCCGCGACGTGCCAGATTATTTGACAGACCTGCTCGGCTCGCTCGAACATTTTGCGAACGGCACGAAGCCGATGGTGCTGTTGTGTTCAGATGAAAAAAAATTCGACGATGTGTTGAACATGATCCAGCATCTGCACACGCGCGATCTGGGCGACAAGCCGTTCATCATCCCGTATTTCAATCCCGTTTCGCCGCTGGTGATGAACGAAGGCACGGTGGACAAAATGAAAATCGCCATCGAGCGCGGACTGCCCGTCATCATATCCAATTACAGTTTATCGGGCGCGACCACGCCGATCACGCCCGCAGGGACGATCGCCGTGTTGATGGCGGAGTTGCTCGCGGGCTTGGTCATCGGGCAGTTGTATAAAGAAGGCGCGCCGATGTTCCTCGGCATGTTGCCCGTGTATCTCGACATGAAAACTTTGCAAAATTTTTACGATCCGCAAAGCGTGTTAGACAGCCTCGCCTGCGCCGAGATGATGGCGCATTACGGCATCCCGCATTGCGGCACATCGGGGAGCGGCACAGGCTGGGGCATGGACTTGCTCGCCGCGGAAACGTTTTGGATGAACACGCTGATGATGACTCTGACGAAGGGCGGCATCGCTCCGTTCATCGGCGATACGTTGGGATCGAAAGCCGTCTCGCCGTTGACGTTCATCTACTGTCACGAGATCATTGACCAGGCTCTGCGCTTCTCTTCGGGATTTCAACTTGATTCTGCTTCGGTCGGCTTGGACGAAATCCACGCGGTGGGACCAGGCAAGGGATTCGTCTCCGCGCCGTCTACGTTGAAAAATTACAAAACAGGATACTACGTCAGCCGCATCTTCCCGCGCTGGAGCATGGAGAAGTGGCTGGAGGCGGGTCAACCGCATGTGCAGAAACGATTGAAGGAATATGGCATCGAGTTCTTGAAGGATTTGCCCGTCCCTGAGGATCATGAGGAGGTGATGAGGAGAGGGGAGGAGTGGGTGGGGGAGTGGAAGGCAGTGAACAGTTATCAGTGAGCAGTTATTGGTAAGTGGTAATTGGTAATTGCCGTCCGCGAATGGATGCGGGATGGATTCGTTTATACGTGGAAAACTTGTCCTGAGCCTGTCGAAGGGTTCGTGGATGGTTTTTGGTTAGGCAATTGGTAACCAGTAATTCGTTATCAGCGGGTTATTGTTTATAATCGAGACATTCCACGCTGGAGATTTTGATGCCCACCTTGAATTGGATCGGCAAGGACGCCGTCGTTAACCATCACAAAGAAGTTCCTTTTCACCTGCTCAAATGCAATGAGAATCTATCCGTTCTCCCCTCTCCCGCTGGGAGAGGGGCTGGGGGTGAGGGCAACCTCCTCCTCCAAGGCGACAACCTGCTCGCGCTCAAAGCCCTGCTCCCTCACTACGCGGGACAGGTGAAGTGCATCTACATTGACCCGCCCTACAACACGGGCAATGAAGGCTGGGTGTATAACGATAACGTCAACAGTCCTGAGATGAAAGCCTGGCTCGGCAAAGTGGTGGGCGGCGAAGCCGAAGACCTAAGCCGACACGACAAGTGGCTGTGCATGATGTATCCGCGTTTGGTGTTGTTGCGTGAGATGTTGCGCGAAGGCGGCAGTTTGTGGATGAGCATTGACGATAACGAAGTGCATCATGCTCGAAGTATCATGGATGAAATTTTCGGAAGCGAAAACTTTATCGTAGAAATCATTTGGGAAAAATCCTACGCGGCGAAAAGTTCAGCAAAGTTTGTTTCTGATAGACACGAATATATCTTGGCTTACGCAAAAAACAAAAACAACTGGAACAGAAATCTGCTTCCAAGAACAGAACAACAAGACCAGCTTTATAAAAATCCAGATAATGATCCACGCGGAGATTGGCGCCCCAATAATCTCGCCGCAAGAAATTATTACAGCAAGGGGACTTATTCAATTACCACACCAGGAGGGCGTGTTGTTTCTGGACCGCCAAAGGGTTCCTATTGGCGTCTTTCAGAAGAAAGACTTTGGGAATTACACGCGGATGGAAGAATCTGGTGGGGTGAAGAAGGCAATAATATACCTGCCCCTAAAATTTACTTGACCGAAGTAAAACAAGGTCTTGTTCCTGAATCCATCTGGTTTTTCAAAGATGTAGGTCATTCACAAGAAGGCAAGAAAGAAATTATCAAGTTGTTGCCAGAAGCCGAAGATGTTTTCACAACACCGAAACCTGCGCGATTGATTCAGCAAGTAATTCAGATCGCAACAGACAGAGATGACATTATTATGGATTCCTTCGCGGGCAGTGGCACGACAGGTCACGCCGTTTTGCAAATGAATAAAGAAGATGGCGGTAATCGTCGTTTTATTCTGGTCGAGATGGATGAGAACATTTCAAAGAACATCACGGCTGAGCGGTTGAAGCGTGTTAGTCAAGGGTATGAGTGGAAAGACCAGAAAGGCAACAAGAAAAAAGAAGAAGGCTTGGGCGGCGGCTTCCGCTACTGCACGCTCGGCGAAACGCTCTTCGATGCGGAGGGGCAGATTCAAAAGGAAGTCACGTTTGAAGATTTGGCGCGGCATGTGTATTTTACAGAGACGGGGATGCCTTTACCTAACCCCCCGCCCTTCCCTAAAGGGAAGGGGGCTGTTGGTCCCCTGCTCGGCGTTCACAACGGCGTGGCGGTGTATCTGCTGTATAACGGCATCTTGAAAGACAAATCGCGTAATGGCGGGAACGTGTTGACCCGTCCGTTGTTGGCGGAGTTGCCAGAGCATGAAGGCGCAAAAGTCATTTATGGGAATGGCACGTTGTTGAGCGAGAACACGCTCCGCAGTTTGAATATCACCTTTCGGCAAGTTCCGTATGAAGTTAAGACCTGACAGGTCTCCGCGATACCTTGATTAACCGTAACCGTTGTCCACGCAAGGTTTCTCGAAGATAGCGGCTCAGATGAGACCTGTCAGGTCTGTATAGGATACCCATGCAACTCAAAGACTTTCAACTCCGCACCCTCACCACCCTGCGCGATTTCTTCCGCGCCTGTGTGAAATATAAAAAGCCGCATCTCGCTTTCTCTGAGATCACCATCGAGAAGTTTGGCTTGAGCGTTCCGTACATCCCCGCGCCAGAATTGCCCGACCTGCCTTATGTTTGTCTGCGCCTTCCGACGGGCGGAGGAAAAACGCTGGTCGCCGCGCACTCGGTTGAGATCGCCGCGCGCGAATACCTGCAAACCGACGAGCCACTCATCGTCTGGCTGGTCCCGTCCAATGCGATTCTGACTCAAACGCTCAACGCCTTGAAGAATCGCAAGCATCCCTATCGTCAGGCGCTGGAAACGATCGGGTCGAGCGTCACAGTGTTGGACATGAGCGAAGCATTATCCGTCCAGCCCGCGCAACTCAACGGAGTCACGGTCATCGTCTCGACCATGCAAGCCGTGCGCGTGGAGGAAACCTCCAACCGAAAATTTTATGAGCAGAACGGCTCGCTCATGGGACATTTCCCAAGCACGCTTCCTCCTCGACTTTTGGCTGGTCTCGACAAACACGCCGACTCGAAGCCTGTGATTTCTCTCGCCAACGTGCTGGCAATGCACCGTCCCATCGTGATCGTGGACGAAGCGCACAACGCCCGCACCGATTTGTCATTTACGACTCTTTCGCGCTTCTCGCCCTCGTGCATCATCGAATTCACCGCCACGCCCGCAAGAGAATCGCATCCGAGCAATGTCTTGCGCACCGTCTCTGCGGCGGAACTCAAAGCCGAGGGCATGATCAAACTGCCGATCTATCTTGAAACCGAGCAGGATTGGCGTGTCGCTATCGCCCAGTCGGTTGGCAAGCGCAACGAACTCGAATCTCTCGCGCGCGCGGAACGCGCCAGCACGGGCGAATACATCCGTCCCATTTTGTTGTTGCAGGCGCAACCGACCTACAAAGGCAGAGCGTCCATCACGGTGGACATGGTCAAGGAGTGTTTGCTGAAAGACAATCAAATCCCCGAAGACCAGATCAAAAAAGCGACGGGCGAAGAATACGAGATCGAAGGCATGGACTTGTTCGCCGAAGATTGCTCCGTGCGTTACATCATCACCAAACAAGCCTTGCGTGAAGGCTGGGATTGTTCGTTCGCCTATGTGTTATGCAGTGTCGCCGAAATGAATTCAGCCACAGCCGTCGAACAAATTTTAGGGCGCGTCTTGCGCCTGCCCAATGTGATGAAAAAAGAAAACGCCGAACTTAATCACGCTTATGCTTATGTCTCTTCGTTGAAATTTGGCGAAACCGCCAAAGCCTTGCAGGACGCGCTCGTGAACAACGGCTTTGAAAGACAGGAGGCAAAAGACTTGATCCGCTCGACGACGAGTCAACCCTGGCTGTTGGGCAACGACGCTCCGCTGTTCAATCCGCCCGTTGAAGAAGATGAAACTCGGAAAGAAATAAAGAAAACGCCTTTTGCGATTCCTGTTTTGGCAGTCAAGCAGGGGAAACTGCTTGAGCAATTCGATGAAAGTTTCTTCATGGAACGTCCCATCGCGCTTGCCAAGTGCGATCCTTACCTTTCGAAAGAGGAATTCCCCAAAGAGACGCCCGATAACTACAGCGTTGAAATTGACATCAACGAAGCGGGTAAGGTTAAGAGCAATTTCATTTATGAAGTTCATTCCCAAACCTATTTGATCTCCTCCGACCAAAAAGCGACGAAGCAAACTTTGGCGGGCTGGCTCGATAAAAGCATTCCGCACAAATCCATTCCGCAGAACGAAGCGATGGTCTTTCTTTTAGGCATGATCGAACGCCTGCTCGAAAACCGCCGCTGGTCTCTCGATGAACTTTGGCGCGAGAAATATCGTCTGCGCGAAGCCGCGCGCAGGAAGATCAAGGAGTATCAAAATCAGGCGGAGAACCAAGCCTTTCAAGATTTTCTTTTCTCGCCGAAAGAATATCAATTGGTCGTAACGCCTGAAATGTGTTTCACTTTCGACCCCGAAGATTATCCGTATCCCGCCAACAATACGTTGTATCAGCACAGCTTCAAGAATCACTACTATCAAGTCGTCGGCGATTTGAAATCCGAAGGCGAAGAATTCGAATGCGCACGATTGCTGGATACGCATCCCAAAGTCAAGCGCTGGGTTCGTAATCTGGATGGACATCCCAAATTTTCATTCTCGCTTCAAACCTCAACGGATAAGTTTTATCCCGATTTCGTCTGTGAATTGACGGATGGGAAATTTTTGGTTGTCGAATACAAAGGCGAACATCTTTGGAGCAACGAAGACTCCAAAGAGAAGCGCATGATCGGCGAGAAATGGGCGGAACTCAGCAAAGGCAAATGTCTCTTTGTCATGCCGAATGGCAAAGATTGGAATGCCATCCTTGCCAAATTGAGTAAGTAAAATTTCTGCCCAACTATGAACAGTAAATTTGTGTTGCTCGTGCTTTGCGTGGCAATTGCAATTCTCCTCTCTTTACTTCCGATCTATCCGTTGTTGGTCGAAGGGCGGGAAATTTCATCGGCGGGCGAGTCACTTTATCAGGAATGGAGATTTGTTTCCATCCCTGAGTTTTTCAACTATGCCCAATTTGCTCGAACCGCCTGGCAAGATTCGACAAAAGTGACTTACGCTTTGCTGGCAGTTATCCATTCGCTTGTTTTGTTATCGCTTTCTTGGTTTGCGTCGCGCGGGCTATCAGCGATTTTGCGAAGAATAAAAGGTTAGTGTGAATATGCCAAACAACACACCTGACATCATTATCATCGGCGGCGGGGTAATGGGATGCGCGACCGCGTACTATTTGTTGAAGGGCGACCCGCGCCTCAACGTCGCCATCCTTGAAATGGACCCGACCTACGAGAAAGCGTCCACGCCTTTGTCGGACGGGAATACGCGCATCCAATTCAACATCAAAGAGAATATTCAAATGTCACAGTACGGGCTTGAGGTTCTCAAGACTTTCGCTGACGATATGGCTGTGGACGGAGAAAAACCCGATCCCGCGTTTCGCCAGCAGGGAAATCTGTTCGTGCTGGATGAAGGAAGCCGAGACGAATCACACGAAGGGATGCTTCTGCAAAAGAGTCTCGGCTGTGAAGTCCATTGGCTGACGCCTGAGGAAGTGCAGAAACATTTCCCGATTTACAGCTTGAAGGATTGCGTCGCGGGCGCGTTCGGTCCGCACGATGGGACGATGTCCCCGATGGCGGTGTTGGATGGCTACAAAAAGAAAGTGATTTCTCTCGGCGCGAAGTACGTCCAAGCCGAGGTGGTTGAAGTTTTGAAAGAGGGAAATCAAGTCGCTGGCGTTAAACTTTCATCGGGCGAAATTCTGAACAGCAATATCGTGATGAACGCGGCGGGCGCGTGGGCGCCAAGAGTTGCCAAGTCCGCTGGCGTGGAGTTGCCGATCGCGCCGACGAAGCGACAAGTCACGATCCTCGAAACAAACTATCACGGCGAGGGAGTTTTACCAGTTTTGTTTTTGCCCTCAGGCTTGTACGTCATTCACGAAGGCGAAGGTCTGTTCATGGTCGGCAAGTCGTTCCACGATGATCACATCGGCTACGATGACTTCCGCTGGGAGAAGAACGTGTTCGAGGAACGGATCTGGTCCGAACTCGTGGATAACATCCCTTCGTTTGATCGACTCAAAATCCTGCGCGGCTGGGCGGGACTGTACGAAGTCAACACATTGGATGGCAACGCGATCCTCGGTGAATGGACTCACTTGAAAGGCTTCTATCTCGCCAATGGATTTTCAGGTCACGGCTTTCAGCAGTGTCATGCGGTGGGGAGGTACATCGCTGAATTGATGCTGGGCAAAACGCCGACTCTCGACCTGTCTATTTTTTCGCCGCAGAGGATTTTGGAGAATAAGCCTGTGTTTGAAAGCAGGAGAAAGATTATTTAATCGGTCACGGTGGTCGAGTAGTCCCGCGATGCTCGTCGCGGGACGTATCGAAACCACAGGTTCGCGTACGAACTTTTGTAACAAGAATTGCTTTACGATGTGGTGGTTTCGATACGTCCTTCGTCTCCGCTCCGCTTCGCTCAGGACTACTCAACCACCGATTTGTGCTTGACGCAAAATTTCCCCAGTGATAAACTCCGAACATCTTAACCAACCCTGAAAGGAGGCATGTTGCCATGAAAGCCACTGTATTATCCACAACTCAAATCTTGAACGCGCCTCCTGTCGGCAAACCGTAGTAACGACGTTCAGTCGTTTTATGTTGCATGTAACCGCAGGCGTGTTCCCTGCGGTTTTTGTTTTAACCCTTTATAGACATGTCATTCTGAGCCGCGCTCGCCTGCCCCGATGTAGTTGCGGGGTGCTCTTTGCGGCGAAGAATCTCCGTGATAATCATTGAGACCCTTCGCTAGCGCTCAGGGTGACATACCAAGAGGGCGACCGCATGAAAACGTATCCACCTTTTCAATTTCATCTGTAAACAAAATGGACACAAAACAATACATACAAATTTTCGACGAGTTGGATGATAACGATCAGTCCAACAGCGCAACAAAAAACGGACGCAAACAAAAGTATCCGCTTCGCAACCCGAAGAAAGATTCGGAGTCGGATCACGCGTTCAAGTCACAGCAAGATGATTCGGCGAGCACATACAAGTTCACATACAAAGCCGCGCGATTTGAAGAGTGGTGGCTTCTCGATTCCATCGGTCCGTTTTACGAACACAAGCTCATCAGCGATGTCTTGCGTCGGCTCAAGGGCGGCAAAGAGGCGTCCGTATATCTGTGTCAGGTTCATCCTGAGCAAGGTCGAAGGGCGTCCCCTGGGTCCGAACCGTCTCTCCGTGCGGCAAAGGTGTATCGTCCGCGCTCGTTGCGTAATCT
>WBZY01001024.1_pt1 | contig 16569 bp, 17 predicted proteins | sample 5204191 | NCBI WGS metagenome assembly WBZY01 (sample SAMN12344363, study PRJNA552823) | activated sludge metagenome | biome: Activated sludge suspended growth; feature: Anammox Sidestream; material: Wastewater; isolation source: activated sludge from anammox sidestream of wastewater treatment...
TGAACAACCGCCGCCCAAGGTTTACGCATCCGGACAGGTCGGCCTGTAGTGCCGACCTTTTTACATGACCCCTTGATTTCCCTGGCTTAGCGGGTTGTATACCCCTCGAATTGCGAAAGTCGGGTTAGGCCGTGTGCCCGCAGCAGTTTTATCCGTCGGGTCGTACGACCGGAATACTTCTTTTGCTGATCCTTGCCGGCTTGTTCTGATTCCCCGTAAAGCCACTTACGCAAATCATGGTTGCGGAATCCGTTTATCGCGTTCTCACCTTTAGACAGGAACATCAGCATCCGGTAATCATCCTGCTGCCAAGGATTCAAACCCCGATACCTCTTGCCCTCTTTGGCAACCTTGTTACAAGCCCCGCACACCACTTCCTTCAGTTTCTCCTCTACCTGAGCCGCCGCCAAGGCATCCCCATAACGATCATTACATTGCTGACTTACCTCACACCGTCGATGAAGATCACTTACTCCCTTACGCATCTTCTGCCATGACGCCGGTTTGCCTTCATCATCATTGGGGCTCCGAAAGACCTTAAAGCCCCGCGTATTATTGATCGTTGTCTCTATACGCAAGAGACTCCCGCTCTTGTTATACATCTTCACTGAATTACTATTCACGCTGTGCCTGACCCGTATACCTTCATAGCGTCTTCTATAGTCGCTGATAACCTCATCGGGGACACTGCCTGCAAGGCTGCGCCTACCCAAATACTTCATCACCGAAGGACTGTCGCAAACCCGCATCGCATGATGAACAAACGATGGAAACAATTCCTCCAACGCCGCAACCGATTTAAACATGATGTCCGTTGCCCACTCCGTCTCATCCGCCGACCAATAATACTCCGGCTCCAACGGACGGACTACCTGTGCCAATGCCGGGCAACTGCCCAACGCAAGCCCGTTCAGCAGCTTCGCCCAGTCCGTCTTTAGCTGCTCATGCAGCAGTACCTGCGCAACTGCAATATCCTCTATACGTACAAAACAGTTGCCGTCCTTAACATAATCAATACCTTGTTTCTGAAGTTGCCGCTCCAGCCAATGACGGCCGCCCAGACAAATGAAGATATTGAACGGTACCCAACTCTGAATCCGGACATGACCAAAGCCAAACACGGGATCGTTAAAATAATGATACACAAAGACACACTTGCGGGGCTTCATCACCAACTCGAGCTTCTTGCTGGCCTTGTTGCCCTTAACCTTCGGCGCAATACATGGCTCTACCACACTCAACAGACAGATGGAGCCTTCGGTAATCCTCTTGTCCTTCGCAATCTGGCGAGCCAACTTATCCTTATCAACACCGCTGCTCGTCAAATATCTCACCCCAATACCCAATTCTTTCGCACGCGATTCACAACTCTCCCTCACCTGTGCCGTAAGACCATTGACCCAATCGGAAAAATCCTTCAGCAAAATCCTCGCATAACTCATGTATGTACTCAGCCCATGCTCACTGGCCAACCACCGTAATGTCCCTCGAAAACGAATCCTGTCCAGACCGCTTATTGCACCCATTATCCTGTCTCGATATAACTCCATCAACTTCTTCATAGTAGTGTCCTCTCAATTGTATGATTACTATTTACGAGAATACTACTATACCTTATAATAAACCAAAAATCACACTTTGGTTGCGGCCAAAGGCCGCGCCAGGAAGGTATGGTTCGGTCAATATCAATTAATGCATACGAAAGAAGTGTTGTTGCACGAGAAAAATGTATTTTGCATTATGGTTTCATGTGTTCAGTGTGCAAAGTAGTTTTAGCAGATGTTTTTGGAGAAGTTGCTCAGGGATATATTCATGTTCACCATCTTCGGCAACTTTCGGAGATTAATACAGAATACCAATTTGATCCAATTCAAGATTTAAGGCCAGTTTGCCCTAACTGTCATACAATTATTCATATGAGGAATCCTCCATATACAATAGAAGAAGTTAAAAATTTTATTGCTGAATCAAGAAATAAAATTTAGTAAATCAAGGAAGCTTGTAAAAATTAACTACAAAAAAACCGCTAACTTTAGTTTAGCCGCCATTAACCATAAAGTATGCATAATATAAAAAAATGAAAAAAATATATTTAGACGTTTGCACTTTGTGCCGTCCATTTGACAATCAATCTTTGATGCGAATACGTCTTGAAACGGATGCGTATTATCTGATTTTAAAAAGCATACAGGATGGTAATTACGAAATGATTGTATCTCCAGTACATTTCAAGGAAGTTGAGGCCATTGAAGATTCATACGAGCGTATGGAATTAATCGTTTTATTGAATAGATTTGGGAAAAAATCACCCTGTCAGCTAAACAAAGTTAGAAAAAGGGCTGAAAATTTGTATTCCTTAAACTTCGGAATTGCCGATGCGGCTCATGTGGCATTTGCAGAGATAGCGACGGAATATTTTATTACGTGCGATGATAAATTGTTAAAGAAGATTCGCCAATTAAAAGGGGGCAATTTGGAAGCAATAAACCCCGTAAACTTTTGTATAAAGGAGAACTTGAGATGAAACAAGGTCAATATATAGAAGAAGATAAATTATTAAAACAAGGTATTGATATTTTAATGGAACAATTAGGGCCTATAGAGACGAGCCGGTTTTTATCATTTCCTGTCCATAAAAGAATAGAATCTGTTAAAAGACATAAAATGTGGCAATCTAAACTTGATAAGAATCAATTTTTTGATAATGTATTCGAAAATAAGTAAGTATATTCTTGGCTAACAATTCACTCCATCGGACGGCGAGAAAAGGCACTCGCCGCCGCTGAGTTCAGTCGTTATGTTCTTCCCTTACAAAGGAGGTAATGTGAAAAACCAAATGTATGGAATCATAATATTGTGCGTAATCGCTTTGTCAGGCTGCGGGCATTCTCTACCAAAACCAAGCAGTGAGACGCCGGAGGTCAAAAAACCTGAACCTACGATCACGGAACGCCTATCTGGAGTTATGACCGACCTTCAGCAATCCGAAAAAATTTATCTGGACAAAACAACTTCAAATGGAACCAAGTATCTTCTTCTCGACAAGGATGAGCTAACCTCGGGAATGGATTGGCTGGGATACGCACTAATTGAAGGCATTTCAGACAACGGAAGCTACTCTTTTGTCACCAACTATTTTGTTCGTAGCGGGAAGCAACCCGGTTTGAGTATCCGATTAGTAAATGAACCGCCGGTATTTAACTGGTCATTTGAAAAAGGTTTAAATCTGAGCGCAGAGGTTGGAAATGCATTAAGCGGGACAGTCGACTTTAAAGATTCGTACATCTACGAATTTGTTATTTCCAAAATCGCTGACTTTTCAGTTGACAAATCGGCCTTTGACGATGCTCGCTTTAATTCAACTATTTTTTCACTCTACCTTGCCAGCTTAAATCAATCCGATAAGCCAACACCTTTGGGTTACGAAACGTTCAAAAAAACATATGGAGTTGCAAGAGGTGGCTCGTTGTATGAAGTAATAATTAACGAATACAAATCAACCTCTATCGACGGTGAGGCAGATATCGTAGGTTTGGTTAAGACCAAAACTGGCTTTTTTAAGAAAACTGGTGGTGGTGGTAAAAAGACAATATTTAAACTTTTCTATGCCAGCCCCGGATACATAGACAGTGCTCGCTTTGAGGAGGCTGCAAAGGTAAGTGCCGCACTGAACGGTGTCGACCGCGGCGAAGTGGCTAAAGTTGTTCGAGATCCATCGGCCGACGTTAACGCTGCTGTCAATAAAGCAGCCCAAGACACAATGAATTCGTTGCAACATATATTCCATCCATTTTAGTGGGTAACGAACATAACAAAGCCATCAACGCGGACTCGCAAAAGCGGCGCACCGCGCCGCTTTTGCTCGCCGGTTATGGAGAACGTTATACCCATTGATCAAAAAGGAAGTTGAATTGTTAGAAATTGTTACCGCAACGACTGTGATAGAATATTTGCGAAATAAACGAAAGGAGTAAAGTATGGAAATATTACAAGAAATTAAACAACTATCGCATGCCGAAAAACTAAAAGTAATGGAAGCTCTTTGGAAAGATTTAAGTAGTGATGAGGAAAAGTATGATTCGCCTGCATGGCATGAAGATGCTCTTAAGGAAACTGAAATCAGAATGAATAGTGGTGTTGAAGAAATTGTGGATTGGGGTATTGCAAAAAAGAATCTCAGAAAGAAATTGGAATGAAAATCAAAATCCTAATTTCTGCAGTAAAAGATTTAGAAAAAGGACGAGTGTTTTACGAGAAACAAGGAGAGGGGTTAGGAGATTATTTCTTTGACACACTATTTTCTGATATTGATTCCTTAGTACTTTTTGGAGGAATTCACAGGAAGATTTACGGATATCATAGATTGCTTTCCAGTCGATTTCCTTATGCTATATATTATAAAGTAGAAAATAAAAAGATTGTAATTGTATGGAGAATACTGGATTGCCGTAACGATCCAAAGAAAATCGAAACTGTTTTAAAGAAGAAATAAATGCAAACCTGTCATTGATCAAAATAATTATTAGAAATAAGAAATCATTAGTTTTGTCTTTTTGATAACTACAAAAAAGGTATAACAAAAAAATACAGCCGACCACAAAAGAGGTGGCGGCTGATTTTTAACCGTTCGGCGCCTTTGCGAATCAAAAGATAATGGATGAAGCAGTAATTGTGATTATCGATCATTTGTCATCCTGGGATGCTATCGTTGCAGAGGTCGCCAAGAACAATAGCCTTGGTCTACCTGCATGCAATCAAATAGAGCATGAAGTCGCTATTTTTTTGCAGACCCTGACAGATGATCACAAGCGAAATTTATGGCTTGAAACTGAAGTCGGCATGATGCATTCAGATGATGCCGAGTCTCTACTCATCGACTCCGTCGTCATGGACCTCGAAGTCGCCTTATTCGAAACGGTAACAAATACACCATGGGAGCAGGCAGGCAAGTGATCGGCGCCGAACAAGTCGTTCCAGCATTGGGTGGCTTCGTGCAAAACAGAAAAACAATTGAAATTCACAGGAGAGTTTGAATGTCAAAGAAACCATCTGAAGCCATCCCAGGTTCCGTAGAACCTTTTTATTCAGCGATTGTGAATCTGACAGATGCTGTATGTAATCAGTACCTGAATAGTGAATATGCCGAACTCTCTCGTCGCTTAACGACAACTCTTGCAAGGAAACGACCTTCTCCTATTGTTCGGGGAAAACCTGAAATTTGGGCTTGTGCAATCATCTATGCCCTCGGCACAGTCAATTTTCTTTTTGACAAAACACAAACCCTCCACATGCGGGCGGATGAATTATGCGCTGCGTTTGGCGTCACTCAAAGCAGTGGCGCAAGTAAAGCGAAAGTTATCCGCGACACGCTCAAAATGTATCCCTTTGACCCAAACTGGTGCTTGCCAAGCAGAATAGATGACAATCCTATGATTTGGATGCTATAAGTCGACGGGATGATTGTAGATATTCGTAACATGTCTCGTGAAGTTCAGGTTATTGCTTACGAAAAAGGATTGATTCCGCACATTCCTGCAGACCGGTAAAATTCGGGAGTTATCGAAGAAAAGAGTTCGTGCAATAACGTGGTCAATCTTTATGCAGGCACGTTCTTTTACCGTCGGCAAGTCACGCACAAGAGCACACCACCCAATAAAATATACACCTGATTTGCAGGATACTGCGACATTTTTCTGGTTTTTTTCTACACCAGAACAGCATCCTGCTCCCAAGCCGAATCCACGCCTGCCTGCCGGTAACACAAACCGTTATGCTAAAAAATTTCATTGGAAAGGTACCAACCGTTACCTATAATACCGTTTATGCTAGGCTGTACCGTTCCCACAATAGGTGGATTACCGAAAGGATTTTCCTGGGCCAGGAAATGGGGATGTGAATCTATTCAAATCTATGTGACCCTGTCCCGCAGGTGGGATGTGTCCGCGTTGTCATCCGAAGAGGTGCTTAAATTCAAGGCCGCCTGGCGAGACAGTCCGGTCAAAAAGGTGGTTGCCCATGTCCCTTATTTGGTAAATCTCGCCTCTTCCAACAAAGACCTTCAGCAAAAGTCACGGGAACGGCTGAAGACAGAATTATCGAGGGCGAGACAATTCGGCGTACATTTCCTGATCCTTCATCCGGGCAGTTGCAGAGATTCAAATAAGGGAGACGGCATGAAGAGAACCATTGAAGCCCTCAATATCATTTCAAACATGCGCGGCAATTCAAAAACTCAAATTCTTCTGGAAACCATGGCTGGCCAGGGAACGTCGATAGGCTCTGCCTTTGAAGAAATCGCCTGCCTTCTTGATGGAATGAACCATCCGGAATTCATGGGCGTATGCTTCGATACCGCGCACGTCTTTGCAGCCGGATACGATATCAGGGGGTATGAGGGCTACGAAGCCGTCCTCCGCGAATTTGACAGAATTGTTGGCGTCAGGCAAATAAAGGCAATTCACGTTAACGATTCCCGAACGGGACTCGGTTCCCGCAGTGACCGCCATGCCTGCATTGGGGAAGGGAAATTGGGGCTGGAAACGTTTCATGCCCTCATGAGAGACACAAGGTTCCTGAACATTCCAAAAATTTTGGAAATTCCGGAAAGGGACACAAGAAGCGAAGACAATTCAAGGCTGCTGCGAAAACTTCAATCAATCCCAGGCCGTTTACCGAAATCCCAGGTTTTGAGAAAGAAGCTTATACGCAAAGAAAGTGATGCCAGATAAAGTCTGTTTTTCTCCAGGGACTACATGATTTCGTGCAATTTTAGTGTTCTGGTATTTTTGTCCTGAAAGGACGTCTAAATTAAGAGCTTTACTACCATGGCAATGACACAAAGGGTCAGCACGATCCTGATAAACCCTTCGCCTTTGCTTACGGCAAAGTGGCTGCCCGTCCAGCCTCCAAGGCCATTGCCCGCGGCCAGGACCAGCCCAATAATCCAGGAGATCTTACTATAAAATACGAATACGAGTAAGGAAAATATTGCGTTGATACCGGCAATGAACACCTTGTGACTATTCGTTTTTACCAGATTTAACCCGCCAATGATATTTAGCGCCATAATAATCAGGAAGCCCACGCCTGCCTGAACAAAGCCGCCATAAATGCCGGCAAAGAACAGGAAAACCATAATGGTTATACGCCGGCTCACGCTGAGATGGAATAGGTCTTCCTTATGCTGAGGGGCGCCCCGTTTTTTTCGTATCGGGTCCCAGAGGATGAATCCGAGAATGAATATCATAATGATGGCCAGCACCTTTTTAAACACCTGATCGGACACTGCCACAGCAAGCTGGGCTCCGATTAAGCCCCCGAGAAGCGCAGGACATGATAAGATCAGGCTTGATTTAAAGTCTGAGACGCCCTTGCTTCGGAACCCGGCAACGGCAAAGATGCTCTGTACCACCACTGCCAGACGGTTGGTGCCGTTGGCCACAGCCGGAGGTAACCCAAGGAAGATAAGCATGGGGAGGGTAAGAATTGAGCCGCCACCCGCAAGGACGTTCATAAATCCTGCTAGTGCGCCAACGGCAAAGACAACGAAAAACTGCCAGATTTCCATAGCGTCTCAGAATGAAAAAGATAACAATTTAGCTTTTGAAAAATCCATACATTTGAATTTAATCCGAACAAAATAGAATGCGTAGCACGGGAGTGTCCCCCGCTGGCGGGGGTTAGGGGGTGGATATCCTCCCACCAAAAAGCCGATTACCCCTGCCCGTCCGGCAGACGGACCATGCCCCTGAGGTAGGCCAGGCTTCCTCGCCTGACATTATGGTGACAAGCGTGAACGCTTGTCCTACCAATGGAGGGGAGGTTAAAGCACCGAAGGCAGCCTGGTTCATTACGGTTCTATCAGATTCCCGTCAAGCATTACGGCTGCGATGTACTGGTCAAGGTGCTCCCAGTCTGCCACATCAAGTTCCAGCGGATTTCGGCGCCAGAAGATCATGTCGGCGCAATATCCCGGCGTCAATTGTCCGATGGACCCGTGCAATCTCATGAACCGGGCGCCATTAACCATGGCGGCCCGCAAACAATCCTCTGCCGGCAAGCCCAATTTTCTCATAAGATACAATTCCCTGAGTGAGGCATGAGGGGTGCTCGCACTACCTGCATCGGAACCAAAGAGAAAATGCGTGAATGGTTTACCGTCGTTCAGCACAACGGCATTGCGGAACATCTGTGTGGCATTTCCCCATTCAAAAGCCGCCGTTGCAACGCCCGAACCGGCGCTCGTTGCATAGTTCAGGCGGCACCACAGGCCTTCCAGGGTTGGTGAGAGATAAATCCCCTTGCCCTGCATTTCTTTAAGCTGCGTTACGGAAGCCTCTGTCGCATGTTCAATGCAATCCACGGAGTACTTCAATCCCATCCCGATGGACTCAGGGCCTTTCGCGTGAATGGCGAGTATCAGTCCGAGCCTGGCAGTCATCTCCCTTGCTACGGCAAAATACGCCTCCGGAAACACCCAGTCATACGTGAACTGCGCAAGGCGCAATCCTGATTCCGGTATAATCTTCATGATGCCGGCCCCCGTTTCGTGTAATTCCCGGATTACTTGTTCCAGCTCATTCTGACTGTACACACGCCGGGAAAGCGGGCTTGCAAAAGCACCATCCACCGATATCGTCCATGTTGACACCAGGGTCTTTGGCACCGGCAATCCACAGGATTTTGCCGTTCTTAATCCCTGATATATCCGGTGGGTTTCCAGTCCAGGAGGGCCTTTATCACAACACGCCGTGATGCCTTTGAGGACCGTGGATCGCGCATTTTCCACCATGATATCGATCATCTCATCAGGCCTGTTTTTCATCAATTCAATTTCTCTTTCCAGCGTTGGCTCGCCGAGCATCAGCCAGTGCATATGGCAGTTAACGAAACCTGGCGTTACAAAAAATTGTGCTGGATCGTTTCGAGATTCACATGATAGAATTTTACCATCCTGAATACAGAAGCTTACCCTATTCCATGCAACGTTGTCTTGAAGAAAGGCGATTGCGTCTACAGGAACCGTTCTGACGCCAGCGCTGTCTTTCATAATAAATTCTGATGATTTCATGGAATTCTATTAAAACATAAACAGGCAAGATTACAATCGTTTTCCTTCTTCGGAGGCGCTTTATGAAACCATCAAATCGTGGATTTCCATCTGAATTCGACTGGAAACTGTATCCTCATGCTGAATATCTCCTGTCTGGGCGTATCGACAAATTTCTGCATAATAACAACTTTGCCCGTGAACTTGCTTCCGCGATAGAACGGAATACCTCAACACGATTTCCTGACTGGATCGACCATATGGTGCTGCATGAGGATGTCATCAGCGCCACGGCACTAAAGGAAGCCGGGTTTGAGGAGGCTGGTCATATTGCAGCTCCACACGGTATGCGGGTCTTTATCCATCGCGGGGCCATTTTCTTCCCCGTCTTGTTCACGAGAAAAGAATTTACCGAAGTTGCATTAAAACCAGAACGGCTTGATCACTTTATTCAGGTAATGGGAAAGGGGTTCTCCCTGCAAGGTAGTATCTACGGGCCATACAGGAAGGCCATAGTCTCTGCCCAGAGAGATCATATCCTCTCTGCCGTGGAAAGGAGAGGGTATAATGGCTTTTGCGTATCTGAGAAGGCAACCGAAGATACCGGGGAATACCGGCAAGCGCTGGAAGGATTTTTCTGCAGGCAGCGGTATTACGAAAGCCTCGAGGATGGCATGCATGCCGTACAGAAACTGATTGAGGATACCTGCAAGAGACTCACACCGGCAAGGGCAACCGATGCCTTTTTCAGGGCAGAACGGGCATACTGGGAAAGAAGAAACTGGGCCGGTCAGATACAAAAGGTCCGGCAGGACAGGTTGGGTCTGGGCTGGGGAAATCATGATCACCACACGTACCGCTCATCGCGGGAGAATTTCACCCGGCTCATAAAAATCTTTGAAACCCTTGGGTTTGTCTGCCGTGAACAGTTCTTTGCCGGAGAGGAGGCAGGATGGGGCGCACAGGTCTCAGAGCACCCGGAATGCAACATCGTGCTTTTTACCGATATCGATCTCCTGAAAGAAGAACGGGACAAGGATTTTGCCCGCGAGGGGTTGACGCAAACTTCTCATCGTGGCACGGTCGGGTTGTGGGTGGAGTTGCACGGGGAAAGCATCCTGCAGTCCGGGCTGCATCATCTTGCGGCACGGTTTGATTTTGAAAAATTGAGCGCTGACCTGAAGCAATCGAATGTCAATACGATGCCCCCCTTCTCTTATTTTGAATTTCTGAAACAGGCATTCACCGATGGGGAAACGTGGCGTGTTGATACAAAGCGGCTGGACGGCCTTCTGAAAAAAGGCTTAATAACTGAGGTACAGCGTGAGACATTTCACAAAACTGGCGCGATAGGCAGTCACCTGGAAAATATCCAGAGAACCCAGGGATTCAGAGGGTTCAACCAGCATTCCGTGTCAGCAATTATTACTGCCACAGACCCAAGAAAATACAAGGTTCAGGAAACACAGCGAATTTAAGAAAAGGTACCTCAGGATTAGGTTCATTGAGAAACGAGTAGTAGTAAGAAACTCATTTCAGATAAAAATGCCTATTAGCATCTTTAATGTGCAGAAATTTCAAAGTTGCGGTTGTGGAGCGACGAGCCCTGAAAAGTCGCGGCTGAAGGCAGCCTAATTAAACCAGCGCTTTTCGAATACGGTAAGCTTTAAAAGCCGAAGGCATAACAAAACCCATAAGTATCAAGGCACCATATATTAATAAAATTGGAGCCATATCATAGAAACATATTCACTATTTCAGCACAATTCTATCGATTTTAGTACCAAAGGAGAAACCCACACTCTCTGAGTGTGGGTTTCTCCTTTGGTACTAAAACTGGTAGCTCAGTCCAACAAAAAATGTCCTTCCGGGCCTGGGCAGGTCGTCGGACACTTCGGGAGGACCGGGGTCGCTATAGTCTTTGTCGAGCAGGTTGAATACCGTTCCCTGCACCTCCATGCTCTTAAAGAATTCCTTGGCGATGAGAGAGAGATTTAACAAGGCATACGATGACAAGTCGTCCCTCTCTTCATCAGGATCGTCATCGTCCCTGGACCGATTTCCGCTGAAAAAGGCGCTCAGGTTGGCGTTGATATATTTGCAGGGCCGCGCGTTCACTCCAAAGTTGCCGTAGTGTCTTGCAACAAACGGCAGGTCATTTCCGCGATTATCTTCCGGGTTTTGATAGGTATAATTCATAAAAAGGTAATTCTCTTTCGTAATACTCACCCTGGTTTCCATCTCTATTCCCTGGATATGGGCATCGCCGAGATTTTCAAACTGGAAGATACTCCCCCTGGGGCGCATGGTAATGAGGTCTTCGACATCGCTATAGAAATAATTGACAGAAGATGCAACATATTTATTTACCTGATAACTTAGCCCTACCTCATAGGTTCTGATCGTTTCCGGATCCAGGTCTTCATTTCCCACGATAGCAGGTTGATTGGTGATATACATCTCTTCGAGGCTGGGCGCCCGGAATGCCTCGCCATACAGCACCTTGAGGGAGGCATTTTCCATAAATGCCCATGTTAAGGCAGAGCGCGGACTGATCGCATTGCCAAAATCGCTGTACTGATCGTGCCGTATGCCCAGGGTAAGATTTACAGTGTCGGCAATATCCCAGGCATCCTGCACGTAGAGCGACCAGATCCTTCGGGTGACCTCCTTTAAGAAGGGGTATTGATCAGAAAAGTCCTGGATTTCCGGCAAAGGATCAAGTGTTCCGGGATGAAAATTACTTGAAAAATCGACATTGGTCTGATTTATCAGCCGGTATTCAAAACCAAGGGTAAGCAAGTTGTCGTCAAATAATTGATAATCACAAGGGATCTCCGTACCGACCACTCGTTCGCTTACCTTGCCGTCACCAATAAATCCGTCGGGAAAAGTAACGGGAATACCAGAGTTGTTTCGTATCGTTGTCCCATCAGGCAGAGATTCAATGAAGAAGTCATCATCGAATTGGTCATAGTAGAGCCTTGGCTTTATGGTACAGGTATCTTCAAAGGTCTTTTGGTATCCGACCTCGCCGAATACGTAATTATTTTCAATATCAGATTCGTCATTGAGGGCCGACTGAGGGCCGATAAAGGGTTCCTTGTCTTTATTCAGATACATGCCCTCAAAATAGAAGTCCTGATAGACCACCCTGAGGTTCAGGTCAAATTGCTGCCGCTTGTCACGCACGCGTCCCGGCGCAAGTGAAACATCGGGAAAGGGTGGGGTAGGAAGGCTGTTGTCCAGGGATGTTTGATAATCGCTATCCACGGTGCCATCAAAGCCGGACGTCTGCCGGTAGTGTGCCATGCCAGAGATATCAACCTTACCGAACGTTTTTCCAAACACGACGTTTTCATCATAGGTATCAAAACTCCCGTAGCCGTTACTTATCCTGATACCGTCAATGTCTTTCGTGTCTTTGGTAATAATGTTAATCACTGCCAGAAATGCGTTTTCACCGTACACGGCGGAACCCGGCCCCCTGATAAGTTCAATCCTCTTGATATTTTCTACCGGAAAATCGTCAAACCGGGTAAAGGCCCCGCCACTCAGCGGGGTATTTACGAGGTGCCCGTTCAGCATAACCCGTATCTTCTCTGAACCCACCAGTCCTCTGACCGCGGGCGCTACCGCCCCAAATAGCGCATCCTTTAAAATTTCAAATCCCGGTATGGTTCTCAAAATCTCGGCAAAGGTGCGATATCCCAGATTTTTTATCTCGTCTGCAGTAATCACCGTAACGATGCCTGGCGCCTTGCCGATGGGGGTTTCGTGTCGTGTTGCAATGCTCACTTCTTCAGAGAATCCAAACCAGATTGCCTCTGTCCTGAGCGCCTCGGTAACAGCGGTTTCCACGCTCTGGTTGTGCGGTTCACGGAAACCGGATGTGGCTCCAATAAGAGTCGCCGGCTCAGCAACGGAAGCAGCGAATATGTCTTTTTCGCCAACAGGAATTGAGGATACGGCGAAAAAAACATCATTCATCACGATGAAAAACTTCACAAGGAGAGAAGAAAAGAGGCGTTTTTCAAGACGAGACCGGCTGGCCATAGAAAGGCTCCTCATATCAGGTATGGCTTTAAAAACGACATTTTCTTTCACCTTCATACCACATTTGCCGTTCTCTGTCAAGAGTTCTTGGCACGTTCTCCAGGCACGAGATTAAACCAAGAGGGGCGCTGCTTTATCAGAAAGGGGACCTCATGGTAAATTTGCCTTGCAATTTTTCCCTGGTTGGTATAATTTAACCATGAAAGATTGTGAACTCCGGATGGTAAGGATACGTTGCTGTTACAGTGTATAATGGCCCATGCAGTTTTTATTTCTGCTGAAGCATCCTGCCGAATTTTTTAATAATCTGACACGAACGTTTTCTTATGACCTTTGCTATTGAAAACCTCAAAGAATCCGATGCAGAAGCAACGGTAGCCCTCTTCCGCCACATTATTGACGAATTGCACGCCAGGAGCCTTGAGGTTGAACGCCTGCACTTTAAGGACATGTACCCTGGGGAAGACGTGAAGAAGCGGCTTGGCGATCAAGACTGTATCTATCTTGTAGGCAAAGAGGGAGATACCGTTGTGTCTTTTCTGTTTGCCTGGATTTCCAATGGCGTGGGCAATATTCACTGGATAGGTGTGGCGCCGGAACACCGGAAAAAAGGTTACGGAGACAAGCTCCTGGAAGAAGCCATAAAGAGATTTACCGAAAAGGGTTGTTATGAGGCCAAGCTGTTTACGTACCCGGCAGAAAAGGCAGCGAATGATCTTTTTCAAAAACACGGATTCAAGGAAACGGCTTTTGTTGACAGCAGGTTCTTTGGGGTCAATATTATCCTCATGGTACGCAAGATTACCTCCGTTCCCGAAGAACATCGTTCAAAAAAAATCGTCCTGGCGGGTGAGGCGGGGCAGGGGATAAAGCTCATGGCGCATGCCCTGGCCAATATCCTCGCTAAATTAGGGAAAGAGGTGGCGCTCAATCTCGTTTATGATGCAGCGGTGCGCGGGGGCAATATTCATGCGGAAATTGTTTATTCTGACGCTCCCATTGACGTTCCCTTTTTTGAAGAGGCCGATATCGGTCTCCAGCTCTCGAAGACACTCAATCTTGCAATCCGGGCAAAGCATATGCTCATTGAATCTTCTGCCTGTGATGCAGCGTGCAAAAGGTGTGAGATTAAATGTCCCGCGAGCGACCGTATTCCCTTTGAAAAACTTGCGGTAGAACAATTTAGTAGCCCTATCTTTGTCAACATGATTGCCCTGGGCAGACTCTTAAGCAAGATTGGTATTAATATCGAGACAGTAAATTTCGCCTCAGAATTTCCCTCGCAGTTTCTCAATGAAAATATAGAAGCAATCCGCTATGGGTATACGTACAAGGATTAGTGCAGGGGAAATCGCGGACAAGGTGTATCAACTGTGCATGGATGCCAACTTCCGTTTGTCTGGCGATATGCTTGGTGCATTGAAAAACGCCCATGCGGCGGAAGTCTCCCCCGTTGCGAAGGAGGTATTTGCAGATTTATTAGAAAATGCAAAGATTGCGCTCGAATGCCAGATGCCGCTCTGCCAGGACACCGGGGTTGCCGTTGTCTTTGTTGAGTTGGGAGAGGACGTGGAGATCACCGGCGGCCGCCTCCATGATGCAATTCACGACGGGATGCGCAAGGGGTACAAGGAGGGTTATTTGAGAAAATCGATGGTTGCAAATCCTCTTAAGCGCGTCAACACAGGTGATAATACCCCTGCCATTATCCATACTGAACTTATTCCCGGAAGTCATGTTAGGATTACGTTTATGGCAAAAGGCGGAGGCTGCGAAAACATGAGCCGGATTGCCATGCTGACTCCTGCAGACGGCCGGGAAGGGGTAGTAAATTTCGTCGTGGAAACGGTAAGAATAGCGAAGGCGAATCCCTGCCCGCCCATCATTGTGGGTGTCGGGATCGGTGGCACCTTTGATCATGCAGCACTCATAGCCAAAAAGTCACTCCTGAGACCTTTGGGGACAAAACACGACGACCCTGACACTGCAGACCTGGAAAAGGAGATGCTGGAACGGGTAAACGACCTGGGAATTGGTGCTCAGGGGCTAGGTGGCAGGATCACCGCTCTTGGGGTTCACGTGGAATGGTCTCCCTGCCACATTGCTAGCCTCCCTGTGGCTGTGAATATCGAGTGTCACGCACACCGGGTCAGGACGGCGGTGTTGGGTATTTGAACTTTTGTTGGCAAAATTCACAGAAAATGCGTTTTGTTGAATGGTTAAATGGCTAGATTGTTGAATGGTTTATTATGGAGAAAATATTTTTACGATTAAATGATGTACAGCCATACAAGACAGCATTTAATCTGAGCAACTTTGTTTGAGAAATTGTTACAAAATGGGATTATTTTACAAAAGATACTGTTGGCAAACAATTTGTAAGGGCAGTTGATTCTATTTCGGCAAATATCGCTGAGGGATTTGGCAGATATTTTAAGAAAGACAAAATAAATTTTTATCGATACGGCAACGGGTCAATAAAAGAATCATTTGATTGGAATGAAAAAGCTGAAGTTAGAAATCTTATAAATAAAGATGAATATCAATATATTTTTAATGAGTTGCAAAAATTACCAAAAGAAATCAACCAATTGGTCAAAACAACTAACACCAAGTTAGGAAAATAACCATAAAGCCATGTAATCATGTAGCCATGTAGCCATTCATTTTATGTCAAATATAATTCATGCAAAAACCCCTTTAACTGACGATACCATTGCACACCTCAGGATAGGTAACAGGGTGCTGATAACCGGGATTATCTACACAGCGAGAGATGCAGCTCATAAACGGCTTGTTGAGCTTGCCGATCAGGGGAAGGAGTTGCCCTTTGATGTGCAGAATCAGATCATATATTACGTGGGGCCAAGCCCGGCACGGCCTGGGAGGCCTATCGGGTCGTGCGGTCCCACCACGAGCTACCGGATGGATGTCTATACCCCCACGCTGCTGGCAATGGGCCTGAAGGCTACTATCGGCAAGGGAAATCGCTCCGAGAGGGTCATTGAGGCAATGAAACGGTATAAGGCGGTCTATTTTGTCGCAACCGGCGGCGCTGCTGCCTTATTGGCAAAGAGGGTAAAAAAAGCAGAGGTTATTGCCTACCACGACCTGGGGGCTGAGGCAATCATGCGGCTTGAAGTGGAAGATTTTCCCGTCGTCGTTGCCAACGACATATACGGAAATGATTTATACAGCGAGGGAATGGCTAAGTATCAAAATGGATAATTCGTAATGCGGCAAAAACCGCAACACGGACAAACAGAGTTTATCCGTGCCACCTTCTGTATAAGTCACCTTTTGGGTGTGTGCTCCGTATCATTTTAAGCCTCTTCTGACTAAATACGCTTATGCAAATTCAAAGGGCATGGTTAACATGGATTATAATCGCCTGTGGTTTGGCGGTTGGTATTCCGTTGGCCACCATCCTGATTCTTCCGTCATTCATTTCTGAAGATTTTTTG
>WBZY01000419.1_pt1 | contig 16536 bp, 15 predicted proteins | sample 5204191 | NCBI WGS metagenome assembly WBZY01 (sample SAMN12344363, study PRJNA552823) | activated sludge metagenome | biome: Activated sludge suspended growth; feature: Anammox Sidestream; material: Wastewater; isolation source: activated sludge from anammox sidestream of wastewater treatment...
TCATATCTTTGGAAGGTATTCAAAGACTTGATCGCAGCCTGCTCACCGGTTTAGAGTCGCTGGAATGAAACGTAATTCTTTCGTAGTAGCAGGTATCAACTCGTCTGTGAGATTCAGGGTTTCCTCTCTGCTTTGTCCACTGCTATTCGGAGTTTTTGTGACCGGATGCACGGTGTTTCAAACGGAGGACGTCAAACGGGGCGGGATGGTTGATGCTGCGCCGATTCCAAGAGCCACTTTGGTTCCTCATGAGCGAAAGGAGTTGCTGGACTGGTGTGAGCAATTTGCTGCGGGGAATGGTCTTGGTGGATTCCGGACAAGAGCATTCACCGGCGATGAAACTGCGATCAGGATTTGTATCGGCGTCAACACGTCCCGTGATGCCCTTCTCTTGGTCGAGAGAATTAACAACAAGATCGTCGCCAGATTCGTCCGCCACGGCGATCGAGATCGTTCTAAGGAGCCGCAAGCTCCATTGTTCGTAACGCCAATCGACAATACGGTTTGGCGTTGGATCGAGGATTCCAAAATGGTTGAACTTGATTCATCAAAAGCTGACTGTCTTGCAGAGCCTGCGCATGACTCAGTTGTTATTGTGATGGAGGCCCGCCGAGGCGATACCTATGTATCGCAGATCGCGAGCGAAGGGTGTTGCAAATCTGATATTCGGAGCACGAATCTACCCCGTTTTGCCGAAAACCTGGGGCATAAATTAGGTGTTGAGCTGTTTGCGTGTCAAGCTGATGTATCCGAGGAAAACCAGGCTCTGTGAAAGCAAGAAAATTAATAGTGAGGCGAGATCTTCAAGAAAAGAAATTGGCAGTAGGAGTTCCTTGCGCCGACAAAGGAAGACCAGACCAGACGGGATGGACGCTCCTGATGGTCAACAACGTCTGGCGGCACATGGCGTATGATGCGATGGGGAAATTGGTCGCGGAGTACGGCGAGAAGTCTGCGGGGCTTGGCGGTGTGAAATATGTGCAGCAGGACTGGCGGGGCAGCGTGAGGACGGTTTCGAACGCTAATGGTTACGTCGTTGCCCGCACCGATCACCAAGCCTTCGGCGGCGATGTCGGCTACGGAACCGGCCAGCGTTCCGTCGAACAAGGCTACAACTCCGACCCAGCAACACGACAAGGCTACGGCCTGACCGAACGCGATTCTTGGCTACTTGATCTGGACGAGTGGTGTTTTTTCGAGCAGCGGCTTTGCGGATGAGCCTTCTTTGCGGAGCAGTTCGACCTCTTTTACAAATTCCTCGACGATGTCTTCACCCGCGACGCGACGCATCGGGACGCCGTCTTTGAAGATCATGCCGACGTTGCGGCCAAATGTGATGCCGAGCTGCGAATCGTGAGCTTCGCCCGGGCCGTTGACGGCGCAACCCATGATCGAGAGATGCAGCGGTTCTTCGACGTGCGCGAGACGACGTTCGACCTCGGTGACGATCTCGACAAAGTTGTCGATGTCGAGCCGTCCGCATGTCGGGCACGCGACCACAGTGACGCCGCGTTTACGCAATTCAAGCGATTTCAATATTTCCCATGCAACGCGGACTTCTTCGTGCGGCTCGGCGGCAAGGCTTACTCTGATCGTGTCTCCAATGCCTTCGTGGAGCAGTATGCCGAGGCCGATCGCCGATTTTATCGTGCCGCCAAATGGCGTGCCTGCTTCAGTTACGCCGAGATGCAGCGGGTAATCGACCTTCTCCGCCATCAGACGGTAAGCCGCAACCATGCGATTAACGTCGCTCGCCTTTAGCGAGATGATCGTGTCGGAAAAACCGAGGTCTTCGAGAATTCGGATGTGCCGCATTCCGCTCTCGACCATCGCTTCGGGCGTCGCCGTGCCGTATTCTTTTAGAAGGTCTTTTTCAAGCGAACCGCCGTTGACGCCGATGCGGATCGGCACTTTTTGAGCCTCGGCCGCACGGACGACCTCACGCACGCGGTCGATCGAACCGATGTTACCTGGATTGATGCGGAGTTTATCGATGCCGGCGTCGAGAGCTTTCAACGCGAGCTTGTAGTGAAAATGAATGTCGGCGACGATTGGCACATCGGTGCGTTTGCGGATCTCATACATCGCCGCCGCCGCGTCGTCATCAGGCACGGCAATGCGTACGATCTCGCAGCCCGCCTCGACCATCTCATCGATCTGTTTCAGCGTCCCGTCAACATCGGTCGTGTCCGTTTTCGTCATCGACTGGACCGCAACAGGCGCACCCCCGCCGATCTGGATGTTTCGAACGTTTACTGCTTTTGTCTTCCGAACCATAAGTGAGAACTTCACATTTCAAATTTCAGATCGCAAATTGCAAGATCTCAAATTTCAAAACCGCGGATCCAACATTTCGAACCGCAGAACCTAAACTTTCAAATCTCAAATTTGAAACTTGGGATCACGGATCGATCTTTACAACTGCGCATCCGGGTCTGACACGCGTCGCCTTAACCAATCTTCGTGTCTCACCTTGAACTCAGCCATTTGACGGTCGAACTCTTGAAATTCCACGTCCTGTTGGATCCTGGTTCGTTCCTTGTTCGTTAGAAATTTTACGCCTTTGATATCTGTGTTCTTTAGCGTTTCGAGCCAACCGTGCATCTGTTTCGAAATGCTGACGGCCATGCCTATTAGATTTGATATTTCAGATCTGAGATCTAAGAACCGCTGCGACCGTTCGCACAGCCGCAAGATCGAACGCGACTCGCCCGCGGAACCTTTGGCAATGTAGAGGAAATAAATAAGCTCGGATGTTGTCCCGCGTTCAAAACCTTCCGCGATGTTGTTCGAGATCGACAGAGACGCGCGTTCGAGTTGATTCCTGGTGTCGCCAAGGCCGCGGAAATCCGCCTTGGACGAAAACTCGAAGACCTGCAGGGCAAACTCTATCGCGGCTTGCCAAACAGGGAGTTCTTCGAAGGTCGAATATTTCATAACAGGTCCTGTGCGCCTAAACCAAACTGTGCGCGTTTGCGGCGGCATCTCTCTCTAAAAGAACCTCGAAATATCCAAAAACAGCGTGAACACCATCAGCAGCAGGATCACGGCGAGGCCGGCGAGTTGGATCTTTTCCTTTATCGCCATCGAAAGCGTTTTGCCGAACCACGACATCACTTTCTCTATTCCAAGCACCATGATCTGGCCGCCGTCAAGCAGCGGTATCGGAAGCAGGTTGAAGACGCCAAGATTCAGGCTGATGACGGCAAGTATGCCGAAAAGTCCCGCAAAGCCCATCTCTTTGACCACCTTGGCGATAATCTGCACAATGCCGACCGGCCCGGCCAGGCCGGCATCCTTGACCGAACGCTCGCCCGCAAATAGCTGGCCAAAGACCTTTCCGGTCAGCCGCATTATGCGCAGGTTCGATTCCACCGCGAATGATGCTGCTCCGCCAAGGCCAACTGGTACACGCGTGGTGATGTTTGCGCTCGAAAAGCCAAGGCCGACGCGGTAAACGCCGTCATCGTTCAGCTTGGCGGCGGTTTGGATCTCGCTGCGCTGGCCGTTTCGCTCAATGGTGAGCCGAGCTGGTGCGTCTTTGTTCTCGCGGATCTGATTGGTTAACTCCTGGCTGTTCCGCACAGTCTGGCCGTTGAAGGCAATGACGCGGTCGCCTTTTTGAATGCCAGACGCCGCCGCGGGTGAATCCGCGACGATCGTGCCGACCTCGACCGGTTCGACACCTGCGTCGGGCACTATGCCCAATTCGCCAACGCTGTTCCCTCCGTCAAGCTTTTTCTGCGGCGTTACCTTGAGCGGGATCTTTTGCCCGCCGCGGTCGACCGTGACCGGGAGTTCAATATCGGGCGATATCAACGCCTCGTCACGCACCTTTTCCCAAGTTGGCTCCTCAATTCCATTGAAGGAAACGATGCGGTCGCCGGGTTTAATTCCCGCAGCCTCGGCCGCGCTTCCGCTGTTCACTACGCCGACGACCGGAGCCGGCATCGATGGCACGCCGTACATCATCGCCGCTGCGAACGGGATCGCCAGCGCAAGGACGATGTTCATGAACGGCCCACCGAGCATAACCAGAAACTTCTGCCACCGCGGGCGAAGTTCGTAAAGCTCCGATTCGGGTACCTTCTCCTCCGATGACGCACCGCCTTCAAGCGGGGCCGTGACCTCATCGCCGTACAATTTCACGTACGCGCCGAGCGGGATGGCGCTGATGCGATAATCTGTATGGCCGACCTTAAAGCCCCAAATTCGCGGCCCAAGCCCGAAGAACGAACATGCCTCCACCCGCATGCCAAACAGCTTGGCAACCAGGAAATGGCCGAACTCGTGTATGTTTATCGCGATGCCGAGGACGAAAATTACGGCTAGGATTACGATGAGAATATCTGGCATATCTACGGTGTTCAATAATTTAGTTTAATCTTCAAACGAAGCCGCAAACTAAAGTATTCGGGTATTAGACCAAATTGCGACCGGCGAAGTTGCTATCAATTCGCCGACGCACTTTTCGTAAGCATCATTATAGCGCGGGAACGGGCCCATTCATCTGCGGCGAGGACGTTTTCAAGCGGTGAGGCCGGCTGGCTGGTGTGTTCATTCATTACCGCTTCATTGAGCGTAGCGATCTGTCCCAAGCCGAGTTTCCCATCCAGGAATGCCTGAACCGCAACCTCGTTCGCGGCGTTCAGCACCGTCGGCATCGTCCCGCCGGCGTGTAAAGCCCTGTACGCAAGGGCGAGACACGGGAAACGTTCGAGGTCAGGTTCTTCGAATTCCAATCTGCTCAGATTCGCAACATCGAGCGGAGGAATGCAGTTAACGCGACGTTCCGGATAGGTCAGCGCATACTGGATCGCGTGCCGCATATCGGTCACGCCCATCTGTGCGATGACTGAGCCGTCGACCATCTCAACCATCGAATGGACGACCGATTGCGGGTGAACCACGACTGAGATCTGATCGGCGTCAAAGCCGAAAAGCCATTTAGCTTCAATAACTTCCAGGCCTTTGTTCATCAGCGTCGCGGAATCGATAGTGATCTTGTCGCCCATCCGCCAGTTCGGGTGAGCGAGGGCCTGTTCGATCGTTGCGTTCGCGATCTCTTGTTTCGTTTTTGTTCTGAAAGGGCCGCCCGAGGCTGTGAGTATCAGCCGTTCGACTTCATTCCGCTTCTCGCCGCGAAGGCATTGGTGGATCGCGTTATGCTCGCTGTCAACGGGAAGAATTTCGGCGCCGGACCTCGCTGCGGCGGCAGTCATCAATTCGCCCGCCATCACGAGCGTCTCTTTGTTCGCAAGCGCAATTCGCTTTCCGGCCTCGATCGCGCGAAGTGTCGGGACAAAGCCGACCGCTCCGACCGTCGCCGATACGACAGTGCTCGCGTCGCGATGCGTTGCGACCTCGACAAGGCCATTCTCGCCGGTACGGATCGTCGGCCTTTTTGCACCAAGCCCGGTCAATTCACGCTTCAATTCCTCGACGAACGCTTCCTTTTCGCATGAAACAAGCTCCGGTCCGAACTTCGCGATCTGCTCGGCGAATTTTGCCATGTTTCGCCCGGCCGCCATCGCCACAACGCGTGTGTCGCCAAGGTGTTCCACAACTCTTAAGGTGTTGCAGCCGATCGAACCGGTCGAACCGAGGATGGAAATCGCCTTCATAAAGCTAGCCACAGGTTAGCACAAGTAAAACAGCAACGAAGAATATGCTGCGAATGCACGAATGGGATCACCTGGTCTATTAGTCCATTCGTGGCATCTATTGATCTTCAGAGAATTCAAGAGCGGAGTCGAATCGGCTTGCAGTAACATCGGTTGAAGTCTGTTTCCGGGCGAGGAAATCGTTGAATTCGGCAGACTTGTTTTTTGGCACGCTTAGGGTTTTCCACGCGGAAGACCTGAAGTGCTTCGCGAGAAAAACCATCTGGCCGACGTGATAGGCGTAGTGCGTTAGCTGCCGGTTTATGGCCTCAACGACCGTGTGCGGCTCGCCGCGGATCAGGACCGTGCGTGAGAAGTCGTCCTCGGTGAGCGGTTCGATGGCGTCAAAAAGCATTTGCCAGCCGCGTTCCCAAAGGCCGAGGAGCTTTTCGCGATCGTCATCCACGAGCTCGAATTCGAGGTCGCGATGCCGGTCGGGTTTTTCGCCATCGGACGTTAAAAAATCTCTCCATCGCGAAAGGGCGTTGCCCGCGATGTGCTTGACGATCACCGCGATGGAGTTGGATCCAGGATCGATCTGCTCGAAAAACTGCTCGTCGTCGATCTGCCCGATAGCCCGCTCCGCGAGCTTCTTGTAATTCCGGAACGACGCGACCGCGTCTGCATGGTAGTTGCGAAGGATGTTCATTGTCGAGTATGTTCGATCTGAGTGTCATCAATATATGTTCTCGCGATCTCGAGTGCTGCAAAAATGTCGCCGGCAAAGTTCTGACGGCCGACCATTTCGACAAAGCCGCTCTTCCGCATCACCCTGTAAACACCTCGCGACACAGCGGAAAAGACGATCTGCTGTCCATTGTTGTGGGCGTCGCGAGCAAGTTCCTCAAGAACGTGGATGCCGCTGGCGTCGATGGTAGGGACCTGCCGCATTCTTAGGATCAGCACCTTCGGCTTTCGAGCAACGACGCGAACTGATTCCTTGAACTGCCGGACAGCACCGAAAAATAGCGACCCATATATCTCGAAAACCTCGACGCCCTTAGGGATCTCAATTGCCGACATATCGCGTGTCTTGAACTCCTCGTCGTCCTTGAGATTCTCGGTGATCAGGGATGCCGACGTTTCGTTCGACATTTTCTGGAGAAAAAGAAATGCCGCCAAAAGGATGCCGACTTGAATTGCCACGGTGAGATCGATAAACACTGTGAGCAGGAACGTGACGAGCAGTACGGCGACATCACCGCGCGAGCTTTTAAGCAGGTGGACGAATTCACGCCATTCGCTCATGTTGTAGGCAACGACAATGAGGACAGCGGCGAGCGTTGCCATCGGTATCATCGCCGCCCATTTGCCGACAAATACCAGCACAAGCAAAAGGAAGCCGGAATGAATAACCGCCGCAACTGGCGTTTTCCCGCCGCTTTTGATGTTCGTCGCCGTTCGGGCGATCGCCCCCGTGGCAGGAATGCCGCCGAAGATCACGGACACGATATTGCCCGATCCTTGCGCGATCAATTCCATGTTTGAACGGTGCCGCGTGCCGGTCATTCCGTCAGCAACTACAGCCGAAAGCAGCGACTCGAGGCCCGCGAGGATCGCGATCGTAACCGCAGGCATGAACATTTGCTGCACCAGCCCAAAACTGATCGAAGGGATCTGCGGTGCCGGCAAGCCGCTTGGCACGCCACCGAATCGTGTTGCGATCGTCTCAACAGGCAGGCTGAAGTATTGGACGACGAATGTTATGGCGAGGATCGCGATCAGCTGGCCGGGCACTCTCTTTACAAACTTGTTCCAAACCAGGATCGTCGCCAGCGAAGCCGCTCCAACACCGAGTGTGTAAGGGTTTATGGTCCCAATGTGGCGGCCGTATTCGATCCATTTTTCGACAAAATCGGCGGGAACCTTCTCAATTCGCAAGCCGAGTAGGTCGCTGACCTGTGAGGAGAATATGATCAAAGCGATAGCCGATGTGAAGCCGACCACCACAGGATAAGGCACGAACTTTAGGAACGCGCCCATTCGGGCCAGGCCCATTATCAAAAGCAGGACACCGGCGATGAGGGTTGCGACCGCAAGGCCATCGTATCCGTACTTTTCAACGATGCCGTAAACGATAACGATAAACGCTCCGGTCGGCCCGCTTATCCCGGTTCGTGTTCCGCCCAATACAGCGATCACAAATCCCGCAAAGATCGCAGTGTAAAGGCCTTGTTCCGGCTTTACGCCGCTTGCGATGGCCAAAGCGATCGCTAACGGAAGGGCGACGATCCCAACGGTAAGGCCGCCAAGAAGGTCGCCCTGAAAGAGGGCCTTTGTGTAGCCTTCGCGAAAGACCGAGATCAATTTTGGCTCTAGTTTTCGGTGCATATCGAAAGCCTGCAATCGAGCAATACGGTAGCGGGCTGCTACGCGGACGACTGGCGTCTGATCTTCGCGGAGATCTGGTCGAACACCGCCGTTTCCTGCTCGCCGGTGAGCATATTTTTGACCGTAACGGTGCCGCTGGCGATCTCGGTCTCGCCGAGGATGCATACGGCGCGAACGTTGATCATGGCGGCGTACTTAAGTTGCTTGCCGAGCTTGTCGGCGTCGGGATAAACGGTCACACGAATGCCGGACGAGCGGAGATCGTTTGCAAGTTTTAGCGATTCGGAGGCGGTCGCTTCGCTTTGGATCGTAACGAGAACGTCCGCAGGCGTTGAGTCTGCGATCTCGGGCGGGAACATTCCGCGTTCGTCCATCACGACGAGAATGCGTTCGAGCCCTAGCGAGAATCCGCACGCCGGGATCTGCTCCTTCCCGAACATACCGATCAGCCCGTCATACCGTCCGCCGCCGCCGAGACTGCCAGCAAGATCGGGGACGTTGATCTCGACGATCATCCCTGTGTAGTACGAAAGGCCGCGTGCGAGCGACGGATCGAGGCCTAATTTCAGATCTGGGCCACCAAATTTCAAGACCTGCTCAAGGCTGTCTAGGCCGGCGAGGCCGTCTTCGTTTTGGCCGACGAAACTCCAAAGGTGAGCGATCTTTCCTGCATTGTCCATCGTTGACAAAGTAGAGAAAAGATCGAGCAACGCTTGGGCAGCGGCCGAGTTTATACCGCGTTCGGCGAGTTCTTTTGCGACGCCCTCCGAACCGATCTTGTCGAGCTTGTCGAGAGCAACAAGGGCATCGCCGTGAAGTTCGGGTACGATCTTGCAGGTATCCAAAATGCCTGTAAGAAGCCTGCGGTCGTTGAGGCGGACTGTGAAATCGTCGAAGCCTAACCGGGTCAATATTAGGCTGACCGCCGAGATCAATTCGGCCTCTACGACCGGCGAGGTTGAGCCGATCCAATCCACATCACATTGATAGAATTCGCGATAGCGGCCTTTTGCCGGGCGGTCGGCACGCCAGACCGGCTGTATCTGATAGCGTTTGAAGAACTTCGGAAGTTCATTGCGGTTGTTCGCGACGACACGTGCGAGGGGAACGGTGAGGTCGTAACGGAGAGCAAGATCGGCAAGATCGCTTACCGTGGAAGCCGACGAGATATCAAGCTTTTCGCCGCGCTTCAAGATCTTGAACATCAACTGGCCGCCTTCCTCGCCGTACTTGCCGGTCAGGGTGTCGAGGTTCTCAACGGCAGGCGTCTCAAGCGGTTCGAAGCCGTAGCTTTCGTAAACTTCCTTGATGACGCTGATCACGTAATTTCGCTTGCGGACATCGGCGGGCAGGAAATCGCGCATTCCGCGGGCCGGATTGGTGCTTGCCATAAGCGGATAGTTTAAGAGGAGTTGCCGGGAAATGCACTAACCGCACGAATATTCTTGAACATTCGTGTAGCTCGTATGATCCAAGGCTGAAATTCCTATTTGCCCCAGAAGGTATAGCCTAAATAGATCATCTGCGAATCGAAACCCGGATTTATCTCGCCGCGGCTTGCGTTTGAGATGTGGTACCACTTGTAACCGAACGTTACGGCCTTCGTTCTCGACAAGCGATATTCGATGCCGGCACCGCCCTCGCTGCCGAAGTTCAGTTTTTTGCCGAGGTCGTTCGGTGTGGTCTTATTGAAGACCAGGGCGGCCAGGCTGAGAGCGAAAAATGGCTGAAGTTTCTTCTTCGGCCTCAGGTTGAACTGAAGGCCGAACGGCGAACCGCCAAACGCGTATTTTGTCTCCTTCACCGGTTGAGGCCCGGCAGGCGTGACAACTCTGTCCGGATAACTAAGCGCGGCGACCGGTATCACATCGACAGTGTATTTGATATTGAGCCAGCGACTCGTGTTCCAGCGGTGAGCATATCGAAAAGCTGCCATTCCGTATTGTGCGTCCCATGTTCGGCCGCCCATTGGGCCAAAGGTCCGGACCGCCGGTGCGAAGCCGCCCCAGACGCTGAGTTCGTCCTTTGCGGGTTCTTCCGTCTGAGAAAAAACGGTGATGCCAGCTAGCAGCAGCATGGCCAAAAGTAGAGATGCTTTCATATTGTTTTGGAGCAAAAGGATCAACAACGAAACGGATTTTACGCATTCGCAGGTCGTTTGTAAAAGGCGAAATGCGTGATAAGGCCGGAGCCAGGACGCGATCGAGCGTGACCCGGTCGAATCATCCTATCGGGCGGCAGGATCGTCCACCTGGCTGCGGTAGATCGCAGAAAGCTCGACATAGTGCGCCACGTTTTGCGCGATGCCCGCGATCTCGTCGTCTGTCAAGGGCCGCTTTACTTTCGCGGGGCTGCCCATGACCATCGAGCCGGGCGGAATGATCGTTCCCGGCGTGACCAGGCTTCCGGCGGCCACGAGGGAATTCTTGCCCACACGAACACCATCCAGGAGTATCGCCCCGATACCAATTAGGCAGCCGGTCTCTACATAGCAGCCGTGGAGTGTTACGCGGTGCCCAACGGTAATATCGTTCTCGAGTATCGTCGGGAAGTCGTGCGAGGTGACGTGCACTATCGTCCCGTCCTGGAGATTGGTTCGGGCGCCGATACGGATGTAATTCACATCGCCGCGCAGGATCGAGCCGAACCATACGCTCCCATATTCGCCTATCTCGACATCACCGATGACGATGGCGCCATCCGCGATGAATGCGGTCTCGTGTATCTTCGGCCTGGCTGATCTGAAACGTTCTATCATCTTATATCGCGGCTACCGCGCCAGCTTGCGCCTCAGCATTCCGAAAAGCTGCTCAAGTTCAGCAACGCGAAGAAGCTTTGCGGTGAGGACAAATGCGATGCCGCCGAGCACGATCGGCACAAAGGCATCGACCAGTCGAAGCGTCAACGAATCCGCGCCGTAAACGGAGTTCAGGAGTCGATAACTGAAAAAACACACCGCCGAAAGGACGGCCGAGGCGATGGCGATCTTTACAAATGACGCAAATATCGCGCGGCCGTTCAGCCGTTTCACACGCTTTCGCATTATTACGGCGAGTGCAAAAAAATTGACCAAAGCGACGATCGAGGTTGCCAGCGCGACGCCGACGTGTCCGTAGCCGTGCGGTGTCGTTGGCGTTACCCCAAAACCCGAGAGCCACTCGCGCAGAAAATAGCTGCCGATAAAATTGACGCCGATCGAGACGACCGCAATGAACATCGGTGTTTTCGCATCGTCAAGAGCATAAAATGCGGGCGAAAGTATCTTGATCGCGGCATAGCCGGTAAGGCCGATGGAATAACCAGCGAGCGCGATCGCGGTCATGCTTGTGGCCGTTGCGTCAAATTTTCCGCGTTCATAGATCAGGCGGACAATCGGCTCGCCCAATACGATCAGGCCGCAGGCCGAGGGCAGCGTCATCAGAAATACCAAATTCATCGACGATGACACTGTGTCGCGAAACTGGGTTATTTTCCCTTCGGCAGCAAGCCGCGAAAGGACGGGAATAGCAGCCGTTCCGACAGCGACGCCGAAAAGGCCGATCGGGAACTGCATCAGCCGAAACGAATAACTGAGCCAGCCCTGCGCACCATCGATCCCCGAAACAAAATAGGTGTTTATCAAAACGTTGATCTGAACCGCCGATGTACCGATGATCGCCGGTGCCATCAACGCCGCCACCTTCCGAACGCCTTCGTCGGCAAAGCTCAGGACCGGCGCGAAACGAAAGCCGACCTTGTAAAGCGAAGGTATCTGCATCAGAAATTGCGCGGCACCGCCGATCAGGGTGCCGATGGCCATTCCAATGATCGCCCATTGTGAGGCAGCATTCGGGATCGCGTTCTTGTCGTGTGACTCGAGCCACCCGCCGCCGCTAAGCCAATACGCCAGTGCGAGGCCGAAAATGATCGAAACGATGTTAAAGACCGTCGAGGCCGAGGCGGGAATTCCGAACACGCCCTTTGTGTTCAAAACGCCCATCGCAACGGCCGCAAGTGCGACCAGCAGAATGAACGGGAACATTATCTGAGTGAGCGTCGCGGCGAGTGCGGCTTTTTCGGGTGAGAATCCGTCCGCGATCAGATCGATGAACTGACGCGAGAAGATGATCCCCACGATGCAGATCGCGCTCATGATCACCGCCAGAAGGTTCAAGATCAAACTTGCCAGCCGCCACGCCTCACCCTCGCTTTTGTTGATCTGGTAATCCGTGAAGACCTTAACAAAGGCGACCGAAAGTGCACCCTCGGCAAAAAGATCGCGAAGGACGTTCGGGATGCGAAACGCGACTACATATGCGTAAAGAAATCCGGCCCCAAAATAGCGTGCAAATACCATCTCTCGCACAAGCCCGAGAACTCGGGAGAACATCACGGCTACGGAGACAACGGCGGCGGACCGCGCTACGCCGGGGCGACGCCCTTCGGAAGTTTGGCCTTCATCCGACGGTTCGGCAGGTTTTTCGGGATATTCGCCTTCGGGAAGTTCTTCTTCGGTTTCGTTCATTCGAGATCGGCAAAAGCAAGGCTTTGGTTACCGGCTTATCTTACGGCTTTCGGTGTCGGAAAAACAAAATAGGGGTACAACTAATTCGGAGCATTGCCTGGAGAATGTCGGACTGCCCTAAATAGAAAAGGCCGCCCGGTCAGACAGCCTTTAGGACCTTTATTTCACACAAACATCAACTACCAAGGTTCGATCCGCTTGGATACGATATCCGGGTTTTTGCGAGGCGGGCGTTCAACGGAACCTCATCATAAGCCATCGCGGCCGGGCCGCCGAAATAGGTTTGAATGATCGAAATGTAGTTGTTCTGAAAGCTTCTGAAACGGGCGATGCTCCCGCGCTGGTTGAAGATAACGAACAAGAGTTTTCCATTACGCGTATTGATCTCACCGCATAACGCACTAGCTCCGCCGTCCGTGCGGCTGAGCGTTCCGGTCTTTCCGACGACACTCCCCATCGCGAAATCCGAATCAAATCGGTTCTCGAGTGTGCCTTTATCAACACCGGCAACCGGCATAATGTCGGCAAACGTCATTCGGTATTCAGCAAGTTCGCGACGAAGGGTCTGGAGAAGCCTCATCATCGCTCGAGGCGTAACGCGGTTGACGCCAAGTCCGCTCGACGTCTGCAGCGAGAACTCTTCAGGCAGGACCCCGGCATTCTGCTGCACGATCCTCGCTACCGCATAGGGCCCGCCAACCATCTCGCCAAGACGCTCAGCTATAAAGTTGTTCGAATAGCAAAGCGTGGCCTTTAGAATGTCACGCATTTTTGCTGACTCATGCGAAAAAAGCAGGTTAACATTGCCCGGCATCGGTTGAACGTAAACCGAGCCTGTGAAAGCAACGCTTGGAACCGCCATATCAGGGGTGAATCGACCCGAATTGACAAGGAAACTCGACCACGCATTGTTCGCCGAGGCGGACCTCTTTGCGGCGTCAAGAGTTGCGAACAGTGACCGGCCCGAGCTTTGGGCAGAGCCCGAATGGTTCATCGAGAAATTATCAGTGACGATAAGATCGCCCTTAACATTTCGGATCCCCATCTTGTTCAATTCACTCGCCAGCCGAACCGCATGCTCATAGCCGAACACCGGGTCTCGTCCCGAAACATAGATGTTGCCGTGGATGGTTCCCGTAGCCTCTTCGTAGGAGCCGTCGGTCCAGATTCCTGTCGAAAAACGGTATTCCGGCCCAAAGGTCTTCAGCACGGCGAATGCTGTCGCGACCTTCACGTTCGAAGCTGGATTGAAGGGTGTGTCAGATGCGCTGTCGACGACCACGTCGCCGCTGAGCGATTCGATCAGGACGCCAGAATAGCCAGGTATTTGAACGTCGGCCAGTGCCGGGATCGACGTCTTGATCGCACTTCCGGACGGTAAGGCAACACCGCCAGAGGAAGCATTTGTTGGCGCCGCACTGCCCGTCTTCTTGACGAGTGGCGACTCGGCTTTAGGTGCCGGCTCACGCCGGACCTGAATATCCTGCAGGAAAGGCTGCGTTGTTTGACCGGATGTCGGTACCGCAAAGAGCACGGCAAAGACAACTAAAGACGGCCAAACGGCAAATTTTCCAAAGCGCGCTTTCATTAGACTTAGCTTTTTCTCAGGTCAGGCGGTGAACCTACGCGGGCTACCCTGTATGGCATCCGCAAGTATATCACAAACCCGGCCCCAATTTTCAACCCTCCGCTAAAATCGCCGCCCACGACCCCGTCGAAGTCAGCCTCTGCTTTGATGAATTCCCATAAACATTGGATGCCGAATATTTAAACATTGCTTATGGTTTACATCCAGAATAGTTATACCTAGGATTGACCGATCTTGAGACAAGTTTTTGCGGCATGCGGCGCGAATAATTTCGTTGACACAGGCTCGGCCAGGCTCCTAATATTATCTCGTACGCCATGCCAAAAATACCCTCCAATGCAGTAAATATCGGAGAGATTCGAAGAGTACATGCCGAGAATCGGGCAAAGATCCGCGAACGCCTGGCCGAATTCGAGTCGGTCTGGGCATATGGCACTGATGCCCGGATCTGGGAGGAGATGGTTTACTGTTTCTTTACGGGCGGCTGTTCTGCAAAGATGGGGCTGCGAGCCGTTTCGGCCGTTCGAACGCTGCTGGGTGACGGCCAGCAGGAAGAGCTCGCGAGTGCTCTGTCCGGGGTTCATCGTTATCCGAATGCCCGATCACGGTATATCGTCCAGTCGCGAGCCTTCTTGGTTGAACATTGCGGCATGAGACTCCGCGAAAAGCTCGAAAGCTTTGTCTCTGGCGAGGAGCGACGCGATTGGCTTGTGGCCGAGAAAGGGATCAAAGGCCTGGGCTATAAGGAAGCGAGCCATTTTCTTCGGAATATCGGCTTTAGTGGGTATGCGATCCTTGACAAGCATGTTTTGCGATGCCTGCACGAACTGAAAATAATCGACGACCCAAAGCCACCAAACACGCGTTCAAGGTATCTAACGGTTGAGAAAAAGCTCAAACAATTCGCAGATGCTGTACGGATCGACTTTGATGAGTTAGATCTTGTTCTTTGGTCAATGAAAACAGGCGAGATCCTGAAATGACGGTGTTTGTTCGAGTTGAAGGCTGGAAGGGAGTATTGGTATGAGAGATTGTTTCCCCGGCGTTGCTGTATTTACTGGATGCGGACGCCTATGCGCTCTTGCCGCTCTCACTTTGACGCTTTTGTTCTGCTTCCTTGGCCCGATCAATGCGGCCGACGTACAAACAGCGGATACTGAGGAGTCGCGCCGGCTCCTGAAGCTTGCTGACAAGCTTGCCAGGAAGGGCGATCTGATCCGGGCCGAAGAGGTTTTGCGAAAGGCGATCGAAGCTGCGGGGGCCGATTCTCTTCCAAAACTGAGACTCGCCCAACTGTACGTTAAGCAGCGGCGCTTTACCGAAGCCTACGGCCTCAGTTTTCCCGTGGCAAAGGCGGAACCAAAGAACTCGCTCGCATTTGCTGTTCTCGGTACCACGATGCTCGGGGCGGGGCGTTTCGATGATGCCCGTCTCCTATTCAGCAATGCCTTGACCCTCAACAAAAAGCAGCCTGTTGCCTGGGCCGGGTTTGGACTCCTTGATTTTTACGAGAATCGGATCGACGAAAGCTTACGAGCTCTTGATCAGGCGGTGTTCTACGATTCGGATCAACCGGATTATCTGTTCGCCTACGCCCAGGTTGCCGCCAAGGCCGAACGCTACAAGGAGTCGGCCACAGCCTACCGACGCTTTCTTTCCGTTTCGCGCGATACGGATGATGATCGGCGCGACCGGATAAAAGGCCTCATCAACTTCCTGAACTATCTTGGTCAACGCCAATCGCTTTATAGGCTTGACGGAGACGAGAGTACCGTCGTGCCCTTCGACCTTGTGGGAAACAGGCCGGTGATCAAGCTTAAGGTGAACAATAGGTCTGACGAGCTTGATTTCGTGCTCGATACTGGTTCGGGCATTTCTGTGATCTCAGAAGAAACTGCTCGCAAACTCGATATTGATCCGATAACCAAAGGCGGTTTTGCCAAGGGTATCGGCGGAGATGGGAAATTTGAGATCGTTTATGGATTTGTTCGCGAGATCGAGATCGGCGGTGTGGAGATCCGGAACGTGCCGGTTTACATACGACGTTTCCATTCCTCTGCACACAAGGCGGACGGCTACATTGGCCTCTCACTGATCTCAAAGTTCCTGACAACGTTGGACTACGGAAACCTGACGTTTGCCCTGACACGAGCGCAAGGTGCGCGGCAGATCGCGGATGAGAGCAGCGTCGCCCTGCCGTTACGGCTTACCTCAAGCGGATTCCTGAGTGGTGAGGTTCAGCTTGCGGGAATCGACGCGCCGTTGAATTTTATCGTCGATACGGGTGCAAGCGTTTCCGTGATCTCTGATGATGTGGCAAGTCTTGACGTCATGACTCCATTCGCAAGCCCCGAAAAGATGCGTGTGGTTGGCTCGGCCGGGATCACGGAAGGAGTTTCGTCCTTCCTGCTTCCGAAAGTGACCTTCGGGTCGCATTCGCGAAAGGACAT
>WBZY01000203.1_pt4 | contig 16529 bp, 16 predicted proteins | sample 5204191 | NCBI WGS metagenome assembly WBZY01 (sample SAMN12344363, study PRJNA552823) | activated sludge metagenome | biome: Activated sludge suspended growth; feature: Anammox Sidestream; material: Wastewater; isolation source: activated sludge from anammox sidestream of wastewater treatment...
ACCTCTGGTCGAAGCTGGTCGCCGTGGCACTGGCGGGGATACTGCCCATCGTCGCCCTCACGGTGCTGGTGGCGATGCTCGCCGGCCTGGATGGGCTCGCCGGCAAGGTAGTGCTCGCGCTCGACGTGCTCTGGGCAGGCTACTGGCTGATCCGGGGCTACTTCACGTGGTACCGGTACAACCGCGACATGTGGATTGTCACCGACCAGCGGCTCATCGACTCCGTCAAGCGCCACTGGTTTCACCACCGCATGGCTTCGGCCGACCTCGTGGACATCGAAGACATCGCTGTCGTCCGTGAAGGCCTGCTGCAGACTCTCTTCAACTTCGGCGATGTTCGCTGCCAGACAGCCGGCGAACAGCCCAATTTCGTGCTCGCGGGGATTCCCGCACCGTCAAACGCGCTTGGCGTCATCGACGCCGCCCGCGACGCCGCCCGGCGGCAGCTTGCCCGGCCTTCGTAGTTCACCCGGGGGTGAACGGGCCCGCGAAGCGGTGTAGTCTGGGCCCAATGGGGCGCAGCCGGGCAGCAAGAGTCGCGCTGGCGACGTTCGTGCTCACAGCAGCGCTGATGATGCCGAATCCGGGAGGGCCCCCTGCGGCGGCCCGTCCCGTCGCGGCGGCTACATCGGGCGAACTCTTCCGCCTCTACCTTGGTGCTATCGCGCGGGACGGCGCTCACCTCGACGTATCCCTCTCCAACCTCACGCCGTACCAGGGAGGGGCGCTGCTCGTCGCCGCCAACGACAGCGTGGCGGGTACGGCCACCCTCCTTGGCCGCCAGTATCCCCTGCTCCCCGATGGAACCGGAGGGCTTGCCGGGTTCGTGGGCATCGGTGTCGAAGACCCGCCCGGAACCACCACGCTGACGGTCTCCGTGACCCGCACCGATGGCGCGCCGGAAACGATGTTGCGCACCTTGACCATCCTCAAGACCGATTGGACGGTCGACTACATCGATCTTCCGCCGGGTGTGGGCGACCTGCTCGACCCCGTCATCGTCCAGGCCGAACAGGACCGGCTCAACGCCATCTACAGCGGTGTCTCCGCGAGGAAATGGGCCGGCGCCTGGCGCGACCCCGTCCCCGGGCCAGTCACGGCCGCGATGATCAGCGGCTACTTCGGAGAGCAACGTTCATTCAACGGCGGCCCTGTCGGAGGCCACCACGGCGGGACCGACTTCGGCGTGCTGGCCGGGACCCCCGTCTACGCCACGAGCAGCGGCACTGTCGAGCTCGCCGAAGGATTGGCCGTGCGCGGAAACATGGTGATCGTCGACCACGGCGGCGGGGTCTTCTCCGGATACGCGCACATGCAGTCGCTGGCGGTGACCGCGGGCGCACCGGTGGTCGCGGGGCAGCTTATCGGTTATGCCGGCACCACCGGGCTTTCGACTGGCCCCCACCTCCACTGGGAGATGTCGGTGGGAGGGGTGCTGGTTGACGGCCTTCGCTGGCTCGACGGCACCCAGGGCTTTTAGACAGTGGACACCAACGAAACTGCGCGTATGATCGCCTTGATGCTCGTACGAACAATGGAAATATCAGAGCAAACGCTGCAAACGCTCCGGGGCCCGGGTTGCAGCGGGGCGCGCACCTCACCATGAAGGCCGCGCAGAGGCTGGCACTCGCCACCGCGCTGCTCACCCTGCTGCTGGTGGCGGTTGGAGCGTATGTGCGAGCCACCGGCTCCGGTCTCGGCTGCCCCGATTGGCCGACCTGCCACGGGGGCGTGGTCCCGCCCGGGGATAAGCAACCGGTAATCGAATACACGCATCGCTTCGTCGCGTCGTTGGTGGGCCTCATGGTGATCGCCACGGCCGCCTTCGCATGGCGGCATTACCGGCATGCGCCCTTCACGGTCTGGACGGCGATGCTGGCGGTCCCGCTGGTGGTGTTGCAGGGAATCCTTGGCGCCATCACCGTCTGGACCGAATTGCCTCCCGAGATTGTAGCCACGCACCTTCTCACGGCCATGCTCGTCCTCAGCTGCCAGCTTGCCGTGGCGGTCTCAATGTACGCCGAGGACCCGGACAGGCGGGCAACCTTCGCATCGCTGGCTCGAGCGCGGACCAGGCCCGCGGGCACGCTGGCCGTGGCGGCGCTCATCTGGATGGCGGCAGTGCTCTGGGTGGGCGGCTACATGGCGGAAAGCGGCGCCAGCACGGCCTGTGCGGACTGGCCAACCTGCAACGGGTTCGCTATGCTCCCCGGCGCCGACGACCAGGAGATCACGCACATGGTCCACCGCTACCTCGCCGGTGGTTTTGTATTCTTCATCGTTCCATTCGCCGTTTCCACCTGGCGGCGGCAGGGTGACCTGCCGTGGGCCCGGGAGCTGGCAGTTGCGGCCGGTCTGCTTTATGTCGCGCAAGTGGTGGCCGGCGCCCTCAACGTCTGGTGGGTCTTCCCCGATGAGCTGACCGTGGCTCACACCACGATCGCCGCCGGGGTCTGGTTCACCCTCTCCGCTGCCGCCCTGCTGGCGCTCTACCGCCCTGTCGCCGCGAGCGCGGCAAGCCGCCTCTCACCCGTGGAGGCAGTCGCATGACCGCGCACGCCACCGTGTTCCCGGGCGCGCAGATCGGTGCGACACTCCGGGCTTACATCGCGATCACGAAGCCGCGGATCATCGTGCTCCTGCTCGTCACCACCGTCCCCGCGATGGTGGTGGCCCAGGGCGGGTGGCCATCGACCTGGCTCGTCCTCGCCACGGTCGCCGGGGGCGCCGTCTCGGCAGGCGGGGCGAACGCCATCAACTGCTGGTACGACCGCGACATCGACAGCGTCATGAAGCGCACGCGCAACCGGCCGCTCGTCACCGGCGCAATCGACCCGGCGGGGGCGCTGAGTTTCGGTGTTGCCCTGGGCGCGGGCGCGTTCGCGTTCATGTGGTTCGCCACCACGCCAATGGCTGCCGTCCTGTCCCTTGCCGCGCTGCTTTTCTATGTGTTCATTTACACGGTCTGGCTCAAGCGGCGGACGGCGCAGAACATCGTCATCGGCGGCGCCGCCGGCGCATTCCCGCCGATGGTGGGCTGGGCAGCGGTCACGGGCGACATCTCGCTCACTTCGATTGCGATGTTCGCCATCATCTTCGCCTGGACACCGCCGCACTTCTGGGCCCTCGCCCTGAAGCTGGAGGGGGATTACGCCGAGGCCGGGGTGCCCATGCTCCCCGTTGCGGCAGGGGCCGCGGCCACCCGCGCCCAAATCCTCGGATACTCGGCCGTTCTTGTGGCGGTGTCGCTCGCGGCGCTGGCGCCGGGCGACCTCGGAGCGATCTACGGTGCAACGGCGGTCCTCGCAGGGGCGGTGTTCCTCCGGCACGCCTTCAGGCTGTGGCGGGCGCCGGCCGCGACCTCGCCCATGACCCTTTACAAGTTCTCACTCCTGTACCTGGCGGTACTGTTCGTCGCCATGGGGGTGGATGTGGCAGTGCTTGCCTGAGATTGAGCGGCGCGACTGGTATCGGCCCCTGGGAGGCCGCAAACGATGAAAGTTGAGCCCGGCCCACTGATGGCCGGCAGGAGGAGTACAGACCATGCAAGACCAGGTGGCCGCCCACGGAAGCTACCAGGAGCCGCAGCCCGAGCCAAAGGGCTGGCCGGTGATTGTGGCGCTCTCTGCCATTGTTCTTGGTCTCGCCCTCTGGTGGTGGGCAAGGGATACAGGCGACAACTTCGCCTGGCCCTTCTTCGCCGCCTCGCTCGTCATCACAGTCCTTGCCGCGGGCGCATGGCTGGTCGATGAGATCCGCTCACGCCGGCGCATCGCCACCCTCGGTGACCGCGCCCGCGCTACACGCTACACGCAGGTGATCACCTTCGCCATCGCCGAAGGGAGCCTTGACGCCGCACGCTCGGAGAGCGGAGTGCTTTCCGCGCTGGACCGCTCGGACAGCGCGCTACGGTCGCTCGCCGGGTTCCAGGACCTGCGCGTGATTGTCTCGGCGCCGTCGACGGGGCCGGCCCAGGCCCTCTGCGAGACCACCTGGTGGGACCGCGGCACGCTCGCTACCTACGAACAGACGCGCCAGACCGTTCTGGACATCCTCGCGGCCAGCCCCGATGAGGTGGTGCCCGGGTCGGTCCAGGTGTTTGACATGGAGGTTGTCCGCGACGCCAAGCAGGTGTCGGTGCAGATGGGTCTTGCCACGGCCGCGGGGCTGCTGGCAGTCGTCCTTGTCGCCGGGTTCGCGGCCGGCGCAGGCCTCAGCATGTTCACCGAAGAGACCACCACCGCCGCCCCCGCCGAAGGCAAGGACGAGCCCGCCCCCGGCGCCCCCGTCACCGTCACCGCCACCGACAACGTCTTCGACCGGACCAGCCTCATCGCTCTTGCCGGCCAGGAATTCGATGTGTCGCTGAAGAACCGGGGAAAGGTGCCGCACAACATCCACTTCCTCGACAAGAAGGGCGGCACAACTCTCGCGGAGGGGGCTGAGGGCAAGATCCTCAAGGCCGGGGAGAGCGAGACCATCAAGTTCACTGTTGCCACGGCGGGCTCGTACTACTTCCAGTGCGACCTCCACCCCGACCAGATGACCGGACAGCTCACGGTCCAGTAGCGATGCGGCGGGCACCCGGCACAATCCGCCCGGGGCCGGCTAATCGAAGGCGCCATCGACCAGGAGGTCGATGAACTCCTCCTCGGGGAGTTCCATCACCTGGCGATAGACGTACTCGTTGTCCTCGCCCATGAGGGGGGCCGCCTTGGTCAGCTCGGCCGGTGTACGCGAAAGGCGGAACGCCGGCCCATCGTAAGTCCGTTCGCCCATCACCGGGTGGTTCAGGCGCCAGTAGTGGCCGCGGTGTGCAAGCTGTGGGTCGCTGTGCATATCCTCAGCCGGCTGTACGACCCCACAGGGAACGCCGTTCTTCTGCATCCACTGCATCAGCTCGTGGCTGGTGAACTTGCGGATGGTGACACCTTCGGCTCCCTCCACCGCCTGTTCGGGGGCATCGGCTTCGCGGCGCGTCATGTCGTCGACCCATGCCGCGAGGTGCCGGTCGATCTCGTTCTGCTCGTTGAGGCGCTGCCACTTGCGGCGCATGCGTTCCAGGTCACACCAGTCGGGCCTGCCCAGCGCTGCCTTGAGGCCGGTCCAATGCTCCTCGGTGAAGCAGGCGATGACGATCCAGCGGCCGTCCTTGCAGCGGTAACAGCCGTGGGGCGCAGCTTCCGGGTCGCGGTTGCCAAGGCGAGACTGCTCGTGGGCGTTCGCGGTCCAATCGATGATGGCGGTGCCGAGCCCCTGCAAGGCAGCCTCCATCTGGCTGAAGTCGATCAGCTGGCCCTTGCCCGTGCGGCGCCGGTAATCGAGGGCGGCGATCAGCGCCGCCGCGGCCAGGTGGGGAACGAAGAAGTCCGTGTAGGCGATGCCCGTGCCAATCGGGGGCTCCCCGGGCCAGCCGGTGAGGTGGTTGTAGCCCGTCGCTGCCTGCAGGACGTGCCCGTATCCCATGTACCGGGACCAGGGCCCGCTGCTCGCGAAGAGGGGCATCGAGATCATGACCAGGTCGGGGCGGACCTCGCGCAGGGATTCGTAGTCCACCCCAAAGCGGGCCATGGTGCCGGGCGTGAACGATTCGGTGACAACGTCGCAGCGCGCCACCAGCCGCTTCAGAAGCTCTGGGCCCCGCGGGTGCTTGAGGTTGAGCGTGATACCGAGCTTGGAGGAGTTGAAGTTGGCGTAGTACGCGGAGTTCTCGGGGCCGGGCGTGTCGTTCAGGAACGGTCCAACGCGCCGCAGTGGGTCGGGATACGTCCCCGATTCCACCCGAATGACCTCGGCCCCGTGATCGGCCAGGTACTTCGAGACCGTGGGCCCAACCCCAACCCATGCGAGGTCGGCAACGCGCAGCCCGGCGAAAGGCTTCTTCATCGGCGTTGAGGTCATGATCAAATCACCATCCTGGCCCGCAGGCGGCCCAGCTCCGTCGAATCGAGCCCAAGGAGATCCCCGTAAACCTGCTCGTTGTGCTCGCCGATGTGGGGCGCACGGCCGCGCTGCTTCCATGGGGTCTCGCTGCCCCGGTAGGGCGGGCCGGGGTAGATGAATGACTCGCCGGCATCCTCATGATGGACGCGCACCCAGAAATCCCGAGCGCCCAATTGCTTGCTTTCCACGATCTCGCGCGGGCTGAAAACCGGCGCCCAGCCGGCGCCGCGGCGCTGAGCCTCGGCGACCAGCTCCTCCTTCAGCCGGCTCCTGCAGAAGAGGGCCATGGTCTCTTCGACGAAGCCGAGGTCATCGGTAGCAGCAACCGGCATGGAGGTTAGCCTGGCGCGCCACTCGGGGGAGTCGAGGCCGCGCGCCTCGCCGGTCTCGGAAAGCCAGTCGATGATGGCGCCTGCGTTGGGGCCGAAAAGGCCGCCTGCCTGGAGCGCCGTTATCCAGCCGTCGCGCGTTTCGAAGATGTACCGGGGCCCGGGCGTCCCCGCGATCATCCTCCGAACGCCGGGGCCCCGCACGTTCACATGACGGAGGTCCCAGGTCTGCTGAGCATTGTCCATGGCATTGGCCACCGCCTCCTGCATCGAGACATCCACGTGCTGCCCCTGGCCACCATTCACTCCGCGGGCGTAGAGAGCCACCATGGCGCCCACGGAAGCCTGGACGTTCACCTGGGCATACGCCTGGGGCGCTGTGGTGCGAAGGGGCCCGTGCTCGTCGTCACCGTTCAGGTGCATCAGACCGCCCATTGCCGAGCCCACGATGTCCGTGGCCAACAGGTTGGCGTACGGCCCGGACTGGCCGAAGTTGGTGATGCTCACAACTACGAGGGAAGGGTTGCGCGCCGAGAGCGTCGCATAGTCCAGCCCATTCTTCGCCGCCTGGCCGGGCGCAAACGTCTCGATCACCATGTCGGCCTTCTCGGCGAGCTTTGCCGCCAGTTCACGACCCGGTTCGAGGCGCAGCTCGCAGGTGACCGAACGCTTGCCGGCGTTCATAGCCCACCAGTAGAGGCTGGTGCCGGGCCCCTCTTCGCCGCGGAAGAAGGGGCCGTTGCGCCGCGTGGGATCGCCCTCGCGCGGCTCAACCTTGATCACGTCGGCGCCCATCTCAGCGAGGAGGCGGCCGCAGAGCTGACCCTTTTCGTCGGCGAAATCGAGCACACGGTAGCCCGAGAGCGGGCCCTCCGGGTGTGGGAGTGGGACCGGGGGGTCGGAAGCCATGTACAGACCGTTCTACCGGGTCGGCAACTGGCATTCAAGGCGGTCTCTGACGAATCCCGCTGTCAGCGCGCGGACGAAAGCTCCACGCCCGCCGCCGCGTCCGTTTCGAGGCCTCCGTCGAGTCCGTCTCCAATGCGCTGCAGCAGCTCATCGAGTCCCCAGCGATTCTGCGCCGAAACGGGCACACCGCCACGCGGCGTGCGCCCGGCAGAGGCAAGCGCCGCCTTCGCCCCGGCGTAGGTGGTGACCCGGCTGCCATCCTCGTTGAGCAGGAGGTCCACCTTGTTCAGGGCGAGCAGGATGGGCTTGCCGGCCACGCCCAGCACGGACAGGGTCGCTTCCACCGTCCGCGCGTGCTCGCTGGAGCTGGGGTGGGTGACATCGAGCACGTGGAGGAGAAGGTCCGCCTCCTCCAGCTCCTCAAGGGTTGCCCGGAAGGCCGCCACGAGTTCGGTGGGGAGCTTCTGGATGAACCCCACCGTGTCCGTCAGCAGCACCGTCTCGCCCGTGGGCAGCCGCAGGCGGCGGGTGACCGGGTCGAGTGTGGCGAAAAGCCTGTTCTCGGCGAGGACATCGGCGCCGGAGAGGGCGCGCATGAGCGTCGACTTTCCGGCATTCGTATACCCCACAAGCGCCACCACAGGCATACCGGCACGCTGGCGTTGCCGCCGGTAGAGAGAGCGCTGCTGACGAACGCTTTCCAGGTCCCGCCGGATTTTGCTGATGCGGCTGCGGATGAGCCGGCGGTCGGTTTCGATCTGCGTTTCGCCCGGTCCGCGGGTACCGATTGCGCCTTCCATGCGCTCGAGGTGGCTCCACTGGCCGGCGAGCCGGGGCAACAGGTACTGCATCTGGGCAAGGGCAACCTGTAGCCGGCCCTCACGCGTCTGAGCGCGCGTCGCGAAAATGTCGAGGATGAGCGCCGTCCGGTCGATGACCTTCATCCCCAGCGCCCTCTCCAGGTTGCGCTGCTGCGAGGGCGAGAGCTCATCGTCGAAGATGACGACATTCGCGCCGGCCTCGTGTGCGGCCTCGCGCACCTCTTCGACCTTCCCCTTTCCCACGTAGGTGGCGACATGCGGGTGGTCGAGCCGCTGCGAAGTGCTGCCTGCCACCTCGGCCCCGGCCGTGCGGGCCAGCTCGGCGAGCTCACCAAGCGACTCCGCCACAGGCAGCAGGGCGCCGCGCGTATCGGCGGCGACGAGGTAGGCACGGTCTGCCCGGGGAGCGGTGGCATGCGGGGAACGTGGCATATCGCCCTTCAAGGTTACAGGAGCCGGCCTAAGGGCGGGGACCGGGTCTCTACAGCCCCTTCCACTCCTCCAACCGCCTGAGGCCTTCCTCCATGCGATCATCGGGAGTGGTGACGGACAGGCGGATGTAGCCTTCGCCGTTGAGGCCGTAGCCGCGGCCGGGCGTGACTACCACCGAGCACTCCTCTATCAGCCGTGCGGCATACTCGGCGCTGGTGATGCCCTCGGGAAGCTTCGCCCAGACGTACAGCGAGGCCTTCGGCGTGTCGACCTCCAGCCCGGCCTTGCGTAGCACCTCCACCATGCGGTCGCGGCGGCGCTGGTAGATCGCGTTGTGCCCGTCGATGCAGTCCTGGGGGCCGTAGACAGCGTCGATGGCCATGCGCTGAATGGCCTGCGGGATGCCGCTGTCGATGTTCGACTTCACCCGCATGAGGGCATCGACCAGGGCCGGGTTTCCGACCACCATGCCGATGCGCCACCCGGTCATGTTGTAGATCTTCGACCACGAGTTGAACTCGATGGCCACGTCGCGCGCCCCGGGCGCCTGGAAGATGCTCACCGGGCGGTAACCCTCGTAGGCCACGTCGCAGTAGGGGTTGTCGTGACAGATGACGACCTCGTACTTTTTCGCCCAGGCTACGGCCCGTTCGAAGAAGCCAATGTCCGCGACGGCGCCGGTCGGGTTGTTGGGATAGTTGAGCCAGATAAGGCGGGCGCGGTCTGCCACTTCATCCGGTATGCGGTCGAAGTCGGGAAGCCAGCCGCCTTCGCGGGTGAGGTCGACGCGGTACGATTCGCCGCCGGCGAACATGGTTCCGATCTCGTAGACCGGGTAGCCCGGGTCGGGCAGGAGGGCCAGGTCGCCGGGGTCGATGAGACAGAGCGCCATGTGGGCAATGCCTTCCTTCGAGCCGATGAGCGGGAGCGTTTCCTTCTGGGGATCGAAGCGCACCTCGAAGCGGCGCTCGTACCAGTCGGAGATCGCCTGCCGCAGCTCGGGCAGGCCCTCGGATTCGGGGTAGCGATGGTTGACCGGGTCATCAGCAGCGCGGTGAAGCGAATCGAGGATGTGTGCCGGCGTGGGCAGGTCGGGGTCACCGATGCCGAACGTCACAACGTCGTGGCCCTGGGCGCGCTTGGCGGCGATCTTCTTTGAGATTTCGGCAAAGAGGTAGGGCGGGAGCGACTCGACACGCTTCGCTAGCTTCATGCGGCTAACCCCTGTAGAGCATCGATGGAAGCGCCCGCTGAGGGGCGGGCGCAGGCCGATCGTACCACCGGCAGCGCAAACGGCCAGCGGGCGCTACGCGCTCACCCGGCGGCAGACGCCATGCGGGAAGAGCCGTCATCGGCAGCATCCAGGCAGGCGAGCATCTCCGCCACGGAAGCGAGCTTTGCGCGCTGGCGGCCCTCGCACGTCCCCCGAGCCTGTTCGGCTGCATCGATGCGACACCAGTCCTCGAAGCTCACGCAGCGGCAGCCATGCGCGTGGAGCAGGGCCGGGTAGTCCCGCTCCGGGCACGCTCCAGGGGCGAACGTTCGCCCGGAAGCGACGTCTTCCAGCATCGCTGCCACGGTCTCCACCGCATCGGGCTTGTTCGTGCCGATGACACCGGAAGGCCCGCGCTTGATCCATCCGGCGGTGTACATGCCCGCAAGCGGTTCAGTGGTTTCCGGGTCGAGCACGCGTCCGCCCTTGTTCAGGATGACCCCCCAGCGCTCGTGGAATGGCACACCGGGGAGCGCCACGCCGCGATAGCCGACCGACCGGAAGACAAGCCCGGCGCCGATGGTCTCGAACTCCCCGGTGGGCTCGGCAGTGAGTGCGCCGGACTCGTTCGCCACCAGGCGGTTGCGCACAAGCCTGACCGAGCCTACCGCGCCCGTTCCGTTGTCAGTGAGTTCAACGGGCGAAACGAGGAACCGCAGGTGCAGCTGGCGCCGCTTGTTTCCGGCAGGCAGGGCAGCAAACTCCCGGATCATGTCGACCTTGCGCCGGGCGATGTGGTCGCCGCTTGCTTCCAGCTCGGCCTGGCTAAGTGCGTCGAGCTCCGCTTCGCCGGGACGGATGACCAGGTCCGCATCGGCGAGCTGCGCCAGCTCCTTCAGCTCGGGGTTCGTGAAGGCTGCCTGCGCGGGTCCCCGCCGGCCGAGCAGGTGGACCTCCCTGACGCGGCTCGCGCTCAGGGCCTCGACCACATGCCGCGGCATGTCCGTCTCTTCCAGCTCAGCCCGCGAAAGGCAGAGGATGCGTGCGACATCCACGGCAACGTTGCCCACGCCAACGACGGCCACGCGCTCCTGCGAGAGGTCGAACTCGCACCCCTGAAAGTCGGGGTGCCCGTTGTACCAGGCAACAAAGGCTGTCGCCGGGTGGCTCCCGCGCAGGTCTTCGCCGGGGATGTTCATGCGCCTGTCTGTCTGCGCCCCCGTGGCGAAGAGCACCTGGTGGTAGTGCCCGCGAATATCGTCGAGCGACAGGTCACGGCCGAATTCGACGTTCCCGAAGAACCGGAAACCCGGGCTTTCGGCCACGCGCGCAAAGCTCTTTGTAACGTTCTTTATCTTCTGATGGTCCGGGGCGACCCCGTGCCGGACGAGCCCGAACGGTGTCGGCAGGCGGTCGAACATGTCCACCCTCGTCCCGGGCGGACCATCGCGCAATAGAGCCTCCGCCGCGTAGAAGGCGGCAGGGCCGGCGCCGATGATGGCCACGGCAAGCCCCTGCGCAGGTTCCGCTCGTTCGCTCATGCGTCCATCAACTGCGTCTCGAGGGTCTCTACCGCGCCCCGGTACTCGTTGAGCTGGGCCTTCACCAGATCGCCGATGGTGACCATCCCCATCAGCCGCCCGCCTTCGACGACAGGCATATGGCGGAAGCGGCGCGACGTCATGGTGCGGAGGACCGACTCCACGTCGTCGGCGGGCGAGGCAACTGCCACGGGACTGACCATCCAGCCGCCGACGGTCGCCTCGGTCGGGGCATCGGCGGCGGCAATATGGCGGATTATGTCGCGCTCCGAGAGGATCCCGCAGGGGACCCCGGCCTCGTCAACGACGATGAGGGCGCCGATGTTGTTGCGGGCAAGCGTGGCGATCGCTTCGGCAATTGAAGCGCGGGCCAGGGTGGTGAACACTTGCGGGCCCTTGGCGGCAAGTACGGATTCCAGTTTCACAGCAGGCGACTCCGGACCGGGGCTCGGCTCACCCAGCATCTCACAGTCCGGCGCCGATGGAACTACTCCCGGGCCAAAGATAGGGGGACGACCGGCCCGGAATCAGTGGAGCGCGCCCGGCCCGCCTACTCCTCTTGCCACTCGGCATCGAAAACGCGGACCGCAGGTCCGGTCATGAAGACCGAACCCTGACCATCCCACTCGAGCACGAGGTCGCCCCCGGGAAGGGAGTCGACGATACGGTCGCCCGTCAGACCGCGCAGCCGCGAAGCCGCGCACACGGCGGAGGCGCTCGTGCCCGAGGCCAGCGTGATGCCCGAACCACGTTCCCAGACCCGGTGCTTCACATGACCCCGGTCCAGCACCTGCACGACCTGGAAGTTGGTGCGCCGCGGGAAGAGGGGGTGGTTCTCGACCAGCGGCCCGATGCGTTCAAGGGGGAATTTGCCGGGGTCGTGCTCCACGTAGTGAATGGCGTGCGGGTTGCCCATGCTCACCAGGGTAAGGCGGAGGTCCATGCCATCGACCGGCAGGAGCAGGTCGAACACTGGCCCCGGGCCCTCCACGTTCGCGGGCAGGCTGGCAGGGTCGAAGTTCGGCGGCCCCATGTCGACGCGGGCACCCGTGATGACTCCCCCGGTGCGGCAGAGCTGAAGCGTCTTGATGCCGGCCAGCGTTTCCACCGTGACCACTTCGCGGTCCGAAGGAACGAGCCCCTCTTCGATGGCGAACTTCGTCACGCAGCGGATGCCGTTGCCGCACATCTCCGCCTCTGAGCCGTCGGCGTTGAACATGCGCATGCGCATGTCGGCCACCTGCGAAGGCAGGGCCAGGATGAGCCCATCGCCGCCGACGCCGAAGTGCCGGTCGCTAACGCGACGGGCCACCTCGGACCAGTCGCGCTCTCCGTTGGGAAGGACGTAAACGTAATCGTTGCCGAGGCCGTGCATCTTGGTCACGCGCATGCCGCCAGTGTAGCAGGCAGCCGGCCGGGCCGAGGTTCTCCCGGAGGCGTAGGATAGCCAGCCACACACAGCAACCGGGAGGCAGAACCGTGCCCTGGGTCGAAGTCGGCGGTAGCGATATCTACTACGTGGAAGAGGGACAAGGCCAGCCGTTCCTGTTCCTTCACGGCATGAACTCGTGTGCTGAAGCGTGGTTCCAGCAGTTCGAACGCTTCCGCGACCGCTTCCGCTGCATCGCCTACGACAGCGTGAACCACGGCCACTCGTCCAACTCCCCTCGTGACACCGAGGAGCCGGACCGCGCCGATGAGCTCGAAGGCTTCCTTTCCGCGCTCGGCATCAGGCAGCCCATCCTGGCCGGGAACTCCATGGGCGCGAACACGCTCCTCAACTGGGCCGCACGGCATCCATCCGAGGCGCTGGCGCTAATCCCCTCGGGAATGGGCGTGCCCCTTGAAGACACTCCGCGCGTTCCCCCGCAGATGCAGCCCCTCGATCATGAGACCCTCTTCCTCCCCATCGGTGATTCGCTGACGGAAGGGTTCAGGGCAAGCCAACCGCGGATGTATGAGCGCTATCTGCGCATCCGCTCGACCGCGACCAGGATCGAGGCCCTGCGCAACCCCCGCCGCCTCTCGGCGCGAACGGTTGCCGGCCGCCGCGTCCTGGCCGAACGGGTGAGCGCGGTCACATCCCCGATGCTCATCGTGGTTGGTGCGTTGGACCGGCTCGTCCCCATGTGCGAGCGGCTCCACTCGCTGGTCCCGCATTCGCAGTACGTCACGATTGAGGGCGCACCGCACAACGTCTACTACGAGGCCGCGGCCCGTTACAACGAGGCTGTGGATGCCTTCCTTGCGGCTATCCCGGCGGGTCGCAGGGAGAACTGACGCGCCGGCCCGGTCTAGCGAGCGCGGCGAACGGTCGTGGTGCAGGCGCCGGTGAAGATGTTCGCCTGCATTTCAATCCCGTCCGCGTCGCGAACCCAGGTGATGCGGGGATCGTCCTGACGGAACCATTGCCGCTGACGGCGGGCAAGGCGGCGTGTGGCGCGCTTCGTAAGGTCCACAGCCTCGGCGAAGCTGAGCTCGCCTGCCAGGTGGCGCACCACCTCCCCGTAGCCGATGGAGGACATGGCGGGTGCATCGGGGGGCACCCCGTCCGTCAGCAGCGCACGGACCTCGCCGACGAACCCGGCCGCGAACATGGCCTCAACGCGGCTGCCGATACGCTCATCGAGCACCTCCCGTTCGACATCAATCCCGAAGATCAGGTGCTCGAAGCCCGGCTGCCCCTTGCGCTGCCACCGGGAGATGGGCACGCCCGTGTGCTCGAAGACCTCCAGGGCGCGAATCACGCGCCGCACATTGCGGGCATCGATGCGCTCCGCGGCAAGCGGGTCGACTTCGCGCAACCGCGCGTGAAGGGCGTCCGCGCCGTGTTCGGCCGCAAAGCTCGCCAGCGTACCCCGGAGGGCATCATCGGGCGCCACGGCCGGAACCTGCCAGTCTTCGAGCAATGCCCAGACGTACTGCCCCGTTCCACCAACGAGCCACGGAAACGAGCCGCGCGCCCAGATCTCGTCAAAGACGGCAAGGGCCTGCTCGCGGTAGAGCGCGAGAGAGTAATCGTCCGCCGGCCCGGCGATGTCGAAAAGATGGTGCGGTACGAGGCGCCGCTCCGCCAGCGAGGGCCCGGCGGTGCCGATCTCCATGCCCCGGTAGACCTGGCGGCTATCGGCGTTGACTATCTCCCCGCCAAGGCGCCGGGCGAGATCAAGCGCAATGGCCGACTTCCCGGAGGCGGTAGGTCCGACAATGGCCACCAGCCGGGGGAGCATCAGAAACGTGCGGCGGCCACGATCGCTGCGAACTGGGGCGCCTTCAGGGAAGCGCCCCCGACCAGCGCGCCATCGATGTCGGGCTGCGCGAGCAGGGAGGCCGCGTTTTCAGGGTTCACGCTCCCACCGTACTGGATACGAATGGCGTCCGCGACCGTTCCACAGAGCGCGCGCAGCTCGGAGCGGACGAAGGCACAGGCCGCCTGCGCGACCTCGGGCGTGGCCGTCTCACCGGTGCCGATCGCCCACACGGGCTCGTAGGCAACGGTCAGGCGGGGCCCCAGGTCGAGCCCCCTCAGTCCTTCGCGAACCTGGCGGGACAGCACCGCTTCCGTCTCGCCTGCTTGTCTCTCGGCGAGGAGCTCGCCCACGCAGACGATCGGGTCGAGGGGGGAGCGCAGTACTGCCTCGGTCTTGCGGCGCACGGTCTCGTCTGTTTCCCCGAAGAACTGGCGCCGCTCGCTGTGGCCGATGATCACATAGCGGCAGTAGCTCACGAGCATGGCGAGGCTAACCTCGCCCGTGAAGGCGCCCGCCGCCTCCCAGTAGACGTCCTGCGCACCCACGGCCACATGGCTGCCTGCCGTGGCAGAGCGGACCGCGGCAAGGTGCGGAAACGGCGGGCATACCGCCACGTCACAGCCCGCACCGGCCGTCTCCGCCACCACGGCCCGGGCGAGGGCCGCCGCCTCGGCTTCGGTTGTGTTCATCTTCCAGTTGCCCGCAATGAACGGGCGGCGCTCAGGCACCGTACTTCTCGAAGCGGCCGGCATGGCCCATCGCCAGCGGCATAACGTCGACAGCCGGGAACGTCCCCAGGCTCCCGCGCACGCACTCACGTTCGTTGAAGTGCTCGGCGAAGCCCTGGCGGCAGAACTGCGAATGCAGCATGAAAGGCACCGGGTGCCACGAATGAGCAGCCATAAGGGCGGGCGTGGAATGGTCGCCCGCGACCATGAAGACGTCGGCGCCCAGGTCCAGGAATTCGGGCAGGCGCCGGTCGAACTGCTCCAGCATGTGGCACTTGCGCTCGAAGTCGCCGTCCTCCCCGGCGGCATCGGTGTACTTGTAATGCACGAAGAAGTAGTCGTAGTCATTCCAGCGTTCGCGGATGGTGCGAAGCTGGTCATCGACACCGCCGGGGCAGGGGAGGGCATCCATCCCGGCGAGCTTCGCCAGGCCACGGTACATGGGGTAGACCGCCAGGGCCGCCGCACGCACCTTCCACACCCGCGGGAACTGCGGCAAGCCGGGATACTTCGCGAAGCCGCGCAGCACCAGGCCGTTTGCCTGCTCCTCGCCGGCCAGGATCTCGCGGGCCTGCGCGACGAACTCGTTCACAAGTGCCGCCGTGCGCTCAGAACCGGTATCGCCGGCCACCGGCTGCAGCGGCGGAACGCCCGTCTTCTGGGGGTCGGTGGTCGAGACCGTATCTCCGAGGCCCTTGCCGCGCAGCACGAGGACGAAGCGATGCTCGCGCACCGGCTCCACGAACACCTCGGCGCCCTTGAGCCTGATGCCTCGCAGGCGCTCCACGAGCTGTGCAGAGCGTTCGGTGGCCACCCGGCCTGCGCGACGGTCGGTGATGTTGCCGCTGGCGTCGAGTGTGCAGAAGTTGCCGCGCGCCGCGACATCGTCCGGGCCGAGGTCGAAGTCAATCCCCACCGCTTCGAGCACCCCGCGGCCAATGTCGTACCGGTAGGGGTCGTAGCCGAAGAGGGCAAGGTGACCGGGTCCGCTGCCGGGAGTGATGCCGGGGCCCACCGGCACCGTCAGCCCCACTTCCGAGCGCTTGGCAAGCCGGTCCAGGTTCGGGGTGTCGGCCTGTTCCATCTCGCTGCGCTGGGTCTCGGCCCGGGGAAGGCCCCCCAGGCCGTCGAGGACGCAGAGGATGATCCGGGTGTCGCTGGCTGTGGCCAGCCGGTTAGCGAGTTCGAGGTCCACGGCGCTTCATCTTACGGTTCGAGGGTGCAGGGCGCGATTCCGCCGGCGACGGTGGCCCGAGCCGCTCGACCAGCTTCCCCGGGTTGCGCAGGCTCAGCGTTAGCCTCGTGGCGCGCGCCGGCAGGAGGCGGGGAATGACCCACACCCGCACCGGCTGCCTGAAGTGG
>WBZY01001029.1_pt1 | contig 16499 bp, 18 predicted proteins | sample 5204191 | NCBI WGS metagenome assembly WBZY01 (sample SAMN12344363, study PRJNA552823) | activated sludge metagenome | biome: Activated sludge suspended growth; feature: Anammox Sidestream; material: Wastewater; isolation source: activated sludge from anammox sidestream of wastewater treatment...
TACCGGGAGCCTCCCTTTCCCTCCCAAAACCACGATCTCTTCCCGTTCCCACGTCCGTGATGGTCGCGGCCTTGGCCAATTGTTTATACAGATATCCCACTGTCTCGCAGGTATCTGAACCTGATCATGAGGCAGCGGGCTATCCCTGCTCCCAGCCGATGGCGTCCCCGCATCCAAGCTCCCGCGCGAGCCGGATTGCGTACCGGTCGGTCATGCCGCTCACGTAGTCGGCCGCGCGCCGCTCCACGGGGTCACCGGGGAGCGAATAGTCGGGCGAGATGCCCCCGGGGTTGGCCACAAAGTGCGCGAACAGGAAATGGACAACGCGTTTGCCCCGCTCGGCGTCGCGCAGGGTCTGCTCATAGTGGTAGACGCGCCGGAACATGAACTCCCGCAGCTCGTTCGCCACGCCGTGGATGCGGGGGCTGAAGCGGATGGACGGCGGTTCGTCCTGGCTCGGCTGCACACCGGTTGCCGCCCAGCTTGCTTCCACGATATCGCTCACCAGTGTGTTGATGCGCTCCCCGTGCGATTGGCCCAGCTCGTTGCGAGTGGATGCCGGCAGGTCGTTCTCCCTGATGACGCCAGCCCGCACGGCGTCGAGGATGTCGTGGTTGAGGTAGGCGATGGCGTCGGCGACCTTCACGGCCTGTCCTTCGAGAGTGGTGGGCACGCCCCAGCCTTCCGACAGGATGTCGTCGCGCGTCTTGCTTGACTTGCCAATGGCGTCGAGCACTTCGAACGTGAGGTTCAGGCCCCGGCCCCCGTTTTCGAGGTGTTCAAGCACCCGCACCGACTGGTAGTTGTGCCGGAACCCCTCCGGCAGGCACTCCGCCAGTGCCTCTTCGCCGGCATGCCCGAACGGGCCGTGGCCGATGTCGTGCCCCAGTGATGCGGCTTCCGCGAGGTCTTCGTTCAGATTCAAAGCGCGGGTGATGGTGCGGGCCACCTGGGCCACTTCGAGCGTGTGCGTGAGCCGGGTGACGAAGTGGTCCCCGGCGGGGGCTATGTACACCTGTGTCTTGTGCTTCAGCCGCCGGAATGCCCTGGTGTGGAGGATGCGGTCCCGGTCGCGCTGGAAGGGCGTGCGGATTGGCGAAGGCTCCTCGGGAAGGACCCGGCTGCTCCGGATGCTGCGTGCAGCGAACGGGCTCAGCCGCTCCTCCGCTTCCTCCAGGCGCCGTCGAACAACCGTTAGGTCCATCCCGGCCGATTGTAGGGGATGCAGGGTGACACCTGCCGTCGTCCTGCTGTCTCGTGCTTGCCAGACATCCCGGCTCTTCGCATGATTCGCCTCGAACCCCCCTTGCGAGGTGCCCGATGTTCCCAGGCGTCCCCCACACCGGCCTGCCGCTTTCGGGTCTCAAGGTTGTCGATTGCACAATCTGGCAGCAGGGCACCTACGCTTCGGCCATGCTGGCCGACTTCGGCGCCGACGTGATCAAGGTTGAGGGCCCCGATTCTCCTGACCCCGGCCGGGGCGTGTCCATCCCCGGGGGCCCCCTCAACCATTACTTCGAAAGCCACAACCGCAACAAGCGCAGCATCATCCTGGACCTCAAGCACCCCGAGGGCCGCGAGACGCTCCTGCGGCTGATCGAAAACGCCGACGTGTTCGTGCAGAACATGCGCCAGGGCGTGATGGAGAAGCTCTGCCTCGGCTACGAGGACATGAGAGCCCGCAATCCCGGCATCATCTACGCCACCGCCAGCGGCTACGGCTCGAAGGGGCCGCATCGGAAGTGGCCGGCCATGGATATCCTCGGCCAGGCACGTGGTGGCACCATGATGATGCAGGGTCCGCCCGACGGGCCTCCCATCCCTTCGTTCGCCGGCATGGCGGACCATGTAGGGGCGATGGCACTTTCGTACGGTATCCTGCTTGCCCTGTGGCACCGGGCGCGCACCGGAGAAGGCCAGCAGGTAGAGGCCTCCCTCCTTGGCGGCCAGGTGATGCTGCAATCGTTCAATATCACAGGCACCCTGTTCACCGGACAGGTGCCGCCGCGCCGGGCACGTTCCGAGGCAGACCCGATGTGGAACGTCTACCGCTGCAAGGATGGGCGCTGGATTGCGGTGAGCATGATCCCCGGCGACCGCTGGTGGGCGCTGTTCTGCGACGCCGCCGGCCGGCCTGACATCCGCGACGACCCGCGCTTCTGCGGATTCACGGAGCGGCTTCAGAATCGCGACGCGCTGGTGCGCGCGTTTGACGAGGTCTTCGCCGGCCGCGATCAGTGGGAGTGGGTGAATCACCTGTGCGAGCGCGGTCTGCCAGTTGCCCCCGTGCAGGACTACGGGCAGATTGCCGATGACCCCCAGGTGATGGCGAACGGCTACGTCGTCGACTTCGATCACCCTCGTGGCGGGCCAGTGAGGATGGTGGGGCCGGCAGTGCAGCTTGAGCGCACCCCCGGGTCCATCCGCCGCCCGGCGCCGGAGTACGGAGAGCACACCGAGGAGGTGCTGCTCGATGCCGGCCTGGGATGGGAGGAGATTGCGCGCCTGAAGGAGGCGGGCGCCATCGGGCCGCGGTGAACCGCGGTTCGCGGGAGGCGGCTTCGGCCCCCCGCGCTGCACGCCGGCGCGGAAAGACGTACACTGGGTGAGGTAGGGCGCTTCGTTTCCGTTCAGGGCGGAGGCGTTGCCTCGCCTGCCGCATCGAGTACCAGACAGCGGGTAGGCATGGATCGCTCGCGACTTAAGCGCTTCATCAATCAGCGGCTGTTCGAACTGCCGCTCGAAGCTCCCGTTTTCGTTTCTCCCGCGACCCCCGTGAGGGAGGCGGTGGCTCTCATGCAGGAGGGCTCGCAGCCCTGCGTGCTCGCCGGCGACGAGTCGGCAATCACGGGCATTTTCACCGAGCGGGATCTACTTTTGAAATGCACAGCCGATGATTTCGACTGGGGGCAGCCGCTGGAAGCAGCGGTACTGACGCGCGAGCCGCGTACCATTTCGGCCCGACAGACGGTGGGAGAAGCCATCGCCGTCATGCAGCAGTTCAACTACAGGACGCTGCCGGTGATGGATGAGGGCCGCGTGATTGGGCTTGTTCGCCTGGGCGGCCTGCTCACCCAGCTCGCCGAGGCGTTCCCCGAGGATGTGCTCAACTTGCCTCCACGGCCTCACCAGGTCATGGAGAAACGGGAAGGTGGATAGCAGAGGTTCATGACCACGGAATCCGCAGTAGAACCGGAGCAGACTGTCGAGAAGCTCGACCGCGTCACCATTCGCTTCGCCGGCGACTCCGGCGACGGTATGCAGTTGACCGGCACACAGTTCACCCGGACATCCGCCGTCTTCGGCAACGACATCGCCACCCTGCCCGACTTCCCGGCCGAAATCCGCGCCCCTACGGGCTCGCTCCCGGGCGTTTCGGGCTTTCAGCTCTCTTTTGCGAGCTCGGACATACTCACGCCCGGCGACCAGCCCGACGCCCTTGTGGCAATGAACCCCGCGGCGCTCAAGACGAATATCGGCGACCTCCGACCCGGCGGCCTCGTCATTGTCGACGAGGATGAGTTCACCGATTCGAACCTGAAGAAGGCCGCCTACATCTCGAACCCGCTTGAAGACGGGACGCTTTCGAAGTGGCAGGTGGCCCGCATAAACATCACGCGGCAGAACGAGCTCGCACTCGAGGGGCTTCCCCTGCCTGCAAAGCAGAAGTTCCAGAGCCGGAACTTCTATGCCCTTGGCCTTGTCCTCTGGCTCTACGGCCGCTCCATGGACACCACCGTGAAGTGGGCAACGGACCGCTTCCGTCGCAATCCCGACGTGCTCGACGCCAACCTGCGCGCCATGCGGGCGGGGTACCACTTCGGCGAGACCACCGAGATCTTCCATCACCGCTATGAAGTGCCGGCAGCCGAGGTCCAGCCCGGAACCTACCGCCACATCAGCGGCAACGAAGCCACGGCGCTGGGCTGCCTCGCCGCCTCTATTCGCTCTGGCCTGCCCCTCGTCTACAGCAGCTACCCAATCACGCCGGCGTCCGACGTGCTCCACGAGCTTTCGAAGTTCAAGGCCTTTGGCGTCAAGACCATCCAGGCCGAAGACGAGATTGCCGCGATGGGCATGACGGTGGGCGTGGCCTACGGGGGGCAACTGGCTCTCACGGGCACGAGCGGCCCCGGCCTGGCGCTCAAGAGCGAGGCGCTCAACCTCGCCGTGATGACCGAGCTTCCGCTTGTGGTCATCAATGTGCAGCGTGCGGGGCCCAGCACGGGCATGCCTACCAAGACCGAGCAGTCCGATCTCCTGCAGGCGCTGTTTGGCCGCAACGGCGATTCCCCGGTGGCGGTGCTCGCCCCGGCCACGCCTTCCGACTGCTTCATCATGGCGATGGAGGCCTTCCGGCTCGCCCTCAAGTACATGGTCCCGGTCATCCTGCTGAGCGATGGCTACCTGGGCAACGGCTCAGAACCGTGGCGCATCCCCGCTATCGAGGACCTTCCCTCGATTGACCACCATTACGCGAAACCCGTTGATGATTCGCGCAAGTTCAATCCCTATGAGCGCGATCCCGCAACGCTCGCCCGTCCCTGGGCCGTTCCCGGGCAGAAGGGGCTGATGCACCGCATCGGCGGCATCGAGAAGTCCGGTCAGACGGGCGACATCGCCTACGATGCCGGCAACCATCACCGCATGACCCTCGCCCGTTTGGGCAAAGTCGAGCGGATGGTCCAGGACGTCCCGCCGGTTGAGGTGACGGGGCCGCCCGAAGGTGACCTTCTCGTGCTGGGCTGGGGCAGTACCTACGGAGCCATCACCAGCGGCTGCGAACGGGCGCGCAAGGCAGGGAAGAGAGTTGCCTCGGCGCATCTCCGTTACCTGAACCCTCTGCCCGCCAACCTGGGCGAAGTCCTGCGCAACTACGGAAAGGTCCTCATTCCCGAGATGAACACGGGCCAGCTGTCGCTCATTGTCCGGGGCAAGTACCTGGTCGATGCCGTGCCGTTCAACAAGATCGCGGGACAGCCGTTCAAGATCGCCGAGATCGAGGGCAAGATCGATGAGCTCCTCGGCCTCACCGGCCCCTTCGAGTTCCAGTTCGGCCCGGCCTCGGTGCTGGGGGGAGGTTAGCCATGACGACCGCTATTACGGGCTCGCCCCAGGGCGCCGACGAAGCCATTCCCGTGCTCACGCGCAAGGACTTCGTCTCGGACCAGGAGGTGCGCTGGTGCCCGGGCTGCGGCGACTACGCCATCCTGGCGCAGATGCAGAAGATGCTCCCCGAGCTTCGCATCCCGCACGAAAACATCGTCTTCATCAGCGGGATTGGCTGCTCCAGCCGCTTCCCCTACTACGTCGAAACCTACGGCTTCCACAGCATCCACGGCCGTGCACTCACGCTTGCGACGGGGCTGAAAACCTCTCGCCCGGAACTGGCCGTGTTTGTGATCACCGGCGATGGCGACGGGCTGAGCATTGGCGGCAATCACCTGTTGCACGCCATGCGCCGCAACATCGACATAACGGTGGTGCTGTTCAACAACCAGATCTACGGGCTCACCAAGGGCCAGTACTCGCCTACCTCCGAGATGGGAAAAATCACCAAGTCGTCTCCCTACGGCACGGTGGAGGAGCCGCTCCATCCGCTGAGGATCGCGCTGGCCGCCGGCGCCACTTTTGTCGCCCGCTCCATCGACCGCGACACGAAGCACCTCGAAGAGACGCTCTACCGCGCTGCCACGCACAGGGGGACCTCGTTCGTGGAGGTCTACCAGAACTGCGTGATCTTCAACGATGGAGCCTTCGATTCCTTCGCCGACAAGGAAGTCCGCCAGGAGCGCATGGTCTACCTTGAGCACGGCCAGCCTGTCCGCTTTGGCAGGAGCCGCGAGCACGGGATCCGCATGAACGGATATGTGCCGGAGGTCGTCCGCAATGCACCTGGCGACGGCGGGCTGCTTGTGCATGACGCCAGGGACCCGAACCCGGTCCTTGCCGGGATCCTGGTCGAGATGCGCTATCCTGACTTCCCGGTGCCGATAGGCGTCTTCCGCGACGTGGAGGCCCCGACGTACAACGACCTTGTGGAGGAGCAAGTCGCGAACGCCAGGGCCAAAGAGGCGGCGGACTTCGAAGGGCTTCTTCGCAGCGGCGAGACATGGGAAGTGCTCTAGCACGCAGGTTGCGCTGAGGCGCAAACAACCACCGCCGCTGGCGGTACGCGCATCCGGGGGGAATGCCATGACCAGCGCTCAGACCGGCTACCTCGTCTGCCCAAGCTGCGGGCACCAGAACATCAAGGGCGCCGACAGCTGTGAGCACTGCCTGGCCGCCCTCACTTCCGTCGGCGGCGAAGGCAGCGAGCCCCTGTTGCCGCTCACCGAAATCCGCCTTTCGCGCATCAAGGTCGTGTCGCCTGACACATCGGTTGGTGAAGCGGTTGACGTCCTCCGCCAGGAGGCGAGCGGCGCCGTTATCGTGGTCCAGCGCGGCGAGGTCGCCGGCATCTTCACCGAGCGCGATTACCTGAAGAAGATCGCCGGTCATCCGGAGCGGCTTGTGGGGCCTGTGAGCCTCTACATGACCCCCGACCCCGTCATCCTGCGCGATACCGACACCATGGCCATCGCCGTTAACAAGATGGGCCTTGGCGGGTTTCGGCACATCCCGCTGGTCCACGGCGGCCGCCTCGTGGCGCTTGTCACCGGCCGCGACGTGATGCAGTGGCTCATGATGCGCTACTTCGACTGACCCGCGGCTCACCCAGCCCAGCCGGATAGATACCAAGGTCTAGCCTATGGCACCGGGATAGCGTATCGTCCCACCCATAGCCGGTCACTATGGCTATCAGGTGAGCTATCTGTGGAACTTGCCCAGCTCGACGCCTTCCTTGCCGCCGCCGATAGCGGCAGCTTCAGCCGCGCCGCAGAGATCCTCAACGTTGCCCAGCCTTCCTTGAGCAACCGCATCCAATCGCTGGAAAGGGAAGTCGGCCAGCCGCTCTTCGAACGCATGGGCCGGGGCGTCAAACTCACGGACGCGGGCCGCGCCTTCCTGCCCTACGCACAGCGCGTGCTTCGTACCCTGCATGACGGTCTCATGGTGCTCGAAGGGACGCGCGAAGGCACCGCCGGCCGCCTCACGATCGGGACGGCGCCGGCCGTGGGCACCTACGTCCTTCCCCGGCTCCTGAAGGTGTTCTGCGACAACCACGAGGGCGTCGATGTCATGGTGCGCACGGGCCACTCCGATGAAGTGCTGCAGATGGTCCTCGATGACGATGTGCAGGTGGGGATTGGCCGCCCAATCAATCATCCCGACGTCCGCACCATCGTTCTCTACCACGATGAGCTGGTCCTGGTCGTCTCCTCGAGCCATCGCTATGCCAAGCGAGGGAGCGTGAAGGTGGATGACCTCGCGGAAGAGTCCCTGATTCTCTTCGACAGGGATTCGGGCTACTACGGGATGATCCTGGGCCTCTTCCGCGAGCTGGGCGTGGTCCCCCATCAGCAGATGCAGCTCGACAGCATCGAAGCCACCAAGAAGATGGTGGAGATGAACCTGGGCATCGCCCTCCTCCCTGAAGTCTCAGTCGACCGCGAGATCAAGCTGGGGACCCTGAAGAAGGTTCACATTGAAGCCGCCGAGCCCGTCGAGCGCGAGATCGCCGTGATGTACCGGCGAAACAAGCCCCAGTCCGGGCCCATGTCCGCCTTCCTGGACCTCCTCGGCGAGATCTATGGGGTCAAACTTCCCCGCTAGATGCTCATCGACCTCCATTGCCACACCCTGCCGCTGTCACAGTGCAGCTCCCTCCGGCCTGAGGAGCTGGTCGACCTCGCCCGGGAGCGCGGACTCGATGGCATCTGCCTGACCGAGCACGACGCTCTCAGGGAAGATCAGGAACGGACGGAGCTTGCCCGCCGCACCGGCTTCCTGGTACTGGGCGGCATCGAGCTCACCACAGACATGGGCCATGTGCTCGCCTTTGGACTGGAGGCCGGGTCATCTGCATTCGCAGGGGCCGCGGCCGCATTTGCAGCGGCCCAGGCGTGCGGCGGTTTGCTCTTCCTCGCTCATCCCGCACGCGACGGCCTGCTGCGCGTTAACCGCGACACCGTCGAGTACTTCGAGTCTGTGGAGGCAGTCAATGGCTCGGATTCGCGGCTCCAGAACCTCGCGGCCACCGGACTTGCGCACGGGTTCCGCCTGCCCGGGATCGGTGGTTCCGACGCTCACACGCCGCACGAGGTAGGGCGCGCTGCCACGCGCTTCGACGTGCCGGTTAGCGACCAGGCCTCGCTGGTGGCGGCGCTGCGTTCCGGCCGCTACGAGGCCGTGCACCTGCGCGACTGAGACCGGTCGGCTCGGTCCTAGCTGTTGTCCCGCCAGCCCCACTGGACGGCATGGAAGCGTTCCAGCTCTTCGTGCACCCAGAGGAGTGCCTTGAAGTGGTCCAGGGCATGGGCCACGGCCCGTTCCGCGACCCAGGCCACGTCAACGGGCCCGATCTCCGGCCAGATTCCTCGCCGCGCCCACTGCGCCGGGGCCAGCGACTTGAAGAACTCGAAGGTTCGCTCGCGCTCGCGCATGAACTCCTCAGCCAGCTCTGCCACGTCTTGCGCCTTCGAATAGCCGTCGCGCATGTGCGCGTCCTGGTCCCAGTCAGTGAAGGACGGGGAGTCCACCGCGACCATTCGCTCCGCCCGCGGCCTGTGCACCGCTCGTTCTACGGCAAGCAGGTGAAAGACATGCTGGTGCGCGGACCATTCCCCGTTTGGCTGTTCATGCTGGCGGTGCGCTGTCAGCGAAGCGGCCCAGTCAACACCCTTGGCGCTGAGCTGCAGGCGAGCCATGAGCGTGGGGTCGGGAATGCGCTTTTCGGTCACCTGTCAACCTCGGAATGCGGGTAACTGCCGCGCGGAATCCGGCTGCCTGCGGATGCGCGGGCGAAACCTAACGTACTAGGCTCAAAGTGGAAAAGCCATGGGTAGCATCGGTCCTTCGCCGGTCAACGGTCCGCACGTCTCGCTCCACGAAGCCGGGCAGATTGCGCGCGGGCTTCGCACGGCCAGTCCGGTGGCGGGCGGCGGTTCGACCGGGCCCACCTCACCGGCGCCGGCCCCAGACAGGCCGGGGGCCGGGCGGCGGCCCATTGCGGCGCGAAAGACGGCGGGGAACACGGATCCGCATACGCCTGTGCAATCTGCCGGTGGCCCCACTGACCCCGGCCAGTGGGATAGCATGCTCAACCGCCTGGGGAGGAAGTACAACGTCCCGCCCCTGTTTCTCAAGGCCGTCATGCTCTCCGAAAGCGGAGGCCGGTCCGACGCTATCGGCGACAGCGGCCATTCCGTTGGCCTCTTTCAGCTGCACGACCAGGGCTACGGCGCCGGAATGGGCGATGCCCGCTTCGACCCGGAGATCAACGCCGAGCGCGCCACGCGCGGCCTCGCCGAGGCCTGGCACGCGGGGGAGCGTGCGGGCTACGAGGGCGAGTTCGCCGTCCGCGCCGCCTACAACTATTCTTTCAACCCCGGTGGAGGATGGGCTTACCAGGGTGATAGCGTTGTGCGCCACTACAACTCCCTGCTCGACCAGCAGGGTTTGCCTCCCCTGGACTGAGCCCCTGCAATAACCCCAGCTTCGAGCCGCAACAGCTCACTCCGGTGCTATCATCGAAGTCCCGGCGGCCAGCGAGCAGGCTGGGGCGAGGCAGCTACGGAGGTGGGCCGGTGGTTACTACCGGATACGTTGAACGCGAGGCCGCGGTCGGTGGCCTGAAGCTCCACTATCAGGAATGGGGGAACCCCTCCGCTCCCACAATCGTCATGCTCCACGGCTTCGGCGTCTCCGGTCACATGTTCGATGAGTTCGCCGAGCGCATGCAGGACCGCTTCCACCTCATCGCCCTGGACCAGCGTGGCCACGGCGACAGCGACTGGTCGGAGGAAGGCGACTACTCCCGCGATGCGTTCGTCTCGGACCTGGAGGGCTTCTGCCAGGCCCTCGGACTGGACCGGTTCATCCTCATCGGACACAGCATGGGCGGGCTCAATTCCGTCGCCTTTACGGCCCAGCACCCGGGGCGGGTCCGTGCGCTTGTCCTGGTCGACGTGGGGCCGGAAGCGGCCAGGGATGGCGTCGATAACATCATTCGCTTCACGCGTGGCCCCGACGAGCTCGACTTCGATGAGTTCGTGGAAATGGCTCACCGCTTCAACCAGCGCCGCACGATTGAGAACATCCGCGAGCGCATGCGTCACCGCCTGAAGCCCACGGGTGACGGCAAGTGGACGTGGAAGTTCGACCGCCGCTTTCGCCAGGCCGATTCCGGGCTGACCATCGGCAGCGGGCTTTCCAATGATGAGATGTGGCACCTCTACCGGAGCGTGGCGGTCCCGGTGCTTCTCGTCCGCGGCTCCGAAAGCGATGTCCTCTCCCAGGATGTGGCGGAGCGGGCTGCGCGGGAGATGCGGAGCGCCCGCCTGGTGGTTGTTCCGGGCGCCGGGCACAGCGTGCCGGGGGACAACCCCGATGACTTCACGGCCGCCGTCGTCGAGTTCATCGAAGACCTGATGGTGGGCCGCGTGGCAGCGCCGGTCCAGGAGGCGCCTTCGCTTGATGAGCTGGTGGAGACGCGGCTTTCTCGCCGCCGCCGGCCGAGCTTCATGCTGCTTGTGCTTGCCGGGCTCGGGGCGGCGCTGGCTGCGGGAGGCGTCGCATACGCGTTGAATCGCCGCTCTCACAACCGTAAGCGTGAGGCTGAACGCCCAATGCCGGCGTCACCGAGCTCGCGGAGGCGCCGCGGCGCGGATGCAGTCCGCAACGTTGACATCGAGCAGGCGCGGCGCCGCGCGCTCGACCTCTCCCGCGAGCTGGCCGGGGCCGGGCGAAAGGGGATTGCACAGGCGCGCGGCGTGGCGCATGACGTCGAGGTGGAGCGAGCCCGTGAGGCCGCCCTCGACGTGCTCCACGCGCTCGGCGAACGTGCCCGTTCGGCGGAGGGCGCGGCCGCAGGCGCACTGCAAAGGGTCGACCGGGAGAAGCTGAAGAGGCGCAGCCGGGGAGCAGCCCGCCGCAGTGGCACGGCCGGCTGGACAGCCCTGCAGCTGGCGCTTGCCGCGGCGCCGCGCCTTGCCTCGCTTGCTTCGCGGAGCCGGGCCAATTCCCGGGGGTCCCGGCGATGATCAGCGTGAATGTCCGCGGCGTGGCGTTTGAGTGTGTCGACGAAGGCCACGGCGACCCGCCGTTCGTGTTCATCCATGGGTGGTGTTGCGATCACACCTTCTGGCAACCGCAGATCGACGGCCTGAAGGGAGACCACCGGTGCCTCGCCATCAACCTCCGCGGGCGTGGAGGCTCAAGCGCGGTGCCGCCCTACGACACCACCACCGCCGCCGATGACGTTGCTGCCATCATGGAGGCGCGCGGCATTGGGCCCGCAATTATCGCCGGGCACAGCCTGGGCGGGCTGGTGGCACTCCTGCTCAACGACCGGCGCCCCGAACTGGTCCGGGGCATCGTCCTGGGCGATTCTCCACTCACGGCTGCGGGCGGTGGCGGCCTCCAGGGAGCGTCCGAAGCGGTCGCGGCCGCCGGGTCGATGGAGCCCATGCGGAACATGATCGAGACGTTCTTTGTAGAAGACACGCCCCATGACATTCGCACCCACGCCCTCAACACCATGCTTTCCTGCCCGGCGGAGGTGGCTGCCGGCATGGTTTCGAACGGCGAGGTCTTTGTCCAGCGCCTGGAAGAACTGATCAAAGAGGCCGACAAGAAGCCGCTCATGGCCATCTGGGGGGCAACCCCTCTCGGCGACCCCGAACGCCTGCGAGAGATGACGATGTTCGTCCGCCAGGAGCCGGTGGCGGGCGCCGGGCACTTCTTCGAGCTTGAACAGCCACAGGTGACGAATGCACTCCTGCGCGCCTTCGTAGACGACGTGCTGCGCGACCCCCGGTCGGCCTTGAGCGGAACCCCGGCCGCTGGCGACCGGTAGGGCGTCCCGCGCTACAGTAGCGTTCGTGGCCGACGCAGCACGGAAGCCCTCGCAACCCCGGACTCGTGTCCGCAAGGGCCACGGCCAGGGCGTAACAAAAGCCCGCCCAAAGGCCGGCAAGGGGCCCTGGTACCCGGCGTTCATCGGCTCTCTGTTCGCGGTTGGGGCGAGTGTGGTAGTTCTCATTCTTGTGCTCGTCAGCCGCTTCGGCGGCGACGACCCTGTCCCGGCTGTGGCGGCCCCCACCGAGCAGGCAACGGCCACCGGGACTGCCCCCTCCGGGCAGCCATCGGCAACCGCCACCGCCGTACCCACGGGCTACGCGAGACTCCTGCCCTGCAGTGATATCCTCGCGCCGCTCGACAAGGAGCACAGCCTTGCGCCCGATTGCGAACCGGACGACCTGGAGGCGCTGCCGGCCTCGATCTCGGCTGAGGGCACCCAGAGCCTGCGGCGCGAGACAGCAGCCGCGATTCGAAAGCTCTTCGCGGCCGCCGAGAGCGCCGGCTTTCACCTCTACGTCAACAGCTCCTTCCGCAGCTACGCGACCCAGGTGGAGCTGTTCGATTACTGGGTGCGGGTGAACGGCCTTGCCTACGCGGAGCGAACCAGTGCCCGGGCGGGCCACAGCGAGCACCAGCTCGGCACCACGGCCGACGTCGGTTTCCCCGGCCACTTCCTGGAGGACTTCACCGGCACGGCAGAAGCGGATTGGCTGGCCGCGAACTCCTGGAAGCACGGGTTCATCATCAGCTACCCGGAAGGCAAGGAAGCGGTGACAGGCTACGCCCACGAGTCGTGGCACATCCGCTACGTCGGCGTGGAGGTTGCCGCAAAGGTGCACAAAAGCGGACTCACCCTGCGCGAGTACCTGCTTCAGCGTTGACCGGCGCCGTTGCAGGGTGGCCTGCGCGATGACACACTCAACCTGCTCAAACTTTTGACTGGATTGGAGAGACCGCCCGTGTACGACACCGGCACCGAAGAGCTCCTTGCCGAGCTCGATGCGAACATCCTCACCCTCACCCTCAACCGCCCGGACCGGATGAACGCCATCAGCGGCCCCATGCTGGGCGCGCTGGCAACCACTCTGCAACGGGCGAACATCGATCCCGAGGTGCGGGTCGTTGTCCTTACCGGCGCCGGACGCGGCTTCTGCTCGGGCCTCGACCTCAAGGCGGAGTCGTCCGGAGATGGTATCGGCAGCGCCCTGCGCGGCTACCAGCTCTTTGATCTTCACAATTCCCCGCCGGTCGTCATCAATCGCATGGACAAGCCGGTCATCTGCGCGCTCAACGGCGCCGCCGCGGGCTATGGCATGGACCTCGCGCTCGGCTGTGACATTCGCATCGCGAGCGAGAACGCCAAAATGGGTGCCGTATTCGCCCGCCGCGGCGTTCTGCCCGAGTCGGGCGGCTGCTGGTACCTGCCGCGCCTGCTCGGTTGGGCGAAGGCCGCCGAAGTCGCCTTCCTCGGCGATGTGCTGGACGCCCAGAAGTCGCTCGAGGTGGGGCTTGTGAACGTCGTGGTGAAGCACGACGACCTCATGGCGGAGACAATGAAGATGGCGACCCGGATCGCCAACAACGCTCCCCTGAGCGTCCAGGCCACCAAGAGGATGATGCGTCTCGGCATGGACGAGACCTTCGAGACGGCGGTGGACCACATCTTCCTGCAGCTCCTGCCGCTCTTCCAGAGCCAGGACTTCAAGGAGGGTATCGCCGCCTTCGCCGAGCGCCGGGAACCCCGGTTCAAAGGGCGCTAAGCCAGGACGAGCCGGGGGCCAGCTTCAGGCCGCTGCCCGCGAGCGCAATCGCTATGGCTCGGCGAGCTCTTTGAGGTTGGCCGGGAGATCCTCCGGGATCTCGGTAACCGGCCGGGTTGCCTGGGAAATGGTGATGTCGAACACGTCCCCCCAGGCGGCCTCGTAGTAGTCGCCGGGGCCCTCGTCCTCGGCTTCCCAGATAAGAACCACCTGCGGCAAATCGGCGGGTGCGTTCACCCAGAATTCGCCCAGCACATTCGCCTGCCGCGGATGTTCGAAGGTCTTTCGCCGCTCGAAAGCGGCCAGCCCCATCAGCGGGTTCACGCCGGGCTTGAACTTGAAATAGGCCACGTATAGCTGCATGCCCCAGAGTATAGCCCCCATAGAAAGCGTGCCGTTCGCTGCGCACTCGATCTGCTAGACTACGGTTCCGCGCGGTGGGAGCGCCGCGCGACTACCCTTCCCAGGAGCGCTGATGTACCGAAGAATCCTCCAGGGCATCGTTGAGCGTGGCAAGACGTCCGCGTTCCTCGAAGCCATGCGCGAATCGATCCAGCACCAGGACGAACGCGGTATCCGCGCGCGCACGACGGTCTGGGGATCCATGACGGGCCAGACGAACTCGGTCATCATTGCCAGCGACTTCAACACGCTCAACGACCTCGAGCGCTTCACCGACCTCGCAACAGAGGATGCCCGTTTCGCCTCCGTGCGTAAGGCCGTTCGCTCCCAGATGATCTACGACGCCACGCAGGTCACCATCCACCGCCTCTCCTACCACTCTGAAGGGCTCATCTCGAGTGAAGAGGCCACTGCCCCGCGGAAGTACATGCGAACGCTCCGCGGCGAGCACCTGCCCGGCAGGCACCGGGAGTTCGTCATGTCCATCTCCACCGCTCTCGACTACCAGAAGAAGCGCGGGATTGAAGCCACCACCAGCGTCTGGTCATCGCTCACGGGCCAGACGTCCGGCGTCTCGATCGTCGCTGAGTTCGACAGCCTGGCTGAGCTCGAGAAGTTCGACGAGATGGCGATGCAGGACACCGAGTTCGCTCGCCTTCGCAAGGCCACGCGCGAGACGATGGTGTTCCTGACCAGCTACGTGGACCTGAGCCGGAACCTTCTCTAACTCCCGGCACGCCACACCGCCCCGTGTCCGGCGTCAGGTGATGAAAAGAGGGGCGGCTCCCAGGTGGCCGCCCCTCTTCCTATTCTGGCTGAATGAAAGAGCCTAGCAGCAGGCGCGCGGCTGGCCCGACCCGTCCTCGGTCTGGAAGCTCGACCCGCAGGCGCAGCTCTTCGTGGCGTTCGGGTTGAAGATGCTGAAGCCGCTCTTCATGATGTCGTCGACGTAATCGATTTCCGCGCCTTCGAGGTACTGCGCGCTTTCCGGATCGACCACGAGGCGCACGCCGAACTGCTCCAGGACGATGTCGTCAGTCTCACTGGCGCGGGCAATGGCCATTCCGTACTGGTAGCCAGAGCATCCGCCACCGGCGACGAAGACGCGCAAGGCGCCATCGGGGACTTCACGAGCGGCGAGCAGTGCTTTTGCCTTTTCGGCGGCGCGTTCGGTGATGTTGACCAGGGCGACCGGGGCCTCGGATTCGAGTGTCATGCTGCCTCCATTGGCTGATTGAATGCGTCGCGCCGGTCCCGGCGTCAACACTATTGAAAGTATAGCCGTTGCTCGCGACGCCCGTCCACGCTTCTTAACCGTGCCCCCAGGAGGGGTGACGTGGCAGTGTGCAGGCAGATACGCTTTCCCTGACATGTCCCGCATCTACCTCGACCACGCAGCGACCACGCCCCCCGACCCACGGGTTCTCGATGCCATGTGGGAGGTCTACACACGCTACTGGGGGAACCCGTCGAGTATCTATCTCGAAGGGCAGGAGGCGCGCCACGCGCTCGACGAGGCCCGTGCTGTCTGTGCCGGCCTGCTCGGCGCGGCCCCGCGCGAGATCGTCTTCACCAGTGGCGGTACCGAGGCTGATAACGCCGCCATTCGTGGCGCTGCCTTTGCCCAGCGGGCGCGCGGGCGGGGGGCCCACATCGTCACTACCCAGGTTGAGCACCACGCCGTGCTGCACACCGTCGAGCAGCTCGAATGCGAAGGCTTCACCGCGACCTACCTCCCGGTGGACTCCGAAGGGGTGGTTGACCTCGCGGCGCTCGAAGCGGCGGTGGGACCGGAGACAGTTCTCCTGAGCATCATGGCCGCCAACAACGAGGTGGGGACCATCCAGCCCGTGGCCGAGGCGGCCCGCATCGCACGAGCCAGGAACCCCGCGGTCGTGGTGCACAGCGACGCCGTCCAGGCCGCGGGGGCCATGGACATAACGCCGCAACTGCTTGGGGCCGATCTCCTGAGTATCGCCGCCCACAAGATCTACGGCCCAAGAGGGGTCGGACTCCTGTATGTCCGTGCGCGGACGCCGTTCCAGGCGACCATGTTCGGCGGAGGGCAGGAGAAGGAGCGCCGCGCTGGTACGGAAAACGTGGCCGGGGCGGCCGGACTTGCCACCGCCATGAAGCTGGCCTGGGAAGAGATGCCCGCGCGTACAGAGCACGCACTGCATCTCCGCAACCGGCTGCTCTACGGGCTGCCCGAGCGTATCCCCGGCACGGTCATCACGGGCCCGCCGGGTCCTGCGCGCAGGCTGCCGAACAGCTTCAGCTGCTGCTCCTTGATGCGGTTTTCCATGTTGCCGGGGCCGCATTCTTCCTGCTCGTAGAGCGTCTTCGCATCGAACACTTCGGCGGAGAGCGACA
>WBZY01001030.1_pt1 | contig 16482 bp, 16 predicted proteins | sample 5204191 | NCBI WGS metagenome assembly WBZY01 (sample SAMN12344363, study PRJNA552823) | activated sludge metagenome | biome: Activated sludge suspended growth; feature: Anammox Sidestream; material: Wastewater; isolation source: activated sludge from anammox sidestream of wastewater treatment...
ACGCAGCGTCGCAAGCTCCGCGGCGTCGCGCTCGATCAGCAGGGTCACTTCACCGAACGAACTGCGGGTGGCGGCGAGATCGCTGGTGCGCCGCTCGCGCAGTTCGCGCGCATGCTGGATCGCCTGTTCGGTGCGCGAGATGTCCGCACCGACCTCGTAGTAGCGACCCTGCACGGCTGAAACGTTCGCGGATTGCTCGTCGTGGAACTCGCGCTGGCGGTCGATCGCGGCTTCGGCCGCGCGCTGGTCGGCGAGTGCCGCCTGCATCGCGAGATCGCACTCACGCATCGCGGAGTCGTGCACCTCGGCGCCGCTGTCGAGTTCCCGCAGCCGCAGCGCGAGCACTTCGGCGGTGAGGCGACGTTCGTCCTCCTTCATCGCCTGGTAGCGGCGCGCGGTCGCGGCCTGGCGCTGCAAATGGCGGATCTGCTTCTCGACCTCGTCGCGCAGGTCCTGCAGCCGCTCGAGGTTCTCGCGCGTATCGCCGATGCGGCTCTCGGTTTCGCGCCGCCGCTCCTTGTAGCGCGAAATGCCCGCCGCCTCCTCGACGAAGGCCCGCATGTCCTCGGCCTTCGACTCGATGACGCGCGAGATCATGCCCTGCTCGATGATCGCGTAGCTGCGCGAGCCGAGGCCGGTGCCGAGGAACAGCTGCGTGATGTCGCGGCGGCGGCAGCGCGCGCCGTTGATGAAGTAGGTCGAAGTGCCGTCGCGCGACACCTGGCGCTTCAGCGAGACTTCACTGTAGCTCGCATAGGGCCCCGAGATCTTGCCGTCGGCATTGTCGAACACGAGTTCCACGTGCGCGGTACCCACCGGCTTGCGCGCGCTCGAACCGTTGAAGATCACGTCGGTCATCGAATCGCCGCGCAGGTGGCGCGCGGACAGCTCGCCCATGACCCAGCGCACGGCGTCGATGACATTCGACTTGCCGCAGCCGTTCGGGCCGACGACGCCCGTCAGGTTGTTCGGGAAACTGACCGCGGTGGGATCGACGAAGGACTTGAAGCCCGCGAGCTTGATCTTGGTGAGTCGCATCAGGGCGGCTAGTGTAAATTAATCGTCATGCCTACACAGCCCTCGAGCAGCCTCGAAACATTCCCCAATCCGCAGCTCGACATCGACTACACGATCCGCATGTCGATCCCGGAATTCACGTGCCTGTGCCCGAAGACGGGCCAGCCGGATTTCGCGACGCTCGAGCTCGAATACGTCCCCGACAAACTCTGCGTCGAATTGAAATCGCTGAAGCTTTTCATCTGGTCGTTCCGCGATCGCGGCGCGTTCCACGAAGCCGTGACCAACGAGATCGCCGCCGCGATCGCGGCCGCGACCCGCCCGCGCTTCCTGCGCCTGACGGCGAAGTTCAATGTCCGCGGCGGCATCTGGACCACGGTCGTCGCCGAGCGGCGACAGTCCGGCTGGCAGCCGCAGGAGGCGGTCGTACTGCCGTGAAATCCGGGACTTACGAGGCCCTGTACACCTTGGAATACGCCAGTATAATCCCGCGTCCGCTAACGGGTCCGATGCCCTGAAGGAGCCCAGGATGCCTGCCAAGAAGGCGCCTGCGAAGAGCAGCAAGCCGAAGAAGACTTCCGTGAAGTCGCCTCCCCGCCCCGCAGTGAAAGCCGCCGTCCGCAAGTCGCCCGTGCGCGCGCGTATCGGTGCACCCAAATCCCCGAAGAAGGTTCCCGCAGCCGTGGCAAAGCCCGCGACACCGAAATCACCTGCGCCGGTGGAAGCCACGTTCGCGCGCCGCAGTCCCGAGCCTGACCTGTCGGTGATACGCACGGCCGCGCGCACGGTCGACGCCGACGACGCAGAAGCGCAGGAAGGCGTGCCGAACCTGCTGGCAGGTCCGCGCAATGTCCAGCCGTACATCGCGCGTCGCGGCGAGCAGTACATGGGCAAGGCGCAGCTGGAACATTTTCGCGACATCCTGCAAGGCTGGAAGCAGGACCTGATGATGGAAGTCGACCGTACCGTCTCGCACATGAAGGACGAGGCGGCGAACTTCCCCGACCCGAACGACCGCGCGACGCAGGAAGAGGAGTTCAGCCTCGAGCTGCGCACCCGCGACCGCGAGCGCAAGCTGATCCGCAAGATCGACGACGCGCTGAAGCGCATCGAGGACGGCTCGTACGGCTACTGCCTCGAAACCGGCGAAGAGATCGGCATCAAGCGTCTCGAGGCGCGCCCGGTCGCCACGCTGTCGCTCGAAGCGCAGGAGCGTCGCGAGCGCCGCGAGCGCCAGTACGGCGACCGCGACGACCGCTATCGCTGAGGCCGCGCGGCCGTCTTCGCCGGGTTGCGGGCGTTTTGCGCCCTCGCCCACCGGCGAGCTGCACGCCGGCTCGCTGCTCGCCGCCGCCGGCAGCTATCTCGATGCGCGCCACGCGGGCCAGCGCTGGCTGGTGCGCATAGAGGACCTCGATACGACCCGCATTCGCCGAGGCGCCGAATCGAGCATCCTCGCGACACTTGAAGCCTGCGGCTTCGAATGGGATGCGACACCGCTGCGCCAGAGCACGCGCATCGACGCGTACCGCGTGGCACTCGCGGCCCTCGATCGCGCGCAGCGCCTGTTTGCCTGCAGCTGCTCGCGCAAGACCCTCGAAGACGGCGCCGAGGGCGGGGGAGCCTATCCCGGCATCTGCCGCAATGGTCCCACGCGACCCGGTCCCACCGCGACGCGCTTTCGTGTCGACGAGGGCGACTATGCTTTCGACGATCGCATCCAGGGGCACGTGCACGGCCACTGGCGCCGCCGCGGCGACGTCATCGTGCGCCGGCGCGACGGCCTCGTCGCCTATCAGCTTGCCGTGGTCGTCGACGACGCCTGGCAGGGCGTCACCGATGTGGTTCGGGGCGCGGATCTCCTCGATTCGACACCCTGGCAGCGTGCCCTCGGCCAGGCGCTCGGCTACCCCGCCCTGCGCTACGCACATGTGCCGGTGCTCGTGGAACCCGACGGACGCAAGCTCGCCAAGGCACGCCGGGCCATTCCGGTCGACCGCCGGTGCGCCCGCGCGGCGCTTGCGCAGGCACTCACGCTGCTGGGACTCGCGCCACCGGCCGAACTCGCAGGCGCATCGCCTGCCGAACTCTGGGCATGGGCGATCCCGCGCTGGTCGCCCGCGCCCCTGCACGGCATACGCACGCTGCCGGCGCCGGAATGACATGGGGCACGCGCCCCGGTGGTACTATGGCAGGCGACCGCAGCTGGGGCCGACGAGGCGAGGAACTGCCATGAGCGAACCCAGAGTCATCAAGAAATACCCGAACCGCCGTCTCTACGACACGGTCGAGAGCCGCTACATCACGCTCGGCGACATCCGGCGGCTCGTCGTCGAACGCATCGACTTCGTGGTGATCGACAAAAAGACGCAGGCCGACATCACGCGCGCGATCCTGCTGCAGGTGATCGCCGAGCAGGAACACGCCGGCGAGCCGGTCATGAGCCGCGATTTCCTGTCGCAGATCATCCGCACCTACGGCGGGCAGATGCAGAATGTGGTCGGCAGCTATCTCGAGCAGAGCCTGAAGCTCTTCAATGCGCAGCAGCGGGAGATGCGCGATCGCGTACGCAGTGTCGTCGGCGTGGACCCCGTCGATGCCGTTTCGCAGGTTGCGCAGAAAAACTACCAGCGCTGGCGCTCGGTGCAGGACGACATCTTCCGTACGCTGCTCGGCGGAGCGTCGAACCGCCCGCGTGCGGACGAGGACAGCCCGCAGTAGGACCTGGTGCCGGGTTTTCGGTTATTCGGTTATTGGCCGAAGCCGCAATAACCGAATGACCGAAAACCCGGCACCATGCATCCTCAGGCGTCGACGTTCCTCATGGACAGGCGCACGCGGCCCTGACGGTCCACTTCGAGCACCTTGACGCGCACCGCGTCGCCTTCCTTCAGTTTGTCCGACACGCGCTCGACGCGCTCGTCGGAGATCTGCGAGATGTGCACGAGGCCGTCGCGGCCCGGCAGGATCGTCACGAACGCGCCGAAATCCATCAGCCGCGCGACGCGGCCTTCATAGATGCGCCCGACCTCGACGTCGGCGGTGATCAGCTCGATGCGGCGCTGCGCCTCGCGGCCCGCCTCGCCGTTGACCGAGGCGATCTTGACGGAACCGTCGTTCTCGATGTCGATCGTCGTGCCGGTCTCCTCGGTGATCTGGCGGATCACCGCGCCGCCCTTGCCGATCACGTCGCGGATCTTCTCCGGGTCGATCTTGATCGTGATGATCGACGGCGCGTACTCCGACATCTTCTCGCGCGAGCTCGACAGCACCTTCGCCATCTCGCCGAGGATGTGCAGGCGCCCCTGCAGGGCCTGGGCGAGCGCCACCTTCATGATCTCGGGCGTCACGCCCTCGACCTTGATGTCCATCTGCAGCGCCGTGACGCCGTCCTTCGTGCCGGCGACCTTGAAGTCCATGTCGCCGAGATGATCCTCGTCGCCGAGGATGTCGGTGATGACCTTGTAGCGCCCGCCGTCGAGCACGAGACCCATCGCGACGCCGGCGACGGGTGCCTTGAGCGGCACACCCGCGTCCATCAGCGACAGGCTCGCGCCGCAGACACTCGCCATCGACGAGGAGCCGTTCGACTCGAGGATTTCCGACACGACGCGCAGCGTGTACGGAAAGGTCGCCATGTCGGGCATGACCGCGGCGATGCCGCGGCGCGCGAGGTTGCCGTGGCCGATCTCGCGGCGCTTCGGCGAACCCATCATCCCGGTCTCGCCGACCGAGAACGGCGGGAAGTTGTAGTGGAACATGAACGGCTCGCGGCGTTCGCCCTCGAGCGCGTCGATCATCTGCGCGTCGCGCGTCGTGCCGAGCGTCGTGACGACGAGAGCCTGCGTCTCGCCGCGCGTGAAGAGCGCCGAGCCATGGGTGCGCGGCAGCACGCCGACCTTGACGCTGATCGGGCGGACCGTGAACGCGTCGCGGCCGTCGATGCGCGGCTCGCCGTTCAGGATGCGCACGCGCACGAGCTCGCTCTCGAGCTTGAACAGCGCGTTGTCGACCTGGTCCGCGGTCCACTTCGGCGTGTCGCCGGCCGTGAGCGTCGCGGTCGCGAGCGCCTTGGCCTCCGCAATCTTCGCGTAGCGCGCCTGCTTCTCGGTGATGCGATAGGCCTCGGCGAGGCTCGCCGCGGCCACGTGCTTCACCTGCGCCGCGAGCTCGTCGCTGTCGGCCTCCGGCTTCCAGTCCCAGCGCGGCTTGCCGGCTTCCTTGACGAGCGCATTGATCGCATCGATCGCGACCTGCATCTGCGTGTGGCCGAACACGACGGCACCGAGCATCACGTCCTCGGACAGCCCCTTGGCCTCGGACTCGACCATCAGGACAGCCTGCTTCGTGCCGGCGACGACGAGGTGAAGGTCGGATCCCTTCAGTTCCTTCGCGGTGGGGTTCAGCAGGTACTTGCCGTTCGCGTAGCCGACGCGCGCGGCGCCGATCGGGCCGTTGAACGGCACACCGGCAATCGCGAGAGCGGCGGACGCACCGAGGAGCGACGGAATGTCGGCATCGATTTCCGGGTCGAGCGACAGCACGGTCGCGACGACCTGCACGTCGTTGTAGAAACCGTCGGGGAAGAGCGGCCGGATCGGACGATCGATCAGGCGGGAGGTCAGGGTCTCCTTTTCGGAAGGCCGGCCCTCGCGACGGAAGAAGCCGCCGGGAATGCGTCCCGCCGCGTAGGTCTTCTCGACGTAGTTGACGGTCAGCGGAAAGAAGTCGCGACCCTTGGTCGGCTCCTTCGCCGCGACGGCGGTGACGAGCACACGGGTGTCACCCATCGAGGCGACGACGGCGCCGTTCGCCTGGCGCGCCAGTTCGCCGGTTTCCAGCGTCACCGTATGTGCGCCGAAGGGAAATGATTTCTTGAATGCGGTCACGCTGCGATCCTCGCGAAAAAAGGGGTACGGGAAAGCGAAAAGGCCGCGCGGGAGAGTGGCGCGGCCTTTCGTCGGGGTCCTTAGCGGCGGAGCCCCAGGCGCTCGACGAGCTCCTGGTACTTCTCGGGCTTCGTGGCCTTGAGGTAGTCGAGGAGTTTGCGGCGCTGGTTCACGAGCTTCACGAGCCCGCGTCGCGAGGAATGGTCGCGCTTGTGCGCGCTGAAATGCTCGCCGAGCCCGTTGATGCGTTCGGAGAGCAGAGCGACCTGCACTTCAGGCGAGCCGGTGTCTTGCGGACCGCGGCGGAACTGCGCGAGCACGCCGCTCTTTTTTTCCGTGGTTAGGGACATTAAGGGGAAATCCTTGAAATTACTGACTTTGTACCGTTTTGAAGGCGCGGCATTCTACTCGTCCGCACCGCCGCTCACAAGTTGAAGATCCGCCGGGGGCGAACGCCGCCGAAGGCGCTCACCTCGCCAAGGCCGACGAGCTGGCCCGCCTCGTCCCGCAGCCGCACGAGGGTGCCCGGCGGCGCGCCGGCGGGCGATGCCGGGCCGCCGGCCAGGTCGGCCGCGCCGAGGGTCTGCCCCTGGCGCACGCGGGCCACACTGCGGCCGCAGAGGGTGAGCGCCGGCCAGCCGGGGATTCCGCGATCGATCGGCAGGAGCGCGGGCGGTGTTCCGGCCCGGCAGGCCGCGAGCAACGGTTCGAGCGGCCACATCGCTTCGCCGGCAAACGGCTCGACCCACGCGCGATGCAGGCGGCTCACGTGGCCCACGGTGCCGAGTGCCCGTGCCAGGTCCTCGGCGAGCGTGCGCACGTACGTGCCCTTCGAGCATTCGACCGCGAGATCGATCGCGTCGGCCCGTCTGCCCGCGAGTGTCAACGCATGTATCGTGACTTCGCGCGGGGCGCGCTCGATTTCGACACCGCGACGTGCCAGCTCATAGAGGGGCCGGCCGCCCTGCTTGAGCGCCGAATACATCGGCGGCACCTGTCGCTGCACGCCAGTCAGCGTCGCGAGTACCGCCTCGATGTGCGCGGTGCCGAGGTTCGGCACGGGCGCCGACTCGACCACGTCACCTTCAGCGTCGCCGGTCGCGGTGCGCGCACCGAGCGCGATCGTGAATTCATAGCGCTTGCGCCCCGCGAGGATTTCGCCTGCGATCTTGGTCGCCTCGTCGAGGCAGATCGGCAGCATGCCGGTCGCGAGCGGATCGAGGCTGCCGACGTGCCCCGCCTTGCCCGCACCGAAGGCGTGCCTGACCCGCTGCAGCGCCGCATTCGACGACAGCCCCTGCGGCTTGTCGAGGAGCAGGATGCCGGAGGGCACGGCGGATCTCAGGCGACCGGTTTGGGGTCGTCTGCCCGGTCAGGGGCGTCAGCCGCACCCGGGGCGTCCGCCGGAGCGGTCGCCGACGCGGCCTCGTCGACGCCCTCGCCGCTGCGGGCGCGATCACCCGAAACGGCGCGATCGATCAGCGCCGTCAGTTGCGACGCCTCCTCGAGATGACGGTCCACGACGAATTCGAGGCGCGGCGCGTGCCGCAGCGACAACCTGCGACCCACCTCGCCGCGCAGGTATCCCGCCGCGCTCGCGAGCCCTGCCCGCACCTCGTCGGCCGGATGCTGCGCGCCGAAAGGCAGGAAGTACACGCGCGCGACCGACAGGTCCGGGGCGAGCTGCACGGCGGTGATGGTCACGTTGCCGACACGCGGGTCCCTGACCTCGCGCGCGACGAGCGCCGAGAGCACACGCTGCACCTCGCCCTCGATGCGCTCGCGGCGCGCGCTGCCGGCCATCGCTCACGCGTCCATCAGGCGATGGAGCGCGCCACCTCGACGCGTGCGAAGCACTCGATCTGGTCGCCGACGCGCACGTCCTGGTAGTTCTTCACGCCGATGCCGCATTCTGTGCCGGCACGCACCTCGCCCGCATCGTCCTTGAACCGCTTCAGCGATTCGAGCGCGCCCTCGAAAATCACGACGTTGTCGCGCAGCACGCGGATCGGGTTGTTGCGCTTGACGTAACCTTCCGTGACGAGGCACCCCGCGACGACGCCGAACTTGCTCGAGCGGAACACCTCGCGCACCTCGGCGACACCGACGATCTGCTCCTTGATCTCGGGCGCGAGCAGCCCCGACATCCGCTGCTTCACGTCGTCGATGGCCTCGTAGATGATGCTGTAGTAGCGCACCTCGACGCCCGAATCCTTGAGCGCATCGCGCGCAGCGGCATCGGCGCGCACGTTGAAGCCGATGATCAGAGCCCGCGAGGCCGCGGCGAGCTGCACGTCGGACGCCGTGATGCCGCCGACACCGCTCGCGATCACGTTCACCTTCACCTCGTCGGTCGACAGGCGCGTCAGCGCGTCGCGCAGCGCTTCGGCGCTGCCCTGCACGTCGGTCTTCAGCACCACCGCGACCGTACCGGCCTTCTCCTCGCCCATCTGCGAGAACACGTCCTCGCTGCGCGTCGCCTGGCGCGCGAGCTTGACGTCGCGGAACTTGCCCTGACGGTAGAGCGCCACTTCACGCGCCTTGCGCTCGCTCTCGACCACCAGCACTTCGTCGCCGGCGTTCGGTGCATCCGACAGCCCGAGCACGACGACCGGCATCGAGGGCCCCGCCTCGGCGACCGGCTTGCCGTTCTCGTCGAGCATCGCGCGCACCCGGCCGAATTCCTGGCCGGCGATGATCGGATCGCCCGTCTTCAGCGTGCCCTTCTTCACGAGCACGGTGGCCACGGCACCGCGGCCTTTCTCGATCGCGGATTCGACCACGACACCCGACGCCGGCCCCGTGCGGGGCGCCTTCAGCTCGAGCACTTCGGCCTGCAGCAGGATCGCGTCGAGCAACTGGTCGATGCCCGTGCCGGCCCGCGCCGACACATTCACGAAAATGTTCTGGCCACCCCAGTCCTCGGGAATCACCTCGTGCTTGGACAGCTCGGTGCGCACCCGGTCCGGGTCGGCATCGTTCTTGTCGATCTTGTTGACCGCAACGACGATCGGCACACCGGCCGCCCGCGCATGCTGGATCGCCTCGATCGTCTGCGGCATCACGCCGTCGTCCGCAGCCACCACGAGCACCACGACGTCGGTGGCCTTTGCGCCACGCGCACGCATGGCCGTGAAGGCCGCGTGGCCCGGCGTGTCGAGGAAGGTGATCACGCCCTTGTCGGTCTCGACGTGATACGCGCCGATGTGCTGCGTGATGCCGCCCGCCTCGCCGACCGCAACCTTGGTGCGGCGAATGTAGTCGAGCAGCGAAGTCTTGCCGTGATCGACATGACCCATGACCGTGACGACCGGCGGGCGCGGCAGCCAGTCGGCGACATTCGCCTCGGCGCCCTGCAGGTCCGCGTCGACCTGGTCGTCCTTCTGCGCCGTGGCGGTGTGGCCCATCTCCTCGACGACGAGCATGGCGGTATCCTGGTCGATCGGCTGATTGATCGTTGCCATGACCCCCATGTTCATCATCACCTTGATGACTTCGTTCGCCTTGACCGCCATCTTCTGCGCGAGCTCGGCGACCGTGATCGTCTCGCCGATCGAAACGTCGCGCTTGACCGGAGCAGTGGGCATCTCGAAGCCGTGACGCGCGCCCTCGCCGGCCGCCACCGACTGGCGTGACCGCAGCGGAGCCGCGCGCTTGCGCTTCTTCAGGCGCGACGCGGCATCGCCGGTCACGTGCAGCTTGTCACGCCCGTAACGGGTCGGCTGCGCTTCGGCCTGTCCCGTGCGCGCCGTTCGCTCGGGCTTCGGCGGCGGCGGTGGCGGCGGCTCGGGTTGCGCCTTGCGTTCGCGCTCGCGCTCCGCGTCGAGACGCGCCTGCTCCTCGGCGGCGCGGCGCGCCTCTTCCAGCTGGCGCTTGCGGTTCTGTTCGTCTTCGATGCGGCGCCGATTCTCCGCCTCGATGCGTTCGTGCTCGATGCGCGCCTGCTCGGCGCGCTCCTGTTCGGCACGCGCCGACTCGTCGGCTTCGCGCCTGCCTTTGTCGAGCTCCTCCTGCTGCTGGCGCGCCTGCTCCTGCAACACGTCGCGCTTGATGTAGGTCGCCTTGCGGCGGACCTCGACATTGACGGTGCGCGCGCGGCCCTGCGCGCTCGCGAGCTTGAGCTCGCTCTGCGTCTTCCTCTTCAACGTGATCTTGCGCGGGGCGCCGCCGGCTTCGCCCTCCTGCCCGTGGCTGCGGCGCAGGTGCGTCAGCAGCTCGAGTTTCGCCTCGTCGCTGATCCGGGCGTCCGGGCCGGAAACCTGGATGCCCGCCTGATCGAGCTGCACCAGCAGCCTGTCCACGGGCACCTTCAGGACCTCGGCAAACTGGGTGACGGTCACTTCAGCCATGGGTCGTTCCCTTCATCGATCAGCGACTCGCCTCGAACCAGTGTTCGCGCGCCTTCATGATGAGCTTGCCGGCTTCCTCGCTCGACAGCCCCTCGATGTCGAGGATGTCGTCGACCGCCTGGTCGGCGAGATCCTCTCGCGTGCGCACACCACGCCGGGCGAGCGCGAGTGCGAGATCGGGCTGCATGCCCTCGAGCAGCAGCAGGTCCTCGGCCGGCATGTGCTGGTCGAGCGACTCCTCGGAGGCGATCGCCTGCGTGAGCAGCACGTCGCGCGCACGGTTGCGCAGCTCGCGGATCATGTCCTCGTCGAATTCCTCGATGGATGCGATCTCGCCCTGCGGTACATAGGCAATCTCCTCGACGGACGAGAAGCCCTCCTGCACGAGGATCGCGGCCACGTCCTCGTCCACGTCGAGCTGCTTCATGAAGTTCTCGACGAGCACGCGCGCCTCGGACTCGCTCTTCGCCTCGGCGTCCGACTGCGTCATGACATTGAGGTCCCAGCCGGTCAGCTGGCTCGCGAGGCGGATGTTCTGCCCGCCGCGGCCGATCGCCTGCGACAGCTTGTCCTCGGCCACCGCGATGTCCATGCTGTGCGCATCCTCGTCCATCACGATCGACAGCACCTCGGCCGGCGACATCGCGTTGATGACGAACTGCGCCGGGTTGTCGTTGTACGGGATGATGTCGACGCGCTCGCCGGCGATCTCGTTCGACACGGCCTGCACGCGCGAACCGCGCATGCCGACGCAGGCGCCGACGGGGTCGATGCGCGGGTCGTTGCTGCGCACCGCGATCTTGGCGCGCACGCCGGGGTCGCGGGCCGCGCCGAGGATCTGGATCAGGCCCTGGCCGACTTCCGGCACTTCGAGCTTGAAGAGCTCGATCAGGAATTCAGGCGCGGTGCGCGACATGAACAGCTGCGGCCCGCGGGGCTCCGGGCGCACCTCGCGCAGCCATGCCTTGATGCGGTCCTGCGGCTTCGCCTGCTCGCGCGGGATCATGTCGCTGCGCGGCACGAAACCCTCGGCGTTGCCGCCGAGATCGATGTAGATGCCGTTCCTGTCCACGCGCTTGACGACGCCCGACAGCAGCGAGTTGACGCGGTCCTTGTACTGGTCGATGACCTGGGCGCGCTCGGCCTCGCGCACCTTCTGCACGATCACCTGCTTCGCCTGCTGCGCGGCGATGCGGCCGAACGCCACCGACTCCATCGGCTGCTCGACGAAACCGCCCACCTGCGCGTTCGCGTCGACGTCGAGCGCGTCCTCGAGGCGCAATTCGCGATCGGGCACTTCGAGTTCGGTGGAGTCGTCGGCGAACACTTTCCAGCGACGGAACGTGTCGTAGTCGCCCGTCTTGCGGTCGATCGCGACGCGCGCGTCCCACTCCTCGCCGTGCTTCTTGCGCGTCGCCGCGGCGAGCGCCGCCTCGAGCGCCTCGAAGATCACTTCCTTCTCGACGCCCTTCTCGTTCGAGACGGCGTCGACGACCATCAGAATTTCCTTGTTCATCCCGACTCCTCCATCACGCCGCGCCGCCTGCCTACAGGGGCGCGAGTCGCGCGCGGTCGATTGCCGCGAAATCCATTGCCACCGCCTCGCCGTCGACCTCGAGCGCGATGCCGCGCTCGTCCACCGCCACCAGCGTGCCGGTATAGCGGCGACGCCCGTCGCGCGGCTCGACGAGTTCCACTTTCACCCGCTCGCCGCGAAAACGCGCGAAATGCGCGGCGGTGCGCAGTACACGATCGGCACCCGGCGACGACACCTCGAGCGTGTAGGCGCCCGGCATCGGGTCCTCCACGTCGAGCAGTGCGGACACCTCGCGGCTCACGCGCTCGCAGTCGTCGACCCCGACGCCCGCCGGGCTGTCGAGGTAGACGCGAAGCATTCCCGGCCCGCGGCCCGCGTTCGCCTCGACATCGACGAGCTCGTAGCCGAGCTGTCCGATGAGCGGCTCGAGGAGGGCAATGAGCCGATCGCGAAGCGCCGTCGACGTCATCGAACCTCCCGCCCTTGCCGCCAGCCACGGCGAAAAAAAATGGGCCCGAAGGCCCACCCCGAACCCGTACAGCCGCGCCTCACCGCGCGTCCGGGACCCCGGCCAGGGGTCCGAAAAAACAAAAGCCCCTCGTGGGGCTTTCCAAATCAATCACTTGGCACCCAAAGCTCCAGAGGAGCCTGCAAAGGCGGGCCCATGTCCCCATGGGCCCGCCCCGCCGAGGGCGCGAATTGTAGCCGCCTCAGGCGCCCTGGTAAACCTGCTTTGCGAGGTTGCTCGAGAAGCGGGCGTACACGAGGTACACGACGAGCCCGATGCCGTTCCAGATGAAAAAGCGTGTACGCGTCGCGGGCGGAAGGCTCATGAACAGATAGATGCAGCCGAGGATCGCGACGGATCCGACGGCCCAAGGCCAGGGCGTCACGAACACGCGGGGACGGCCTGGCTCGCGCACCCGCAGGGCGAGCACGCAGGCGGCGACCGCGACGAAGGCGCACAGCGTACCGGCATTGGCGAGTTCGGCGATCTCGGCGAGCGGAAAGAGGCCCCCGATCAGCGACGTGACGATCGCGGTCATGAGGATCATCGTGACCGGCGTGCCGCGGTGCTCATTGATGCTGCCGAGCCGTCGCGGCAGGAGCCCATCGCGCGCCATCACGAAGAAAATGCGGCTCTGCCCGTACATGAACGCGAGGATCACGGTCGGCAGCGCGACCACGGCCGCCGCCGCGATCAGGTTCGCCGCGAGCGGACTGCCGAGCGTGCGCAGGATGTAGGCGAGCGGCTCCGGGCTCGCCGAGAAATCCTCGTACCGCACGGCGCCGAGCGCGGCCGCCGCGACCGCCATGTAGAGCAGCGTGCAGACGATCATCGAGCCGACGATGCCGCGCGCGAGGTCGCGCTTCGGGTCGATCGTTTCCTCGGCAGCCGTCGACACCGCATCGAACCCGTAGAACGCGAAGAATATGATCGCCGCGGCCGCCATGACGCCGCGCACCTCCGTCCCTTCGGCGTGCGCCGCGAAACCGTGCGGCATGAACGGCGTGAAATTCGCGCCGTTGAACGCCCGCATCGCGATCACGATGAACACGAGCAGCGCCGAGACCTTGAGCACGACGAGGATCGCATTGACCGTCGCGCTCTCGCGCGTGCCGAGCATCAGCAGGCCCGCCACCGCGAAGAGAATCACGACCGCGGGCAGATTGACGATGCCGCCTGCGTGCGGCCCGGCGGTGAGCCAGTGCGGCAGTCCGAGCCCGACCGATTCCAGGAATCCCGCCGCGTAGCCGGACCAGCCGACCGCCACGGCGCTGCACACCACCGAGTATTCGAGGATGAGACTCCAGCCGACGATCCACGCGAGGAGCTCGCCCCCCACCGCGTACGTGTACGTGTAGGCGCTGCCCGCGGCGGGCATCAGGGTGGCGAGTTCGGCGTAGCACAGTGCGGCGCAGGCGCAGACGACACCCGCGATCACGAACGCGAGGATGACCGCGGGGCCCGCGCGTCCGGCGCCGATGCCGATCAGCGTGTAGATGCCGGTGCCGACGATCGCGCCGACACCGAGCGCCACGAGGTGCGGCCAGCGCAGCGTGCGCTTCAGGCGATGCTTCTCATCGAGGTTGTTGAGCGCATCGATCGACGTGCGCCGGTTCCAGAATGCCATCGGCGGCCCCCCGCAGTTCAGAGTTTGCGCGATCCTAACATCGCCCGCGGGGGCGTTCGCCAGCGGCCGCGTTCAGCCGCCGCCCGCCTGCGCCGCCTTCGCAATCTCGTCGAGCGCGAGAGCCGAGTGCGCATAGGCGCCGCCCGCCCGCATTTCCGCCGCCACCCAGATCGCCTCCATCAGCTCCTGCGGGCTCGCGCCGTGGCGCAGGGCCGCCTTGGTGTGCCCCTTGATGCAGTAGGGGCACTGCGTGACATGCGCCACCGCCACGGCGATGAGCTGCTTCACCTTGACCGGCAGGGCGCCTTCCGCGAACACCTGCTTGCTGAAGGCCACGAACGCGGCTTCCGTGTCGGGGGTGAGTTCGCGGCGCTTCTTGCCGAACTCGGTGGTGGAGGCAGGGTACATTCCGTCAGACATCGATCGTTCTCCTCATGAACTCCGCGATCATTTTGGCAGCCGGCCACGGACGCTCGCGGCGTCGAAGGATCCGGGTGCCGCAATCAGGGCACGCGCGTTGTCGACCTGACCCCAGGTGTTCCACAGCAGCGCGCCGCGCACGCGTCCCGCATCGAGGTAGTAGACCACGCCCTCTCGAAACGGCGTGACCCACTGCTCGACCGTCTCGAGGCGCGAATCGAGCGTCCCGACCGCCTCGTAGCCGAGGTCGAACAGGTCGGAATAGAAGTACGGCAGCTCGCGGTACGGCGCATCGAGGCCCGCCATGCACTGGCCCGCACGCTGGCCCATCGTGACCGCTGCGTTCTCGTGCTCGACGCGCATCCTGCGCCCGAGCGCGGGCGCCGGGAACGCGGCGACATCGCCGGCGGCGTAGATGTCGGGATCGGAGGTGCGCAGATGATCGTCCACGACGATGCCGCCCAGTTCGAGCTGCAGCCCCGCCGCCTGCGCGAGCTGCACATTCGGCACGATGCCGAGGCCCGCCACGACCGCATCGGCCGTGAGCGTGCTTCCGTCGGACAACGCGAGCTCGGCGCCGTTTGCACCCGCCTCGCCGCCCGTCGCGGTGATGCCGCTGCGCACGTCGACGCCGCGTTCGCGATAGTAAGCCGTGACAGAATCGGCGAGCGCCACGGGAAAGACGCGCGCGCCGATGGCGGCCTCCGGAAACAGCATCGTGACCCTGCAGCCGACCATCGTCATCGCAGCCGCGATCTCGCTGCCGATGAAACCGCCGCCGATCACGGCGATGTGCGCACCCGGCCTCGCGCGCCGGCGCAGTTGCCTGTAGTCGTCGTACGTGCGGAAATAGGTGAACCCGCTGCCGAACGGCAGCGTGCGCGGTGCGCCGCCTGTCGCGAGCAGCAGCCTGCGGTACGTCCACGCATCGCCCGCGTCGTCCTGCACCCTGTGGGCCGTGCGATCGATCGTCAGTGCGCGGCGGCCCGTGTGCACGGTCGCGCGCGCCTTGTCGATCGGACGCCAGATATCGCCTTCCTTGCCGTCCTTCCACAGGCCCTTGCTGAGCGGCGGCCGATCGTAGGGTGGATGCGGCTCGTCGCCCAGCATCGCGATCGTCGCCTTGCCATCCGCCTCGCGCAGGGCCTGTGCCGCCGCCGCACCCGCCATGCCCGCACCGACGATCAGGTAATCGACTGTGTTCTGCATGTCTGCCTCCGCGCGTGGACCAGTATGTTTCGAGGATACGCGCGTGTTTCGCGCGTTCACAGCGCACGCTGCCGAAAGGCCACGCGCTGCCGCGGCGTGCGGCTGCCCGCGGCCCGCCGCGGTAACATGGATGCCATGTCGCAGGATGAGCGCTGGCCCGCCGATGCCGTGTTCACGGTCGGGCATTCGACGCGCCCGCTCGCGGAATTCACCGCGCTGTTGCACGCGTACGGCATCGCGCGGCTCGTCGATATCCGCACCGTACCGCGATCGAGGCACAATCCGCAATTCAACGCCGAGGCGCTCGCCGTGTCGCTCCCGGCCGCAGGCATCGAGTACGTGCCGATGCGCGCACTCGGCGGGCTGCGGCACGCACGCAAGGATTCGGCGAACACGGGCTGGCGCAACGCGAGCTTTCGCGGCTACGCGGACTACATGCAGACCCCGGCGTTCGATGCGGCAGTCGATGCGCTGATCGAGCTTGCGCGCACGCGGCGCGTCGCCCTCATGTGCGCCGAGGCTGTGCCGTGGCGCTGCCATCGCTCGCTCGTGGCCGATGCGCTCAATGCGCGCAACGTACCGGTTGTGGAAATCCTGTCGGCCGCCAAGCACCGGATGCACACGCTGACGCCCTTTGCGCGCATCGACGGTACACGCGTGACCTACCCGGCCCCGCCGGTCCCCTGAGCAGTCCGGATCAGTCCTTGATGCGCCTGAGCGCCGAGCCCTTGTGCAGGGCGATGTGGTCGGTCTTGTCGCTCCTGATCTCGTACTGCGGCTCGTCGGGGCGTGCGTGGTGCGTGTAGCCCTTGTAATCGACGTCGCGCGTATGGACCTTCACGATCCTCCCGCGGACCCGACCGGCCTCCGAGTTCCAGCTGACGTGGTCGCCGACCTTGAACCGTTGCCCCATCAGCCCACCCTCC
>WBZY01001032.1_pt1 | contig 16470 bp, 11 predicted proteins | sample 5204191 | NCBI WGS metagenome assembly WBZY01 (sample SAMN12344363, study PRJNA552823) | activated sludge metagenome | biome: Activated sludge suspended growth; feature: Anammox Sidestream; material: Wastewater; isolation source: activated sludge from anammox sidestream of wastewater treatment...
CTACGGCGAGCAGGTCTTCGTGGTGCTGGCGATGCCGGTGCACACGCCCGAAGGCGTGATGAACGAGCAGGTGAGCATCTTCGCCGGTCCGGATTACCTGATCTGCTTCTCGACCACGCCGAACGATCCGTTCGAGCCGTTGCGCAAGCGGATGCGTCCGCCGTCGAGTTCACGGTTGCGCTCGCGGCGTATCGACTACCTGTTGTACGCGATCGTCGACCTCGTCGTCGACGCCGCGTTTCCGGTGCTCGAGCAGTTCGGCAACGAGATCGAGGAGCTCGAGGAGGAACTGCTCGACTCCCCCGGTCGTGATGCGATCGCGCGGCTGCACCACATCCGGCGCGAACTGCTGCTGCTGCGGCGCATGCTGTGGCCGCAGCGCGAACTGGTGAGCCGGCTGCAGCGTGACGAGATCGACCTGATCGAGGAGCAGACGCAGCCGTTCCTGCGCGACTGCTACGACCACAGCGTGCAGATCATCGACCTGCTCGAGAGCTTCCGCGAGATGTCGGCCAGCCTGCTCGAGGTCTACCTGTCGAGCATCGGCAACCGCACCAACGAGGTGATGCGGGTGCTGACGATCATCGCGACGATCTTCATCCCGCTCACCTTCATCGTCGGTGTCTACGGCATGAATTTCGATCCGGCCGACTCGCCTTGGGCGATGCCTGAACTGCGCTGGTACTACGGCTACCCGCTGGTGTGGCTGGTGATGATCGCGGTCACGGTCGGGCTGGTCTGGTTCTTCCGCCGCAAGCACTGGCTGTAGGTTCGGCCTGTGGCCGAACGGGGTTGCCGGAAATGTCCGGGCGCAGCCCGGACCTACATGTTCGGGTCGATCACGGCCGGCTCGTAGCAGGCGCGGAAGATCTCCGGCATCCGCGCCGGCTTGCCGGTGCCGAGCCGGATGCAAACCAGTTCCCAGTCGCCGCGGAACAGCGTCAGGCCGTCGCCGCGCCGACGTACCTGGAAATGCCGCCGCATCTGCAGCCGGCCGTCGCTGGCGGTGAGCCAGGTGCCTATCTCGAGTTCGTCACCGCAGACCGCGGCGGCGAGGTAGTCGTAGCGAGCGCTGCGCACGACCATCGCGCGGTCGAGCGATTTGTACGCGCCGGGATCCAGGCCGAGCGCCCCCGAGTGTCGCCACGCGGTGTCCTGGCACCAGCCGATGTAGGCCAGGTTGTTGGCGTGGTCGAGCACGTCGATGTGTGCCGGCTCCACCCGCACGGCGTGCAGGAACGGATGCGGGTGGTCCCAGGCGTCCATCAGTCGTGGGTCTGGCGCATCAGCCGGTCGAGGTAGCCCATCGCGAAGGCCGACAGCACGAACGTGATGTGGATCAGCGTGTACCACATCAGCTTGTCGTTGTCGGTGTTCTCGGCGTTCATGAAGATCTTCAGCAGGTGGATGCTGGAGATCGCGACGATGCTCGCGGCCACCTTCAGCTTCAGCGAGGAAGCATCCATCTTGCCGAGCCAGGCGAGCTTCTCCTGGTCGCCGTCGACGTCGAGCGCGGAGACGAAGTTTTCGTAACCGCTCATCATCACCATGACCAGCAATCCGCCGACCATCGCCATGTCGATCAGCGACAGCGTCACCAGCACCAGGTCCGCCTCGCTGATGGTCAGGATGTGCACGATCAGGTGCCAGGCCTCCTGGAAGAACTTCACCGCGAGCGCGACCAGCGCGACGCTGAGGCCGAGGTAGATCGGCGCGAGCAGCCAGCGCGAGCGGTACATCAGTTGCTCGATCAGTCGCTCCATGATCCGGGGCTTCCTTCGTGTGGGGCTTTTCGATGACGTGCCGCAGGGTTCCGCCGCGGCCCGCGCATGCTAGCACACGCCGGCGCGGACACACGCCGGCGCGGACACACGCCGGCGCGGACACATGCCGGTGCGGAGCCGACGGTTCCTGAGCGGCGCGCTTTTGCGTATCCTTCACGCCCTTTTCCGCGGAGTTCCGGCGCATGGACCTGTTCGATTTCGCCCCCGGCCGGGAGGGTTACTACGGCCGCTACGGCGGCGCCTTCCTGCCGGAGATCCTGCACTCCACGATCGAGGAGCTGCGCGAGGGGTTCCGTGCCGCCAAGCGCGACCCCGCGTTCTGGCAGGAGTACCGCCAGCTGATGCGCGAGTATTCCGGGCGCCCGACGCCGGTCACCCACCTGGCGAATCTCTCGCGCCAGCTGGGCGGTGCGCAGATCTACGTGAAGCGCGAGGACCTGAACCACACCGGATCGCACAAGATCAACAACGTGATGGGGCAGGGGCTGCTGTGCCGGCGCCTCGGCAAGAGGCGCGTGATCGCCGAGACGGGCGCCGGGCAGCACGGCTTCGCCACCGCGACGATGGCGGCCAAGTTCGGTTTTCGCTGCCGCATCTACATGGGGGCGGTCGACATCGCACGCCAGCGCCCGAACGTGTTCTGGATGGAGAACCTGGGCGCCGAGGTGGTTTCGGTCGAGGACGGGCAGCGCACGCTGAAGGACGCGATCAACGAGGCGATGCGTGACTGGGCGACCAATATGGCCGACACCCACTACGTGCTGGGCACGGCCTGTGGCGCGCATCCGTTCCCGGAGATGGTGAGCTGGTTCCAGTCGATCATCGGGCTCGAGGCCCGCGAGCAGATCCTGGCCGCGACCGGCCGGCTGCCGGATCGCGTGTACGCCTGCGTCGGCGGCGGGTCGAACGCGATCGGGATCTTCCAGGGTTTCCTCGACGACGCGGGCGTCGAACTGGTGGGCTGCGAGGCCGGTGGCTTCGGGCCCGGCAAGGGTCTGCACGCGGCGCGGCTCGCGTACCACGATGCCTCGGTCGGCGTGGCGCAGGGCTTCAAGACCTACTTCCTGCAGGACGAGCAGGGCAACATGCTCGAGACGCACTCGGTCGCCGCCGGACTGGACTACATCGGCGTCAATCCGATCCTGGTCTGGCTGTGGGAGCAGGGGCGGGTGCGCTTCGAGGCGGCGACCGACGCCGAGGTCGCCGAGACGCTGCGACTGGTGATGCGCACCGAGGGCCTGATCCCCGCCCTCGAGAGCACGCACGCCTTCGTGCGCGCAGTGCGCGAGGCGCCGTCGCTGGGGCGCGACGCGGTGATCCTGATCAACCAGTCCGGGCGCGGCGACAAGGACATCTTCACCGTCGCCGATGCGCTCGGCGACGCCAACTGGAAACGCTTCATCGGCGCCAAGGCGGCACAGTATGCGGTTGAATGAGTACCTGGAGCGGCGGCGCGCGACGCGCCGGCCGCTGGTGATGACGCACGTCGTCTGCGGTTATCCGAGCTTCGAGGACAACTGGCGCGAGATCGAGATCATGGCCGGCTTCGGCGTCGATCTGGTCGAGCTGCAGTTCCCGTTCTCGGAACCCTCCGCCGACGGCCCGCTGTTCGTGAAGGCGAACCAGGAATCGCTGGCGCGCGGCACCACGGTGGCGCAGTGCTTCGAGTTCATGACGCGCGTGTGCGCCCATTTCCCGTTCCGCGTGCTGATGATGGGCTACTACAACACCGCGTTCCGCATGGGCGACGAGGCCTTCGTGGACCGGCTTGTACAGGCCGGCGCCGCCGGCTTCATCCTGCCGGACCTGCCGATCGAGGAGGCCGCCGGGTTGCGTGAGCTCGCGCTGGCGCGCGAGCTGGCGCCGGTCGTGCTGATGACGCCGACCAGCAGCGACGCGCGGCTCGCCCAGCTCGCGGCGGTCGCGCACGGCTTCGTCTATGTGGTCGCGCGCAAGGGCGTCACCGGATCCGGCACGGCGATGAACGAGGACGTGGCGGCGCTGCTCGCGCGCTGCCGGCGCGCGACCGTGCTGCCGCTCGCACTGGGCTTCGGCGTGGCGACGCGCGAGGACATCGCGTTCATCGCGGAACACGCCGACATCGCGATCATCGGCACCGCGGCGCTGCGTGCCTGGGAGGCCGGCCGCGAGGACGGTCTGCGCGATTTCCTCGCGAGCCTCGCGCTGCCGGCGTAGGTCCGGGCTGCGCCCGGACATTTGCGGCAACCCCGTTCGGCCACAGGCCGAACCTACGGGGGGAAGCGGGCGACGATCGCGGCGACGGTCTCGTCGACGATGCGTTCGCGCTCGGCCACGCTGCGTCCTTCCACGAGGCGTCGCGTGATCGAGCCGCGCCACTGCAACTGGCGGCTCGCGGGGTCGATGAAGTCGATGAACAGCGTACCTTCGGTGTATTCCTCGACGTCGATGTCGGCGGCCGTCACGAACGGGCCGCAGCGCCAGCAGCGGGTATAGGACCAGCCGACGTTGTAATCGCGGATGCGGGTACGGTTCTCGGTGGTGACGAGGAAGCTCGCGAGCAGCTCGGCCTGTTCCGGCGCCACGATGCGATAGCCGCGCGCCTCGAGCGCGGCGGCGAGCGAGCGCCGGATGCGGTTGTGCAGCAGGTCGTCGCTGGCGATCGCCGGCGAGTTCGACACCGTCCGCGGATCGACGATCGCGATGCTGCGCGCGGTGCGCAACTCGTAGTCGGGGTTGTAGTCGGTGTCCACGCGCGGCATGAGGCTGCAGGCGGAGGCCGCGAGCGCGAGCGCCAGCGCGACCACAACGGTGCGGGCGCGTCGAACGGTGTATCTCATGGGGTACTGCTCCGTGAGTGGATTGTTCAGCCGTTCACCGGCCGGCCGCCGAACAGCAGGCGTCGCCAGCCGGAACGTTCGAAGGGCTGCCAGCCGTTTTCCGGCTGCGACAGCCGGTCGGCCATCACGTAGAACGCCAGCGGATTCGAGCCGAAGCCCATGTGGCTGCCGCAGACGTGGATGTTCTCGGTGAAAGGCCCTTCCGGCTGACAGGCGATGCTCGGGTGCACGAAACCGTCGCTGCGGCTCCAGATGACCGACAGCGGCACCTCGATCGGCACCCGCGCCATCGCCATCCAGCGGCGCATGTCCTCGAGTCCCGGTTCCGGAGAGTCGACCAGGCGACGCATGATCGGCCACACGATGGTCGCGCGCGGGTCGCCGAACGGCGTGCCCAGCGTGACGACCTGGCGCACGAGGTCGGGAAAGCGGGCAGCGATCTGGCGCGAATAGAGACCGCCCAGGCTCCAGCCGACCAGCGAGGCGCGACGCTTGGTGCGCCGGTGGATCCGGTGCAACTGCTCGCCCATGGCGGTCACCACACCGTCCATGAATTCGAGCACGCCACTCATGTCGCGCGTCGCCGCGGGATCCATGTTGCGCCCCAGCGGCCACGGGTGTGCCTCGTAGCCCCAGCGCGTGATGTAGCGGCGCATCAGCGCGGTGCTGCCGTCGGCGCCGCCGAATCCGGGCAGCGTCACGACCGGGTGGCCGTCGCCGCCGGGCAACTGCGCGAGCCAGCGGTTGGCCGGCAGCAGGCTCGCCAGCTCGTTAACGGCGCGCGCGAACTCGAGCAGGGCGTAGACGGTGCGGGGCGGTCGGTGCGCGACGTGTTGCAGCATGGCGGTAGGACCCGGTCCGCGAGGTACTGTCTGGAAAGCTAGCAGAGAATCCGCCGGACGCACAATCCGTCGCGCCCCTGTGGTGGTTCAGTCAGGGTGCCGGGGCGCGCTGCCCGAGCGGGGCGCGGTGCGGTAGACTGCCCGCTTCGTCGCCCCTGTCCCGCCCGCGAGTCCCGCCATGTTCGATCGTTGCGCCCTTTGGCACACCGGCACACGCCTGCTCAGGATCCTGCTGCTGTGTTCGTCGGCGGCGGTCGCCACGGCAGCGGACGTCGGTGACGGTGCGCAGACCTTGCCGACTCCCGAGGAAGTGCAGCGCCAGATCGAGGTGCTCGGGGACGTCGGCACCGACGATCCGCAGAAGGCACGGCTGCTCGAGATCTACCAGCGCAACGCGCAGGACCTCGGCGCGATCGCCGAGAACCGCGACAGCAGCGCGCGCTTCCTGCGTCTCTACCAGGAGGCGCCGGAAAAGATCGAACGCCACACGCGTGAACTTGGCGAGCTGCAGCGCCAGGCGCGCTCGGCCAGCGAACTGGCGAAGGGCGTCGCGGTCGAGCGGCTCGAGAAGCTGTTGCGCGATACCCGGACCCGGTTGACCGAGCTGCGCGCCGAGGAGGCTTCGCTGCAGGTCACGGTGGGGAACCTGCAGTCGCGCATCGAGACGGCGCGCCAGGAACTCAATGAGCTGACGGGCGGCGGCGCGGGCCAGGACAAGCCGCCGGCCGCCGTTGTCGGCGAAACGCCCGCGATCAGTCGCGCCCGCCAGGAGCAGTGGCTGATCGGACGCGAACTGCGCGCGAGCCGGATCGCGCGCCTGGAGACCGAGGTGCAGACCATCCCCGACCGTCTCGCGGCGACCCAGGCGCGCTCGAAGCTGGTCACCGCGCAGCGCGAGCAGGAGGAGCGCTTCCTCGCGGAGTTGCTCGGCATGGACAGCCTGAAGCGGATCGGAGATGCCGAACAGTTGCGCGAGCAGGTGCGCCGGAGCCTCGTCGAGAGCGCTTCGCCGCTGCCCGAACTGGTGACCCTGCGCGAGGAGATCACGCGCCTCGCCGACGAATACGTGCAGGTGGTCGGGCGTTCGGAGTCGGTGGGCGCCGACGTCGCGGCGGCCGGCGCGCGTGCGACCGAGATCGCCAACGCCTACGAGAGCATCCGCCAGCAACTCGAGATCGCGGCGCTCAGCGATGCGCTGGGGCCGGTGCTGATGGAGCAGTACCGAAAGCTCGGCAGCTACGACCAGCCCGGCAGCAAGCTGGACGCGGTGGCGAGCATGCTCTCGGGCACCCGGCTGCGCGAGTTCCAGGTGACCCGCCTGCTGGCGACCGAGGTGCAGTCGCGCGAGGCGGTCTACCGCGCCGTCGAGTCCCGCACCGGGCTCGGTCCCGCCGAACGCGCTGCGACACTCGCCGAGACGGACCGTCTGCTCAGCGACCGCAGCCGCTTGCTCGATGCGCTGAACCGCACCTATGCGCACTTCACCGGCCAGATCGTGGACCTGGAGCAGGCGTACCGGCAGCAGTCCGACGCCGCCGCCGGATTCGGCAGGCTGGTCGATCGCAACCTGATCTGGATGAAGTCGCATCCCGGGCTGGGACTCGCCGACCTGCTGGCGTGGCCGCGCGCCAGCCTTGGCTCGCTGCTCGCGCAGGACTGGGCCGGGTTGGGTGCGGCGTTGCGGCAGCAGGTGCTCGCGCACCCGCTGAGCGCTGGATTCGCGCTGCTCGTCGTGCTCGCGCTGACGCGTTACCGCAGCCCGCTGCTGAACCGGCTGCAGGCGCTGAGCCTGCGGCGCGTGGGTTGGCGCGATTACCGCTACCGCATGGGCGGCGAGGCGCTGGGGATACACCTGCTGCTGGCGCTGCCGGTGCCGCTGCTGCTGGCATGCGCCGGCTGGCTGCTGGCACGCGTGGAGGTGCCGGGCGGCGCTGCGCAGGCGCTCGCCGGCGCCTGCTACCAGACCGCGGGCCTCGGCTACCTGTATCTGCTGGTGCTCGGCACGATGGCGCACGAGGGTTTCGCGCGCGCGCACCTGCGCTGGAAGACCGCGCGCGTGCAGAGCGTGCGCCGGCTGTTGCGTGCCGGGCTGTGGGTGATGCTGCCGCTGGCGTTCTTCGGCGCGACCATGCGGCTGCTCGGTGTCGATCCGGCCGATCAGTCGTACCGGATCAGCGGGCTGCTGGTCACCGTGGCGTATTTCGCGTTTCTGGTCGCGATCGTGCGCGCCGCGCGCGGAATGTTCGACTCCGCGTTCTATTCACGCGGTCATCCGCTGCTGTCGCGGCTGGGTTCGCTGCTGCTGCTGGCGATCGTTCTCGCGCAGCCGCTGGTGTTCCTGCTCGACATCCAGGGCTACCACTTCACGGCGCGCGAACTGCAGTTGCGCGCGTTCCTGAGCACGGTCGTGCTGCTGTTCTCGAAGATGCTGCTCGACGCGGGACTGCTGGGTCTGACGATCGCTGCACAGCGCTCGCTGGCCGCGACGCAGCCGCCAGCGGCCGCGCAGGAGGCGCAGGACAACGACGCCCCGGCTGGCGATGGCGGGCCGCCGCCAAAGGTGGTGGATGGCTTCGACGAGATCGACCTCGAGAAGATGAGCGCCGGGGCGATCGCGCTGCTGCAGGTATTCGTGGCGGGAGCGGCCGTGCTGCTGCTGGTGTTCGTCTGGCGCCAGTTCTTCACGGCGTTGTCGATTCTGGATTCCGTGGGGCTATGGACCTATGTGCAGAGCGTGGACGGCGCCGACACGGTGGCCACCGTGTCGCTGTTCGATGCCGGCGCGGCCCTGCTGGTGCTCGCGCTCGGCTTCGTGTTCGCGTCGGGACTGCCGGCGCTGGTCGGCGTGCTGTTCTACAACCTGATCACCGAGAAGGGCGTGCTGTACGCGATCCAGACGCTGATCCGCTACGTGGTCGGCGTGTTCGCGGTGATGGTGTCGTTGCATATGCTCGGCTTCGGGTGGTCGAAGCTGCAGTGGATGGCAGCGGGCCTGTCGGTGGGGCTGGGTTTCGGGCTGCAGGAGATCTTCGCGAACTTCGTGTCCGGCCTGATCATGCTGTTCGAGCGTCCGGTGCGCATCGGCGACGTCATCACGCTCGGTGAACATAGTGGAAAGATCGAACGCATCCGCATGCGCGCGACCACGATCACCGATTTCGACAACCGCGAGGTCATCGTGCCGAACAAGATGTTCGTGACCGAACGGCTGATCAACTGGACGCTCAGCAACTCGGTGGTGCGCCTGAGCTTCGACGTCGGTGTCTCCTACGACAGCGATCCGCGCGAGGTGCGCGAGACGTTGCTCTCGATCATCGAGTCGGACCCGCGCGTGTTGAAGGACCCGGCGCCGAACGTGGTGTTCCGCGAGTTCGGCCCGAACTCGCTGAACATGCGCTGCTTCGCGCATGTCGAGGACGTCTCGCTGCGCTTCCAGGTGCAGAGCGAGCTGCATATGCGCATCACCGAGGTCTTTCGCGAGAAGGGCATCGAGATCGCCTATCCCCAGATGGACCTGCACCTGCGATCGGTGGATCCGCAGGCGCGGCCGTCCTGAGACCGGTGCCGAGACCCGTATGGCCGAAATTTAACCTCCGGGCCCGTATCGGCATCGGCTAGACTCGCCGCTCCGGATCCGCGGTCGATCGCCGTTGCCTGCACCACGGCGTGGCGGAGCCCATCGACGACGCCAAGGACAACAGTGGAGCACGCGAACACGCAATCGGCGCGATCCCCGGCAGGACCGGGCGCACAGGCTTGGCGGGCGCTGGCGGTGATTGCCGCCGGAGTCGTGGCGGCGGTAGTGCTCTACCTCACGCGTCCGGTGCTCGAACCCGAACAGAGCGAACGGCCGCTGATCGCGGTGCGCACCGTCACCGCGACCCCCGGGGACGTGGTGCTCGCCGTGCATTCGCAGGGCAGCGTGGCGCCTCGCACCGAGGCCGAACTGATCCCCGAAGTGTCCGGGCGGGTGGTCCGGGTGTCTCCGGCAATGGCCTCCGGAGGCCGTTTCGCGGAAGGCGAGGTGCTGCTCGCCATCGACGACAGCGATTACCGCAACGCGGTCGGCAGCGCCGAGGCGGCGCGCCTGCGCATGCACGCGGAGGCCGAGTTCGCGCGCTTCGAGTCCGAACGGCTGCAGTCGCTGCGCGCACGCGACCTCGCCAGCCGTTCGCAGGCCGAGAACGCACTGCGCGCGCACCGCGTGGCGGAGGCGGCGTTGCGCGAGGCCGAGGTCGCGCTCGAACGTGCGCGGCTGGATCTGGCGCGCACCGAGCTGCGTGCGCCGTTCGCCGGGCGGGTCCGCAGCGAGCGCGTCGACATCGGGCAGGCGGTGAACCGTGGCGACAAGCTCGCCACACTGTATGCGACCGATTACGTCGAGGTGCGGCTGCCGATCGCGGACCGCCAGCTGGCCTTCCTGGACCCGGCGCTGCTGCGCGAGGGCGCAGCCAGCGCGCACGACGCGGTGCCGGTGCGACTCGCCGCGGAGTTCGGCGGCGCACGTCACGTGTGGGAGGGCCGTATCGTGCGCACCGAGGGCGAGATCGACGCGCGCAGCCGCATGGTGCACGTGGTCGCGCGCGTTCCCAACCCGGATGCGGCCGACGGCGCGCCGCTGCCGGTGGGGCTGTTCGTCGATGCCGAGATCAGCGGACTGACGGCGCAGGGGGTGGTCACTCTGCCCCGTGCGGCGCTGCGCGACGGCAACCGCGTGCTGATCGTCGATGCCGGGGACCGGCTGCGCTTCCGCGAGGTCGAATTGCTGCGCGCCGACCGCGACACCGTGCTGGTGCGCTCCGGCATCGCCGCGGGCGAGCGCGTGTGCGTCTCGCCGCTGCAACTGGTGGTCGAGGGCATGCGCGTCGCGCCGGTCGACGGCGCGGCGGAGGAATGAGCCGATGCAGCGGCTGATCGCGTGGTGGGTGGACAACCCGGTCGCGGCGAACCTGCTGATGTTGCTGTTCCTGGTCGGCGGGCTGATCGCGCTGCCGCAGGTGCGCAAGGAGGAGTTCCCCAACCTGGAGATGGACTACATCCAGATCCGGGTCGCGTATCGCGGCGCCGCACCGGAAGAGGTCGAGGAGGCGGTGTGCGTGCGCATCGAGGAAGCCATCGAGGGCGTCGAGGGGATCAGGAAGATCAATACGATGGCCGCCGAGGGCTTCTGCCAGCTGATGGTGCAGGTGCACCACGACGCCGACAAGGGCAAGACACTCGACGACATCAACGCCCGTGTGCAGGCGATCGACACTTTTCCGCGCGAGGCCGAGCGGCCGGTGATCAACGAGGTCACGGTGCTGACCACCGTGATGGAGCTCGCGGTGTCGGGCAACACCGACGAGCGCGCGCTGAAGGAATTCGCCGAGCGGGTACGGGAGGAACTGGTCGAGGATCCGCGCATCAGCCAGGTCGCGATCCGTTACGCGCGGCCCTACGAGATCTCGGTCGAGGTGCCCGAAAGCGCGTTGCGCCGCTACGGGTTGAGCTTCGACGCGATCGCCGAGGCGATCCGCGCCGCGAGCATCGACGTGCCGGGCGGGCTGCTCAAGACGCAGGGCGGGGAGGTCCTGCTGCGCACCAAGGGGCAGCGTTACAGTGCCGCGGAGTTCGCCGACGTCATCGTGCTCAAGCGCGCCGACGGCACGGCGCTGCGCCTCGGCGAGATCGCGACCATCGTCGACGGCTTCGAGGACACCGACCTGCGCGTGCGCTACGACGGCAATCCGGCGCTGCTGATGCAGGTGTCGCGCGTGGGGGACGAGGACACGCTCGAGATCGCCGGCGCGGTCAAGGAATACCTCGAGCGCAAGCGCCCGCAGTTGCCCGAAGGCATGGCGATCGAGATCTCGCGCGACGAATCGCAGGACTTGGTCGACCGTCTGGACGCGCTGATAGGCAACGCGTGGAGCGGCCTGGCGCTGGTGGTGCTGGTGCTCGCGCTGTTCCTGCGCCTGCGCATCGCGCTGTGGGTCGCCGTCGGCATGCCGGTGGCGATGCTGGGTGCGCTCGCCATGTTCCCGCTGGTCGGGTTGTCGATCAGCTCGTTGTCGCTGATGGGCTTCCTGCTCGTGCTGGGCATCGTGGTCGACGACGCCACGGTGGTCGGCGAACGCGTCTACGCGTATCAGCTGCAGGGCCTGACACCGCGCGAGGCGGCGATCCGTGGTACCGCCGAGGTTTCGGTACCGGTGATCTTCGGCGTGCTGACCACGCAGGCGGCGTTCCTGCCGATCATCACGCTGGAAGGCGATATGTCGTCGTTCTTCTCGGCGGTGGGCATCACGGTCGTGCTCTGTCTGAGCTTCAGCCTGCTCGAGTCGCAGCTGGTGCTACCCTCGCACCTCGCGCGGCAGGCACCGCATGCCCCCGGCGATGCGCGCGAGAGCCGCTTCGAGCGTTTCCAGGACCGCATCGCGGATGCGCTGGAGCGTTTCATCGAGACGCGTTACCAGCCGCTGATGCGCAGCGCGCTGCACAACCGTTACGTGGTCAGCGCGGTGGCGCTGGCCGTGATGATCGCGATGGGCGGCCTGCTCGCGAGCGGCCGGCTGGTGTTCCAGTTCTTCCCGTCGGTCGAGGGCGACCGGCTGTTCGCCTCGCTGACGCTCCCCGAGGGCACGCCGGCCGAGGTCACGCAGCGTGCCGCGCAGCGACTGGAAGCCTCGGCCGAGGTTCTGCGGCAACGCCTCGACAGCGGTCGCGACGAGGAGCCGTCGGCGATCGAGCACATCATGGCTTCGGTCGGCATGCGCATCGGACGCGGCTCGATCGAGTTCTCGAGCGGCGAGGGCAGCAACGTCGCCGAGGTCATGATCGAGTTGCAACCACACGATCGACGTGGCGGCATGGGCTCGGCGGAGGCGGTGGCGTTGTGGCGCGAGCTGACCGGCCCGATCCCCGATGCGCTGGAGCTCACCTTCACCGCGGAGGCGTTCAGCGTCGGCAAGCCGCTCGACATCCAGCTGCGCGGGCGCGACGTGAAGCAGCTCGGGCAGGCCGCCGCGGAACTGCGCGAGGTGCTCGCGCGCTACGACGGGGTGTTCGACGTCGCCGACACCTACCGTGCCGGCAAGCAGGAGATGCTGCTTGCGATCCGCCCCGACGCCGAACTGCTGGGCCTCGCGCAGCGTGACCTCGGCCGGCAGGTGCGCCAGGCGTTCTACGGCGAGGAGGCGCAGCGCGTGCAGCGCGGGCGCGACGACGTGCGCGTGATGGTGCGCTACCCGGAACGCGAGCGGGTCTCGCTCGGCGATCTCGAGAACATGCGCGTCCGCACGGCCGGCGGCACCGAGGTGCCGTCGGCGGTGGTGGCCGACACGCGCCTCGCGCGCGGGCATTCGACGATCACGCGTATCGACGGCCAGCGCGTGGTCAGCGTGCGCGGCGACGTGGACCGCGAGGTCACGGTGCCCGAACGCGTGCTCTCCTCGCTGGCGCAGACCGAGTTCCCGCGCCTCGCGTCGAAGTATCCCGGCATCTCGTTCGCGCTCTCCGGCGAGGCCGAGGAGCGCGCCGACGCGATGGACAGCCTGACCGGCATGACGGTGCTCGCGTTGCTGATCATCTACGCGCTGCTCGCGGTGCCGCTGCACTCGTACCTGCAGCCGCTGGTGATCATGAGCGCGATCCCGTTCGGCGTGATCGGCGCGTTGCTCGGGCACCTGATCACCGGTACCGCATTGATGTTCTTTTCGCTGCTCGGCATCGTCGCGCTGTCGGGCGTGGTCGTGAACGCGAGCCTGGTGCTGGTGGACTACATCAACCAGCAGCGCGCGGCCGGCGTCGATGTGCGCGAAGCGGTGCTGCGCGCGGGGTCGGTACGTTTTCGCCCGATCCTGCTCACCTCGGCCACCACGTTCTTCGGTCTGGCGCCGCTGATCGCCACCTCCGACATCTCGACCATGATGTTCGTGCCGCTCGCCATATCGCTCGCCTTCGGCGTGCTGGTCGCGACGGCGATCACGCTGGTGCTGGTGCCGGCGCTGTACCTGATCCTCGAGGACCTGCACATCGGGACTGCGGCGCTGCGTGCGCGGTCCGGTAACGGAGGGCGTGCGCAATGGAACGGTCGGACATGAACGGACTGCGACGGGTCGCGGTGCTCGAAAGCCACGTCGCGTACCGCGAGGCGGGCAGCGGGGATCCGATCGTGTTCCTGCACGGCAATCCCACCTCGTCGTACCTGTGGCGCAACATCCTGCCGCATGCGGCCCCGTTCGGGCGCTGCATCGCGCCGGACCTGATCGGGATGGGCGAGTCGGGGCGCCTCGACGCCGGCGGCGAGCACCGCTACGGGCTGCTCGCGCAGCGCCGCTACCTCGACGCGTTCCTGGAGGCGCTCGGCGTGCGCGAGCGTGTCACGCTGGTACTGCACGACTGGGGTTCGGTGCTCGGCTTCGACTGGGCGAACCGCCACCGCGCGGCGGTGCGCGGCATCGCGTACATGGAGGCGGTGGTGCGTCCGGTTGGCGCCGACGATCTCGACGAGCCGACGCTGCAGATGTTCCGCACGCTGCGTTCGCCCGAGGGCGAGCAGCTGATCCTCGGGCAGAACATGTATATCGAACAGGCGCTGCCGGCGACCACGCTGCGCGCGCTGGGCGAGGAGGCACACGATGCCTACCGCGCGCCCTTCCGCGCACCGGGCGAGGGGCGGCGCGCGATGCTGACGCTGTGCCGCGAGGTGCCGTTCGACGGCACGCCGCACGCGGTGTGGGAGATCGAGGCCGCCTACGCGGACTGGCTCGCGGGCAGCAACGTGCCGAAGCTGTTCGTGAACGCCGAACCGGGCGCGTTCCTGGTCGGCGCGAAGCGCGCGTTCTGCCGCACCTGGCCGAACCAGCAGGAAGTCACGGTTCCCGGCGCACATTTCCTGCAGGAAGACTCGCCCGGGGAGATCGGTGCCGCACTCGCGGCCTGGCTGCAGCGCCTGCCGCCGTAGGTCCGGGCTGTGCCCGGACACGAACTGTTCGGCCGCAGGCCGAACCTGTGGCTCACATGCGGCGCACGATCTCCGTCACCAGGCGGGTGATGCCGGCGGCGGCGTCGCTGATGCGACCGGCCAGCATGTACGCCGGCGTGCTGATCACGTTGTTCTTCTCGTCGATCGTGAAGCGGTCCACCGCGCAGGTCCGGTGCTCGCCGCCCATCGCGCGGATCGCGTCGGCGGCCGGATCGTCGTCACGCCCGATCGTGCACTGCACGCCCTTGCCGATCAGCCGCGGTGCCATCGCCGGTGCGATGCAGATCAGTCCGACCGGCTTGCCCTGCGCGTGCATCGCGCCGACGAAACGCGCCACGTCGGCATTGACTTCCATGTCGGCGCCGGCGACCGCGAAGTTGCACAGGTTCTTCGCTGCGCCGAAGCCGCCGGGCAGGATCACGGCCGCGTAGTCGGCCGCATCGGCGTGCGCCAGGTCCACGATGTTGCCGCGGCACAGGCGGGCGGACTCGACCAGCACGTTGCGCTGCCCGGGCATCGTCTCGCCGTTCAGGTGGTTGATGACGTGCATCTGCTCGATGTCCGGCGCCATGCACTGGTACGCGACGCCGGCTTCGTCGAGGCGCAGCATCACCAGCGTGGCCTCGTGGATCTCGGAGCCGTCGAAGACGCCGCAACCGGACAGGATGACCGCTACTTTCCGGGACATGTGCTCACTCCATCGGGTGGTTTCGACGCGGCGATGATAGGCGATCCGGGCCCCGGCGGTCGCGTCCTCCCGAAGCGATGCGCCGGCGGGTGCGGAACCGCTACAATCGGCCGGGTGTAGCAGGGCGGACACCGGCATGAACGGGCACGACGAGGCGCAAGCGCAGGCCGGGGTGGCGGAGCCGGGTCCGTCGGCGCCGGCCGTGTCGGCGATCGAGGCGCCGGCCGCCTCACCCGCCGCGCCGCAGGACGACGCCGAGCGCCGCCGCCTGTTCCGCTGGTTCTTCTTCGGCGTGTTCGCGTTCCTGCTCTACCAGCTGCTGCTGGTCCTGTCGCTGTTCTCCGACGCGATCATCTGGGCGGCTTCGCTGACCCTGGTGTGTTTTCCGATCCACCGCTTCGTCGCCGGGCAGCTGGGCGCGCGACCGAACCTGGCCGCCCTGTCGAGCACGCTGGCCGTGCTGTTGCTGGTGCTGGTGCCCACGCTGGCGATCACCTGGGTGGCCGTGACCCAGTCGGCGGAGCTGTACCCGACCGTGCGCGCGTGGTTCCTCACGCTGCAATCGGCCGACGGCGCGTGGTTCGCGGACCTGGTGCCGGAGTTCGTTCAACGCAACCTGGCGCGGCTGCAGGCGCTGCTCGACTTCGGGGGCGAACGGCTCGCGTGGGACCTGGACGAACTGATGCTCGCGCGCATCAACGCGGCGAGTGCGCAGATCGCGAATTTCGGCGCCGGCGTCGCGCGCAACGTGCTGCTGGGATTCCTCAACCTGCTCGGCATCCTGGTGCTGATGTTCTTCTGCTTCCGCGACGGGCAGCGTTTCCTTGGCTGGTTGTTCTCGATCGTGCCGATGCCGACCGCGCACGCCGAGTCGATCGCGTTCAGGATCTACGAGACCGTGACCGCGGTGATCCGCGGCGCACTGCTCACCGCCGCGATGCAGGGCGTGCTGGCGGTGATCGGCTACCAGATCGCCGGCGTGCCGCTGGCGGTGTTCTTCGGCGTGCTGACCGGGCTGTGCGCGATGATTCCGGTGGTCGGCGCCGGGCTCGTGTGGGCGCCGATCGGGGTGTTCGTGCTGGCGCGCGAGCCGGCCTGGGGCGTGTTCGTGCTCGCCTGGGGTTTCTTCGTGGTCAGCCTGGCCGACAACGTATTGAAGCCGTTGCTGATCGGCACCCGCGCGCGCATGCCGATCCTGCTGATCTTCTGCGGCATCATCGGCGGCGTGAACGTCTACGGGGTGACCGGACTGATCATCGGACCGATCCTGATGGCCAGCCTGCTGGCTTTCGTCTCGATCTACCGTGAACACTATTCGCCGGGCAACGGGCCCGGTCATGGCCGTGCCGACCAACCAGTGCCGAGCGCCTCG
>WBZY01001034.1_pt1 | contig 16462 bp, 15 predicted proteins | sample 5204191 | NCBI WGS metagenome assembly WBZY01 (sample SAMN12344363, study PRJNA552823) | activated sludge metagenome | biome: Activated sludge suspended growth; feature: Anammox Sidestream; material: Wastewater; isolation source: activated sludge from anammox sidestream of wastewater treatment...
CGCGGGTCGATCCCGACGGGTCACCGCCGAATCTCCCCTTTCCACCGGCGTCCGAGAGCGTGTAGGATCGCGACCGCCGGCCGGGGATGGGCCGGCAATCGGACGTCTCCACGGAGGATTGCTGGATGTCGCTCATCGTTCGGCGTTCGCATGCCCGGCGCTGGCTCGCCCCCGCCCTGGCCCTGGCGGTGGTCGGCCTCGCCTCGTACGACGCTTCGGCGCAAGGCGGGCGCAAGAAGACCGAGGGCTGCCTGATCTCGCTCGCGGAACCGAAGATGGTGATCAAGGACCGAAGCTCGAAGAAGGAGATCGAGTTCCGGGTGAAGCAGGCCGCAACGGTGCTGGACAAGGCCGGCACGGTGGCCACGAAGGACGGCCGCAAGGCCCAGCTCACCGACCTCGAGACCAACCGGCCCGTGATCGCGTACTGGCTCGTCGATCCCGAGAACAAGGACGGCAAGTTCGCCAACAAGGTGGACCAGCCGGACTTCATGGACGACGCGACGGGCAAGCCCGACCCGGACATCCTCGAGAACGCCGCCTGCAAGGTGGAGCCCTAGCCGAGGCAGGAGGCCCCGGCCGCGGGCGAAGCGGTGCGGAGCCGATCGGATCCGACGGGGGTGAGGCGTGAGCCTCGCCCCCGTCGTGCATCCGACTGCGGGGCGGGGCGCCATGACGGCGCCGGAGGCGGGCGATACCTTCTCGCCCCTTTCCGCCACCTACCGCGAGACACATCCCGGAGGACCCGATGAGCCACCCCGAAGGTCACGAGCTCGAAGCCACCGCCCAGGCCCTGGTCGCCCCCGGCAAGGGCATCCTCGCCGCCGACGAGAGCACGGGCACGATCAAGAAGCGCTTCGACTCGATCCGGGTCGAGTCGACGGAGGAGAACCGGCGCGACTACCGGGAGATGCTCTTCACCACCCCGGGCTGCGAGCAGCACATCAGCGGCGTGATCCTCTACGACGAGACGATCCGCCAGAAGGCCTCCGACGGCACGCCGCTGCCGAAGCTGCTCGAGAAGCGCGGCATCATCCCGGGCATCAAGGTCGACAAGGGCACCCAGAAGCTGCCCTTCAGCGCCGACGAGAAGATCACCGAGGGGCTCGACGGGCTGCGCCAGCGGCTGGTCGAGTACCGGGGCCTGGGCGCGCGCTTCACGAAGTGGCGCGCGGTGATCGAGATCGCCGAGGGCAAGCCGAGCGACGCCTGCCTCGTCGCCAATGCCGACGCGCTCGCGCGCTTCGCCGCGCTGTGCGTCGAGGAGGGCCTGGTCCCGATCGTGGAGCCGGAGATCCTGATGGACGGCGACCATTCGATCGCGCGCTCGGACGCGGCGACCGAGCGGACGCTCCACTTCGTCTTCGACGCCCTCTACGGCCACCGCGTCCCGCTCGAGCAGATCCTGCTCAAGCCGAACATGGTGCTGTCGGGCTACGCGGCGAAGCCGCAGGCTTCCGTGCGCGAGGTGGCGGAGCGCACGATCCGCTGCTTCCGGCGCGTCGTGCCGGCCGCCGTGCCGGGGATCGTATTCCTCTCGGGCGGCCAGAGCGACGAGCTCGCCACCGCGCATCTCAACGAGATGAACCGGATCGGCGGCTTCCCGTGGCAGCTCTCCTTCTCGTACGGCCGTGCGCTGCAGGCGCCGGCGCTGAAGGCCTGGGGCGGGAAACAGGAGAATCTCGCCGCGGGCCAGAAGGCCTTCGCCAAGCGGGCCCGCCTCAACAGCGAAGCGCGCTACGGCCGCTACACCGAGGCGATGGAGAAGGCGGCCTAGGGGCTTGCCGGTCGACCCGCAGCAGTTCCGGACGCTGCTGCGCCGCTGGGCGAGCGGGGTCACGGTCGTGACCACGCGGGCCGGCGAGCACGTGGCGGGGATGACCGTGTCCTCCTTCAGCGCGGTGTCGCTCGAGCCCCCGCTCGTGCTGTTCTGCGCCGACAAGCAGGCGCTGACCCTGCCCGTGGTCGCCCGGGCCGGCGTCTTCGCCGTCAACGTGCTCGCGGCGGACCAGTTCGCGCTCTCGGCCCAGTTTGCGCTCTCCGGCAACGAGGAGCTGCGCTTCGAGGGTCTCGCCTGCCGCACCGGGCCGAGCGGCGCACCGTGGCTGCCCGGCACCGTGGCGGTCCTCGACTGCCGCACCGTCGCCGCCCACGACGCCGGCGACCACGTGATCTACGTCGGCCAGGTGGAGGCGGCGGAGTTCGATCCCGAACGCGAGCCGCTGGTCTACCACGACGCCGCCTACCGGCGGCTGGCGCCGCTCGACCCGTGACGGGTGTGGGAGCGGATCCGACCCGGGCGTTCCGCCTCGACGGGCGCGTCGCGGTCGTGACGGGCGCCTCGTCGGGGATCGGCGTCGCGCTCGCCGAGGGGCTGGCCGCCGCGGGGGCGCGCGTCGCGCTGGCGGCCCGGCGGACGGACCGCCTCGAGGAGCTCGCCGCGCGGCTGCGCGCCGCCGGCGCGGAGGCGCACGCCTTCGCCTGCGACGTCGCCTGCGACGAGTCGGTCGAGCGCCTGGCCAGCGAGGTGGCGGCGCGGCTCGGGCCGGCCCAGGTGCTCGTCAACAACGCGGGGCTGGGCGACCCGCTGCCGGCCGAGCAGGAGCCCGTCGAGGCCTTCCAGGCGACGCTCGAGGTGAACCTCGTCGGCAGCTTCCGCTGCGCGCAGCGCTTCGGGCGCGAGATGCTCGCGGCGGGCCGCGGCTCGATCGTGAACGTGGCGTCGATCCTCGGCGTCGTCGGCGTCGGGCAGATCCCGCAAGGGAGCTACGCGGCGTCGAAGGGCGGGGTGGTGAACCTGACGCGCGAGCTGGCGGCGCAGTGGGCGCGGCGCGGCGTGCGCGTGAACGCCCTCGCACCGGCCTGGTTCCCCACCGAGATGACGGAGCGCATGTTCGGCGACGAGCGCGCCCTCAAGTGGGTGCGCTCGCGCACCCCGATGGGCCGCCCGGGCCGCCTCGAGGAGCTCGTCGGCCCGCTCCTCTTCCTCGCCTCCGACGCCTCGAGCTACGTCACCGGCCACACCCTCCTCGTCGACGGCGGCTGGACCGCGGTCTGACGGAGGGGACAGACCCGGCGATTCGGCGAAAGGGGACAGACCCGGCGATTCGGCGATTCTCGTAGAGAATCGCCGAATCGCCGGGTCTGTCCCCGCTACTGGCTCATATGCCACCCGCCGTTCGGGGACAGGACCTGGCCGGTGACGAAGGCGGATTCGTCGCTGGCGAGGTAGACGGCGGCCCAGGCGACGTCGTCGGGGCTGCCCAGGCGGCCGAGCGGGGTCTGGCCCTCGAGGAGCGGGCGGAGCGGGGCGAGCGGGGCGGTCATGGCGGTCTCGATCCAGCCGGGCGCGATCGCGTTGACGCGGATCCCCTGGCTCGCGAGCTCGCGTGCGAGCGAGCGCGTGAGGCCCAGGATGCCGGCCTTCGCCGCGCAGTAGGCGGGGGCACCGCCGCCGCCCGCCGTGCCCATGATCGAGCCCATGTTGACGATCGATCCGGCCCCCTGTGGCGCCATGATGCGCAGCGCCTCGCGGGTGCAGAAGAAGGTGCCGTCGAGATGGACCGCCAGCAGGCGCCGCCAGTCCTCGTCGCTGGTGGTGAGCGTCACGTCGGAGTGGGTGCGGATGCGGCCCTCGGTCATCCGCTCCTGGAGCTGCGCGAGCGCCAGGGCGACGAAGCGCCCGGCGGCCTCCGGGCTCGACTCGTGGCCGGCGATGCCCGCGTTGTTCACGAGCACGTCGAGCCGGCCCTCGCGCGCCCGCACGCTCTCCATCATGTCCGCGACCGCCTTCGGGTCGGCGACGTCGGCCACGACCGCGCGGCCCCCGACCGCGATCGCGACGTGCTCGGCGCGGCCCCCGTCGAGGTCGTTCACGACGAGGCGCGCGCCCTCGGCCCGGAAGCGCCGCGCGATCGCCTCGCCGATGCCCGCGCCGGCACCGGTGACCAGCGCGACCTTGCCGTCGAGCCGGCCGCTCACGGCCGGAGCACCACCTTCAACGCCCCGTCCTCGTGCTGGTCGAAGAGCTCGTAGCCGCGCACGCCTTCGGCGAGCGGCAGGCGGTGCGAGATGATCTCGGTCGGGTCGAGGCGGCCGGACTCGATCAGGGGCAGCAGCTTCGGCCAGTGCGCCTGCGGGCTCACGATGCCGGCGCGCAGGGTCAGGTTCTTCATCAGCAGGAGACCCAGGAAGAAGGGCGCCGGCTCGAGGACCACGCCGACGAAGGACACGCGCCCGCCGTGGCGCGCGAGCTCGAGCGCCTTCGCGACGAGCTCCGGGCGGCCCACGGCCTCGATCACCGCGTCGGCGCCGCGCCCGTGCGTGAGCTCCTGGACGCGCGCACCCAGGTCCTCACGGCCGGGATGGACGGTCTCGTAGCCGCGCGCCCGGGCGCGGGCGAGGCGCGCGTCGTCGAGGTCGACGGCGAGGATCCGCGAGGCGCCGCGCAGCTCCGCACAGCGTTGCGCGAAGACCCCGACCGGCCCGCAGCCGAGCACCACCACCACGTCGCCGGGCCCCACCTCGGCGAGCTCGGCGCCCATGTGGCCGGTCGGCAGGATGTCGGAGAGGAAGAGGATGCGCTCGTCGTCGAGGTCGGTCGGGACGGCGAGCAGGTTCGCGTCCGCGTAGGGCACGCGCACCGCCTCGGCCTGGCCGCCCGGCAGCCCGCACGAGAAGCCGAAGAGGTTCGAGGCGCCGCCGGCGGTGGTGGCCTCGCAGGCCGAGAAGAGGCCGCGCCGGCACGCTGTGCAGCGCCCGCAGCCGGTGGTGCACGAGGCGAGCACGCGGTCGCCCTTGCGGAAGCGCCGCACGCCGGCCCCCGCGTCCTCGACGACGCCCACGAACTCGTGCCCGAGCGCGAAGCCGCGATCGGGAACCGGCAGGCCGTGGACGACGTGGAGGTCCGAGCCGCAGATCGCCGTGCGCGTGACCCGCACCACGACGTCGTCGGGCTCGCGCAGCCCCGGGTCGGCGAGCGTGTCGAGACGGATGTCGCCGGGGCCGTGGTAGGCGATGCCCTTCATGGGCGCGGAGGGTGCGCGCGGCGCACGGGCGCGTCAACCAGGTGAGGATGGTGCGGCAGAGAGGATTCGAACCTCCACGGGGTTGCCCCCGCCAGCCCCTCAAGCTGGTGCGTCTGCCAGTTCCGCCACTGCCGCACGAAACGAGCCGCGAACGATAACCAGCGCGCTCGCGCGCGTCTACGGAGCCGCGGGCGCCTCCGGCGCCGGCTCCTTCGCGTCGGGGGGCGGCGCGGCGTCGGGCGCGGTGGCCTCCGCCGCCGTGGCCTCCGGCGCAGCCGCCTCCGCAGCCGCCGGCGCCTCGGCCTTCGGCTCGCCGGCGGGTGCGGCCTCCGGTGCGGCCCCACCCTCCGGCGCCGGCACCTCCTCGAAGCCGCCCGGTGCGGCGCCCTCGGCGGGCGGGGCGCCCTCGGGCGCCGCCGGCGCCGGCGCCGCGGCGCCCGGCGGTGGTGCGTCCTCCTCGAAGAGGCCGCTCGAGATGCCCTCGTTCGCGAGGTAGGAGAGCACGAGGCTCGTGACCATGAAGATCAGCGCCGCCCCCGTCGTGAGCCGGGTCAGGAAGTTGCCCGCGCCGCGGCTGCCGAAGACGGTGTTGCTGGCGCCGCCGCCGAACACCGCGCCGATGTCGGCGCCCTTGCCGTGCTGGAGCAGCACGACCACGACCAGCACCAGGCACACCATCACGTGGAGCACCGTCAGGAAGATCGTCACGGTTCCTCCTTCGCGAGCACGATGCGCGCGAACGACTCCGGCTCGAGGCCCGCGCCGCCCACCAGGGCGCCGTCGACGTCGGGCTGGGCGAGCAGCTCGGCCGCGTTGTCGGGCTTGACCGAGCCGCCGTACTGGATGCGGATCGCGTCGGCGGCGGCGGCAAAGCGCCCGCGCAGCCAGCCGCGGATCATCGCGTGGGCCTCCTGCGCCATCGCGGGCGTCGCGGTGCGGCCCGTGCCGATCGCCCAGACGGGCTCGTAGGCGAGCACCAGCTCGGCCGCTCGCTCGCCCGGGACCGCCGCGAGCGAGCCCGCGAGCTGGGTCTCGAGCACCGCGAAGGTGCGGCCGGCCTCGCGCTCGGCGAGCGTCTCGCCGACGCAGACGATCGGGCGCAGGCCGGCGGCGAAGAGCGCGGCGGCCTTGCGCGCGACGAAGGCGTCCGTCTCGCCGAAGAGCGCGCGCCGCTCGCTGTGGCCGACGATGGCCCACGCGCAGCCCAGGTCGGCCAGCATGCCCGGGGCGATCTCGCCGGTGAAGGCGCCCTTGGCCTCGTCGTGCACGTTCTGGGCGGCGAGCGCCACGTGCGAGCCCGCCAGCGCCTCGCCGAGCGCCGCCAGCGCGGTGAAGGGCGGAGCGATCGCGATCTCGGCGCGCGCCGCCTTCACGCGCGGCAGGAAGTCGCGCGCGAACGCGACCGCCTCGCCCACGGTCTTGTGCATCTTCCAGTTGGCCGCGAGGAAGCGCCGCCTCATCCGTGCTGCTCCAGCGCGGCGACCCCCGGAAGCGTCCGCCCCTCGACGAACTCGAGCGAGGCGCCGCCGCCCGTCGAGAGGTGGTCGATGCGGCCCCCGAGGCCGAGCTTGTTGACCGCGGCCAGCGAGTCGCCGCCGCCGACCACCGAGTGGCCGGCCGACTCGGCGACGCCGCGCGCCACGGCCTCGGTGCCCTGCGCGAAGGCGTCGATCTCGAACACCCCCATCGGCCCGTTCCAGAAGATCGTACGCGCCGCCCGGGCCTCGGCCGCGTAGGCCGCTGCCGTCTCGGGCCCGATGTCGAGACCCATCCAGCCGTCGGGGATCTCGCGCACGACGCGGGTGGGAACGCCCGCCGCGAGCGTCTCCGCCACCACGTGGTCCACGGGCAGCAGCAGCCGGTGGCCGGCCGCCTCGGCGGCGCCCAGCACGCGCTTGGCCTCGCCGACCTGGTCCTCCTCGACCCGCGAGGCGCCGGTCGGCTGGCCCTGCGCGCGCAGGAAGGTGTAGGCCATGGCACCGCCGACGCAGAGCACGTCCGCGCGCTCCGCCATGGCGCCGAGCACGGCGAGCTTGTCGGAGACCTTGGCGCCCCCGAGCAGGCACAGGAAGGGCCGCTCGGGCACGACGACGCGGCGCAGGTGCTCGAGCTCCGCGCGCAGCAGGTCGCCGGCCGCTACCTGCCGGACGTGCGCCACCATGCCGGCGGTCGAGGCGTGGGCGCGGTGGGCGGTGCCGAAGGCGTCGTTCACGTAGACGTCGGCGAGCCGGGCCAGCGCGGCCGCGAGCGCGGACTCGTTCTTCTCCTCCCCGGCGTGGAAGCGCAGGTTCTCGAGCAGCAGGACGTCCCCCTCGCCGAGCTTCGCCACGGCCGCCTCGGCCTCCGGTCCCACGCAGTCGGGTGCGAACGCGACCGGCCGGCCGAGGAGCTCGCCGAGCCGCCCGGCCACCGGCGCGAGCGAGGCCTTCGGGTCGCGCTTGCCCTTCGGCCGGCCGAGGTGCGAGGCCACCACCAGGCGCGCGCCCGCGGCGACGAGCCGGCGCAGGGTCGGCAGGGTCGCGCGGATGCGCGTGTCGTCGCCGACCTTGCCGTCCCGGAGCGGGACGTTCAGGTCCGCGCGCACGAAGACGCGCCGCCCGCGCAGCGCGGCCGGGTCGCGCAGCAGGTCGTCGAGCGAGGGCACCGCCACGCGGGCGCTCAGCGCCCCATCAGGAGCGCGAGATCGACGCAGCGCGACGCGTAGCCCCACTCGTTGTCGTACCACGAGAGGACCTTCGCGAAGCGGCCGCCCATCACCTTGGTGCTGTCGGCGTCGAGGATCGAGGAGTGCGGGTTGCCGCGGAAGTCGATCGAGACCAGCGGCTCGTCGCTCACCTGGAGGATGCCCTGGAGCGGGCCGCCCGCCGCCTTGCGCATCGCCTCGTTGATCTCCTCGGAGGTCGCGTCCCGGGCGAGGAGCACCGACAGGTCGACCACCGACACGTCCGCGGTGGGCACGCGCATCGCGAAGCCGTCGAGCTTGCCCTTGAGCTTCGGCAGCACCTCGCCGATCGCCTTGGCGGCGCCGGTCGAGGTCGGGATCATCGACACCGCGCCCGCGCGCGCGCGGCGCAGGTCCTTGTGCGGGAAGTCGAGGATGACCTGGTCGTTGGTGTAGGCATGGATCGTCGTCATCCAGCCCCGCTCGATGCCCCAGCCGTCGTCGAGCACCTTGGCGACCGGCGCCAGGCAGTTGGTCGTGCACGACGCGTTCGACACGATCCTGTGCTTGGCGGGATCGTAGGCGTCGCTGTTGACCCCGAGCACGATCGTCACGTCGGGGCCCTTGGCGGGCGCGGAGATGAGGACGCGCTGTGCGCCCGCCTCGAGGTGTTTCGCCGCGGCGTCGCGCTCCGTGAAGATGCCCGTGGACTCGATCACGACCTCGGCGCCGAGCGGCTTCCAGGGCAGCTTCGCCGGGTCGCGCTCCTTCGAGACCGGGATGCGCTTGCCGTCGACCACGATGGCGTCGCCGTCGGCCTCGACGGTGCCCGGGTAGGGGCCGTGGACCGAGTCCCACTTGAGCAGGTGCGCGGAGGTCCTGGCGTCGGTCAGGTCGTTGATCCCGACCACCTCCAGGCCGCGCCCGCGCGCCGCGCGCAGCACGAGCCGCCCGATCCGCCCGAAGCCGTTGATGCCTACCCGAGCCATGGCCGTTCCCTTTCGCGCTGGGGATGGTCGAAGCGCCGCTCGCCGGGGGTTCGCCGTGCTCCCCGACGCGCCTGCCGGGGCCGGCGCCCCGCGAAGGCCGCGCAATGTAACCTCTCGATCTGGCGAGCGCCGTCGCCGCGGCCGGCGATCGCGGCCCGCGAGCCGATCCTGGGGGGAGGGGACTTGAGCATCGGCAGCGCACTTCGCAGGCGCCGGGCCTGGCTCGCGCTCGCGCTCGCGGCCGCCGCGCTCGCCGCCGCGGCGCTCCTGGCGGCGCGCCGGGCCACCGAGCGGCGCGCGGAGGAGCGCGCGGTCCCGGTGCTCGACGGCGAGCTCGGCGTGGCCGGGCTCGAGCGGCCGCTCGAGATCGTGCGCGACGTGCGCGGCATCCCGCACGTGCGTGCGGCGAGCGAGCGCGACGCGTACTTCGGGCTCGGCTTCGCGCACGCCCAGGACCGGCTCGCGCAGATGACCTGGCTCGTGCGCACGGCGCGCGGGCGCACCGCCGAGGGGATCGGCCCGGCCGGCCTTCCGGCCGATCGCTGGAGCCGCACGCTCGGCTTCGCGCGCCTCGCGCAGGCGCAGGCCCTGCGTCTCGATGCCGACACCCGCACCCGGCTCGACGCCTACGCCGCGGGCGTGAACGCCTGGACCGAGCGGGTGCGCGCCGGTGCCGCGCCGGCACCGGTCGCCCTGGCAAGGCTCGGCGTGACCCCCGAGCCGTGGAGCGTGGCGGACAGCCTCGCTGTCGCGAAGAGCCTCGCCTGGGGCCTCGACGGCTCGGTCGAGGCCACGCTCACGCTCGGCGACCTGGTCGATCGCCTCGGCGCCTTCGCGGCGCGGCCCTTCTTCCCGCCCGCGGCGGCGGCGCAGCTCGTGCCGGTGCCGCTGCCGCCGGTGGAGCCGGGCAGCCACGCCGCCGCGCCCTGGCGGAGCGCGCCGGGAGCGCTCGTGCGGGCGCTCGGGCTCACGGGCCGCTCGGTCGGCAGCAGCGCGTGGGTCGTCGATGGCGCCGCGACGGCCAACGGCCGGCCGCTGCTCGCCGCCGACCTGCATCTCGCCGCCACCTGGCCGGCCCTGCTCTACGAAGCGCATCTCGCGGCGCCGGGCTTCGAGGTGATCGGCGCCGGGCCGGCGGGCGTGCCGGTCTTCTGGAGCGGCCACAACGGGCGGGTCGCCTGGGCCGCGACCCACGCGCGGGCGGCAGTCGTCGACCTGCACGAGGAGACGCTCGACCCCGAGGATCCCCGGCGCTATCGCCGCGGCACGCGCTGGAGCCCGATCACGGAGCGCGCCGAGCCGATCCCCGTGCGCGGGGGCGAGCCGGACCCCTGGCTCGTGCGCGCCACGCACCACGGCCCGCTGCTCGACGGCCTGCTCGGCGAGGGCCGCCCGCCGCTCGCGGTGGCCTGGGCGGGCGCGCAGCCGGGCGACGGCGTGGCGGCGCTCGAGCGCGCCGTGCACGCACGCGATGGCGCCGCGTTCCGCGCGGCGCTGGCGGCGCATCACGAGCCGGTCTTCGCGTTCGTCTACGCGGACGGCGCGGGCGGTGGCGGCCGCCAGGTGGCGGGCTGGCTGCCCGCCCGCTCGATCCCGACCGCGCTCGTGCGCGTGCCCGGCCGCTCGGGGTGGTACGACTGGCGCGGCCGGATCCCCTACGAGGCCCTGCCGCACGCTCCCCTCGCGCGGCGCTGGACGATCGCCTCCGACGAGCCGCTCGGCGCGACGGAGGGCATCGAGTGGTGGTGGCGGCCCGGCGAGCGCAGCGCGCACATCGACGCGCTGCTCGCCGCGGCGGGCGCGCGCGCGCCGCTCGACGCGGCGACCCTCGCCGGCCTCCAGGCCGACGTCGCGATCCCTCGCGCGCGCGAGCGCGTGACGCGCCTGCTCGGGCTCGCCGGCACGATCGCCACGCTGCCGCCCGAGGCGCGGCAGGTGGCGCGCCTGCTCGCCGACTGGGACGGCTCCGCGGCTGCCGGGAGCCGTGGCGCCGCCGCCTGGCACGCGCTGCTCCAGACGCTCCTCGCGCGTCTGCTCGAGGGGCCGCTCGGCCCCGAGCTGCGCGCGCGCACGCTGCGCCTGCGCGGCCTCCAGCCCGAGCTCCTGCTCGACGCGCTCGTCGCCACCGCCACCGCGCCCGTGCCCGATCCCGATGCGATCCTCGGCCCCGCGCAGCTCGGCCGGGCGGTCCGCGAGGCGCTGCGCCGGACCGGCCTGGTGCTGCGCGTCGAGCTCGGGCCCAACCCCGAGAAGTGGCACTGGGGACGGCTCCACCCGCTGCGCTTCCGGCCCTTCGGCTGGCCCGGGCCCACCGATGCGATCGAGGCGCCGCAGCCCTACGGAGGGGACGGGCTCACGATCGCCGTCGGCGAGTACGATCCGGCGGATCCCTACGACGTCACGGTCGTGTCGGCCCACCGGCTCGTGGTCGACCTCGCCGATCCCGAGCTCGCGCTCTCGGCGCTCGCACCGGGGGTGTCGGAGCACCCGGGCGACCCGCGTCGTGACGCCGGGCTCGAGCGCTGGCTCGCCGGCCGCCCGGCGCTCCTGGCGACCCACCGCTTCGTCGTCGACGAGGGGGCGCAGGGGCGGCTCGCGCTCGTGCCCCGGCCGGAGGCGCCGTGAGCCGGGCGCTCGTCTACGCCGACGTGCCGGGCTTCTACGCGGAGGTGGAGCGTGCCGCCAATCCCGGCCTGGCGGAGCGGCCGGTGATCGTGGGCGGCGATCCGCGCAAGCGCGGCCTCGTGCAGGCGGCGAGCGCCGACGCCCTGGCCGCGGGCGTCACGCTCGCGATGCCGGTGGTCGACGCGCTCGAGCGTTGCCCGCACGCGCGCGCCCTGCGCACCGACATGGCGCGCTACCGCGAGGCCGACAAGCGCCTGCGCGCCGTCTTCGCGCGCTTCGCGGAGCGGGTCGAGCCGATGGGCCTCGGCGCCGCGTGGCTCGAGCCGGCCGCGCGTGACGCGCCGCTCGCCGCGCTCGCCGAAGGCCTGCGCGCCGCGGTCGCCCGCGAGCTGCGCCTGCCGCTGCGGGTCGGCGCTGCGCCGGTGAAGTTCCTGGCGCGGCTCGCGGCGGAGGAGGCCAGCCTGGAGGGGTTCCTCGAGGTGCCGCCCGAGCGGATCGCGGCCTTCCTGCACCCGCTCGCCGTCGAGCGGCTGCCGGGGGTCGGCGCGAAGACGGCCGGGCGGCTCGCGCAGCTCGGGGCGCGCACCGTCGGCGAGCTGGTGGCCGCCGGGCGCGCCGCCGTCGAGGGGGCGCTCGGCAACCACGGCCTCACGATCCTCGCCGCGGCGATGGGGCAGGGCGACGACCGCGTGCGCGCCGCCGCCCATCCCCAGTCGCTCTCGCTCGAGACGACCCTCGCCGAGGACGCAGTGGACCGCACGCTGCTGGTCGAGCCCCTGCGCGGGCTCGCGGAGCGGCTCGAGCGCGCGCTCGCGCTCGAGGGGCTCTCGGCGCGGCGCCTCGCGCTCAAGCTCCGCTACGCCGGCGGCGAGCGGATCACCCGCACGGTGTCGCTCGGACGGGGCGTCGCGTCCGCGAGCGAGATCCTCGACACCGCGCTCGGGCTGCTCGCCCGGACCCAGGCGGGCACCCGCCCGGTGCGGCTGCTCGGGCTCGGCGCCTCGGCGCTCCAGGGCCCCCGGCGGGAGGAGCGCCAGCTCGATCTCTTCGGCGGGTCCGGCTGAGCCGGCGGCCGGGCGCCCCCAACGAGCGGCAGGCGCCCTCCTCAAGCTCTCCGCGCCGGCAGCCGAATCCGGAGCGAGCCCACCGAGTCGATCCCGACTCGCCGGCGGTTCCGGGAGACCCCGATGCAAGCGAGCGCCCGCGACGCCGACCGGCGCAAGTTCCCCCGCATCCGCACCGAGCAGCTGATCTCGTTCGCGTTCGTGGAGTCCGAGCACCGGCTCGCCGTCAGCAAGAACCTCTCGCGCGGCGGGATCTGCTTCGAGGTGATGGGCTGCGAGATCGCGATGGGCGACGTGCTCCGGCTCACCTTCAACGTCCAGGACGAGACCCTGGTTGCCGTCGGGAAGGTGATGTGGGCCACCGACATCGACGCCTTCACCCAGGAGGTCGGGCTCGAGTTCGTCGAGATCGACCCCTTCGCCCTGGAAACCCTGGAGCGGAGCGGCGCGCTCTGATCCGACCCGGTCCGGGCCCATGGATCCCCTCGGGGGTCATCGGGTTGACACGAGGCCGCCTCCGGTGCCAGCCTCCGCGCCGTGGCTGACTTCCACCAGACGGGTGCCATCACCACCCTCCATCGCCTCCAGTCGGAAGCCCGTCAGGGAGCTGCCCCGTCGCCCGCCGAGGATCTGGATCGCCTCGAGGCCGAGATCGAGCTCCACGCCCGCTCCCGACCGATCGCTCTGGTGCTCCCCTGCCTCTACGACGAGATCCGGGACACCGCCCTGAAGGGCATCGTCGAGACGCTCCGCGGCGTCGGCTACCTGCACCAGGTGGTGGTGAGCGTCGACGGCGCCGAGTCCCGCGACGGGTTCGAGCAGATGCGCGCCGCCTTCGACGGCATCCGCACCCTCGACGGGCGGGGCGCCGTGCTGGTCTGGAACGACGGCCCGCGGATGCGCGCGATCGACGCCCGCCTGCGCGCCGAGGGGCTCGACTGCGGCGGCCGCGGCAAGGGCCGCGCGACCTGGCTCGCCTACGGCTACGTCCTGGCCACCGCCGAGGCGCACGTGGTGGCGCTCCACGACTGCGACATCCGCAACTACCCGCGCGAGCTGCTGGCGCGGCTGTGCTTTCCGACCGTGCACCCGAACCTGAACTACGAGTTCGCCAAGGGCTACTACGGGCGCGTGACGGACCGGCTCTACGGCCGCGTCACGCGCCTGTTCATGACCCCGCTGTTGCGCGCGATGAAGGCGGTGCTCGGGCCGCTGCCGCTGCTCGAGTACCTCGATTCCTTCCGCTACCCGCTGGCCGGCGAGTGCTCGCTCACCACCGACCTGGTCCGGATCAACCGCATCCCGAGCGACTGGGGCCTCGAGGTCGGCGTGCTGGCCGAGGTGTTCCGCAACTGCTCGCAGAAGCGGGTCTGCCAGGTCGAGCTCGTCGAGAACTACGAGCACAAGCACCGGGAGCTCTCGGAGCACGACCCGAGCACCGGCCTGCACCGGATGGTGGTCGACATCGCCACCTCCCTGATCCGCAACCTGGCGAGCTACGGCGTCCAGTTCGACGCCGGCTTCCTGAACACGCTGATCGCGGCCTACGTCCGCACCGCGCAGGACGCGATCGCGCGCTACAGCGACGACGCCGCGCTGAACGGCCTCGTCTTCGACCGCCACGAGGAAGAGGTGGCCGTCGAGACCTTCTCCCGCGCGCTGCGCGCCGCCGGGCTCTCGTTCGTGCGAGACCCGATGGGCGCCCCGCAGATCCCGAACTGGTCCCGGGTGACCTCCGCGCTCCCGGACCTGCTCGACGAGCTGCGGGGGGCCGTCGAGGCGGACCGGCGGGGCCGTACGCTCGCGGTGGTGTCTGGGGGGGTGCCGAATTGAAGATCGGATCGATCCGTCTGGGCGATGGGGCGCCGCTGGCCCTCATCGCAGGCATCAACATCATCGAAGGCGAGGCGGACTGCCTCGACATCGCGCGCAACCTGCGCGACCTGGCCGAGCGCCACGAGCTGCCGCTCGTGTTCAAGGCCTCCTTCGACAAGGCCAACCGCTCGAGCTTCAAGTCCTACCGGGGGCCGGGGCTCGACGAGGGGCTGCGGGTGCTGGCTCGGGTCAAGACCGAGCTCGGCCTGCCGGTCACGACCGACGTGCACGAGCCCTGGCAGGCCAAGCCGGTGGCCGAGGTCGCGGACTGCCTCCAGGTCCCGGCCTTCCTGTGCCGCCAGACGGACCTGATCGCCGCCTGCGCCGCGGCCGGCCTGCCGCTGAATTTCAAGAAGGGCCAGTTCATGGCGCCGCTCGACATGCGGCACGCGGTCGAGAAGGCGCGCCACTTCGGGGCCCGCGACGTCTTCGTGACCGAGCGCGGCTTCGCGTTCGGCTACAACGACCTGGTCGTCGACTTCCGCGGCTTCGCGCAGATCCGCAGCTTCGCCCCGGTGTGCTTCGACGCGACGCACGCCGCCCAGCACCCGGGCGGTGGCGACGGCTCCACCCACGGCGATCGCACCAACGTGTCGCCGCTGGCACGCGCCGCCGTGGCGGCGGGCATCGACGCGCTCTTCCTCGAGGTGCACCCAGAGCCCGAGCGCGCGCCCTGCGACGGCCCGAGCCAGGTGGACTTCGAGACCGCCGATCGCCTGCTCGGCGAGGCCGTCGCGATCGATCGGGCGCTGCGGCGGCGCACCCGCTAGGCGCGCCGGGTGCCGGCGGCGGGGGCCGGCCGCGAGGACAGCCGCCGGGGGCAACCCTCCGGGTGGTCACGCCGGGAGACGATCGCCCTCGTCGCACTCGTGGCGGGCGCGGCGGCCTGGCGCTGGCTCGCGTGGACGCGCACCGCCGTCCTCTTCGACGACGGGCCGCGCTTCCTCGCGATCGCGCGCGCGATCGACGCGGGCTGGTGGCCGGCCGCGCTGCGCGACTCCTTCCATCCCCTGTACCCGGCCTCGGCGGCGTTGGCGCACCGCCTGCTCCGGGCGCCCGACACGGCCGCGGGCTGGGAGACGGCGGCGGCCCTGGTGTCGGTGCTGGGCGGCGCCGCAGCGGTCGCGTTCCTCTACCTGTTCCTGCGCGACGCCTTCGGGCGCGCGGTGGCCTCTGGGGGCGCGCTCCTGCTCGCGGTCCAGGGACGTGCGGTCGAGTACGCCTCGGACGTCCAGAGCGACGGCCCCTACCTGGGCCTCTACGCCGCCGGGTTGTGGGCGGGCTGGCGGGCCTGGCGCAGCGGCTCGCCGGCGCTGGCGGCGCTGGCGGGCATCGCGTCCGGGCTCGCCTACCTGACGCGGCCCGAGGGCCTGGGGCTCGCGCTCGTGCTCGCCGCGCTCGGGGTCGCCTCGATCGTGCGGCGGCGCTGGACGCCGCGCGCGGGCGCCGGCTGGCTCGTGGCGCTCGGCATGGCGACGGCGCTCTGCGCGGCGCCCTACGTGGTCGCGCTCCACGCGCTCACCGGCGAGTGGACGCTCACCCACAAGAAGTCGGTGGCGGCCCTGGTCGGCGCCGAACGGGGGGTGACGCCCGGCGCGCCGGTCCGGCCGCGGCCCGCGCCGCCCCCCGAGTCCGTCACGCCCGCACCGGCACCGGCCCCGGCCGGCGCGACGGCGACGCCCGCACCGGCACCGCCCGAGGCGACGGCGACACCCGGAGCTGCCGCGGGCACGCCCGCGCGATCCGAGGCGCAGGCGCCGGTCAGCCCGCCTGCGCCCGCGCCCGCGGCGGGATCCGAGCCCGACGCGCCGCGTCCGCCGTGGCTCGATGCGTTGGGCCTCGGCACGCCGCTCACGGTGCGGCGCGAGGACATGGCGCCCGCGTATCTCGAGCAGGACGGCCTGCGCGTGGCGCTCGCGCCCTCGGCGCCCCGGCGGGCCTTCGAGGCGCTGCGGATGCTCGTGCGGCACGCGAAGTCGTCCCTGGGCTACGGCGTCCTCGCGCTCGCTTGCGCGGGGCTCGTCGCCTGTCGTGGCCGGCCCGGGGCGCGCGGGGTCTACGTCCTCGCCTCGATCCTGCTCTACGCCGGGGTGCTCTACGCGCTCACCGCCAGCTCCGGCTACGTGAGCCGGCGCCACGCGCTGCCCCCGCTGCTGCCCCTCTTCGGCTACGCCGGCGCGGGTGCCCTCGCCGCCGGGGTCCTCCCTCGACCGCCAGGGT
>WBZY01001038.1_pt1 | contig 16382 bp, 11 predicted proteins | sample 5204191 | NCBI WGS metagenome assembly WBZY01 (sample SAMN12344363, study PRJNA552823) | activated sludge metagenome | biome: Activated sludge suspended growth; feature: Anammox Sidestream; material: Wastewater; isolation source: activated sludge from anammox sidestream of wastewater treatment...
CGCCCGAGAACGCCTGTACCTGTTGGACACCGAATCGAAGCCCGGCATTCGTCTCGTCATTGATCCGCGTGATAAGCTCGCGGGCATCAGACATGAGCTCTTCCTGAGACTTTGAACGATCGCCTATATCGGTAAGCTTTACATAGATCGTACCGCTGTTGACCACCTGGGCCTGGCCGCCGCCTACAGTGGCCAACGTGTCGGTCACACCCGGCATCTTGCGTATCTCGGCAGCAATACGCTCGAACATAAGGGACGATGCCGAAAGGCTCGTGCCCTCGGCAACGCGGAGCGTTACCTCGAACTGCGACTGATCGTCCACTGGCAGGAAGTTCTTTCCGACGAACATGAACAGCGGAATGATCGATAGGAATACAAGCAGACAAAGCGTGACGATCACCCACCGGTGGCCCATTGAAAATCGCAGCAGCCAGGTGTAAATACCGTCAACGTGGCGAAACCAGCCCGCTTCCTTGGATAAATGTTCCTCATGCCGCGGCCTTTCCTCGCCCCGTTCCATAAGCTCGTCGTCGAGGATGTCGGCGCGTGGAGTAGCGGTCTCGGCCTTTGCATGCTGCTTTCGTTTTATCAGCCGAGCGGCAAGCATCGGCGTGAGTGTGAACGACACCAGCAGCGACACACCTACGGCAAAGGCCGCGGTCAACCCGAAGCTGGACATGAACCGGCCGACGATACCCTGCATAAACCCGATCGGCACGAATACCGCCATCAGCGAAAGGGTTGTTGCGAGCACAGCAAGCCCTATCTCACGCGTACCTTCGATCGCCGCCTGAAAAGGCTCCATGCCCTTCTCTTCGATGAACCTGAATATGTTCTCAAGCACGACGATTGCGTCGTCGATCACAATGCCTACCATCAGGGTAAGCGACAACATGGTGATCGAGTTCAGCGTATAGCCCATTGCGTACATCAACGCAAAGGTCGAGACGATCGAAGTGGGGATCGCAAGGCCGGCTATGAATGTTGAACGAAAATTCCAGAGGAAGAGAAAAACTACGATCGCCGCAAGTATCGAGCCGACGATCAAATGTTCCTCGATCGCGTGCAGCGAGTTCTCGATAAAGATCGAGTTGTCGCCAACAATTCGAAGCTCAAATCCCGTCGGAAGCGTGCTCTTGATGCCGGCGGCCTCGTCACCCGCGATCTCGCGAAGCCGCTCTTTGACCTCATGGGCAACAGCCACGGTATTCTGGCCGGACTGTTTCGCAACGATCAGCGTTACCGCGGGCTTACCGTTCAGCCGAGCTTCAGAGCGAAGCTCTTCAGCACCATCCTCCGTATAACCGAGGTCCTTGATCTTTACCGGATAATCACCGCGCGTCGCGACAACGACGTTGTTGAATTCTTCGGGCTTGCGGATCTTGCCCATCGTGCGGACCGAGGTTTCTTCACGGCCTTCGTCAAGACGGCCGCTCGGAAACTCGATGTTCTGCATCCGCAGAGCGTTGGTCACTTCAGCCGGCGTTACGTTATAGGACCTCAGCTTGTCCGGGTCGATCCACACATTGACCTGCCGTTCCTGGCCGCCGATCATCGTGACCTGGCCGACACCGTTGACCGATTCGATCCGCTCTTTGACGCGGTTCTTCGCGACCTCGGTCACCTCACGCAAATTGGTTGGGGCCGATACGACGATACGGAGCACCGGTGCCGCATCGCTGTCCAACTTCATTACGGTAGGCTGTTCCGCCGTGTCCGGCAGGTTCGGAATTACGGTTTGAACGCGATTCTCAACTTCCTGGGCCGCGACGTTCACATCCTTTTCCAGCACGAACTGGACGAACACCTGCGAGATACCCTCGATCGAACTCGAACGAAGCTCATCGATGCCGCTGATCGTGTTGACCGCTTCCTCGATCTTTTCCGTAACTTCGGTCTCCATCTCTTCGGGCGAAGCTCCGGGGTTGACCACCATCACCGTGATCGTCGGGAAATCTACTTTTGGAAAAAGGTCAACGCCAAGACTGAAAAACGAGAACAGCCCAACAACGACAAGCGACATGACCAGCATCGTCGCAAATACCGGACGCTTAACGCATATTTCTGCTAACCACTGCATAGATATTTAGACCATGTCTGAAGTTCCAGGGCATCTGAGTAACCGAAACACCATCCCCCGAAATTCGACGGCAGCTAATGCATCACAAATCAATATTCATGGCTACGGTCACCAAGTTCTTGACTCGCTATTGCCTTACGAGAATTCCATCGGTCAAGGTACCAAGATCAGCAATGGCAACCATATCGCCTTCGACGACCCCTTGCTTGACCTGGATCATATCGTTCTCCAGAAGGCCAAGCTGAACAAAGTGCTCGCGAGCGACGCCATCCTTGACCACAAAGACCGAGTTCGTATCGCCGACGGTCTTTACCGCCGCCACAGGTATCATCACAGCCGAGTCTGGCTTTGGCTGTGTGATACGCACGGTCGCGAACTGGCCCGGTTTGAGCAGCCCCTCGGTGTTCTGAACCTCGGCCTCAACGATCAGCGTCCTAGCTGTTGTGCTTACGCTGGGCGAGATCCGGGCGACCGTACCGGCAAAGTTTCGGTCGGGATAGGCACTTGTTTGCAGCGAGACGCCCTGTCCGGTTGCGACCTTTCCGATCTCTTGTTCAGGCACATTGATCTTTACCCGCAGGGTCGATGTCTGAACGATGGTCGCGATCTTCGAATTTGGTGTGTTCGGCGAAATATACTCGCCAACGTCTGCCACACGCTCGGACACATACCCGCTGATCGGCGACCGTATTGCCGTATCCGAGACGGCCTTTTGCGCCGCCGCGATCTGGGCTTCAAGCGGACCCAATGCGGCACGAGCGCTCGCAGCCGTGGCACGGGCCGTGTCAACCGCCGAGCGGGCCGTATCAATCGCCTTTATCGCCACTGCGGCGTTTGACCTTGCTTCGTCAAGCTGTCCCAGAAGCGCGTCACGCTGCGATCTTCGCTGGTCATAAATGGCACGCGAGACATCGCCAGTCTCAAGCAAGCGCTCAGCTCGCCGAAGCTCCTTTTCGGCCAGCTCCAACTGGGCAGTGATCGTCTTGACCTGTGAGAAGTCCTTGATCTGAAAGGTTTGCCCATCGGTCACGCCAAGCCTCGCCTGCGTTTGCCGAAGATTAGCCACTGCCTGGTCCACGCTGGCCTCGGCCTGTCCGGCCGCCTTTTTTTGCTGTTCAAGCTGGGCCCTGGCTTGGTCAAGCCGGATCGCCGCATCGCGCGGATCAAGGCGTACCAGCACATCGCCCTGGCCGACATAGCTTCCAATGTCAAAATTTACTTCGACGATCTTTCCGGAAACTGCCGGCGCAACATCGGTCTGCGCGTCGCTTGCAAGGTTGCCGGTCGCCTCAATATAGGTCGGGATCGACTTTACGATCGCCTGAGCGGTTTTTACATCGATCGTGGTGGGCTCGCTGCTTGTACTTGCCGTTGTGTTGGCATTGGCCCCGCAGCCGGTAAGCCAAACCGCGAGAAAGGCTGTCAAACCCAGTACTAATTGGTAGGATCGCATCGGTATCAACATGGTGAAATAAGCTTCCATTCTATTAACGCGTTATTTCGCGGCCGTCCGTTCGGCGGACACGCCGGACAGGATCATCTCGGCAAAATGCTTTGCCGCCTCCTCATTACTAATGTCGAGTATGAGCCGCCTCTTGTCCCAAAGAATGTTGTTCAGCGAATGGTGAATAAGCATTCCAAGAAATGATCGCACGACCAAACGCGGATCGATCCGCTTGAATGCTCCATCAGCCTGTCGGCGCTCAACGTATCCACCAAGAAACTTGTATATCTCCAACACATACTCGCCAAAGAACCGCTCAGCCAGTTCATGCCCCTCAAGGGCCGAGTAAAAGAGCAGACGCATGAACGCAATATCGGATTCCTGCTTTGTCAGTGCCTGGATGCCGATGTTGTAGAAAACGCCAAAGTCATCTCGCTCCTCTATCGCCTTCAAGAGGGCCTGATTGCCCTCCCACGGAAATTGATGAAGGGCCTCGGAGCATTTTTTTGCTTCAAGGATGGCCCCGTAAAGTTCATCCTTTGACGAAAAATGCCTGAACACCATCGCCTCGGACACGCCGGATAGACGTGCAATGTCCTTGGTCGTAGTGCCGCTGAATCCACGTTTTGAGAAAAGGTCGACGGCTGACTGCAATATTTGCTCGCGCCGCTTGTCGCCCGGCATACGGCCCGAATGGTCACATTTAAGAAGATCCCTGATCAATTTTCGCTCCAAATAATTTGAATAAGTAAGTGCTTACTTACTTCCTGAACTCACAAGATTCGCACGTCCCCAAGGCCGTTGTCAAGCAGTGCGCAAAAATAGTTCGTCGGGGGTAATTTCGATCAACAGCACGAACGATCGACACGATCAAAATTGTCAATCGATCCGTGCACCGGAGTGGTCGGATCATCCGCTTTAGACCCTTTACGCGCATAATAAAGGATTTGTTCACTCAAATTCCAGAGGTGACGGACGGAACATTTCACCGACAGATTTCGTTACAACCATCTGGAAGGACATTTCATCAGAATCAGCCATGGAACGCTCGGAAGGTGGAGCGGTCGGGTTCAAGAAACGTATCAGGAGGAGACACGGAATGTCGGAATTTGAAGCAGAAGTAAAAAAGGCGGAAAAGGAATTGGAGCAGAGCCTTATGCCGCTCGTTCCGGAAGAGAACTTGGATGATGAATTTTTGGGAGATATTAAGATGCAGGCACAGGAATACGGTCAGAAGTTGAGCGATGTTGCAGGCCGGGCCAAGGCTTTTGCCGAGGAAAAGGCCGCCTGGGCTGGCGAAAAGTTCAAGGAGCTTCAGAACAAGGATCCTAAGGAGTTGGTCGAGGACGCAAAGGAATTTGCCCGCCGTAAACCGGGGCAGACCATTCTGATCTCGGCGGCCGTGGGCCTGGTCCTCGGTTTCTTGTTGAAGGGTCGAAAGTAACTCTTAGACCGGAATCGTAGACGTTTCAAGAGGCCGCCGGCGAAAACGGTGGCCTTTTCAATTGAAACGCAACTAGAGGATCTAAAATGGACTGGCGTTCTTTACCCATGCGGCGGCGACGTCACGTGGCGAACGTTTTTCCCCGTCAACTTCGTAGTTCAGCTTCCGCATTTCATCGGTCGAAATCGCATTGTCCAACGATCGGAAAGCACTTGCTAACAATTCAGCCTTATCCTCACGCGAGATGAGGACGGCCTGATACGGCGGAAAGTAATGCCGATCATCTTCAAGCTGGAACAGGTCGAGCGCCGAGATCAAGCCGTCGGTCGAATTGCCGGCGATGATATCAAGTTCGCCGGACTGCAGGGCACGATAAGTGAGCGAAAGGTCCATTTCACGTGGTTGTTTGCTGAAATTGAACCCGTAGGCCTTTGCAAAGCCAGCGTACCCGTCAGCCCGCGACATAAAATCCTGGCCGAAGCCGGCTAGCCAGTCCCGTGATATCGGCACAGCATCTGAGATCGTTTTCAGCTTATCTCTTCTTGCCGTCTCACCTCGGACAAGGATCGCAAAATCGTTCGCGAACCCGAGAGGCGGGCTGACGGCCAAGCCAAACCGATCGGCGTATTCCGATCTCGTACGTTCGTAAACGTCCACCGGATCGTTGATCGGCGAATGCTTAAGGATCGCCGTGTAAGCGGTACCCGTGTATTCGGGATAGACGTCGATCTCTCCGGATAGCACGCCATCATGCGCAAGGTTCCCACCAAGCTCAAACTGCCGTACGACTTCGACTCCCTGCTTCTCGAGCAGCTGCGAAAGTATCTCGGCGAGTATTACCGATTCTGTAAAATCCTTTGAACCAACGACGATCCGCTGGCCACGCGTCGCTGCCGATCGTGCGCCGCTTTCGGTGGGCAAGTAGCTCAAGCCAACGAGCACGGCAAACGCAACTCCTGCTCCCGCGATCACGAGTTTACGGACACTCGACGAGCGTTCGCCTATCCTGTAAGCCCGCTCGACCTGGCCAAGAACGAGATCGCACAATAGAGCGAGGAGTGCTGATGCCGCCGCGCCCGCAAGAAGCAGATTGTTATCATTCTGGCGCAGGCCTCGAAAGATATAAGTGCCCAGCCCGCCTGCCCCGATCGCCGCCGCGACCGTTGCGACACCGACCGCGATGACGACCGCCACGCGGATCCCCGTCAGTATTACCGGCGCAGCCAACGGCAGCTCGACCATTCGAAGTATCTGGCCGCCGGTCATTCCCATTGCGGTCGCGGCCTCGCGCACTTTTGGATCGATCCCGGTTATGCCGGTTACGGTATTGCGGATCACGGGCAGCAATGCGTATAGGGAAAGTGCCACGATCGCCGTGCGGGCGCCGATGCCGCCAATGAATGGAATTGGTATCAACAAGCCGAACAACGCAAGGCTTGGCACCGTCTGCATGATGTTCGCAAATCCAAGGACCGGCGTTTGCAGGCTCCTTATCCGCGTCAGAAGTACACCTAGCGGCAACCCAGCCAGGACAGCTAGCCCCGCCGAAAACAACACAATAAAGATATGCTCGCGAGTGAGAATAAGAAGCTCGTGCCAATTGGATGATAGAAACTGGATCACGATCTGGACACTGCCGAAAACGATAATTTTCGATGAATAATTAGTAACTGTTCAATTAGTAGTTACTAATTAGGTCGTAGAAATATTTGACTTCACGCCTTCTTTGGGAAGGTCGGCAGCAATTGCGGTACGACGCGGCCTTTGGTTGCCTGTTCGAAAGCGAAGGCGTACTTTATCAGCTTCGATTCGCTGAAAGGTCCGCCAAAGAAACCCATTCCGGTGGCGGTGTTCTCGCGAAGGCCGAGCGGCACGGTAATGTACGGATAGCCCGCGACCGCGGCGATCGACCACGCGGCACCGCTTGTTGGCCCGACAAGCGCATCAAGGTTGTGTTCTGCCAATAGGGCATCGATCCCGTCTTCGCGCGTCGCCTTTTTGATCCGCGCGAGTGCTCCCAAGTACGCTTTGTCGGTCAGATCGCCCTTTGCCTGGGCCTGTACGAACAATTCCTGGCCGAATTTCACAAGTTCCTTTTCCTTGTTCTCTTCATTGAACTTGATCAGATCTTCAAGCGTCCTGTACCGCGCGCCCCGTGCGGCAAGGTATTTGTTCAGGTCAGCCTTGAATTCGTAAAGCAGGACGTCAAGACGTTCGGTCGCAAACTCACGATAATTTGGAACAAAGCTCACTTCAACAAGTGCGGCTCCCGCCTCACGCATTTTGTCGATGAACGGCTGATAATAAGCCAGCATCTCGTCGCGAGTTTGCCGCGGCAGAAATTGCAGCACCAGCCCAAGCCGTGCCCCGCGCAGGCCCGATGCGTCAAGGAACTGCGTGTAATCTCTTGCTCCTTTCTTTTCCGCGTTGGCAGTGATCGGGTCGCCTTTGTCACGGCCCGTCATCGAACTGAGCAGAATGGCCGCATCAGCGACGGTTCGCGCCATCGGCCCGGCCGTGTCCTGAGTATGAGCAATGGGTATGATGCCGCTGCGCGAAACCAAACCAAGCGTCGGCTTGATCCCGACCACGCCATTAGTCAACGCCGGACAAATGATGGAACCGTTCGTCTCGGTGCCAACGGCAGCGGCCGCAAGATTGGCCGAGACTGCAACGCCTGAGCCGGAACTTGATCCGCATGGATTCTGATCCAAAAAATAGGGGTTGTTCGTCTGCCCGCCGCGGCCCGACCAACCGCTGATCGAGCCGTTTCCGCGAAAATTTGCCCACTCGCTCAGGTTTGTCTTGCCGATGATGACCGCACCGGCTTTGCGAAGCTGCTCAACGACGAAGGCGTCCCGCTTCGGCTTGGGCGCGCCGACAAGTGCCAGCGAACCGGCTGTTGTCATCATCTTGTCCGTGGTGTCGATATTGTCTTTTATCAGGATCGGAATGCCGTGCAGCATCGACCGGGCCTTGCCGCGCTTCCGCTCGCGATCCATTCGATCGGCGATCGCAAGTGCATCAGGATTTGTTTCGATAACCGCGCGTGTCTTGACATCGATCGCGCGAATTCGCGCCAGATACATCTCCGTCAGCCGCCGCGATGAGAGCTTTCCGGTTCGCATGCGTTCCTGAAGTTCCGCGATCGTGATCTCGCAAAGTTCAGGAAATGGACCTTCATCTCCGCCAGCACTAACAGTGTCGGGAAGGTCCCGAAAAAACGCCATTGCTGAAAGGCCGGCAATACCCGTTTTCAAGAAATCGCGTCTGTTTTGAGATCTCATTGTCATCTCGGCGGTCTCCATTACAAGATCGATCCAATGCCATGACCTGCGATGTGGTTTATCTTGACCGTGGTCAAGCTCGGTCAAATGCTACGGTTTCAAGATACGCCTTGGCGAGTGGTAGCTGGGACGCATAAAAATCTGCCGAGCCGCCGAGAAAAACGATCTTGCCCTTGTCCATCAACGCGATCCGGCTGCCAAGGAGCATTGCTTCCTGCAGGTCATGCGTCACGAAGACAGCGGTCTTTCGAAGGCCGCGGACCAGTCGGATGAACTCCTTTTGCAGATTCATTCGTGTGATCACGTCCAGAGCGCCGAATGGCTCATCAAGAAGAACTATCGGCGGATCTGCCGCCAAGGCACGCGCGACACCGACACGCTGACGCTGGCCGCCGGACAGCTCGTGCGGGAATCGGCCGGCAAACTCGCCGGGCTCTAAACCGACAAGCGACAGCATTTCATCAACTCGCACTTTAATGAATTCCGCTTCACGGCCAAGGAGCCTAAGCGTTACGTCGACATTCTGCCCGATCGTAAAATGAGGGAAAAGCCCGCCATCCTGCAGGACATAACCGATATGCCGTCGGAGTTCGATCGGGTCCCAATCCGATGTCTTGCGTCCTTCAACAAGGACAGTACCGGCCGAGGGATCGATCAGCCGGTTTATCAGTTTGAGCGTCGTCGTCTTGCCGCAGCCGGATTCGCCGAGCAGCACAAGCACCTCGCCGCGTTCGACGGCAAGGTCAACACCACGAAGTATTTCGGTGCCGCCCGCCGAAAACGCCGCCGAGCGGAATTCGACGATCGCTTGCGAAGCTTCGGTCATTGCGGGGCGATTCTATCACACCGTAAGGCATTGAATCGCCCCCCCGGATAATGATCACCGTTTCAGCCAGCCATCGCGGACCTTGATCTGCTGCGGCGAAGCATTGGCATCCTCTTCAAGCGAGTATGCGGTATAAGGCCTTGATCCGACCGTCATCGGAAGTTCGAGTTCCTCGCCACCGCGGGTCACGGTCAATTTGATCTCTTTGCCGGCGAGCGTGCCGAAACGCGTTTCGAAAGGCGAACCGCCGTTTATCTTGGTGATCACGTCTCCCTTGCGAAGCCCCGCTGTTGCCGCCGCCCCGCCGGCTTCGACGCCAAGAATCGTAAATCCGCCGTTTCGCGGCCTGGCCGAGAAGCCAAAGTCGGCTCCGGCTTCCTGTTTACGCACAAGCTTGTAGCCCGCATATCCAAAGATGCGATCGTAGTCAGGCACCCCAACGCCGAACACATATTTGTCGTAAAAGTCACGATAGTCCTTTTTCGTGAGTCGGTTTATTATCGCGATCATGTCATCGGTCGTGAAGCCCTTTCCCTTCTGATAATGGTCACGATAAAGCGCTCGCATCACATCGTCCAAGCTCGACGCTCCACTAGTATCGTTTCGTATCGAAAGATCGAGCAGAGCTGCGAGGTTCTGTCCCTGCGTGTAGTAGGAAATGCTGAACGCCTGGGGCGAATCGTACCCGACCCACGTGACGACGGACGAACTCGCCGGCGGTATGTATTTACGAGCCTCGCTGCCTTCGACACCGCCAACCGCATCCGCCGCTCGAGCGAGAAACTGTTCTTTTGTCGTGACACCGCCACGGTAGGTCCCAACGATACCGTAGTAATTCGTGAACCCTTCGGAGACCCACAAAAGCGGTGTCTCATTCTCACGCGAATAGTCATACGGCCACATCTCGGCCGGACGGATCCGCTTTACGTTCCAGAGGTGAAAGAACTCGTGCGCGCCCGTTCCGATAATGCCCTCCGGCGTCGACCGCTCGCCGCCCGGGGCGAACGCAACGTAAGAGTTCAGATGTTCCAGAGCTCCGCTTGCATTTGATTCGGCCGGCGTAAAGAAGTAGTACGCAACATATTTCTCGTATGGCAGGCCGCCGAAGATCGCACTTTCTGCTTTTATCGTCGAAGCCAGCAGTTCAGTGAACTTCTTTGATTTCGCGGCGTCGAAAACACCCGCCGGTGCCGCTGCAAAATAATGCGGCTTGCCTTCCACCTGAAACTCGGTCACATCGAACTTACCCATCAATGCAGGTGCATCGACGAGCGTGTCGTAATCAGCCGCAGTGAAGGCGGTCGGGTCGGAAGTCTCCTTAAGCGGTGTTAAAAGTTTCCAGCCTTGCGGCATCTGGAACTTTAGGGTACTCGGCGTGTTGCGGTGCCCGATCGGTTCAAGAAACAACTCGATACCGGTGAAGAATGCGTAATCGTCGGCTATCTTAGCCTGGTTCAAACCAAGCACTGTAGCGCTGTAATCGTATTCGATGCGGATCTGGTTGATACCTTTTGTGTCGACGCTCCAGGTTTGTTTGCGCGTCATTCGCGGCTGCAGCCATTGGCCCGAGGCGTCAGTGATCTTGAATCGGAGAATGTTCTTCGCATAATTCTCAACCACATACCAACCGGGCGTCCACGTAGGAAGGGAAAGTTCGAGTTTCGGCTGCGCGATGTTCTTGATGTCGGTTGTAACGTGAAATTGACGCGATGCAACATCGTTCAGCGCGACCGTGTACGTAACATCGAGCTTGCCCTTCTGGGCAAGGACCGGCTGCAGAAGAACCGCAACCAAAAGCGCAATGAATGGCAGCGAACGGGCAAGAGTTCGCTCTCGGAAGTAGGAAAGGTTTTTCATATTGATGTTTGTTGGCGGACCGATGATATGGCCCACGGAATCTACGCGTAACATTTCTAAAATGTTTCTCCTTTAACGTAAGATAAGGGAGGTTTGTTTCATTCACAAAGTTTCCAGGGAAGGCTATGAAGCGTCTTATTGATCTTACATTTGTGATGTTGTTGATCGGGTTCGTCGGGCTCGGCTGCAAATTGCAACGCGCGGATACGAATACCGGCTCAAATTCCAATACGGCCGCCGCTGTAACACCTGAGCCGGAAAGCTCACCTGCCGGATCTGAGGCAGAAGCGAAATTTGTCGCTTCGGAGCCGCTTGTTGTCGAATTGTACAAACAGCACGATGCGGACAAAGGCCCTTTCCGAGAGCGGAAACGTGCTGTGGTGGATAAGTATTTTGCCAAACCGCTGGCTGACCTGATCTGGAAGGACCAGCAAACTCCCGCAGGCGAGCTAGGCATGCTCGACTTTGACCCGCTTTACAATGCACAGGACGTAGAGATAAAGAACCTCAGCGTTGGAAAAGCTACCGTGAATGGCGAAAAGGCGACGGTACCCGTCTCGTTTGAGAACTATTCGGAGAAGAAAAAAGTCATCTTCCAAATGGTCCGTCAGGCGGACTCGTGGAAGATCGCAGATATCAGCTACGGAGACGGTTTTACCCTACTTAGCGTTTTCAAGGAGAACACCGAAACCGAAAAATCGGCCGAGCCTGTACCGACTTCAGGCGAATTCGAGGGACGCTATCGCGTTGGCGACACCACCTGCACCGTGAAGCCGGTCAAGATGGCATTCGAGATCAAGTGGGCCAAAGGCTCCGGCAGCGAATACTTCTTTTTCAAGGACGCCAACGTGTTCGAATCAGAAGAGGACAAGAACGGCGGGCGGAATGAGTTTCGGTTTGATGATCAGAACTACAATACGGGTACATTCGTGAGGGCCGACGGGAAAACCTTTGCAGTCAGCCGTGCCAGATGAACGACTGGCCCATCACTCCCACTCGATCGTACTGGGCGGTTTTGACGAAATGTCATAAACGACACGGTTTACGCCGCGGACCTCACTTGTAATGCGAGACGAAACGCAGGCGAGAAAATCGTGCGGCAAGCGTGCCCAGTCGGCGGTCATTCCGTCGGTCGATGTGACGGCACGCAACGCTACGGTTTTTTCATATGTCCGAAAATCCCCCATCACGCCTACCGATTGTATCGGCAGAAGAACCGCGAACGCCTGCCACACATCATTGTAGAGGCCAAAATGGTGCAGCTCTTCGATATAGATCGAGTCCGCTTTTTGGAGAAGCTCGACCTTTTCCGGAGTAATGTCGCCCAGTATCCGCACGCCTAAGCCCGGCCCGGGGAATGGATGCCGTTCAAGGATCATTTCCGGAATGCCAAGATCGCGGCCGATCGAGCGGACCTCATCTTTAAATAGCTCCCGTAGCGGCTCGACAAGCTTCAGATCCATCTTTTCCGGCAGTCCGCCGACGTTGTGATGCGATTTGATCGTGACCGAACTTCCTCGCAGGCTAACCGATTCGATCACATCAGGATAAAGCGTGCCCTGCACCAGCCAACGCACATCACCGATCTTCCGTGCTTCGGCCTCGAATACATCAATGAATTTCGCACCTATCGCCTTGCGCTTCTTTTCGGGGTCGACAACGCCAGCCAGCACAGCATAGAAATCCTGCGAAGCATCAACGCCGCGAACATTCAAATGCAGGTTCTCGTTATAAACATCAAGCGTGTCCTCGAACTCGCGGTGCCGCAGCAAACCATTGTTTACGAAAATACACGTCTGCCGGTCGCCGATCGCTTCGTGCACGAGCACTGCAGCGACGGTCGAATCGACGCCGCCGCTCAATCCGCAAACGACCTTGTCAGTTGGACCGACAACCATTCGGATCTTTTCGATCTCTTCGTTTATGAAACTTGCCGGGGTCCAGTCACCCGTACAGCCGCAAACGCCGAACAGAAAATTCCGGAGTACTTCTTTGCCGAGCGGCGTGTGTGAAACCTCGGGGTGAAACTGGACGCAGTAGATCGCGCGTTCGGGGTCCTCCATCGCGGTGACGACGTCGCCGGTGGTCGCAGTTTTGTGAAAGCCCGCAGGAAGCTCAGTCACATGATCACCGTGGCTCATCCACACGTCCAATTCGAAGGGCAGTTCATTGAAGAGTTTGGTTGTACCGCTCAGAACCTTCAATTTTGCGTGGCCGTATTCGCGCCTGGCCGCAGGTTCCGATCGGCCGCCAAGATCGATCGCGGCGAGCTGCATCCCATAACAAATGCCAAGAATCGGAGCATCGACCTTTGTGTAAAACTCAGCCGCGACCCTCGGTGCGTCCTCGTCGGTCACGCTCGACGGCCCACCCGAAAGGATCACGCCTTTGGGCCGCTTCGCCGCTATCGCGTCTGGAGATAAATGAAATGGATGGATCTCGCAATACACACCATGCTCCCGGATCCTCCGTGCGATCAGTTGTGTATACTGCGACCCAAAATCGAGAATCAATATTAGCTCGTGCTGCAAAGGAAATCGTTCCCCCATTTAAGTGAAAGAACAATTATACTGCACCGAACAGCGGACAATAAACACGAACTGCACGACGGCGATACAAGCGGATCGCACTCCGAGCACTAACGAGATCCTTGATCGGATTGGGCGGTGTAATGGAGAACGCGTACTACCTTGACGGGCCCGAGATCACCTCTCAAGACGCGGACATTGACCAGGATCGGTGCGGCAGCTGTGGCGTCAACGAGCGGAATGAGCACGTCAAAGGTCGTGGGACTACCGAATTACAGCACCCGTTTTAGACGTATCAAGAAGGGAAGGGAAACTCAAAACGGACGCCCGGTCGGCGTCCGTAAGTTGTTGATTGTATTGGCTCCGCAGGTAAGACTCGAACTTACAACCCTTCGGTTAACAGCCGAATGCTCTGCCATTGAGCTACTGCGGAATAGACCTTTGCCCGGTGAGGGGCGAACAGATAGATTAGGAAGTTTGTGATGGTATGTCAAGTAAATTTGGACCGGATGTTATCGAAAGCACATGGCCTGATGCTAAATTGACGGGCGGCACCGCATGGTCCGGATCCGGCGGAGACCGCGCCGAATCCCGGCTCTCCCAGACTACCCTTCGTTGACCTTCAACACTGCCAGAAACGCTTCTTGCGGGATCTCGACGCGGCCGACCTTTTTCATTCGTTTTTTGCCTTCCTTTTGTTTTTCGAGGAGCTTGCGTTTACGTGAGATGTCGCCGCCATAACATTCGTAGCGACGTGCAATTACGATTTCCTCTAAACGAGTGGAAAGACGTCCTTTATAACCATGAAGGATAAATCGCACGTCACTGGATGATGACAAAGATGTGCAAATCCGGCAGTTGTCTTTGGTACAGGTGGGAGAGATCCGTTTTATCCTCCATGGTTCAGAAGTTAGTTCCCGCTGACCCCCTCATCATCACGGCTCCGATGTAAACCGTGTTCCGACGGTGTTACTGCATCCGGAAGGACTCGGGACGCCGTTCACATCGAACACGGTCGTTGAACCATCGACCGTAAATTCGTCTCCGCTTTCACCCATCAGCAGGTATCCCGTTGATACCTGACTTCCGATAAATGCCCCGGTCGCCAGGCTGTAGCGCAGGTGAACGAATTCGAACGAGTATTCACTCCAGCCGTGCTCGCGCTGCCAAACACCGTGGCTGGGGCTTCGCGTCGTCGTGATCGTCGCGTTCTGCGCCCAAGCGGACATCGTCCCGCCTCTGTGAAACGTGTATAAACCCTCGAAAGCCGCTGGCAGGATCGGCACTCCCGTCACGCAATTTCGCGGCGTTACTCGTACCCGCCAAACTCCTTGAAGACCGCGCTTTCGCGATTCGGTTTCCTGGGCAAACGCATTCGTCTGCAAAGCTGCAAGAATTGCAGCGACCACAAGAACAAAGTTCTTTAAGGTTGTTCGTGTTGTGTTTCTCATATTTTCTCCTTGGCCTTCGAAGCCTAAAAAGTACTCTTTCCCGCTTTGCCTGCTGCCAAGCAAAACCTCTTCTTCAGAACCAAAAGGGCGGAATCAAAAAGCGTGAAAAAAATGCTTTCACTCAGACCGGATGCTGGGCTACAATGCGCTGCATCACGCAGGTTGGAAGGTAACCGAGGCATCAATCCGTGATCCCGCTCCGAACACAAAATAGCGGGAGGCTCGGTGCATGTCTTTGAATTTGAGCTTAGTTTTTTCCGAATTTAATCTTAGGGTGGACAAAGCTGCTGAACAGAAGATTTACGAGTTCGAAAATTTTCGTCTCGATGCCGGCCATCTGATGCTTTCCCGCAACGGCGAAGAGATCCCACTTGCGCCGAAAGCCGTCGAAACGCTTATCGCCTTGGTTGAGCGGCGTGGTGAGATCGTAAGCAAGGACGAACTACTCAGTGCCGTCTGGCCGGACACCGCGGTCGAGGAATCTAACCTCTTTCTCTACCTCTCGCAGCTAAGAAAGGCTCTGGAACCCAAGGAGGGTAGCAAGCCGTGGATCGAAACATTGCGACGCCGAGGATACAGATTCAACGGCGACGTGCATAGTGCGCCGAATACCGGCGAATCGAATGGTGAATCTAGTGCCGTGCTGGGAGCCGCGGTCCCGTCGGCCTCGGTCGACCTCGGGGTCTCTTTATCAACGCCTAAGTCGCCAACCCGTAGGTGGTCCGGGCGCCAAGCTCTTTTTGTAAGTGTTTCTGCGTTGGCTCTGGTTGCGGTTTCCGTCTCCGTATTTGTGTTTCTCGGCCGGAGTCGTCCGGTTGGATCGGTTGCCGTGAAGCCGTTCGTTAACGAAACCGGCGACCCGGAACTCGAGTATCTTTCGGACGGCCTGACAATAAATCTCATCGGGAGCTTGTTAAGAATTCCTGATTTGGAGGTGAAGGCATATTCCACGATGTTCCGCTACAAGGGAAGCAACCTTGATGCGGCAGCTATCGGAAAAGAATTGAATGTGGACGCGGTTTTGTCGCCGAGTATGGCGCAGCGTGGCGATGACCTGACGTTGAATCTCGAACTCGTCGACTCCAAAACTGAAAACAGCTTGTGGCAGAAGACGTACAACGTAAAGGCGTCGCAGATAGGAGTGCTGCAGCGAGATGTTATCCGCGATGTCCTTCGTGAACTTAGCATCGATCCGACCGATTCCGCGGCCCAAAAGATCGCAAGGGACTATACCGAGAATGCAGAAGCCACCCGGCTTTACTACCAAGGCCTTTTTCATATTCGGAAAATAACCGAACCGGAGATCAGGGAAGGTATTGGCTATTTATGGAAGGCAATAGAGCACGATCCGTCGTATGCACCCGCATACGCGATGATCGCCAGCGCGCACAGGAGCCTTACGCTGTGCTGCGACGCCCATCCGTCCGAGCTGGCGGAAGCCAAACGAGCCGCCATGCGAGCTATT
>WBZY01001040.1_pt1 | contig 16354 bp, 18 predicted proteins | sample 5204191 | NCBI WGS metagenome assembly WBZY01 (sample SAMN12344363, study PRJNA552823) | activated sludge metagenome | biome: Activated sludge suspended growth; feature: Anammox Sidestream; material: Wastewater; isolation source: activated sludge from anammox sidestream of wastewater treatment...
CGATGCGCTTCGCCAATTGCCCGACTAAGCGCCTTTTCAGAAGGAGGAACTGCAATCAGGTGTATATGGTTTGGCATCAGGCAATAGGCCCATACTTCAACATTCCAGTGTGTACACCACTGAGACATTAGGTCTATGTACGCCTCATAGTCCTCGTCACAGAAGAATGTCTGTAAACGTCGATTTCCCCGCTGAGTAACATGATGTGGAACTTCCGGTACGACTACACGAGCAATTCTGGACATGCACACATCTTAACTATTTGTAACACTTTAGTTTTTTGAAAAATTGCAATAATAACAATGTTACCGCACGGTGTAAGGGCGAAGCATTTGCCATAAATTGATATAAATGTATTCACACCCCAAGCAGGCAAATGCTTCGCCCCTACTTTTTCAAAAAACTAAAGTGTTGCGAGATGTGCCCCTTTCTTATCGTTGGAAATTATTCCTCGACGATTACTGCATTCCGCCGCTTAGACGCAACCCGATCACGCCAAGTACAATCAGCACGATTGAAATTATCTTTAGAGCGTTTAAGGGCTCCCTAAACCATACAATACCCACCGTTGCGATAAGGATTGTCCCCAGTCCCGACCATACTGCGTAGGCAACGCTTACATCCACCTTTCTGAGGGCGAGAGAGAGCGCAGTAAAGCTGAATCCATAGAAGATAAAGAGCAATACCGACGGCACTATTTTCGTGAAACCCTGGGACAATTTCAGGCACATCGTGCCTGAGACTTCTAAAAGTATTGCCAAGACCATATAAAGCCAACTCATGGAATACCTCCTATTTGGCAGGGCTATTGAGCATGGATACGTATCCTATTCTCCTGATGTTACTCAATTTGTAATACTGACAAGTCAGAATTATAGGAGTGAAAATTTTCTATGTCAATATTTATGTCAATTTCCCTTGATTTACGCTGCGCAATTTTGTTTGATAACAGAAAACTTGTTAATAACATAGTTAACCTGAAAAGAGAATATGCAAGAAAAATGAACCTTAGAACCCTCATCAATCTTCGACTTGATTTAAAACCATATTCCGAAAGAATCCGGTTTCGATAAAGAAAAGAAGACTACCTCATTATTTATACGGCTTGGTGACGTTGCACCTCTCCAGGCTGGTTCAATAGTCCCCGATTGAACCGAAACGTTTGGCGTTTTCCAGGATTGGCGCTTGTTCAGTGCATATGGTACGGTGCAAAACGTCTGGTTCAAACTGCAAATTTGAACCAGCATAAATAGGATACATCGCTTAATCCAATACACATACGCCTCTTTGGTCCTCATGTTGTCGTGCTTTACCCATAATTGCATCACGCACCTGATCCAGTAATTTCGGTTTGGGCATAAGAGTTCCTTTTCGTTATGGAAAAACAATTTTATTGCAATATTTTGGTAATTTAAGGTATAGTACCGGCAAAATATTCGTGACCCTTATTATATGCCTAAATAGCCGTATAATAAGGCACCTGTAAACGTATTATATGTACTAATAGCCGTAAAATAAGACGGCTATTAGTACGGCTAATTCATGTTAGCCCGCATGATTACCCAACCGCATTACATCGCGATTCCAAAATCCGGTTCAGGGCCAGGCGTAGTCGTCCTCCATTCCTGGTGGGGTCTCAACGCGTTCTTCAAAGGGCTATGTGACCGCTTGGCGGAGGCTGGATTTGTTGCGCTTGCGCCCGATCTCTACAATGGCAAAGTTGCATCGACAGCGGAGGCCGCGAAGAAGCTTCGAGCGCAAGCAACCGCTTCACGTCGCGAACCGGCTTACAAAACACTGATGGCCGCGATCAATTTCCTTTCGCACCACGATGCCGTAACCACAGCCAATGTTGCCCTTGTCGGGTATTCGATGGGCGGGCACTGGGCGCTGTGGCTGGCCCAGCGGCCAGAACTGCCAATCGCGGCTACCGTGGTCTTCTATGCAGCGCGGAATGGCGATTTTATGCGCAGCAATTCGAGATTTCTTTTCCATTTCGCCGAAAACGACGAGTGGGTCTCCGCCGTCAGCGTGAGAAAGCTCAAGAAAAGCCTTGACGCTTCCGGCAGAAGCGCCAGCTATTACGACTACCCTAGCACAGGTCATTGGTTTTTCGAGAGTGACCGGGCCGAGGCGTTCCATCCTGATGCAGCCGCCGTGGCATGGAAGCGAACCCTCGCATTCCTTGGTGATTGCGGGCTAACACCGCGCTCCACCGGACGCGCAAAAAAACGGCGCGCCGGTGAGCTTTGACGTTATGGCTTGACCATAAATACAAATTTGTACTCAAGGCGTTATTTCCGGAGAAATCAATACAATCCTCTCTTTCGCCCCTTTAGGGCTAATTCTTTTTATACTTCGTGTCCAGGGACTTCGCCTCGGGCGAAGTGCTTTCTGCCCTTCAGGCATAGATTTCGTTTAAGAAGCATCAACTTGCCCGAAGGGCATCCACAATATTCATGCGTGCCGATCTGAATGCAGGCAGCACGCCGCCGAGAAAGCCCATGATCAGCGAAAACAGAAGGGATTTATAGATGATGCCAAAGGTAAGGGAAAAGGTGAAGGCGAGTTCGGAAAAGGTCTGAAAATTCATGGTGGAGATGGTAAGGAGCTGCATGAATGACGCACAAAACAGTCCTGCACAGCCGCCCAACCATCCGATCATCAGGGACTCCATGAGAAAAGCGCCTACGATATTCCTTCTCTGAAAGCCAAGCGCCCGGAGTGTTCCAATTTCCTTTGTGCGGTTTGCTACTGCTGAATACATGGTAACCATGGCACCAATGATCGCACCCAGCGAAAAGATGATCGTGAGCGACAATCCCATAATGCGCAGGAATTTTGCCATCATCTTCGATTGATCCTCGTAGTAGGTGACCTCCCGTTTTGCCTCAACGGTCAGTCGCGGATCGCTTTCCGTGCGCGTCTTGAATTTTACAAACTCAGAAGAATCCCGTAACCGAAAGAGGACTGACGAATACACCGGACGGCGGAATGCCTGCATGAGCTGATCCACATCCCCCCATATCTCAGAATTAAAACCGGTATTCCCCGCATCAAGCACCCCCACGACCGTCCAGTCCCTCATGCCAAAACGGAGCGTCTCGCCGATACCTCCGCCTTTAAATCTTTTTGCGATGCTTTGCCCTGCAATGATCTCGGATGATCCCGTCCGGGGCATGCGACCCTCAGCAAGCCTTACCTGGGGACGCAACGAGAGAGAGCTTTCCGAGATTCCCCTGATAACCACATTTGACGGTTTATTGCTTCCCCGTTTTGGAAGATTGATCAGCACCACCAGTTCTTTTGCCAGCAACCGTCTGCCCTCTGCCCCGAAAGCAACCTCTGTCTGGGTCTCTACGATCGATGCCTGCTGCCGGTCAATGCCACTCTGCACCTCAGAAGCAGCGGCCTTGCGGATTACCACCACGTTGTCATAGGAACCGGTATTTACCAGAGTTTTCCGCAATCCCTCGGCAAGCATTAAGATCGATGCAAATACGAATACCACCAGCGCCATGCCGGACGCCGTAAGTGTCGTGGTCAGCCGGCGCGTCAGGAGATTGCGAAAACTGTATAAAAACGGTATCCTCACTTATCCCATCCTTCTCAGGCCGTCAGCAATCCGGATTTCTATTGCGCGCCAGGTTGGGATAATTGCCGCAACCAGGCCAACCAGGAGAGATGCGGCAATATCCAGGCAGATGGTCTTCGTTGCCACATGAAACACCGGAAAGAATGTCCCCATGACGGCGCCAAAGATTTTTGCTATCGGGAAGGTGCAGGCGATACCAATGGTGCAGCCGATGAGGGAGATAAACAGGGATTCGCCGAATATCAATGCCGCAAGATACCGGGCTCCAAACCCCAGCGTTTTCAATATTGCATATTCTCCGATTCGTTCGCGGGCAGTCATTGCCATGGTGTTGGCCAGCACCGCCATGATTATGATAATTACCACAAAGGAGACCAACTGTATGGCGACAACAATCGCTTCACTCATGGAAACAAAACTCATTTGGAATGCCTTTTCGGTCTCGGTCAGGGTTTCCGCGAGGGAATTTTTAAAGGTATGGTCAACCGCCACGGAGACTTCCTCAGCAAGGTCAGGGTTGTCCACCCCGATGAGATAAAAACCGGTTTGATCTGCCCGACGGGGAGCAGATATTTTCATCATTTCATTCAGATAGTTCCAATGGAAAAAAAACTGTGTTTCGTCGGTGCTTTTGTCTCTGCCCCGATAGATTCCGCGCAGGATAAACTCCCAGTTGCCCGGGAAAATGGTTCCCTTCAGGGTAATGGCATCGCCCAGCTTCCAGCCATATTTTATTGCCAACTTCTCTCCGGCGATGGCTGCCCTCCGGTCCCGCAGAAAAGCAGCCATCTGATCCGGCAAAAGCAGGTATTCAGGATATAATTCCAGGTAGCTTTTCGGCTCCACCGCGAAGTTGGCAAAAAAGTTTTTCTCATCGATATAGATGCCGCCAAACCAGTTTCCGTACGAAACAATCTTTACTCCCGGTATCTGCCGTATCTTTTCCTTATAAGAAATCGGAAGTGAAAAAACCAGCGATATGGAATTTCTGGTCACCAGGCGGCTCGCTGAAGAAGCCTCTACCCCCGCATACCAGGCGCTCACTACGGTTCTCAAAAGGCCAAAGGCAAGAATGACCACGGTGACGCCGAGAATCGTGAGTGATGCGCGAAGTTTGTGGCGAAAGGTATTTTTAAAGATGATCCTGAAGAGATGCATTGAAGATGCCTTTTTCCAGATGCTTTATCAAATGGGCCTTCTCTGCCGCATGGGGATCATGGGTAACCATGATAATGGTCTTGCCGAGCTCGGTATTGAGGCGACCTATGAGTTCCAATATCTCGTTTGCCGAAACCCGGTCGAGATCGCCCGTTGGTTCATCCGCCACCAATATGGTCGGGTCAGTAACAATAGCGCGGGCTATGGCTACCCGCTGTTGCTGTCCACCGGAAAGCTGGCTGGGGTAGTGATGCAACCGGTCGGAAAGGTTGACCATCTGAAGCGCTGCTTCCGCATGCTCTCTCCGTTCCTTTCGGGAAAGTCGGGTCAGAAGCAAGGGCAATTCAACATTCCCAAAGGCGGTGAGAACCGGAATTAAGTTATAAAACTGGAAGATAAATCCCACGTTGGCGGCGCGCCATTGAGCGAGTTCCGTTTCTGATAGCGCGGCAATATCGACGCCTCCCACGGTAATAATGCCGCTGTCCGACTTGTCAATACCGGCAATCAGGTTTAACAAGGTGCTCTTTCCGGAACCCGAAGGACCCATCAACGCCAGAAACTCACCTTCCGCAATATCGAAGGTAATGTTTTCCAATACCGGCACCACCTGATTGCCCCTGCGGTAAGATTTGTTCAGATTCTTTATTTCAACAAGAGGCGGCTTATCTTTCATTCTTTACCTTTATCTTTGAACCGTCTCTCAATTTGTTTACCGGTTTAACCGCTATCTTGTCGTCGTGCTTTACACCGTCAAGGACTTCGATCATATCCCCGATCGTAATTCCCGGTTTAATTGAAGTTTGCACCACGCGGTTGTCTTGTATGAGAAAAACAAAATGTTTGCCGTTCCGGGTTACAATTGCGCCCGGATTGATGGCCGTCAGGGGTTTTTGCTCTTCCCTTTCGATTGGCCGGGAGAGGAAAGCAACCTTTGCGCTCATTTCAGGCAGGATACGGCTGTCGTTTTCAAGAAAACGCACCTTGACCATGACCGTTGCCTTGCTCCGGTCGGCGGTTGGCACAATCATGTGCACCTCCCCCCGGAAGCGGGACCCCGGCAGGGCGTCAAGCTGTATCTCACAGGGTTGCTTCATTTTTACCATTTCCAGATTTGGTTCGGAAACGTCCGCCTCAACCTGGAGTGAGTCCATGTCGGCGATCGTGACAACGGCAGCCTTTGCGTTGGCAGCAGCCCCAATAGGGGTAACGATGTCACCGATATCCGCATTTTTTGTTAAGACCACGGCATCAAAGGGCGCCCGGATGAGGGTATATTCCAACGAGACCTTAGCCACCTGAAGCGCCGCTGCTCTGGCTTTAATGGAGGCGTTTGCTCCGGCAACGGCAGCCCTTGCTTTCTGGTAACGGGCTGTGGCCGCATCGTATTCCGCCGGTGTGGTGATCCCCTTTGCCAGCAAATCTTTTTCACGGCGGAAGGAAACCCGTGCATCGTTCAGTTCGGCTTTTGCCTGCAGAAGGTTGCAGCGCGCAACGCTCAGGTCAGCAACGGCCTGATTCCTCAAGGCAAGGACGTCTTCATTTTCGAGACGGGCAATGATCTCGCCCTCTTTTACTCTGCTTCCCTCCTCAACGGAGAGCGCGACAAGACGACCGGTAATTTTGGAAGCCACAGCGGCCTTGCGCTGGGCTACCACGTAGCCGCTGGCATTCAACAAGGTAAGAGCCTGAGAGGGGTACAACCTGGTAACACTGGCAACTTCAACGGAGATCGCCGGCGTCAGCGCCCCGCTAAGGTAAAGGAAAACCATTCCTGCAATCATAATCACTGCCAGCGCCGTGCGATAGTATGGTTTTTTATGGCGTACCGGACGAATGCCCTTTATCGACTTATCGATCGTTAATTTTAAAAGGTCTTTCTGTGACATGGATCTATCGAATTTCTCTCGTTACTTCTTCCATCTCTTCCAGCTTTCCTTCGATAATCTCTCCTTCCAGTTTGACCACCTCACGGAAGGCGATCCCTTCCCGCCAGAGGAAAAGAAAGCCCATGATCGTAGAAGGAAGTATGCTGATGGCCCATAAAACAATGGCATAACTCTGAGCAGCGGTAGTTTCTATTCCAAAGAGATGCAATGATTTCAGCACGGCGATATGGAAGACACCGATATAGCCGGGAGCCTGGGGCAGGGCAACTGCCAGCGCAAGACACACAGCGACAAGGCACGCCGCAACAAAGGGGAGATGCATGTGGAAGGAAAAACCAAGGAGATAGATTTCCGCCCCTCCGAGGATCCAGATGAAAATTGAAAGCGCCATGGCCCATCCTGCCTGCGTCTTGTCTTCCAGAATTTTCAGGCCGTAAACAAAAGATTCGTACATGCCCAAAATCCTGTCTTTCAGGGTATGCGGAAGAAAGAAGCAAAACTTTGAGAGTAATTGCCTGAAAAAATCGGGCTTCATAACAACGGAAAAAAGCGAGGCAAGGGTGATGACCCCTAACGCTGCGAATACTTCGGTCCATTTTTTCAGGGAGGGAAGTATTGATTCATTTACAACGCCCACCTGATTTGCGGAAACGCTTGCAAGTGTGTTAGGCTGTGGTGCAGAGGGATGCGGAAGCAAGGCAATGACAACCACGGTAAACAAGATGAGCCCCAGCATGTCAAAAATCCGCTCCATAATCACCGTGGCGAAGGAGGTTGAAAATTTTATATTCTCTTTTTTCGTCAGGATAAACGGCCTTAAAACTTCTCCCACCCGCGCGGGGAGAACGTTGTTCGCCATAAAACCGATGCAGGTAACCGACAACAAATTGAGCACCGAAATGAGTTTGATATGCGACAGCAATCCGCGCCAACGGATCGCCCTCACGACGTACACCAGCAGCGTTAAAACGATCGTTGGGATGATGAACCAGTAGTTCGCATCCAGCAAGGCGCTTTTCAGAAGTCCCCATTCGATATTTCTGATAAATAACCATGTGCAGACAATGCTGATTAGAATACTGAAGATAAACAGGATGTTCTTTTTGCTAAGTTTCATGATAACCTTTCATAACAGGAGTTGCGGGAATTTTCCATTTTGGACGTGGAGACTTTGTTGTGAACGCTCAGTCGAACGATGAATATGATACACAGGAGAAAGACCTTGCGGTTGCCGATGAGTATCGAAGAAAACTTGTTCACCCATAAAACAGATGGGTATTCAGGAAAAATACGGTTTCAGGTATCTCCCCGTGTGGCTCGCCGCTATGCGCGAGATCTCTTCCGGCGTACCGCATCCGACGAGATATCCACCCGCACTGCCGGCCTCTGGACCAAGGTCAATGATATAATCGGCGGATTTAATGACGTCGAGATTATGTTCCACGACAATGAGGGAATGGCCCGCCTGGATCAATCCCTGAAAACATTTCAGCAGTTTTTGAACGTCGTCCATATGCAGTCCGATAGTCGGCTCATCGAAGATAAAAAGCATGGTATCAGGATTTTCCTGCGCCAGATAGGCAGCAATCTTTAATCGTTGCGACTCTCCGCCTGACAAGGTCGTGGCAGGTTGTCCTAGCCTCAAATAACCCAAACCGGTGTTTTGAAGAAATTTTAATCCCTTTGTGACACGGGGAGAATCGTAGAAGAAGATGAAGGCCTCATCAATGGTCATTTCGAGCACATCATGGATATTTTTGTTTTTATATTTTGCATCAAGCACCTTCTTCGTGAACCGTTTTCCGTCGCACTTATCGCACGTGACGTAGATATCTGCAAGAAACTGCATGTCAACCTTGATGGAGCCCGCGCCTTCACATTGTTCGCACCTGCCTCCCACGACGTTAAACGAAAAAGAGCCGCTGTTCAGATTGCGTATCTTCGCATCCCGCGTCGATGCGAAAAGTTTCCGGATTTCATCAAATATCTTTACATAGGTTATAGGATTGGAGCGAGGGGTGCGCCCGATGGGAGACTGGTCAACAAGGACAACGTCATTGATAAGCTGTGCGCCTTTAATACCTTCATGTTTTCCCACGAACCCCGTATACCCTTCCCGCTTTTTTTTGATTGCCCCATACAGGGTGTCCTGGACGAGGGTGCTTTTGCCTGATCCTGAGACTCCCGTAACGCACACCAGCAGGTTCAGGGGAAAGGTTACCTCCAGATTCTTCAGATTGTTTTGTGAGGCGCCTTTCAAAATCAGCGCCTTTCCTCCAGGCGCTCTTCGGTGTGAAGGAACCTTCATTGCCTTATTACCCTTTAAGTACTGCCCCGTGAGCGAACCATTCCGGGCCGTTAAATTCTTAAATGAACCCTGATAAACAACTGCGCCGCCATTTTCACCAGCGCCCGGCCCGAGGTCAATGATCTCATCGGCTGCCCTGATAACCTCCGGATCATGCTCCACGACCACGACCGTATTGCCGATGTCCCGTAATCGTTCAAGTATCTGGATTAACCGGTCGGTATCCCGCGGATGGAGACCAATGCTGGGTTCATCCAGGATATAGAGGGTATTTACCAGGGAAGAGCCAAGAGACGTGGTAAGATTGACCCGCTGGGCTTCTCCGCCGGAAAGCGTACGCGTCATACGGTCGAGAGTGAGATATCCCAGACCCACCTTAATGAGGTAATCCAGCCGTTTTCGTATTTCCTGCAACAACACATGCGCAATCGTTTTTTCATATTCCGTAAGCTGAAGCCCTGCGAAGAATTGACATGCATCATCGATTGTCATCGCACAAACGTCCGCGATGTTTTTCTGGTTTATGGTCACATTCAGCGCCTGGCTCTTCAGGCGCTTTCCGTTGCAAACGGGGCATACGGTATATCCCCGGTATTTACTCAAAAACACACGGACATGCATCTTATATTTTCGCTGTTCCAGCCATGCAAAAAAGCCGCGAATACCGCAGAAATCTTCCGCTCCTTCCCAAATCAGCGTTACCTGCTCTTTCGTCAGCTTGCGGAAGGGCGTCTCCAGCGGGATGTGGTGTCCGGCCGACGCCTTTTCCAGCGCCTCATACATGGATCGGTACGTGGGCGTGTTCCACGGGGCAATTGCCCCCTCGTTCAGCGTCTTTTCCTTATCCGGTATGACGCTATCCATATCAATCTCAATCGTGAAGCCAAAGCCCTGACAGTTGGGGCAGGCGCCAATGGGATTGTTAAAGGAGAATAACGCCGGAACCGGTTCGGGATATTCCAGGGCGCAATAACTGCACAAGAATTGTTTGCTGTATTTGAGCTCAACCCAGGGAGCGCCCTGGATCGTCAGCGGGTTCCCTTGTGCCTGCATTTCGGAATGGAGAGAAGCGCCCTGAAGATTGAGGAAAACACTTAGGTGCCCGGAGCCAAAGCGATATGCCGTTTCCAGGGCGTCCGCAAGACGCTCCTTAATCACGTCTTTCACGGTCAGACGATCAATAATTCCGTAAACAGCCTTTGCATTTCTGATGTCCCAGTCCGGTGTCGCTGCGGTGATATCAACGATGGCGCTATCCGCAAGAATCCTCACCAATCCTCGCTCTCTGAGAAGGTCAATCTGCTCCTGCCCTGATACCTTCTGGCTGACGTTAATCGGAAAGGCAACCTGAAACCGCGTTCCTTCCGGCAGTGACAGCACGGTTTCCATGATATGGGAAATGCTGTCGATCTGAACGTGCCGATTGCAACCGGCGCAGTGGGTCTCGCCAATCCGGGCAAATAACAGTCTCAGATAATCATTGATTTCCGTGGCGGTGCCAACGGTTGAACGCCGGTTTTTGACCGGATTTTTCTGCTGAATGGCTATTGCCGGTGGAATTCCTTCAATGTGGTCGATATCGGGCTTGTCCATCTTTTCCAGGAACTGGCGCGCATAGGCAGAAAATGATTCTACATACCGTCTTTGCCCTTCCGCAAAGAGGGTATCGAATGCAAGGCTGGACTTGCCGGAACCACTGACACCCGTAATTACCACAAATTTTTTATGGGGGATTTCGATGTCAATGTTTTTTAAATTATTTACCCGTATGCCACGGGCAATAATGGACTTTTTCATCGTTGGAACAAGACAATAGAGAGCCAGGAGAAAAACGGGTAACGGAAGATAAAACAAGATCGGTTTCTCATTGCTTCATCTTTACATTTTGAAAGCTGGAAAATCACCCTGATGAAATTCTCACTGCTCAATATAAGATTTTTATGCAATATTCTCAAGACAATTCTAAGACAGCGTTTGATAACATTGATGCCGTCAAAGAAGATAGATATCGTATGATTGCAAAAAGTATGGAGGGCTGGGGGCAGAAATATATTATCGTACAATCTGCAGGAATTGGAGAGTTTTCCCGTTACCCTGAGTATTCTCAGAGGGCATGGAAGCCCTTCGGCAGAAAGAAGGATGGATATGCTTGGCAAGAAAATCAGGTAATCAAGAAGGGTGTTATCGGGGCTTACAAGCATGACGATACACGAAAGAGTGTCGTTCCTGTGGAACGTGCCTCGTATGACGCATCGAAGCCGGAGATGTACGCTATGATCCGCGCCGTGATCCTCAACCCGTATGGGCCGGCAAGGCTGAGCACACTCCTTTGAAGTTCCACGGTATCCTTCATATCTACGACAGAATCCGACACATTGCTCTGTTGCGTTTCGCGGCTGAACCGCAGGTCGTTAGCCAAAAATTAATTGTGCCTCTTGACACATGTCATTCATTTGTAATACAATTGTAGTATGATAGTTTTTGATTCGTCCACGCTTATTCTTCTTGCAAAAACAGATTTACTGGAATTGTTTGTCCTGGATTTTCGTGGGAAAGTTTTCATTCCTCCGAAAGTCAAGACAGAGGCATGCATAGAAAAAAGAGAAGAAACCCCTCTGATCGTTACATTAATTAAGGATAAAAGGATTGAGGTCCTGGAAGCAAAAAACAGCAGGCAGATAAAGAAATTTATGGATGATTTTAATATAGACGCTGGCGAGGCAGAGGCATTAACCCGTGCTATTCAGGAGGGTGCCGGCATCGTTGCGACAGATGATAGAAATGCCATAAGGGCATGCAAGATTTTAAAATTAGATTTTGTTAGTGCAATTGCTGTTTTGATAAGAGCATTTGAAAAAAATCTTATCGATAGGGAGGAGGCCGTTGTTAAATTGCAAAAACTGGCATCTATTGGCAGATATGGCAGGACAATAATAGAGGATGCAACAAAAAAGATAAAGGGGGTATAGAAAATGGCTACCAAAACGTTAAGCATACGCATAGATGACGACGATTATAATTTTCTTTCCGTTCTGGCGAAGGAAGAAAAGGAAGATGTTTCAAAGACAGTAAGAGAACTGGTTGATCTCGGCAGGGTAATGCTTGCCATAGAGAAATATAAAAAATCAGAAGCATCCATTGAGAAGGCTGCAAAGATAGCCGGGGTTTCTATCTCAAAAATGATGGAAATATTTAAGGAATATCGCGTTGAGGCAAACCTGGAATATGAAGACTATCTGAAGGGGCTAAAGAGCATAAGAAAAGTCTGGTAGAAATAAAAGGTGATTATATTTTTTGAACAGGGATTTCGTTACTACGCAAAAAAACGAAGCAACAGACACGGATTGACCCCGTTAGAAAAACTTTCTAGCGTAGTTGAGAGGCTGATGCAGCTTAGCTGGAAGCGGGGAGATACTCTGTTTTATCAGTGCAATGAGTTATAATTATTTCATCGAATAAGACATGGATAAGGAGGAGTCCCTATGAGTGTAACAACGGATTACAAAAGAGAGTTAATGACTATAACCCAAGATTTACCCGATAAGGAGGTCAGAGAGGTATTGGATTTTGCCCGCTTTCTCAAGGCGAAAAAAGAAGGGTTTTCATATGCACAAGTTAAAGACGGCGCTGAATATGTCAGAACTCTTAGAGCAAAGGAGGGCAAGAAGGTCAAGTCGGCAAAGAAATTTATGGACGAGCTAACTGAATGGCAAAAATCAGCATTCTGATAGATACTGATATTATTATTGACGCTCTCAAAGGCGTCAAAAGCGCAAAGGAACTGTTCAGAGCAAAAGAGATGGTATGCTACTGTTCTATTCTGAGCAGAAAAGAATTACTTGCAAAAGGCGGGCTGAAAGATTCTGAGAGGAAGAAAATGCTGAATATGTTGGGTCAAGTGAGGGTTTTGCGCATTGACGATGACATTCACAGGAAATTTTTTAACCTGACCAAAAAATAGGGAGACAGAAAAGGTTTGTTTGCGGATTACATTATTGCCGCAACTGCATGGTCAAAGAAACTGCCTTTGCTGACAAGAAACAAAAAGCATTTTGAACATAGAGAGGAAATAACTCTCCTTCCGGCGTATGAAGATAAATAATATCTTCCCAAAATTATTTTGACACGTTTAGCAAAAATATAAATAAAATTAACCCTGTCAGGGTTGACTCACGAATTTCGTGCTTCGGATTTCGTCTTTTCCGACTCGTTCGGGTTAGGGCTATTCAATAAGCAACCATGCCCAGGGTCAACGAAGCGACAGATACAGGCTTAAAGAGTATTGAACGATTACAACAACTTGGCTGGAAGCGGGTGAAACCTCGCTTTACCTCGTTTTGTAATGTAATTTTTAATGGGGTTTATCATCAGGAGTATGCATTATGCCAAGAACATCAAAGGCCATAGTTGCAATGCTTCTTGAATACAGGTAAAATGTTGTATAAACAGCAGCATAGCCAGATATTCCGAACCATGAGAATTATACAGTATGGTAAAACGCAATATTGAAATATCTCAACAAAAGATAGCAGACTTCTGCCGTAAGTGGAAGGTTATTGAACTTGCCCTCTTTGGCTCTGTTTTAAGCAGAGATTTCCGTCCAGACAGTGACATTGACGTACTGGTAAGCTTTTCAGAAGATGCACAATGGAGTCTTTTTGACTTTGTCCACATGCAGGACGAATTAAAGGAGATCTTCGGGCGTGAGGTAGATTTGGTCGAAAAGGCAGCCCTACGCAATCCGTTTCGCCGGTATTCAATTTTACGTTCAAAAGAGGTCATCTATGCAGCCTGAAGACCGCAATGCTGCGTATCTTTGGGACATGCTGGATAAGGATACCCGAACTAATTGAGTTAATCAAACCGCTATCGTCGTCCCTGCCACCTGAGATTGAAGAATAATAGCTTCTGTTTATTAATATGCCCCGGACCAACGAAGCAACTGATAGATACAGATTTAATGGGTAGTGAACGATTACAACAGCTTGGCTGGAAGCGGGGAGATAGACTGCTTTTTCAGCAAGAGTATGCTTTAAGTCAAAACAGAAGAAATTTTTATGGGTAGAAATTTCTCAAGAGAGGAACGATTGTATGGAACTTGTACCGCTCGATCCAATTGCTCAAAAAATCCTGCTTATAAGAGGACATAGAGTTATGCTTGACAACGACCTTGCCGAGCTTTATGAAGTGCCTACAAAGAGACTAAATGAGCAAGTTCGGAGAAATATAAAGAGATTTCCACCTGATTTTATGTTTCAGCTCACACCTGAAGAATTTGACTCTTTAAGGTCGCAAAATGCGACCTTAAAAACAGGCAGGGGACAACACAGAAAATATTTACCGTATGCTTTTACAGAACAGGGTGTTGCGATGCTTTCAGGAGTTTTAAACAGCGAACGTGCAATAGATGTCAATGTAGCTATAATGAGGGCATTTGTCAAACTGCGTGAATTTGCACTGACACACAAGGAACTGTCCCGTAAGTTAAATGACCTTGAGAAGAAATACGATGCTCAGTTCAGAGTTGTCTTTGATGCTATTCGTCAGCTTATGACTCCTCCGGAACCTAAAAAGCGGAAAATAGGATTTCGGCGAGAGAAGGAAGAATAATCATGCCAGGAATAAACGAAGCGACGGATACGGATTTAAAAATTATTGAGAGTTATGAGAAATCAAACTAAGGGGAAGTCAAAAGGTATTGTTTCATGGCCTGTTGAGGAGCGTCCAAGAGAACGGCTGCTAAGCAGAGGACCGCATTCATTGACCGATGCGGAATTGATTGCGATCCTGGTTAGAGTTGGGTTTCAGGGGACGAATGCGGTTGAATTGGGGCGCAACCTTATGAAACAATTTGGCTCATTGCGGGCGATGGCAGAAGCGCCGTTATCTGCAATGTTTGATGTTAAGGGATTAAAGGGCGCAAAGGTTGCTCAATTAGCGGCTGCAATGGAGATTGTAAGGCGTGTTTCTCTGCCGGATGGCAAGAAACGCATTCAGATAAAAGGCACTGCGCAAGCAGGTGAATATGTGAAGGAACGGTTAAGGGGTTTACCTGACGAACATTTCAGGGTTCTCTATCTGAACCGACAAAATCGTCTGCTTGATGATGTGCTTATTGCCCAAGGCGTTGTTGATGGTGTCAAGCCGCCTGTAAGAATCATAATTATCCATGCCCTGCGGACAAATGCAAGCAGTCTGATAGCGGCGCATAACCATCCGTCCGGGGCAATTGAGCCGAGCGAATCAGATATTATTCTGACACAGGATTTGATTTCTGCCACGAGGCCACTTGGCATGAAGATATTGGATCATATCATTGTTGGAGAAGAAACAACGTATAGCTTTGCAGATAGCGGACTGCTTGATGAACTGGAACTGGAATCTTTTTCACCGTATCCGGCAAAAAGAAAACAGATGAAAATTAAGGAGTCGGCATTATGACGCCTGAACAGCGGCAGGAAATCATCAGATTACTTGAAAATGGTGAGGAGCTATCTCATGAATGAGTATCCTTTGTCTGTTAAATCAAAATGGTATACTAAATTTAAAAAATAATTTAAGGAGGCTGACATGCCTAAAATAACGGCTGAAGTGCCTGAAAAAATTTACAGGAGCATTGAGGAAGAAGTAAAGCTTGGAATTTTTTCCAACGCCTCAGATGCGATAAACTCAGCGCTAAAAAAAGCTTACGCCGGCAAAAGCAGGACATTCCTCAAGTGGTTAATGAAAAAAGAAGGAATCAGTGAAGCAAGCATGCTTAAAGAGCTTATAGCTATTCGCAAATGAGATATCGCATCTTTCTTGATACAAATATCCTTCTATCCGGTATATTCTTTGAGGGAAACGAATCAAAGATACTTGATCTTGTTGAGGCAGACCTTTTTACGTGCGAAGATGTAATTGAAGAACTCTACAAGGTAGTGCGCAAGAAACTGAAGTACCTGAAAGACCGAACGCTGGAAATAGCGATGCTTGAAGTTAATCGCGCGGTAAGCGACATTACAATACTTAAACGCACAACATACCGCCGCCGGATTCCTTATGCGGAGCAATTGATAATGCATAAGAAAGATGCTCCTATACTTGCAGCCGTGCTTTCAATAAAACCTGACTATTTTCTTACCGGTGATGCGCATTTTTCTATCGAGAAAGTCAAAAAAACAGTTAGAGTTATGACTGCAAAGGAATTCCTTGACTCTATCAGGAGGTGAAAGTCCCCTGGGCAATAAAATGAAAATAGGACAGGTACATTTATTATGACACCGGAACAACGACAGGAAATTATCAGGGCTACGTCAAGTATAAGCGCAAGTACTGACACGTAAAAAAGAAAAGGAATAAACTGGCTTTTTCAAAATGGTTCTTGTATAATAGTTTCATGAACCATGAAGAGACACGAAAAAG
>WBZY01001041.1_pt1 | contig 16351 bp, 15 predicted proteins | sample 5204191 | NCBI WGS metagenome assembly WBZY01 (sample SAMN12344363, study PRJNA552823) | activated sludge metagenome | biome: Activated sludge suspended growth; feature: Anammox Sidestream; material: Wastewater; isolation source: activated sludge from anammox sidestream of wastewater treatment...
GGTGAACGGTTATGTAATCGCGGTGCGCTCGGAGCAATTGCGGGATGACCTGGTGGAGATTTCGCAGAAGTGCGGATACAGTTGCTCCTCGTATGAGGCGGTGGACCGCCGCTGGCCGAAGAACCCTGTGATGTATGCGGTTTACCTGCGTTCCCAGGATGAGGGACGAAAGATGACGAAAGTGGAACACAGGAACTGGAGCCTTGAAAAATATAAAGGGATGGTGTTCTGCCCCTCTGTTCCGAATGGGACGATCTATGCGCGGCGGAATGGGAGATATTACTGGACAGGAAATTCGGAATTGTGGGGCGCAAATGAAAAAGAAAAACAGAGAATGTGGTGTCTGGATGATGAATCTGAAATCCTGACAAATAAGGGATGGAAAAAGGGTGTTGATTTAACCGTTCTTGATGAAGTGGCCGTTTATGATAACGGTTATATAAAATGGGAACATCCCCGCGATGTTTTTATTCAACCCTACAGCGGAAAAATGCATCTCTATCAGCATAAGAATTTTTCTCTGATGTGTACAAACGAACACCGTCTTTTCGGACGATATTCATATTCTGGAATGCGGGAAGGAAGAAACAAATACGATCATTATGGTGTGATGCGGTCAAATGAATTAAGAAATTCTGGCTATTCATATTACCATCCAGTTCTTGTCCCAAAAGGAATTGAGAAATCAACAGACCATCCAAACTGGATACGCATTGCCCCAACAAAATTTCACGAGGAGAAATTTATTTCGTGGAAGGATTGGGTGACTTTTCTTGGTTTGTATTTGACAGAAGGTTGCACGAATGATTTTCGTGGTGTTCCATGCAACGTGAAAATATCACAACTTCGGGCGCCCCACCCACAAAAGTATGATCGGATTTATGACATTTTGCATGGGATATTTGGCGATTGGGTGAAAATTGAAAAAAGAGACGGATTCAAGATTAGCAATACCGAATTGGCGAAAATAACCAAACCACTTGGAACAACGTGGTTTAAGCGCGTTCCAAGGGCTGTCATGGAAAGCGATCTGGAAACCCTGCGTTCTTTTATGGATGCTTATATACTCGGAGATGGGCATATTGTTGAGGAAAGCGGAAGTGTTCAAATTACTTGCGCCAGCAAGGGAATGGCTGATGACCTTCAAGAAATTGCCCTGCGACTTGGAATAAGGTCATCTGTTCGCAGACACAGAACTTGGTGGAGAATAACACTTTTGAGCGGCTCTTTTTCTGTGTCCGTACACAAGGATTCGTGGAGTGAAATAAATTATTCTGGAAAGGTTTGGTGTCCTATTGTGTCAACTGGTTTGTTTATGGCGCGTCGAGAAGGCAGACCTTTCATAACTGGAAATTCGGAAGCGACACTCTCACCTACCAAGCGCGGGAAGTCATTCCGCTGGGTGGAGAGTTATGCGGGTTTCACCGAGGAATCGAAACTGCTTTATTCGCTGTATGACTTGGGGGTGAAGCAGGGTGAGTTATTATGGCCTGATAGACTATACGAAGTTACGGAAGGCACCCCCACCCCACTGGAGTTGTACGTGAATCGTGAGGCTGGGATGCTGTGCCTGTGGAATACGCAGCCGCGGTGTCCGTGGCAGACGAAGGATTATTACCGCGAGGAGGCGAAGATTCTCCTCCCTGCCGAGTTTCAGCGGATGCACCGAAACCAGTGGGTTACGAGCGAGGATACGTTCGTGCCCATGGAGTGGTTCGATGCGTGCTTCCGTCGGCCTGAGGAATGGCCAGAGGTGGATGTGAAGCGCCATCCGATGGTCATCGCGCTGGATGCGGCGGTGAGCAACGATAACTTCGGATTGCTGGTGGGATGTCGGCATCCGCAGTTCGAGAACGATGTGATGGTATGGTATGCGAAGGCGTGGAAGCCTGGGTCAAGCGGTGTGATTGACTTTCAGGGGACGGAGGAGAACCCTGGCCCCGAGCGCATGGTGCGGAAACTGGTGAAGCAGTTGAACATTGTGCAGATCACGTATGACCCCTATCAGTTGCACGATATGGCGATGCGGATGAAGCGGGAAGGGATTGCGTGGATCAAGCCGTTCAATCAGGGGAGCGAACGATTGATCGCCGACAGCCAGTTGCGGGACGTGATACGGGACCGTCGGCTATGGCACCGAGGCGAACCTGAACTGCGCGACCAGGTGCAGAATGCGAACGCGAAACTGGACGAGCAGGACTCGAAGATTCGTATTGTGAAGCGGGTGGAGAGGTTGAAGATAGACCTTGCGGTGTGCCTGAGCATGTGTACGCACGAGTTACTGAGGCTGAATTTGTGATGCCTTTACGATGCGTTTTGCGATCCATTCCGCAACAGGAACGGCGACTGCTGATTTTCGTCCATGTGTTGCAATACCTAGCCAGCGCGCTCAAAGGCCAGATCGAATCCGCCTATGCCTGAGAATAAGGATATAAAATTCATGTGTCGGGTTTACGCGGTGTTGGAACGCTGGATGGTAATCAGATACGCTTCGTTTGGTCGGCTATATATTTTAGGGTATCTTCCGCCAACGGAGCGCCATTTACGAGGTGTTCAAGAAATTCTTCAAGTTGCTCGAACTTAGCCCATGCAGCAAACGGAATCATGAGCCATTCTTCCGAACTTTCATTTTTCTTGAACTCTTTCAGAACTTCAAGCGCAGATTTTAACTCTGCCTGATTTCGTTTCGTTTGCAAAAAATCTGTGATTGCCATGTTTTCCTTTCGTGGGCGAAGCCGCCGAACGGTTTGCGTTACCCGCAGGGGCGAGAACGCAATACCACAAATTTATTCAAAGTTATCAAATTGAGGCGCGACCTGCCCCTGTCGGGTGGACGCTGTGTTAGAAGGCGTAAGATACCTTTGCTCTAAGACCGCCGATTGAATACGACCTTCGGCTATGGAAAAGAACTCTGTGTTTATTTCATAGCCTATAAAAGACCTGCCTGTTATTTTAGAAGCCACGCCCGAAGTACCCGAACCCATGAAGCAATCTAAAATAACATCGCCAGCATTGGAAAAGCCTAGTATCAAATCTCTTACTAATTCAACTGGCTTTTGTGCGCCGTGTACCCTTTCGCCTGTGGGGACTGGCTTGTATTTCAAGATACTTGGATAATGGGTAATTCCTTCTGTTCTGTTGTATTCGTATTCTGTGCGGTTGCAATAGGCAATCAATTCGTGTTGCTTCCTGATTGGATTACCCATGCCGATTTTTCCTTTATCCCAGATAATCAAACTCTGGCTTTGCCATTCGTAGAAAACACCAAAGAGAATTGGGTAATATTTATCATCACAGAATATGAAAACCCTGCCGTTTGGTTTCAGTACCCGCTCAAACTCTTTTTTCAATGAGCGAAAATAATACTCTTGCAAGGACAGGTCGCCAAGATTTTTTACCTTCTTGCGCCCAAACGCTGTTACAACTGGCGTTGAGTATGGCGGGTCAGTGATAATCATATCAACCGATTCGGGTTGCAATTCTTGTAAGCCTTCGAGACAATCGCCGTTGTGCAAAGTGAACATGTTTTAGCCTTCTAACTGTGTCTTATACGGACGTTTTCCGTATAAGACCCCAAATCGGCGGCATATACGGAATTTTTTGAGCGAGCGGCTCTGTGCAGGACGTGAGTCTCCGCGGGGCGGCAGGCCAGGCGGCCTACCCATCATTCCCGCGTCACACGACCAAGACTACTAACCATGCAAAAAACATTTTATTCTCCTTTTGTTAGACGCGGCGATTGTACAACCGATTGCGTGGGATGTCAAGGGGAGAAATGATGCTATAATTAAGCACGAGGAAGACGCTGTTGATACTGAAAGGAAATGGGAAGTATGAAACACACGACCAGCCATCAATACGACATGAAACTTCGGGAAGCCGATCCGAAGATTCAAAGGGAAAAGACAGGGATTGCCATCCTGTGTCCATTCTGTGACCCGCCACACCTTCTCGTCCCAGACAAGGTATCCCCATGCGGAACGATGATCGTGGTGAAGGCGGTGCAGACCATCATGCCCGAGAAGCGGGCGAAGCGGGACAAGATCGCGTGCATGAAGTGTCACCAGATCGGCGGGGGAAATATGGTGAAGTTCATGGATGGATTCGTCCACATGCACGATTGCAGTCCTGGGACGATTATGATGGTGGAGACGCCTCCATTCTCGGCGCTGGCGAAGTTCGCGCACGGACTGGGAGCGAAGAATCCGATTCGGAAGGCCATCGAGAAGCGGAACGGGTTGGCGCAGGCGGTGAACGAGATCGACAGCACTGGGAAGAAGACAGGGAAGGTGCTGGGTTACGTTTTCTATCAGGAACAGGTGAAACATGGCGAAACCCCCAGCGCTGGCGCCAGAAAGTAATTTTCCAGACGAGGCATACAAGCGAACGAAGCAGGAATTTCCCGACGCGCTGGCAGGCGCGGGTGGGAATTTTGTGTTTACGTGGAACATCGCTTCGGCGGCGGATGCCATCACGCCATGGGGACGGAACGTGCGCGTGCGCGACCGTCAACTGCGGGATTTCTGGCCGACGGAGACCTACCTGGCGGGCGCGGTGTCGAACGTCGGCTTCCGCAACGCGACCTTCGACTGGGAGTTACGCGGCCCCGACAAGGTGGTGGCGGCGGCGACGGACATGCTGAATGCGGCGATGGCGGGAGACCAGTTCGGGTGGGCGCCGTACATGCTGAAATGGTCGGCGGACTTGTATACGCAGGATAACGGCGCGTTCACGGAGTTGATCCGTGACCCTGGGATGGATGCCAACTCACAGTTCAAAGAAGAACGAGCGCCCGTGCTGGGGATCAACCATCTGGATTCCAACCAGTGCATTCGGACGGGCAATCCTGAAATTCCTGTGCTGTACACGGACTTGAAGGGTCAGCAGCACAAGATGAAGTGGTATCAGATCATCTCGTATTCTGACTACCCCTCCCCCATCGAGAACATGCACGGCGTGGGATATTGTTCGGTGACGCGTGCCCTACGGGTGGCGCAGATCATGCGGAGTGTGCTGCTTTTCAAGGATGAGAAGATTTCGGGCCGGCACTACAAGCAGATTCATTTCGTCTCGGGCGTTTCGCGTCAGGACATCAAGGATGAGATGACGCGCGGGCAGGAAGAGGCGAATAACTCTGGCCTGTTGCGGTTCATCATGCCTGCGATCCTGGCTTCGCTGGATCCTGAGAAACCTGTCTCGACGGCAAGTATTGACCTGGCGTCACTGCCTGATGGGTTTGACTTTGACCAAGAGATGCGCTGGTATATTAGCGGGCTGGCGTTGGCGTTTGGAGTGGACTATCAGGAATTTGCCCCGTTGCCTGGCGGGAACATCGGTTCAAGCGCGCAGAGCATGATCCTGCATCGAAAGCAGAGCGGGAAGGGGCCTGGCGTGGTGATGCGGACCATCTCGGAGAGTTTCAAGAATTACGGTGTGTTGCCGCGCGGTGTGGACATGCGCTTCAACGATAAGGACGAGCAGGAAGAACTGGAGAAGCAGGAAGTGCGGACGAAGGCCATCGAGGAGGCGGCGATTGCTATCAATAGCGGGCTGCTTTCGCCCGAGAAGGCGGCGCAGAGTCTGGTACGGCGCGGGATTTACGAGACCGAGGAGATCGAGGGCTTGGAGCAGTATTGGAAGGACATGATGGAGGCGAAGAAAGCCAACCCGTCCAAGCAGACCGTGGGCGACCGCGGCGGGAATACCATTGTGGAGGACGCGGGTCGGCAGGAGACTGGGAAGCCGAATTTGACCGTAGGCGACCGCCTGCGGAAGATGTTCGGAGGATAATATGACGACTTCCATGCTCCCCAACAGGCTGGATTGAAATGGAGATTTAGATGACTGTTGGAATACAGATAAAGGTAGAAGTTCCGAGTCGAATTTTGAGCGTGTCGGCTGTGATGGAGGAAATCCGTCACACGATGACCACAAAGACGGCGCGGGAGTTGCGGGACTTGTTCGAGAAGACGACCGAAGGCTGGTCCAATACGATGAATCCGAGTAGTGGATTTGACGAGGTGCGGTGGAATACCATATCGCACTTTGGGCCGCTGGTCAGTTCGGTGAAGGTGTTCACGTATTCGAAGAAGTATGCCATTGTGAACGAGGGGTCTCCAGCACATACAATCGTCCCGAGGCGGGCGAGAATGTTGAAGTTCCGAACAGGGTATCGGGCGGCGACGCGGCCGAAGGTGATCGGAAGCCGCGCTCCCAGTCGGTTTGGGGAATTTGTAGGCGCACAGGCGGTCAACCATCCTGGCTTCGAGGCGCGCAAGTTCGATGAGGCGATTGCGGAGGAATATGCGCCGACGTTTGAGCAGGATATTCAGGATGCGATTGACCGAGGGGCGGGACGATAAATCTCTTGGTGAGAAGGATGCTGAATGAGGGTTTGGTTTGTGTTGACGCGAAAGGAGCATTATGACGCGCAAGGCACAAAAAATTATAAAATGTCCCTTCTGTGGAAGCGTGAATATACAGTCGAGGGGCAGGCAGGTAAAATGCCTTGGATGCAAGAAATATTTTACTGTGCCGCGTAATGGAAGAGGCGAAGAGGCCGTAAAAATGAAAAATACACTTCCGTGCCCAAGATGCGGAAGTTACGAAACCAGATCGGCAGGAATTGACCTATATTGTAAAAATTGCAGGCGCTACAGCTCAAAAAACGGCATGACGGAAAGCGCCGAAGTTGAGTATGGGGAGAATTATATACGCGTGATCTCTGCCAGTCCGAGAATCAAAACCAGCGATGATGTGGCGAAGCATTTCAAGATCAATTTGCTGGAATGGAGGGTTGATAAGATACGCGCAAAGACATCCGAAGGGTATCGCAAGGACAGGCGCGTAAAGTGGAAAGTAAGGAACGGAAGCGTAGTAGAAGGCGATGTTGATGATTCGGGGAAAATGCTGGTCGTGCCAATGTATCACATGGAGGTGCTATTCGTCCGCAAGACAGAAGAGGTGCGAACCAGGCTGGCCATTGAAGATTTGATTCGGGATGCCAAAAAACAGATACGCGTCCCAAAGAAAAAACGCATTATCCCAGCGCGTGGAGGATATTTATTCGAGGTGGATTTTCCAGACCTGCATTTTGGGAAATTGACATGGGCGGAGGAAAGCGGAGAAAACTATGACGTAAAGATTGCATCAAAATTGGTACAGAATGCTGTCGCTGAATTAACGGGACACGTGAGCGGTCAAAAGATAGGAAAGATTTTATTGCCATTGGGAAATGATTTCTTCAATGTTGACAACAAAGACAACGAAACGGCCCACGGGACACAACAGCAGGAAGATACGCGCTGGCAGAAGACGTTTCGTTTGGGGCGGCAATTAGCGATGGAGATCATCGAGGGACTGGCGCAGATCGCACCTGTGGACGTGTTAATCATTCCTGGCAACCACGACGAAACACGGATGTTCTATCTTGGCGATGTGCTGGATGTATATTATTCAAGAGTCCCGCATGTGACCGTCAATAACTTTGCGATGAAGAGGAAGTATTATAAATTTGGAGATGTTTTGCTGGGATTGACGCATGGATACCACGAGAGGTATGAAAAACTTGCGTTCATCATGTCTACGGAACGGCCTGCGGAATGGGCGGCGACGCGCTTCCGCGAGTGGCATTTGGGAGACAAGCATCATCGAAAAGATTTGCTTTATGGCGCCGAAGACCTGAATGGTGTGACAATCCGCCTGCTGCGATCCCTGAGTGCTACAGACGCATGGCACTTTGACAAGGGATTTGTCGGCGCGCCACGAGGAGCAGAGGCGTTTTTGTGGGACGCGAATGACGGTTTAGTGGCACAATTCCATTCGACTGTCAAAAAGGACAATTTGTGAACTGCCACTAAGGAATATGCTTACTGACAGTTCCCATCTATGTTATAATTTAACAAACCAGTGAGGTTGCCATGAAGAAGGACAAGCGCGAGGCATTGAAACGGGCGCGCCGTGAGGCGGCGAGAAAGCGGAAGTTGGAGAAGGAACGCCAACTGGAAGAATTTGATTCCAGCGAGGACGACGCCAATGAGGAACTTTTGGTGGAGGAGCTGGCGGAGAAGTCGGATGACATGACCGCCATGGATGCCGTCCCCTACCCCGCGCCGACATCGTTCGCTGAGTTGGATGCCTTGCGTTACGCGCGGGAACAGGCGGAACACGTGCGCGAGTTGACGTGGGACGTGCAGGACCTGGTGCGGAACATCCTTTACAGCTCCATGGGGGCGAAGGAGAAAGCGCAGGCCATTCAGGACGTTGGGAACGGTTTTTCGGACAGGCTGGAAGGCATGTCGGACGAACCGATGGAAAAAGACCTGGATGAACTGGAACTGGGCGCGATCCTTGCCTACGATAAACGTCATACGGGGATCGTGGAGAACGTCGCGGACTGGATCAACAAGAAGAAACTGACAAGCCAGGCGCGGGAAAAACTCTCGGATGATAATTTCGCGCTGGTTTACGAAGTGGATGGGAAAAAGGTTCGGAAGTATCCCATTCACGACAAGGCGCACGTGCGGAACGCGCTGGCGCGGGCGGCACAGCAGATGTCGGCGGGAGGCGAGGCGGCCGCGGATGCGAAGAAGGCGATGCCGAAAATCCGTGCGGCGGCGAAGAAGTTTGGGATCGGCGTCTCGATGGACAAGGAACGCTCTGGCGTGATGATCGAGAAGGACGCCAAAGGCGACTGGCGCTGGGTCGGCTGGGCGACGAATAAGTGGATCGATTTCGATGGCGACATCATTGCGGAGAGCGCGCACAAGGAATACCTTGAGTGGCTGGACAAGAACCGCGACATGGCGCCCATCTATTTGATGTGGCACACGCCAGGGACGGCACGCGAGAACGCGGCCGATTTCTGGATGTACGAGGACGGCTTTGTGATCCTTTCTGGCAAATTGACCGAGAAGGAAGCAGAGATCGCCCTGAAAGCAAGCACACTGACGGACATGGGAATGAGCATCGGCGCGCTGGCGCTGGAACGCGACCAAAAAGACCCGCGCGTGATCTTGAAGTATCGCATGTACGAAGTCTCGGATTTGCCGCTCGAAAATGCGGCGAACCCATGGACGGATTTGGATACCATCGTCAAGGAGGTTGACATGGACAAGAAGGCGTATTTTGAAGAACTGTTGGGGAAGAAACGTGCCGAGGAATATTTGGCGCGTACGGGATTGAAGAAGGAAGCCCTGGACGAGGCGAAGATCGAGTCGAAGGAAAAGGATCCGCAGACTGAGCAGCCCGCCGCGCAGTTGGAGGCGGAAGCGCACGTCAAGGAAGATGCGAATCCCGCCCCGCAGGTTGACATCCAGGCGGTGGTCGAGCAGGTCATCAAGGAAACTGGCATGGAGGAACTTTCCGCCAAGTTTGCCCAACTGTTCGAAGCCGCGGAGAAGGTGGAGGCGCTGGAAGGCCTGGTGAAGGACCTGCAACGCGACACCGACGAGAAGTTAGCTGAAAAACTGACCCCACCCGCCCAGCGTTTTGCGTGGATGAAGCAGGCTTCGGCTTCGGGGTCGAACGACAACGTGCTCGACGAGAAGGTCGAGAAGGACAAGGCATTGAAGAGCGCGATTGGGTCGCAACACTGGCTTTCGGAAGCCACTGGCACCCAAGCCGCTGTTGTGAACTAGGAGGAATTGCAGCCTCCACCCCCTGGGAAGCATACGGACCAGCCATCCGCAGTGAGATCAACTCCCACCCAGGAGGTGTGAAATGAACCGTAGTTTTGTAGATGGAACCGTTGACCCCGCGAAGGTTGGACAAGCCTTCATGGATTTGATCGGCCAGTTCGCGGCGGAAAACATCAGGAAGACGCAGACCGTCGGCGCGCCTGTCGGCCCGTATGTGCATGGGCCTGGCGGACTCTTTGGCGTGCGCGGTTTGGAGCGCGATGTCATCTCGACCCACACCCAGATCGTCGGGTCGCTGGGCGAGGCGATCCCGATCCAGGCGAGCGTGGACACCAACCCGCTGTTCCCGTACATCACGGGATTCCTGCGCTCGGACCAACAGGAGAAGAATGCCGTCTGTGACGACCCCGCACAGGCCGCGAACTTCAAGACCTGCATCCAGACCACCGTATTCGGACGCAAGGAATTCAGGACGCGCCAGGCGGAGATCAACCGCATCGGCCAGCGCATCAACCGCGGCGAATTCATGGACTTGAACCTGCTGAACGGTCCGCTCGTGGAGAGCATGGGCGGCCTGATGCAATCGTTCATGGGTTTGACTGGCCAGAATGCGATTTTGGCGGGACGCGAGATGGTGATGCGCCTGGTGGAAGTAGGCGTGGCTTATCAGCGTTGGTTCTGCCCCACTGTCTACACTGGCAACCCTGCCAACTCCAGCGCGGGCGGCGGCTATAAGGAATTCCCTGGACTGGACCTTCTGATCTCGACCACGAAGGTGGATGCGCTGACAGGCGCCGCGTGCCCGAGCCTGTATTCGGACGTGAAGAACTTTGCGTACAAGCAGGTGAGTTCCGAGACCGACCCCGACATCGTTCGCACCATCACCACCATGATGCGGATCCTGAACCGCAAGGCCGAGCAACAGGGTCTTGCGCCTGCGGACATCCGCATTGTGATGCGCGAACCGTTGTTCTATGAACTGACCCGTTACTGGCCGTGCAAGTACAACACCGACGCCTGCACCGCGGCTGCTTCTGCAACCGCGACCGCCAGCAACAATCTCGACGCGGCTGCCCAAGTGCGCTTCCGCGATGAGATGCGTAACGGCAAGTTCCTGATGATCGATGGTCGACGCGTGCCTGTCATCCTGGACGACTGCATCATGGAAGAAAACAAGGCAGACAACGGCGCGATCCCCATCGGCGGCTTCGCGAGCGACATCTACTTCGTGCCGTTCACGGCGCGCGGCGGGACCATCCGCACCCTGTATTGGGAGTATTACGATTACCGTAACGATGTTCTCCCAGGCGCGGGAGATGTGCGCGCGGCCCCGACGTTCTTCTGGAGCGACAACGGCGTGTTCCTGTGGGGCTTGAAGGCTCCCGATAACTGGTGCGTGGAAGTGATCAGCAAGACCGAGCCTCGCCTTATCCTGCGGACCCCGCAGTTGGCTGGCCGCTTGCAGAACGTTGTCTACGTCCCGTTGCAGCACACCGACGATCCTCTGCCCAGCCAGGACTACCACGTGAATGGTGGTGTCTCCACTGGCCGTCCGTTCCCCAGCCCGTTCAGCGAATGGAACCTGAGCGGACCTGGATCGGGTGCGTAGTGACCGTATTCGAGATTTGGGAGGACGGGAAACCGTCCTCCCAAATTCATATCTTTGGCTGTATAATGGGGGCAGTGAGGTAGCGCGCCTTCGGCCAGGTGTGTGATGGGAGCCGCTTCCCCTCCCCCTCGCTGTCTCCACTATACAACCAAGGGAAGCTAGCGGAGGCACAGATGGACCTATCGAAATTTGATATTTTTGTGACAGGCGGCGCTGGCACGCTGGGACGCGCAATCGCACGGAAGCGCAAGGAAGAAGGGTGGACGGGCAGGCTGACGGTTTACAGCACAGATAACCACAAACACGACTTCATGCGCCGGCTTTACCCCGACGTGAACTTCATTCAGGGCGACATCCGCAACGGTGTGACGCTGCTGAACGGCATGGTGGGACACGACATCGTGATCCACGCGGCCGCTGTGAAGGTGATCCCCGACTCGGAGAAGGATTCCATTGACACCATAGACGTGAACGTGTACGGAAGCCAAAACGTGTGCGTGGCGGCGATGCAGGCGAACATCAGCCACGTGATCGGCATCTCGACCGACAAGGCGTGTCACCCCGCGAATGCCTACGGCGCGGCCAAGATGCTGATGGAGAAGATTTTCCAGGAATTTGCGCGCGTGGAAAGCAACACGAAATTCCACCTTGTTCGTTATGGGAACGTGCTGGAGAGCACGGGCAGTGTGGTGGAATGGTGGAACCGAGCGAAGGCGCTTGGCCAGCCGATCAAGATAACCTACGCGGGCATGACGCGCTTCTGGATTTCACCGCGGCAGGCTGTCGGCTATGTGGAACGGGCGATGGACTTCGAGAGCGGGCTGATCTACGTGCCGAAGATGAAGGCGCTTTCGGTTGGGAAGATGGCGGAGTATATTGTTGGAGACGAGGTGGAAATCCAGAGGATTCCGCTGCGGCCTGGCGAGAAAATCCACGAGACGCTGGTGACGGTGGAAGAAATGGACAGAACCGAAAAAGGCGATGATGCTTTCGTGGTGTATCCGTCCACGGTGACTGGGATTGACTTCTCAAAAGGCTGGGAACATGCCTATTCCAGCGACGTGGCCGAGGAACTGACTGAATCTGAACTTGCTGAATTGCTGAATGACTGACCTGCCTCCCCTCTCGATTGTGTTGGCGACCTATAAGCGTACGGCGATGGCGCTGGAGACGGTGCGCTCGACGTGCGAATATCTCGACTATCCGAAAGAGTTGCGCTCGTGGTACGTGGCGGATGATGGGAGCGTCTCAAAACATTTTGAGGCTATCCTAAATTTGTTGGAGCAACTGGGCGAACGCGTGCTGGGAAGTCACCACGAACGGATGCGCCCCGCGGGGCATGAAGATTCGTTCCATGCTGGACTTGGGTGGAATAAGGCGCTGGGGATCGCGCACCAGAATTCGGATTTTGTGCTGTTTTTAGAGGACGACTGGCAACTGGCGGAAGACCTTCCGCTGGGGATGTACACGCGCCTTCTGGAAGAACGCGGCGACGTGGGGATGGTGAGTTTCCGCATTTTGAGCATCGAGAATGAGGTGCGTGTCAAGGGTTGGGATGGCCGTCTTTTCCTGGAGTATTTGCGGAGCACGCAGTATTCCTATAGCGGCAACCCGAATCTGCGGCACGCGCGGTTCACCAGGCATTACGGCTGGTTTCACGAGGAACGTTCGCCTGGCGAAATTGAACTTGACCTTGACTCGCGCTATCGGATGATGATGGATGGTCCGAAGATTTGGCGTCCGCTGGACATCAGTCCGTGGGGCGCGTGGCATCATATCGGATCGGAGAAAACGTGGATATAACCCGTCAAAACTGGTTCGACGTGCGCGGCGATGAGACGCTGGCGCTGGACTGGCCATTAACCCCGATGAGCCACGTGTGGGAGATCGGCGGCTTCGAGGGGCGCTGGGTTGGACAAATTGCACACAAGTTCAACTGTTATGTGGACGTTTTCGAGCCGCAGAAGTGGGCAGTGGAACGGATGATCGACAAGTTCGGCGGGAACGATAAGATCGCCATCCATCCCTATGGATTGTGGATCGACAACGGCTTCCTGCGGATGAGTTCGTTCTTCACGGACGGAGCGAATGTGTTTGGGAAGCAGGACTCGGACGCACGCGTGGAGCTTGGAGAATTCAGGCTGTATTCCGATATTCTGGAGGTGTTCCCCCACCCCATCGACGTGGCATTGATGAACGTGGAAGGCGCGGAGTATTTCCTGCTGCCTGCAATGATCAAGACGGGATGGATCGAGAAGTTCGACCATTTCTGGTGCCAGTTCCATCCATCCATGGAGTTGGTGAAAGGTCAAAGCGAGAGCATCATGGATGGGATGCTGGACACCCACGACCTTTTGTGGGATTGTTTTCCGATGGCAGTTGCCTGGAGGCGAAAATGATACTTACACGAACCCCCCTGCGGATTTCTCTGTTTGGGGGCGGAAGCGACATGCCAGAGTTTTACGAAGAAGGTTTTGGCGCTGTACTTTCTTTTGCAATTGACAAATATGTGTGGGTGGGCGTCAATGATAAATTCGATGGCAGGATGCGGGTCTCGTATTCCAAGACGGAGAACGTGGATGAACCGAGCGAACTGGAGCACGAACTTGTCCGCGCGGCGATGAAGCGCTTTGATCTGCGCGGGCTGGAGATCACCTCGGTGGCGGACATCCCTGGCGAGGGGAGCGGGCTGGGGAGTTCGAGCGCGTTCACGGTGGGACTCGTCCGCGCGCTGGACAGGTACATTGACAGAAACCTGAACGCACATCCATCCGTCTATGCGGAACTGGCTTACGAGATCGAGCGACAGTATGCTGGAAAGATCGTCGGCAAGCAGGACCACTACGCGACGGCCTACGGCGGGCTGCACCTATTCAAGTTTTTTGATGATGGACGCGTGACGGCGCAACTGATTGGGATGACAAACGCCTTGCGCTATCTGCTACAGGAAAACCTGATGCTGTTTTGGACGGGAAAGACCAGGAAGGCGGATTCCATCCTGAACGAGCAGGCGTTTCGGATCACGAGCGGGAGTTCGAGGTGGAGGATAGCGAAACTGCGCGAACTTGCCATCGAAGCGAACCAGTCCATCCACAAGATGGGCGCTAAAGACCTGGGACTGATGCTGAACGAGGCGTGGGCGTTCAAAAAAGGCATTGCGACCGTGAGCGACGACTGGATCGACGACCTGTATATGGCGGCGCTCGCGCACGGCGCGTATGGCGGGAAGATTTTGGGAGCGGGCGGTGGAGGCTTCCTGCTGTTCGTGGCTGAGAAGGAACACCAGCGCGGCATCGAGGAGGCGCTTGGGTTGCGGCGCGTGCGGTTCGAATTGGAAGAACGAGGAAGTACGGTGATGGTGAAATGAAAAGAAAACTTCTTTTTCTGGACGACCGCACGAAGCGCATCCATTCGGCGCTGCGGCAATTCTCGGCGGATTACGATGTGACCATCGTGTGTAATGTGAAGGAGTGCCTGCGGGAACTTTCGCGGGAGAACTTTGACATTGTGATGCTGGACCATGACCTGCGCGGTGTGGACTTCGAGGATCCTGACTCGCCCGAGTGCGGGATGGAAGTAGTGCGCTATCTGGGCAAGACAGGCTGGCCAGAAGGAAAGCCGAAGCCTGTTTTCAAGGTACATTCTTCAAACCTGTTTGCATCACATCTGATGGTGATGGAACTGCGAAAGATCGGGCTGACAGCTTATCAGGATAGGTTCGTGTATGATGAGCCTGTGGTCCACATGACCTACGACGAGAAAGGGATTCCGAAATGAAGATTCTTGTGACTGGCGGATGTGGTTTTATCGGTTCGCACGTGGTCGAGTTGCTGGTGAAGGAGGGAAATTCCGTGACGGCGCTGGACAATCTCTCCACGGGGCGGCAGGAGAACATGGAGGAGATCAATGCACGGCGCGGAAGGCTGAACATGGGTCTGTGCGACGTGCGCCAGATACACGCGATGCGGGAGTTCTTTGAGAAAGCGCGTCCCGACGCGGTGGTGCATCTGGCGGCGCAGGCGGCCATATCGACATCGTGGACCTATCCGTACCTGGACGCGCAGGTTAACGTGCTGGGAACGCTGAACGTGATCCGATTGGCGAAGGATTATAACGTGAACAAGATCGTGTTCGCTTCGACGAGCGCGGTCTACGGGCAAAAGCGGTTTGGCAGGTTGAAGGAGAGCGACCCGTTGAAGCCAGATTCTCCGTATGGGCTTTCGAAGCTGACGGCGGAAAATTACCTGCGATTGCTGTTCCCCGCTTCGGTCATCCTGCGGTTCGCGAACGTGTATGGGCCGCGGCAGGTGCCGATTGGCGAGAACCAGGTGGTGGCGAGGATGATCGGTCACTTCCTGAAAGGCGACGCGTTCAAAATCCACGGGGACGGGAAGCAGACGCGCGATTATGTGTATGTGGAGGATGTGGCCGAGGCTGTGGCGCAGGCCATCCACGGGATGAACGGGACGTACAATATCGCTACGGGCAGGTCCATGTCAGTGGTGGACGTGGCGCGGGCGATGGCGGAAATCTACGAGGCGCCGAATTATCCGTGGGAACATGACCGCGCGGTGGACGAGAGACGCGCGGTACGCATGAACCCGAGCGCAGCGGCAAATGGGATCGCGTGGAAGGCGAGGGTCTCCTTCCGTGACGGTCTGATGCGAACGATCCAGTGGTGGGAGGCTCACAATGGCAAATAATCCCGTCAAAGACGAGGAAGAAGAACGACTGGCGCAAATTTCCATCACCGAATTCCTGCAAATGGCTTCGGAGGCGAAAATCCAGTTGATCGACAGGCTGGCGGCTAATTTATTGAAGATGGGCGAACGCCATGCCTTGACCGCGGCGGAGTATTACCGTCAGAAGTTCACTGGCAAGGAAAAGGAATTTCCAGACCTGGCTTATGAGCACAAGCGTCTGGAGATCAAGTATGATGTGCTGAAACACGTGATTTCGGCGTTGCAATCGACCCTGAAGGCGGAGAGGATACTGTGATCAATGTCCACATCAGCCCCGATTATCTGGACAAGAAGGATACTGGGGATGGAGGCATCCGCCGCGTGGTGGAGGCGATGATCGAGCATTTGCCCGCGTTCGGCGT
>WBZY01001043.1_pt1 | contig 16341 bp, 16 predicted proteins | sample 5204191 | NCBI WGS metagenome assembly WBZY01 (sample SAMN12344363, study PRJNA552823) | activated sludge metagenome | biome: Activated sludge suspended growth; feature: Anammox Sidestream; material: Wastewater; isolation source: activated sludge from anammox sidestream of wastewater treatment...
GATCGCAGCGGCGACCGCGGCGGCGAGCCGCTCCGGCGCCGGCGCGGGGCCCGGCGCGGCGCGGCGCACGAAGCCCGGCCAGGCGGCCGGCTCGCCGTACGCGAAGCCGCCCTCCGGCAGCGGGTGCGACGGCGCGCCGGGGCACAGCGGCACCCGGGTCGGGAGCGCGGGGGCGGGGTCGGCGACGACCGCGCCGGCCACCGTCGCCGCCGGCGCCTGCGCGAGCGCGGCGAGCGCAAGCGTGCCGCCCTCGCCCGCGCCGGCCAGGATCGGCGAGCGGTAGACACTGCCCCCGAGCTCGCGCTGCCAGCGCTGGCTGCGGTCCTCGAGCTCGGCGATCACGTAGTGGCAGCCGTCGTGGCTCGCGCGCAGGCCTGCCAGGTACTGCCGGAGGTCCACCCCCACGACGGCGGCACCGCGGGCGCGCAGGAGCCCGGCCGCGTGCGTCCACGCGGGCGACCAGCCGCCGGCGTCGGAGACCAGGTAGACCAGCGCGCGCGCTGCGCCCGCAGGCGGGAACAGCTCGACCTCGCCGAGACGGCCCGCCGCGCGCGTCTCCGGCGCCGGCCCGGCCCCTTCACAGGCGAGGAGCGCCGGAGCGATCGCGAGCGCGATCAGGACGAGATGGAGGACGAGCCTCATCGAGCCCGCGCAGGCTAGCGCCGGGGCGCGACGCCGGCCTTGCCGCCCGTGCCTCCCGAGCCGCGCCCCCGCGTGCCCGCGCCTGGCGCCGCATCAGATGAGCGTGCCGCGCAGCACCACGCTCGCCACCGAGAAGTAGATCACGAGCCCGGTCACGTCGACGAGCGTCGCCACGAACGGGGCCGAGGCGCTGGCCGGGTCGAAGCCGAGCCGGCGCAGGACGAAGGGCAGGAGCGAGCCTGCGAGGGTTCCGAAGGTCACGACACCGATCAGGCTCGCGCACACCGTCACGGCCACGAGCAGGTAGTGCTCGCCGTAGAGCGGGCTCACCGACTGCCAGACCACGATGCGCAGGAAGCCGATCGAGCCGAGCACGGTCCCCAGCACCATCCCCGCCGCCAGCTCGCGGCGGATCACGCGCCACCAGTCGCGGATCCGCACCTCGCCGAGCGCCATCGCCCGGATCACGAGCGTCGAGGCCTGCGATCCGGAGTTGCCGCCGCTCGAGATGATCAGCGGCACGAACAGGGCGAGCACGACGGCGCGCGCGATCTCGCCCTCGAAGTACGCCATGGCGGTGGCCGTCAGCATCTCGCCGAGGAACAGCGCCGACAGCCAGCCCGCCCGCTTGCGCACCATGCGCCCGAAGGCGACCGAGAGGTAGGGCGCGTCGAGCGCCTCCATGCCGCCCAGCTTGTGGATGTCCTCGGTCGCCTCCTCCTGCACCACGTCGACGATGTCGTCGACGGTGATGATGCCCTGGATGCGGCGCTCGGCGTCCACGACCGGGATCGCCAGGTAGCCGGTGGCCGCGAACACGCGGCTCACCGCCTCCTGGTCCTGGTGCTCGCGCACCGTCACGAAGTCGGTGTGCATGATGTCCCGCACCGTCCGGCCGGGCGCCGCTGCGAAGAGCTCGCGGAAGGAGACGACCCCGACCAGGTGCTGGCCCTCGTCGAGCACGTACACGTAGTAGATGGTCTCGAGCCGCTCGCGCGCCTGCTCGCGCAGGTAGCGGATGGCCTCGTCCACGCTGAGCTCGGGGCGCAGCCGCGCGTAGCGGGGGCTCATCAGGCCGCCGGCGGCGTCCTCCGCGTAGGCGAGGAGGGCCTGGACCTCCTTGCGGCTGGGCGCGTCGAGCTGGCCGAGCAGCTCCGGGCGCGCCCCGGCCGGTGCCGCCTGCAGCAGGTCCGCGGCGTCGTCGGGCGCGAGCAGGCGCAGCCAGGAGCGCCGCTCCTCGCGAGGCAGCGAGAGCAAGAGGTCCGCCTGGGCGCCCGGCGCGAGCCCCAGGAAGAGCTCCTCGGCCTCGCTGCGCGACAGCAGCCGGAAGCCCTCGAGTCGCTCGTCGCGGGAGGTGATCGGCCACGCGTCGAGCAGGTCGGCGCTCGAGAGCGGCTCGGCAGAGGAGGCGTCCGGTTCCGGGTCCATCGCGCTCCGCGAAGCAACCGCGTCGATGCCGGGCGGGCGGCCCCATGCCGGCTGGCCGACAGTCTACGCGCTCGGGCGCGCGGCGCCTCGTGCGCCGATGCACCGGAGGGGCAACGGGCGTAAGATCGACCAGCCACGCGAGAGGGAGATGCCATGACCCGAACCGCAGCGACCGCCCACCCGAGCACCGATCGTGCGGGGCTCCGCTTCCTCGTGATCGGGGCGGGCATGTCCGGGATCCTGAGCGCCATCAAGCTGCGCGAGGCCGGCTACCACGACTTCGAGATCTACGAGAAGACCGATCGTCTCGGCGGGACCTGGCGGGAGAACACCTACGCAGGCGTCGGCTGCGACGTGCCCTCGCACCTCTACAGCTACTCCTTCGCGCTGAACCCCGACTGGAGCCATCGCTTCTCGCCGGGGGGAGAGATCCAGACCTACTTCGAGGACGTCGCGCGCCGCTACGGCGTGGACCGGGTCATCCGCTACGGCCAGGAGGTGCGCCGCTGCGCCTTCGAGAACGGCCGCTGGCACATCGAGCTCTCCGACGGCTCGCGCGACGTGGGCGACGTCGTGATCGCGGCCACGGGTGTCCTCCACCATCCCGCCTACCCCGACATCCCCGGCCTCGACTCCTTCGCCGGCGTCTCCTTCCACACGGCACGCTGGAACCACGCCGTTCCGCTCGCGGGCCAGCGCGTCGGGATCATCGGAACCGGATCGACCGCGGTGCAGATCGTCCCGTCGGTGATCGGCGACGTGGCGAAGCTCTCGCTCTTCCAGCGCACCGCACAGTGGGTCGTGCCCCAGGACAACCCGGCCTACACCGAGGACGAGAAGGCCGCGTTCCGCCGGCACCCGGAGACGATGAAGCAGCTCCGGGCGGACATCTCGCGCATGTTCGCCGACATGTTCTCGAACGCGGTGGTGGACGCGAGCTCGCCGCAGCTCCAGGCCATCCACGCGGCCTGCGTCGCCAACCTCGAGAGCCAGGTCCGGGATCCCGTCCTGCGGGAGAAGCTCCGCCCCGACTACCGGGCCGGGTGCAAGCGGCTCGTGATGTCCGCGGACTTCTATCAGGCCATCCAGCGCCCGAACGCCGAGCTCGTCACCGAGGGGATCGAGCGGATCGAGCCGTCGGGGGTGCGGACCCGCGACGGCCGCCTGCACGAGCTCGACGTGCTGATCCTCGCCACCGGCTTCCGGGTCGACCGCTTCATGCGGCCGATGGAGGTCGTCGGGCGCGATGGCCTCGCGCTCGAGGAGGCCTGGCGCAAGGGCCCGATCGCCTACATGGCCATCTCGATCCCGGACTTCCCGAACCTCTTCATGCTCAACGGCCCGAACGGCCCGGTCGGGAACTTCTCGCTGATCGAGGTGGCCGAGCTCCAGCTCGGCTACGCCCTCCAGCTCGTGGACCGGATCCGCGCGGGCGAGTGCCGCGAGGTGTCGGCCTCGCGGGAGGCGACGGAGCGCTTCGACGCCGAACGGCGCCAGGCGACCCGCAAGACGATCTGGGCCAGCGGCTGCCGGAGCTGGTATCTCGACGCCGAGGGCGTGCCGGCCGTCTGGCCCTGGAGCTTCGATCGCCTGCGCGAGGAGATGGCGACGCCCCGCATCGCCGACTTCGAGCTGCGCTGAGCCGGCCGATCGGCTAGGCGGACCGGCCCGGCGGCGGCGCCGCGTGGACGAGATCGCGAGCGAGCAGCGCGGCCCCGAGCGAGCAGAAGTAGAGGTAGCCGCGCTGGTCGCCGAAGCGCGCGACCACGCGCTCGAGCGAGCGCGGTGACCGCAGGCCGAGGAGCCCGCCGAGCCCGCGGGCGACGCCGACGTCGCCCGGCGGGAAGACGTCGAGGCGGCCGAGGCCGCGCAGGAGCACCAGCGCGGCGGTCCAGGGGCCGACGCCCGGCAGCTCGTCGAGGCATCGGATCGCCTCGCGGCTGCTCATGCGCGAGAGCGGCTCCTCGCCGAGCTCGCCCGATCCGATCGACCGCGCGACCTGGCGCAGCGTCTCGGCCTTCTTGTGGCTGAGCCCGCACGCCGTGAGCGCGGCGATGCGCGCCTCGGCAACGGCCGCTGCGGCCGGGAAGGCGAAGCGGCGCTGGCCCGCGTGCTCCAGGGACCGGCCGAAACGCTCCACCAGCCGGCCGAGCACGGCGATGCCGGCGTCGAGGCTCAGCTGCTGGAAGGGCACCACGCTCGCGAACGCCTCGAAGAGCCCCGCGAAGCGCGGCGGGCGCATCCCGCGCAGGGCGAGCGCGGTCTCGCGGAGCCGGGGCTCGGACTCCGCCCGCTGCTGCAGGGGCTCCGGATCCAGGTCGAGCCCGAGCATCCGCCGGAGCATCGTGCCGAGCTCGGCGCGCCCCGGCGCGGCGGGGTCGCCATGGAGCACGCGGAAGCGGAGGCCGGGCTCGTCGACGCTTCCGGCGTCGGCCACCTCGACCAGGGCGAGCCCGCCGGCCGATCCCAGGACCCGCAGGTACCGCCCGTCCTCCCAGACGTCGACCCGGTTCGCCGGCCGCCGCTGGAGCACGCGGACGGTCGCCTCGAGATGGAAGGGCGCCGGGACGGCGAGCCGCCCGCCAGCGTCGGGTGGAGCCGTGGCCTGGAGCGCGCGGGCTCGAGCGGAGGGCATCGTGGGAGGCACGTCGGACTCGAGCTCCGCCACGCGGTCGAGATGCTCTCGATCCGCTGGATGGATCCCGAGCCTAGACCACCACCGAGCGACGTCCATCACGCACGTGATGCAGCGCCCGTGTTGGATCCACGACCATCCGCGCGGTGGACGAGCGCCGGCAGCAGCGGCCGCGGGTGTCAGGCGAAGGCCGGCATCACCTTCTCGGCGAAGAGCCGCGCCGGCACCCGGGTGTCGCGCCCGAAGAACTCGATGACGAAGAGGCTGACACCGAGCCGGCGGTGGCGCTCGATGCGCTCGATCACGCCCTCCGGGTCGCCCCAGATGCCGTGCTCCGCGAGCGCCGCTCCCATGTGGCCGCCGTAGACCTTGGCGGCCTTCTCGAGCGCCGCGCGGGCGGAGGCCTGGTCCTCCGCGAGCACGACGACGCACTGCTGCGACAGCGTGATCTCGTCGAAGTCGCGCTGCAGCTCGTCGCAGCGGCGCCGGAGCGCCTCCACCTTCGGGCCGAGCTGGGCCTGGAAGACCGCCATGTTGTTCCAGATGTCGGCGTGCCGCGCGGCGATGCCCATCAGCACGCGCTCACCCCCACCCCCGATCAGGATCTCGGGCGGGCGCAGCGGCTTGGGCTCGCAGACGGCGTCCTTCACCCGGAAGTGACGCCCTTCGAAGGAGAAGCGCTCCTGCGTCCACAGGCCCTTCAGGATCCGTACGGTCTCGTCGAGCGCGCGCAGGCGCTCGCGCAGGCCCGGGAACGGCGAGCCCGTGCCCTCGAACTCGGGCTGGAACCAGCCCGCGCCGAGCCCGGCGACGACGCGGCCGCCCCCGGCGACGTGGTCGATCGTCGCGATCTGCTTGGCGAGGAGCGCGGGGTTGCGGAAGAAGGGCGGGGTGACGAGCGTGCCGAGCCGGGCCCGCCGGGTGATGGCGGCGACGGCGGCGAGCTCGCTCCAGGCCTCGAAGATCGGGAGCTGGGGCGCCGGCACCCCGTAGAGGTGGTCGCAGACCCAGAGCGAGTCGTAGCCGAGCGCGTCGGCCTCCAGGGCCGTGTCGCGGGCCTCCTGCCAGCTCCTCTTGATCTGCGGCAGGGTGACCCCGAATCGGACCGGCTTCGCCATGGCGCTCCTCCGGCGCCCAGTCTATTCCAGGGCCGCCCGCCGGCGCGACGGGCTCCGGGATCGCCGCGAGCGGGTAGACTGCTCCCGGGACATCGAGGAGGAGAACGCAATGGACCGTCTCGCACCCATCGCGATCGTGCTCGTCGCGCTCGCACTCGCGGCCTGTGGCGAGAACCAGGTCGAACGCGGCCTCTCCCCGCCCAGGGGCGACGAGGTGAGCACGCCCGAATCCGCAGCCGACATGGCGGAGACCGAGAAGGAGCGCCAGCAGGACATCGAGCAGCGGATGCAGGAGCGGCAGATCGAGCGCTTCGACGAAGCCGAGAAGAGCCAGCCCTAGACGGACCGCCAGGCGGGCCGGGCGGGCGGCCGCCTGCGCTCCGCCAGGGGTCGGAATTGCCACCGCCCGGGCCGGCGTGGTACTTCTGGACCGGGGGGCTGCCGGGGAAGGAGGCGACCATGCGCCTCGTCAAGCACGTCCTCGATCGCAAGGGCCGAGACGTCCACTGCGTCGGCCCCGACGCCACCGTCTTCGAGGCGCTCCAGAAGATGGCGGAGCACGACGTCGGCGCCCTCGTCGTCGTCGACCCGCGGGGCACGCTCGTCGGCATCGTGTCCGAGCGCGACTACGCCCGCAAGGTGATCCTGAAGGGACGCGTCTCGAAGGACACGCCGGTCTGCGAGATCATGGCGACGGGTGTGGTCTGCGTGAGCCCGGACCACTCCGAGCAGACCTGCATGGCACTCATGACGAAGCACCGCATCCGCCACATCCCGGTGATCGACGAGGGCCGGCTGGCCGGGATCGTCTCGATCGGGGACGTGGTCTCGACGATCATCGAGGACCAGCAGCTCACCATCGAGCAGCTCGAGCACTACATCAGCGGAAGCCGCTGAGCTGCGTGCTCACCGCCCCACGTCGCGCACCTCGCCCGCGGGTCCGGGCTCCACGGGGGCGGAGCCCGGCGCCGTCCGGCTGCGGCGCGCACCGAAGAGCTGCGAGGCACGCGGGATGAAGGTGCGGACGCGCAGGGTCCGCTCCCTCGTGCGCTCCTCCTCGAGCGCGCGCACGCGGGCGCCGAGCAGGTCGCGCAGCGCGATGACCCCGACCAGACGCGCCGGATCGTCCCGCTCGACGACCGGCATGCGGGTCCGCCCGGTCTCCGCCATCCGGTAGACGACGGTGCGCAGCGGCTCGTCGGGATGGGCGACCACCGGGTTCGCCCGCAGGATGCCGCGCAGGGTCGTCGCGCCCTGTGGGCCCTGGGCCAGGAGCGCCTCCAGGTCGTGACGGGTCACGATCCCGAGCATCCGCCCGTCGTCGCCCGTCACCGGGTAGAGACCCTGGAAGCCCCGCCGGCCGCCGGCGTTCAGCGAGCGACCCAGATCCACGAGCGGCGTGGAGGCCGGCAGCACGGTGACGTTCGTGCGCATCACCTGCCGCGCGAAGAGCCCCTCCAGCGGATCGACGGCGTACTCGCGCGAGAGGTGGTGGCCGCGGCGCGAGAGCTTCTCCGTGAGGATCGAGCGCTTCATCAGCATCACGGTCGAGGTGTAGGCGGTGGTCACCGCGACGAGCAGCGGGAGCAGCGCGGGCAGGTCGTGGGTCAGCTCCAGGGTGAAGACGATGGCGGTGAACGGCACCCGCATCGTGCCGCCCAGGATCGCGCCCATGCTGACGAGCGGCCAGAAGCCTGGTCCCATGTCGGGCAGCACCATGGCCTCCACCCCGCCGAGCGCGGCGCCCATCATGAGGAGCGGAGCCAGGACGCCGCCCGAGGTGCCGGAGCCGAGCGCGATCGTCCAGATCAGGGCCTTCACGACCAGCACGCCGAGGATCACCTCGGTCGCCATGTCGCCGTTCAGGAGATCGCGCAGCGTGTCGTAGCCGACGCCGAGCGCGTGCGGGAAGACGAGGCCGCCGAGCCCCACGAAGAGCCCGCCGATCGCCGGCCACCACATCCAGTGGATCGGGAGCTTCTCGAAGAGGTCCTCGGTCAGGTAGACGCCCTGGGTCAGGAGCGTCGAGAGCCCGCCCGCCAGCAGCCCGACCGGCGCGCAGGCGAGCAGGGTGAGTGCACCGATGTTCGCGGGATGCGCCGCCACCGGGAAGAGCGGCCCGACCCCGAGGATCACGTGGCGCAGCATCGTGGCGCAGATCGCCGACACCGCGACCGGGACCAGCGAGCGCGGGCGCCATTCGAAGAGGAGCAGCTCGACCGCGAGCAGGACCGCGGCGACCGGCGCATCGAAGGTGGCCGCCATGCCGGCCGCTGCGCCGGCCACGAGCAGCGTCTTGCGCTCGACGCTGGTCAGGTGCAGGAACTGGCTGATCATCGAGCCGACCGCGCCGCCGGTCATGATGATCGGCCCCTCGGCTCCGAAGGGGCCGCCCGACCCGATCGCGATCGCGCTCGAGAGCGGCTTCAGGACCGCGACCTTCGGCTCCACCCGGCTGCGGTGGATCAGGATCGCCTCGATCGCCTCGGGGATCCCGTGGCCGCGGATCCGCTCGCTCCCGTAGCGGGCCATGAAGCCGACCAGCAGCCCGCCGAGGGCGGGCACGAGCAGGATCGAGAGGCGGGACGGCGCGTCGGCGGGCGAGACCAGCTCGAAGCCGATGCGGCCGAAGAAGAAGAGATGGGTGAAGAGCCCGATCAGGGCGAGCAGCAGGTAGGCGAGCAACGCGCCGACCAGGCCGACGGGGATCGCCAGGAGCGCCAGGACCAGGATGCGCGGGCTCGCGATGAAGTCGCCGAGCGTCTCGGTGCCCGCGGCGGCGCGGTGCGCCGTCTCGTCGCCGTCGATCACCGCCGCCCCCCCGCGCCGAGGAGCTGCTCGAGCCCTTCGACCAGTGCCCGCGCCTCGGAGCGCAGCTCGGCCAGGTGGGCGAGCGAGAGCTCGTGGAGCGCGAGCTCCCCCTTCCGGGTGAGGCTCACGAGGACCTGGCGCCGGTCCTCGTCGGCGCGCCGGGTCGAGATCAGCCCGCGCTGCTCGGCCCGGCGCAGCAGCTCGTTGGCCGAGTGGTGGCGGAGCTGCAGCCGCTCCGCCAGCACGCCGATCGTGGCCAGCCGGTCGTCGGGCAGCCCCTTGATCGCCAGCAGGAGCTGGTGCTGCTGCGGCTCGAGCCCGGCCTCGCGCGCCGCGGCCTCGCTGAAGTGGAGGAAGCGCCGGATCCGGTAGCGTAGCTCCGCGAGGGCGCGGTACTCGGCCCGGCTCGGGTCGGATCGGGAACGCGGGGCGGCCGCCGGACGCATGACGATGGATCGTAGCACGATCATATCGTGGCGCGACCCTTTCGGAGCGCCGCGCCGCCGCCTGCTCTCGCACCCAGGAGGAGTTCCCGATGACTCGGATCCGGACCGGCACGCGAGGGTGGCTCGTCGCGTGGGGCCTGCTCGCGCTCGCCAGCGCGAGCTGCGCCGGCGCGCGCGCGGGCCGATCCACCGACGCCGCGGCCGAGATCGCGCGCCTGCCCGTCGCCTTCGCGTGGGCCGTGGACGGCAAGGACATCGACGCGCTGATGGCGCTCCTGAGCGAGGACGTGGTCTACGACCTCTCCGCCTACGGCTTCCCGCCGACGATCGGCCAGGCCGCGGTGCGCCAGCTCTTCCTCACGGGCGTCTTCCCCTTCGTACGCTGCTCGACGATGGTGCTCGCGAACTTCCGCGTCGAGGTCGCGGGCGAGCACGCCACCGGCGCCGACTACTTCGTCCACTTCGGCTACGACCCCCGCGGCGCGCCGCCCGGCACCCGCAGCCACACCGAGGGACGGCACTTCTACGAGTTCGTGCGCGAGGGCAACGCCTGGCGCATCGCTCGCATCCGCGGGGAGCCCCGCTTCGAGCGCCGCGAGCCCTACCGCCCGGCCGAGCTGCGGGCCTGCGGCACCGGCGCGCGGACCGGATCGACCACCACCCCCGAGGGGTGACGCCGGAGAGGAATCGGCCCGAAACCCCGGGCCGGAATCGACCCGGTACCCTCTTTCGGATTTCTCTGGCCCGGCGGCGGCGCGCGCGGGGTGTGTCCTTCGCCGGGGCCTCCCCTGCGGAGAAATTCCGATGCGTCCGCGCTTCGTCTTTCCCTTTGCCTACTCGCTTCCCCAGCACGATTCCTCGCGCCGCGTGCGTCCCTTCCAGATCCGCGACGGCGCTGCGACCTTCGAGATGCTCGCGCTGCTCGCCCGCCTCGGCTGGCACTACGGCGGACTCCTGCTCAACCACTCGCCGCCTCCGAGGAGCCGTCCGGGCGGCCTCCTCGAGGTTCCGGTGCCGGCCGGTCCCGGCGATCGCATCCTCACCGCGACCCGGCCGCCCCTCGACGAGTGCGGGCGCAAGCAGGTGAACCGTGGCCAGACCGACCTCGAGAAGCGGATCCTCGAGGCGTGGCGCGGCTGCTTCACGATCCTGAGCCGCGTAGAGGCCATCCTGCACCCGACGTTCCACGGCGAGCTCGCCCGCGGCTTCGAGGACCGCAAGCACATCTTCTTCTACGCACGCGAGGGATCGCGCTACAACGAGCTCGGTGCGGCCCGCTACCGCAGCTCGAATCGCACCGCCGCATTCCTGCTGCACCTCGACGAGCTCGGACCGGGCGAGCCCGGCTACATCGGGATCTTCGCGATGGACGGCACCACGACGCTGATCTGGGCGTACCTGCTCCGCACGCGCTTCCCCGAGCTCGCCGAGAAGCCCGGCTTCGTGATGGCCGAGCTCGAGATGGGCGTGATCCCGACGCGGACGCCGGATCTCGGCTTCGCGCAGAGCTGGGACGCCACGGTCATCCTCCAGCACACGAGCTGAGAAGCCAACCCGCTGGGCGCGCAGCGAGCGCGGCCGTGGAGCCGCCTGGGCTCCGCTCCACGCGCGGGCCCTGTAGATCCCCTGGACGAGGGCCTAGAATCCCAGGGTCGCCGGAGGCGTGGCGCGCAGCGCAGCGGGTACGCGACCGGGACGGGAGCTTTGGGGGAAGCCGGAATGAAGCCGCTTCGGTGCTCCGAGTGCGGGACCGAGATCCCGAACAGCGCCTGGGCCTGCCCCCATTGCGAGCACCCGGTGACGGAAGACCCCGCCGCGCAGGGGATCTCGCCAAAGGGCATGTGGTTGCTCCTGCTGCTCTTCGTGGCCTTCCCGGTCCTCCTCTTCCTCCTACACATCTTCGTACCGGGCCTCTGAGGTCGCCGGGATGGGGCTGCCGGCGTGCGAGCGCCGGGGCCGTGCCGCTCCGCCCCCGAGCCGACGGCCCGAAACGTGCGCTCGGGCCATCGCCCCATCCGCCTCGCCGTCTGCGACCGTTCCCCTCGCCTGCGAACGAGGAGGACGATCCGATGGCCACGGCGAAGACCGACAAGAGCGAGGCGAAGAACAAGGGCAAGAACGATGCGCGGGGCACACGTTCGACCTGGGACCTGGTTCGGCGCGCGATCGCCTGCGAGTGCGTGCGGCACGTCTACCTGCACGGACCGCCCGGCATCGGCAAGACCCACTTCGCGATCCACGAAGGACACCGTGGCGCCGAGCCCGTCTACGTGGTGACGCTCACCCAGGAGATGCCCGCGAGCGAGCTGCGCGGCCACTGGACGCCGCGAGGAAGCGAGCTCGTGTGGATGGACGGCCCTGTCGTCCGCGCCATGCGCGAAGGCGGGCTGCTCGTGCTGAACGAGCTGCTCCACGCAAGCGACGATGCGCTCTCCTTCCTGCACCCGGTACTCGAACGCCCGGAGACCGCATCCATCACGCTCCCGACGAGCGAGACCGTCGGGCCTGCACCCGGGTTTCGCGTGATCGTGACCGACAACCAACCCCCGACGGAGCTCCCGCCGGCCTTGCGCGATCGCTTCGATGTCAGCTTCGAGATCGACGAGCCACACCCCTCCGCCCTCGCTGCGCTCTCCCCCCTGCTGCGCGAGGCGGCGCGGCGCGCGGTTGCCCTCGACGAGGAGCGCCGGGTCAGCGTGCGCCCCTTCCTGGTCCTCGACGTCCTGCGACACGCGCTCGGCCTCGAGGACGCGTGCATGGCGGTGTTCGGCCGCCAGCGGGGGACGCAGATCCACGATGCCCTCCTGCTTGCGATGGCGCAGCAGAAGCTCGATCTGTGACGATGACCCGATCCGCCGATCCCCTGCTCTTCCTCCCGTATCCGGAGCTCGTCGAGGATGCACCTCCGGCGCATCCCTACCGGATCCGCGATTCCTCCCACGAGCCCGGTCTGGGCACGGACGGGGCCGTCGACCGCGCCGGGCGCCGCATGTGGGTCCCCCTGCGCGAGGACGGCCGGCCCGTCCGGCGCCACGAGCTCGGACACGCCCGCTTCTCACCGCTCGTGCTGCCGCAGGTCTCGTTCGAGATCGGCGTCCTCGCCGCCGTCGAGGATGCGCGCGTGAACCTCGGGATCGAGCGCGCGGGCCTGCCGCAGGAGCTCGACTTCGAGTCGGAAGCAAGGGTGATCCTGCTCGCTGCGGGCGACGCCAAGCGCGGAGACGCCTTCGCGCTCTTCCAGCGTGCCGTGGCGTCGATCGGGACGAGCGTGGAGCCGGCGATGGCTCACGTGCTCCGGCGCGACGACACGCCGTTCGGCGAAGCGATCCGCGGCTGGGTCGCACGCGTCGATCGCACCCTTCGCAGGGCGGCCGAGCGCCGGAGACTCGTGGCGGCACCCTTCGCAACCGGCCTCGCGCTCGCACGTTCGCTCGCGGAGGAGCTGCGCGCGGAGGGCATCCTCGACGCGGAGGGCAAGGCCCGGACGCGCTCGGTGGTCCGCTGCTGCGTCTCCGTCGGCGAACGAGACGGCAAGGCCTGGGGCCTGCGCACGCGCCCGAGCGCGGACCCCGACGGCGGCCCCGCCGTCGGTCCCGGGCGGCTCGTGGTCCGGACGATGCCCCTTCCGGTGACGCTGCGCGCACGCAGCGGCGGGCGGGTCTGGCGCGCCGCGAGTGAGGGCAGCGTCGTCCGCTACGTGCACCGCTGGGCCACGGATCGCGCGATCTTCCGGGGCCACAGGCGTGAGCACGGCGTCACGGTGCTCGTGGACGTCAGCGGCAGCATGTCGATCTCGGCCGGGGATCTCGATCGCTTCCTCGCTGCTGCACCTACTCGCACTCGGATTGCACTCTATGCGGGCGCTGACGACACCGGCGAGCTGCGCATCGTCGCCGAGAACGGACAGCGAGCCGCCATCGAGAACCTCGGTGGCTTCGGGAGCGGCAACGTCGTGGACCTGCCCGCGCTCGAGTGGCTCGCTCGCCAGCGCGCTCCGCGGATCTGGGTGAGCGACGGCGGCGTCACGGGAGTCGGAGATCGCCCTTCGGCCGAACTGGCCGCACGCTGCCGCGCGCTGCGCCGGCGCGCACGGATCCGCCGCGTCACGACCCTCGAGGAGGCCTGCGAGGCAGTCGCAGGCGGCGCTCGACGCGCACCGGGTCTCCGCGTGAGCCGCTGAGGGTCATCAGCAGCCGCACCCCCACGAGACACCGCGCGGCTCCGAGCGCCCGCACGATCGTCGCGCCGGCGGGGAACGGTAGGTGGCGGCAGACCCGCCGCTAGTGCACCCCGACGATCGAGCCATCGCGCAGGTCGATCGCCTCTGCGAGGGGCCGGCGCGGCAGGCCCGGCATCCGCAGGATGTCGCCGGTCAGCACGACCAGGAAGCCGGCGCCCGCGTTGATCTGGATCGCGCGCACGGTGACGTCGAAGTCCGCGGGGCGGCCGCGCCGGGCGGGGTCGTCGGAGAGCGAGGCCTGGGTCTTGGCGACGCACACGGGCAGGGACTCGTAGCCGAGCCGGCGGATCTCGCGCAGGTCGCGCTCCGCCTCGCGCGTGAAGACCACCCCGTTCGCCCCATACATCTTGCGTGCGACGGCCAGCACGTTGTCCGGGAGCGGCTCCTCGAGCCGGTAGAGAGGCTCGAAGGGCGTTCCGTGTGCGGCGGCGTGCTCGCGCACGACGCGCGCCAGCGCCTCGGCGCCCTCCCCGCCACGCACGAAGTGGTCGGTGGCCGCGAAGGGGACGCCGAGCCGCTCGCAGCGCTCGGCGACGACCGCGACCTCCTCGTCGGCATCGCCGCCGAAGCGGTTCAAGGCCACGATCGGCTGCTCGCCGAAGTGGCGGATGTTCTCGACGTGCTTGTCGAGGTTCGGCAGCCCGCGCCGGACGGCCGCCGCGTCGCTCGTCGAGAGATCGCGCAGCGCCACCCCGCCATGGAGCTTGAGCGCGCGCACGGTCGCCACCAGCACGACCGCGGCGGTGTCGAGACCGGCGGATCGGCACTTGATGTCGAAGAACTTCTCGGCGCCGAGGTCGAAGCCGAAGCCGGCCTCGGTGACGGCCCAGTCGGCGAGCTGCAGCGCCAGGCGTGTCGCCACCACCGAGTTGCAGCCGTGGGCGATGTTCGCGAACGGACCGCCGTGTACGAGCGCCGGCACACCCTCCTGCGTCTGGACGAGATTCGGCCAGAGGGCATCGTGGAGGAGCACCAGCATCGATCCGGCTGCTCCGAGCTTCGCGGCCGTCACCGGCTCGCCGTCGTAGGTGAAGGCCACGAGCAGGCGCTCGAGCCGCGCGCGCAGGTCGGCCTCGCCCTCCGCCAGGCACAGCGCCGCCATCACTTCCGATGCCGCCGTGATGTCGTAGCCGGTCTCGCGGGGAACGCCCTGGGTCGCGCCGCCGAGGCCCACGATCACGTTGCGCAGCGCGCGGTCGTTGCAGTCGACGACGCGCCGCCACAGCACGCGGCGCGGATCGATGCGCAGGGCGTTGCCCCAGTACACGTGGTTGTCGAGCAGCGCGGCGAGCAGGTTGTGCGCCGCCGTGATCGCGTGGAAGTCGCCCGTGAAGTGGAGATTGATGCGCTCGCTCGGCACGAGCTGGCTGCACCCGCCACCCGTGCCCCCACCCTTCATGCCGAAGACGGGGCCGAGCGAGGGCTCGCGGAGCGCCAGGCACACCGACTCGCCGAGCCGCGCCAGGCCGTTCGCGAGGCCGATGCTGGTCGTCGTCTTGCCCTCGCCGGCGGGTGTCGGCGTGATCGCCGAGACCAGCACCAGGCGCCCCGCGCCCGGCCGCCGGCGCGGCCCGCCCAGGAGCGCCGGATCGACCTTCGCCGCATCCCAGCCGAACGGCCGCCACTCCGCGGGCGCGAGGCCGAGTCCTGCAGCGAGCTCGGCGAGCGGCCGCGGTCCGGTGCGCTGGCGATCGGTCGGCACGAGTGGGCTCCTCACGCTCCGCTAGCGGGCGACGGTCAGGGCCTCCCACTTCTTCGAGCGGGGCATCGGCCCCGTCTCGGGCGTCGTCACCTTCTGGTGGTTGTGGCTCGCGGGGTTGTTGCACACGCCGAGGCTCTCGGCGAGCACGGTCTTGCCATCCACCGTGACACGGCGCCTGCCACCCCAGAACTGACACGTGGCGCATCGCTCCTTGGTGTCGGCATCGACGGCAAAGCCCTCGCTCGAGCCACCGCCCGGGTGCGGGGAGGCTGCGAGCGCGCTCGTCGCGCCCATGCCGAGGCTGCATGCGACCAGACCGAGGAAGGCTCGCCGGGTCTCGCGCTGCATGGGAACACCTCCATCGGGCCCCTCGCGCGTGTAGGCCCATCCGACACGACTAGCAGGAGCAGAGTCGACACGGCAAGGCGTACTCGAGGAGCAGGCTCTCGACGTCGGCTGGGCGACCGTACTCGCCGGTCCGCTGCCGGCCTGCAGAGCGTCACCACAACCGCAGTAGCAGCCTCACTCCCACGAGGCACAGCGCGGCGCCGAGCGCACGCACGATCGCCGCGCCGCCGAGGCGCGACGAGGCTGCGGCACCGACCGGGGCGCCCATCATGACGCCGACGGCGAGCGAGAGGGTGTCGTCGAGGCGACCGCTGAGGCTGCCGGTCGCGAGGTGCACGCCGGTCGCGAGCAGCGCCGTGCACGCGAGCACGAAGTGGGAGGTGGCGGTGGCGACGTGGGCGGGATAGCCGAGCACGCGGACCAGGAACGGGACGTGCACGATGCCGCCGCCCAGGCCGAGGAGGCTCGCGACCGCGGCCACGTAGGCGCTCCCGATCGCACCGAGCCGTGCGACGTGCGGATCGGCGCGCAGGTCGGGGGCCGCGCCCTCGACGGCGCGGCGGCGCTCGGCGCCAAGCGGCCGGCGCAGGATCTCGGCCCCCGCGCCCAGCAGCAGGACGCCGAAGAGCGCCTCGAAGGCGCCGCGGGGAACCTCGTGCACGAGCAGCACGCCGAGTACGGCGCCGGGGACGCCGGCGAGCGCGAAGAGCACCGCGGCGTAGTAGTCGACCCGACCCATCCGGATGTAGGCCAGGGTGCCGCTGTACGCGTTGAAGAAGACCACGGCGAGCGAGGTGCTCGCCAGCGCCGCGGGCGAGGCGTCGGGCCGCAGCAGGATCAGCGCCGGCACCAGCAGGAACCCGCCGCCCGCGCCCACGAGCGTGCCGAGCGCGCCCACCGCGAAGCCGAGCGCGGTGAGCAGCAGGAAGCCCGAGGCGTCGAGGCTCTCGGGGCCCACTCAGATCTCGTAG